>JAAUYK010143324.1_pt1 | contig 22383 bp, 17 predicted proteins | sample 7278021 | NCBI WGS metagenome assembly JAAUYK01 (sample SAMN14350223, study PRJNA611818) | marine sediment metagenome | isolation source: surface marine sediment (1.8m) | place: French Polynesia: Moorea | collected 2018-08
GAGACGTTGAAAACATTAGTTTCAAGCCTCGGTAACAAAGGAATTATACCCCTTACTTCCAATTCTCCACTCTCCTGTGTCCGGGTTGAAGATCTCCACGTCGTCAAAGTCGGCGGTGACGTTGCCGCCTCCAGCCACAACGACCTCGGTGCCATAAGATGTGCTGTACACAATTGGTCGTTTCAATATTACATGTACGTACTATTAGTCGTACATCTACGTATATTCTTTTTCTTACTAAATGACTCCGCATCTGTGTCCGCAGCGCGGTGTCGGCATCGTGCCGTACTTCGTCCACTCTCCGGTCGACTGTGGAACGAACTCTTCGTCAGTTTTTTGAGAGGTAAATTAACTTGATTACATTCCTTGCTGAATATGTAGGTCTCCGCCTCGGTGACGATCTCTCCGTCGTCCTGCTTGACGTGCCTCCCTCCGGCCACGAAGAGCCGGTCCTCGTCGATGATGGCCAGGCAGTGGCTGTCGAACTTCTCCGGCATGGAGGGCAGCTCTTCGAAGCCCGAGCCGTCGCGAGTCGCTATCACGGCAGTCTAAAAAAAGTCCAGTGCAGTGAACTTGGACACGGCTTTACCAATGCAACCACATATAGTTCCCATACCTGCGAGACCGAAGCGGAATATTCGCCGCTCTCGTCCTTCTCCTGCTCCTGGCTGCTTCCGCCCCAGCCGCCGGAAGCGACGAGGCCCCACGACGGATGGGAGGCGTAGCTGGCCTGCGTTCTCGGTGCAGGCATCTTGCCTTTGTAAATATTCAGGACAATGTCGCAGGGGCTCTTTGTGAATTTTTGGACCGGACGCGTTTACCTGTTGTTTTCACCCAGTCGTCTCGCTCCGGGTTGTATCTGAAGCACGCGTCGGAGATGTCGGCGTAGGTGTTGCCCAACTGGCCGCCGCAGACGATCGGAAGGCCGTCTGAGGAGCTGGCGTAATGGAAAATGTTCTTCTTAATTAACCGAAATGCAATACCTGATGTCAGCGCTGCTCCCACGGCCCCCGCGACCCTCGACGGGAACGGCTTCATCTTCTTCATGCAGTCGGGAATCATGTTCCGCCCCTTGGGATCGAGCGCCATCAGCTCGACCTCGTCCGTCAGCGGGTGGTAGCCGCCCACCGTCATCAAGTAGTACTCTGCCAGACGGTCCTGCCCGCGGCGGAAGGCGGCCTGGTCCCCCTCATCGGAGTCGGCGCACGCGAGGAAGACGGACTTGTCTACCGGCACCGCCGTCACGCCCACCTTGCCCACCTCCATCCGGCCCTCCAGTGCCGTCCACTGGCGCGAGGTCTCGTTGTACTTTTTCACCGTGCTCTGACATGAAAGAAAAATGTTACCGAATTCATATATAGTTATTATGCGCCCAATATTACTGACCAAATGCGTGAAGCGATTGAAGCCTCCGACTGCGAGGAAAGACTCGTCTGCCAGCCGGATGATGGTGCTGAGCGACTTGACCGGCTCCGGCTGCATCGGATCGGAGTCGTCCATGATGCTCCAGATGTTCTTCGTCGCGTCGTACACCTCCTGGCCTTTGTCGATCGAGATGTAGACCTTGCCGTCGACCACGGGACAAAACCGGTCTGTTGAACCGCGGAGCTCGGAAGCAACCTGCGAAGGATGATGGCATTAGCATATCTTGGCCTAGGTGAGCTTAAATTAAGTACTCTTTTCCACTGATCGTTTGCCCGCGAGTAGATGTAGGCGTCCTCGGAGAGGGTTCGCGTGGTCCCGAGGTATCCGCCGGCGACGAAAAGCCTGTCGGAGTCGAGTATGGCGAGACAGGCGTCGGTGACGTCGAGCGGCAGGGTGGTCAGCACGTCGAAGTTGACACCGTCTTTGGTGACGAGGACGTCCGTTAGGTCAACGCTGTCATCGTCATCAAGGTCTCCGTAGTCCACGTAGTCTTCCTTCTGCCTGTTGTAGACCCGGGTCGGCCTCTTGCCGCCAGCCACCACGAATCCCCAGTCAGGGTGCGCCGCCCAGACGGAGCTCCGACGAGGGCCGCCGGGCACCGTACCGGACTTGCTCCACGAGTCGGCAGCGGGGTCGTACCGGAAACAGTAGTTGGAGTCCTCGAAGCCGTTGTTGTGGCCGCCGCACACAACCGGAAAACCGTCTGGTAGTATATTCATTAATTGATCTCTGAAGCAATATGTAGTATAGTGCGATTTTATACCTTCATTCACGAATCCTGTCCCCTGAATAATCTTGAAGGGAAAGTCGTTCAAGTTCTTCAGGCACGACGGCACGGCCATGCCATCTTCCAGGGACACAAGTTCAACGCCTTGCTTATCACGCGGGTAACCTCCAATGACAAGCAAGTACTGCAATGGGGCAAATAATTATTATCCTATTTGTTCCAATCATTAATCTGCCGCTGCACGTACCTTTCCATTCATTCGATCTTGTGCCTCGTCAAGCTTGTAACCAGAGGAGAATTCCCCAAAGGCAGTTAGCCACAGCAATGCGAAGTACTTTGCCGCAGCCAGCATGTTGGCCACGCACTGCTCACCGCGCGAGAAAATCTTTAACTGGCTTCGTAGCTTCGACCGACGGCCAAGATGACATCCATAAAGAACTGGTTTCGCTTGGCACAGGTGCGATATGGGTCAGCACGAAGAAACATATCGCATTATCACATCCCAGGGGTTTATTCTATGGTTTTGAAACGTCTCTCGTAACCTACGTACCAACTTTAGCCATGCAGAATTGCAACAAAATATAATTTTCTATGCACATACCGCAACGCTGGCATCATTGTAGCTTGTAGCCACAGCGTGTACTACGTATGCATGCACGGTAGTGTACGTACTGTGTAGGTACACCACCACCAGGTAGTACGTCGGGGTCAGCGACCTGGCTCTGACCCACAACTGAAGCCGTTATGTATGCCGCTACCTTTTTTGTCGCTCGAGGGATCGTGGGTCAAGCCGACAATTAGCTGTAATAGTATATCGCACGTTTCCAAACGATATCTTCCCTACATGCAGCCCCAGAACTTCCTGGAATCGAACGATTGACTCGTGTCACGCCATATTGCCTGGCTATAAATATTGACGTGCTATGAAATTACCTGCCGCCGCGCACCTGTGCAACGACGGGAATTTTCGGCGCTCTTTCGTCATTTGCCGCGCCGGCTGCATTTAGAGCACCTATCTGCTCTAATATATGTACGGCTGCTTCGACCTTGGAGAACGGCGCTTTACAAATTCATCGCAACGCGGCAACTGAACTCGATCAGAGCGAATTGCATGCACATATCGTACTCGGGCGGGCTGCAACAATAGCTAGCGGCCACCGTCCGTTCCGTCCGTCCCGTTCCGGCTGTGGATCAAATTCCATCAAAAATTAACTCACACAATGGAGAGGCCTCTCTCTCTCTTATCCTGCGGAGAGCTGAAATAAGAGCGTGAGTCAGAGAGAAGGTTGCACACACTACGTACATAGATCGAGCGTCAGACGCCGGAAGATTTTACACTGTGTTTATTTAACGTACTCTCTCCCAAAGTCTCCGTGCTGGAAATCTCGGAACTAACTGGCGTATTCAATTACAATGAAGAAGTCCTTATCTCAATTTTGATAGGATTCAGTTCCTTTCCGGTTGCTTCCGATAGAGAGAACTTCCTCTTTGAGACAGCTCTTCATTAATTGTGGGGGCGTCGGCGACGGCGCGTCTCCTAGGAACTATATTCCGTGCTATTGACGTAGTCGTGCGAGCGGCGGCCGGTGCGGAAGGACGTACGGGACGGACAGCCCGGGCCCGGGACAGAGGCGCTGTTGAGCTGCGTTGCGGTCTCATCGCACGTCGTCGTGCTGTTGCTCCTCTTATCGACAGCCAGACCGACGGAGAGCACCGGAAAAAATTTACATCTAGCGACTGGCTGCTGAGTGCTGAGTGCGACTCGCCGAGCGAGCGTTACTCACTTTTGAGGAAGTCGTGCGAAGCGAAACTCCTACTAACGTGGGAGAATTAGTTTATCGGGACTAGGACAAATTCAATTCGTGTGCGTGGATAAAGAAATATCGGTCAAGATGGACGGGTGCTGTTCGAGCATGATCAAATACTTTGTCTTCCTATCCAACTTAGTGGTACGTATGACTTTTCCAACGTTGATTTGGCCCGTATTGTGCAATTGTATGATTCTCATCCAAGATCTTCTTCCTCGGCGTTGTGGCGCTCGGCCTCGGCATCTTCGCGATCGTCGACAGCGACACCCTGAAGGACTTCATCAATGTGATCGGAGCGAGCGACGCCGTGTCCGTGGACATATTCAGCCTCGCCGCCTTCGTCATCATCTTCGTCTCGCTGTGCGTCGTCGCCATCGCCTTCTTCGGCTGCTGCGGAGCCGTCAAGGAGAGCCGATGCCTGCTCGGAATCTACCTGCTCATCCTGGCGGCCATCTTCGCCGGCATGATCGCGGCCGCAGTCTTCGCTGGCAAGTCGGACGGAATCACCGCCCTCAAGAAGCCCATGATGGACTCGCTCGAGAGATACGATCCGGCCCAGGCCGACCAGCCCGAGGAGTCCTCCTGGGACGCCATGCAGAGAGGGGTACGTACATGGGACAAAAACCGTCCCAAAACTTAATCGAACTAATTACTCTTTCTTAATCGTAGTTTAAGTGCTGCGGTGTGAACAACCACACCGACTGGAAGCACTATAACGATCACTACGGCACTGGCCAGACCTACCAGGTTTGACAAATCTTGATAACGTCCTTGCGGCGCGTTCCTGAGATGCAATTTTGAAATTTCAGGTTCCCGGAAGCTGCTGCAGCATAGACCACGGAATCAACGAGTCTGACTTCGAACAATGCCAGAAGACTCCGGACAGTTTCAAGCCCAAGATGCCCGGCTGCTTCGGCCAGTTCGAGACGTTTATCAAGGACCACGAGCAGGTCATCCTCGCCGTCGTCGGATCCACCATCGGAGTCATGGTACGGAATATGAATTCAGCAATAAAATCCAATCACGCGTTATTATTTCTCGCTCGCTTTTCAGGTGCTGACCTTCCTCCACACGCTGAACATGTTCTGCAAGATTGACTAACTACTTCGAGGCGCTTAAGAGTGAGAACTAATTATTCCTCTATTAAGTAATTGAGAATAAATTATGTCAAACCATGGCTACACATACTATATATACTATACTAGTCATTGTCCTGGCCTGTCTTTTTGAGGCTTCCGTTGCGGCTGTTGGCGCCCGCTTTCCACCTCTTCACGCTGCTGTTCCTACTGCTGTTAACGTCATCTGTTGAGGATTCGCGACGGCTGGAAAAAAATCATTGGTCCATGACAGCTCCATGAGTCATAATCTCACCTATCGTTCTCGAACGAGACTACGATTCCATCCCTGGTGTATTTATGAGCCGCGGATACACCGCCGCCGCTAATGTTCCTCCTCTTGGTCTTGTCGCTCTCGGCCTCCACCGCCTTGAAGCAGGCGGTAGGGTTGCGCTGGATCATCTCCTTGTAGAGGTCGTCGGTCAGTTTCTGTGAAAAGGAAATTTGATTAGGCCTCAGAAGAAGTTTAGTTAATTTTTTTACCTGGAATGTTTCTTCGATCTTGGGATCCTTCTTCGGTTCTCGCACTAGCAGCGGCTTGATGTACTTGTCGTCAAAGTCCTTGTATATCTTCCGCATTCGGGTGTGGCTCATGCTTCCCAAGACGGCCTCGATGCCGGTCGACACATTGTCGAAAAGACGACCTGATTAAAATTGTTTGGGAATACGGTTAAAATGTGCGTACTAGAATTGAATTGAAATTACCTGCCAACCTCTCATTCATGTTCAAATCTTTCTCGGTCGCCTGCTTGATATTCAATAGCTTGCCCAACGGCTTAATGGTGGTGCCCTGAATAAAGACTGTCCAGAACACCACGGCGATGGTCGTCGTTACGAACATGTTTGCGTGCGGAACCTGCAACATAGTAGTTTCTAGTACGTAATCGCGTTACCTATTAAATTCTAGTACTTTTTCAGGACTGATGGATACGACGAGCGCGAACGAGATGGCGCCCCTCAGCCCGCCGTAGAGCATGACGAACTGGTCGACTACTTTGAGCTTGTGCAGCCGGTACGGATTCGCCATGGCGACTAGGAAAACTACGCCGACGGCTCGGAACACGGTGCAAAAGAGGATGGTGAGGAGGACGAAGGGCCAGTTCCAGTTGTGCTCGTTGTTGATCGTCGATATGCCGAGGAAGATGAAGACGAGCGTCTCCGAGATGTTGGCCAGCATCTTGATCATGTATTTGAGCGTCACCTGCGAGCTGCTCGAGATGTTGGCGTGCACGTAGTTCTTCATCGTGATGCCGCAGAAGGTGAGCGCGAGGATGCCGGAGAAGTGGAACGTCTCCGCCGACAGGTACGTCGTGTACGCGAAGATCACGACGAAGAGAGACTCGATCGAGCGGACGTGGTTCGTGAACCTGAAGAAAAATCGGTCGTATAAGTTTGCTGGGTTCCAAATGAGTCCTTACCTAGTGACCAGCCCGGTGAAGTATCCGCCGATGACTCCGATGAAGGTTCCTCCCATGGCGACCACAAAGAAGCTCGCGAAGCCCTTACCGACGTCTGATAGGACAATGTTTGGGGCCCCGATGTCTATATAGGCCGTGAAGACGTTGTAGAGAACGATGGTGACTGCGTCGTTGAGCAGAGATTCACCGAAGACGACAATGTACAGAATCTAAGAAACCCCTGTTAGTGACACCACTTTTGTGAATTATTTTGCTACCTCACCTCATCCACATGAACCTCCTCGAACACGGCGAGCACAGCGACTGGATCGACGGCAACAATGAGTGAAGCGAATAGAAACGTCTCAAGCAGATCGGGCGTGTTCTCCTCCCCGTAGATTCCTGTGAGTCCGCATGCGTAGAGCGAGGCGCCGATAGTCACCATGTTGAACACGGTGCCGACGACAGCCATGAGGAGGATGGTGCCGATGTGGTCGAAGAACAGCCTGTTGGGCATGAAGTAGCCGGCCTCGAGGATGATCGGGGGAAGCAGGTAGATGAGGAACATCTGCGGAGACATGGCGGGCGCAGGGGAGCTCGTCGAGACGACGAGAAAGATGCCCACAATGATGCCGGCGATGATCAGAAGACAAGACTGAGGGTAATCGAAAATATTAGCTTTTGCTATTCTGAGTTTGATCTCACTGCGTACCTCCGGAAATAACGTCACGGCCTTGGACTCTTGAAGCGCGTGAAAGGCGATCTTCATGACGGATCCGATAAAGATCCAGAGGCAGATGGTGAACGCGTCGCTGACGCGATCGAAATCAACATGAAAGACCTAAAGAAAGCTGTCGATGTACTCATAATGTAACAATCAATTGACTTTTTTGAGACCTCGAATCCCTCTTCATGGCTGCCCTCGGCGGACCTGTCGGCGGCGGCAACGGTCTTCATGCAGATCCGAAGAGCAAGAAATACTCCGAGAAAGAGCAGGTGGCGAGAACTGACGCCATTAGAGAACGGACGCTGAGACTTCGCCATCGTGCGTTGAGTAGACAGATATAACTAATTCGGCTTCCCCAATTCAATTAGCCATTGTTTTTCCAAGCGTCCGCCATCGCCGCACAGTTAGCTAATGTTTTTGCAATGAGCTGTACGTACTGCAATGCACACGCCGCGCCGCCAATTAATCCACCGTACGCGTACCCGGAGATACACGTAGCTAGCCAGGAGTCCGAACTTTGTCCCGACGCAATTTCTGCGCGGCAATGAATCTGCTGAGACCGGGAGTTGCTTTAGGAGCACAGGACACGACTTAGATTGATTCACGTCGATCGCAATCTATTAGGCTAATGTAATGTGATATGAATGAACTACGTACTGATATGTATTTTCCGGAGGCTGCGCCGGTAGTTGTCATACATTATCATTCGTCGGCCAGGCCGAGCCTTCGATCGATCTCCTTTGATCTGTCTCGGCGATTTTAGCGAGCGAACTCTCGAGAGATAAGGCATTGAATAAATCCTCTTCGATCTCGTGTCAAGGTGCGCGCATACTATGTAAAGGGTATAACACGTAACCGAGACTTATCTAGACGGAGAAATATTATGATTACGGCGACCTCAGTTTATTGCTCTCCCGAGCATCATGTACGTATTATATCGTATATCACAGGCTGTGTGGTAGAATGAGCTTTTACAAGTCGGTGATCATGATCACGTTCGCGGCGTCCTCCTTTGCTGCCTCCGACTTGGACTTCTTGAGCAACTTGGGCGACTTGGAGAAGGCCGCGGCCGATAGCTTATTGACTGTTGGTTTCATGCCGGAATTTCGTCGCAATTTGACGGATGCGAGAACGGCGAGGGCGGCGTACCTGTTGCACAAGAGTCGAATGCTCTCTGACGCATCGATTCGGTTAAGCCGTGTACGTATGTTTGCGCACCTGAATCTGAACAGACGGGGTCTGGCCGGCCTGAACTTTGGCCGGGTCCACTGCGCGCGACTCGCGAGGAGGCGTTTCTGCTCGATGAGGAACTGAACTCGCGTTTCGGCGGACCGGAGGCGGGCGTCATCGGTTCGAAGTTCCTGCAAAATTATGTGCTAGCGTTTTTGAGCTTTGGACTGCTCTTCACTAACTTTTTCTTTGGCCTCTTTGGCGCTCTGGGCGGCCTCCATTTTCTTGACCCTCTCCTGCAGCGTCTCGTTCGCCGCCCGCAGTTGGTCGATATGGTCGTGCTGGTGCTGACGGAACTGCATGTCGGCGTTGGCCTTGCAGCGAAAGGTCATATTTAAATCAACATAAGTACGTATACAACGTAGTAGTACTGACTGTACCAAACCCATACCTCTTGTCTGGCTCGATTCTCCCTCAGTATGCCCTCCTCGTTCTCCCGCTGAAGTCCTGTGACGAGGGCGGCGGCGCGCTCCAGTTCCTCAGACAGCTGCAGCTCCCGTGTCCTAATTAAGAGTGTAATCGCAAAGATTAAGACGACGCCATGCGTTATAATTACAAGTCTTGCACCTGTAGGCATCCAGTTTTGCCTCCAGATCCTTGACGTAGAAGTGCTCGTAGGACTTGGAGACGGCGACCACGCCTGCAAACGGACACATAATAGAAGTTATGTCTCTCGCGTTATGAAGCTCATTTCCGCGACTAGGCCGGGTGTCCTACATTCATCCTTTTAAAATCTGGCCTCGAATGGCTTCCTCGGCTCAGGAAATGGAAAAAGAACCTACAGCAGTACATACTACGTACAACTATCGGACTGTACGCCGGACATATTTCAAGCAAGGCGACGGCCTCGCAGCGGCGGCAACGACCTGCCGATAATCCGACCATAAATTTTATTTAGGAACAGACGGAAAGAGGTAGGAAAGGGAGAGAGTGAGAGAGGATATAGAGACGCGGCTCGGAGCCCGATTCAAGGAGAATGATGGCAGGGTGCCAAAATTCCTAGGCCCCTTTTCAAAGTTTCCAACTACGAATTCTACAACTTTTGGGATACGGGCGGGTGTCTGTTCTAACAGATCTTACCCGCTGTTCTGAGCTGACCTCGGAGATGTTCTATCTCCTCTCCCATCCGGCCGTTGAGCTGGCGTTGCCGCTTCAATTCGCGTGACAGCTGGAATAGAAAGTTCTCTTGTTCCGATGTTGAAGGAAAGAAAAATGCTTTGATACCTGGTCTCTGGCCATCTCCAGGCCCTCGAACCGCCTCTGGTTGAAGACGATCCACTCCTCCTGAAACTTGGAGCCCGGGTGATTGCCCTCGGCGGCCGACTTGACCAGCAGGATTTCGGTCTTTTCGCGCTCCTACGTGTAAACCGAGTTCGATTTATGCCGAAGGGAGATCACTCTTTCCTACTCGTACTTGCTCCAGACATCTTTTAAGCCGGTCCACGCGGTCCTTCTCCTCGGTCAACTCGCTCTGCAGCGTCCTCACCAACTCGGGCGTCAATATTTTCGGGGTTTCGGTACCGTTCTAAGAAGCATAGTGAGCATAATTACAGGGACTCTTTTTGGAAAGTGTTATACTTCCTACCTCAGGTGCGATGACCTCACCCTCTTCCGTCTCCTGCTGCTTCTTCCTCGCCTTCTTGGCCTCCTCGGCGGCGCCCCTCTCCCGCTCCACCTCGAGCGCCGTCCGCAGCTCTAGGATCGTGTCGCTGTCCCGGTCCGACGCCGACTTCGACCTCTGCCTCTCGTCGGCCAGCGTCGCCTTCAGCTTGCGGTAGTTCTCGGCCTCGCACCTCACGGCCTCCTGCAGCAGACGCGTCTGGCGCCGGTCCTCCTCCGCGGTCTTGTCCAGCTCGGCCTTCTCCTCCTCGCGCCAACGAAGCTCGCGTTTGAGCTCATCCATCTCGGCTTGGAGCAGCCGCCGCTTTAAAGGAAACCTTATATTCGTACTATGCGTGTGTAGAGTACAGCCTTGACTCACCTGATCCCTCTCCTTGTTGTGCTTCGCCATCCACTCGAGGCCGTTCTCCCTTTCTGTCCTCAGGCTGGACTGCAGGTCCCTCACGGCGGCCTCGGATCGGTGGAGGCGCAACGACGCCGACGGAGATCCATTCGTCTCCCCCTCCCCCTCCTCCTTCCCACCGTCTGTCAATGGCCGGCGCCCTTTATCATCGCGGCCATCGCACAATTTCCGCCGACGCCGACGCCGCTCTTCCTCCTCCTCCTCCGCCACCACCTTTGTCAGCACCTTGTCTACGAGGGCCTCGCCGGCAGCGGTCGCTTCCGCCTCGGCGGCCGCCACATCGGCCTCTCTGCTCGACTTTGATAATGAACGCCTGAAAGATAAGGAATGTTTGTAGGATGGTATTTCAAAGCAGGAATGAAGTTCCACAAAACGCGCCTCTCTTTTTCTGTCGCCCTATTCTTGGGAATAGCATTCCGGTTTTTCCTGGAGATTTCCCCCAGAAGCAAATCTCCGTCGTCGCCGGCCTCGCGCTCTCCATCAACGTCTCCGTCTCCGTCGTCGCCGGCCTCGACCTTGCTCTTCAGCAATCTATAAATCCCGCCAAAGTGAGTGAGGGATCAGACGACGACGTATAGTACGTGCAGCAGAGTGAGAAGACAAATTTGCCAGACGGAAAAGAAAACAACGGCCTTTATCGCCGGGTACAGCGAGAGCAAATACGTGACATTGCGTAAATGATGACCTTATTTCCGTCTCCAGCTCGGCCTGCTCGTTCTCCAGGAAGGCGATCCGCGTCCGCTTCTCCTGCAGGTCCAGGCTCCTCTGCAGGCTGCTCATCGAGCCGTACAGACGCTTCGGCTGCTTCACCTGCATGGAGGAGGCGATCAGACGTAGTGTCGCAATGCGTGATCGATGCGACAGACAGTCAGTTATTCACTCACCTTCTCTGCAGCAATTAGTCTCTCCGAGTTGGCATCGTTCCTCTCGTCCGCCGGCCGGCCCGTCGTGAAATCGGCCTTATTCGAGAATAGCGGTTCACGTCGGGTCCTTTCCTCCTTCCGCTTCTCCTTCTTCTTCTCCTGCCGGCGTTCGCCTCCCTGCTGGTCGTTGTCGATGGCGACGGGGGCCGCATTGCTCCCATGGGAGCGCTGAAAACGTCAACAGATACACGTTACGGCCTAGACCATACCGGCCAGAGGAGATTCAAAGGTTGCAATGTCCCAAAAATTTGACTTAGAGAGAGACAAAGCCAATTTCCATACTTGAATTTTACAGTCCGTACCCTACAAGGCAACCCTATCCAGCCATACGTTGCTTGCCCTCTAAACTCACGTACCAGGCTGCCGCCGCCGGCTATGCCAGAATCAACTTTTCCCCGCTGCTGCCGCTTGTCGTCCGCCCATTCGCCGGCGATCCTTTCCTCCGCTGCTGCCGAGCCGTTCTTGCCCCGCTCGTCGGTAGCGGCGAGGTCCGATACCAGGTTCTCGAGGCGGCCAAGGTCAAGAAGCTGTGGATTTAATAGCGGTATACGTCAGGACGTGGAAGTAGAAGGGGAGAATTTACGACGCTGTTTTTGTGGTTTTCTCCTTCCTTCCTTCCTTCCTAGCTGCCGCCCTCATTCGCTCGCTCGCTTTCTCTAGGTAGCTCTGTAGGTACGCGCCCATATTTCAGGCTTTTCCCCCGACAGCGCCGTATATCATTGGGATAGAGTCAACACCATTACCATGGCTAGCCGTCCGACGTACCGGCTGGCCAGGTGGCTAGCTGCGCAGTTGCACGTCTAGCTGCTATCGGACAAAAAAGAAAGGCTGCTAAGTATGTACGCGAGTCTAGCTCGAATGGAGCAGCAGCCTTCTTTCCAGCATCCACGAACGAACGGATGCGGGCCGCTCGCTCTTCGCTGATGGAGTAAGAAACTTGAGCTCGACTAGACAGGCGTTTTTTTGCTCTTTTAGTGAGGCGGGAGCGGGGAGGGAGGGAATCGCTTCGCTTCACTTACCGCCTTTTCGCCAGCTCCCTTCTGGCGATGCGCCGACTCTGCCTCCTCCTCCTCCTCCTCCTCCTCTTCTTCTTCGGTAACTCGCCTGAACAAGGAGACCGTGCGTTATAATCTGAACTGCATGGAACGGAATGCGATATTCTCACCTCGTTATCACCGGCAGGGTCGCCTTTGCAGCCTCGACGATCTCCTTCGATGCGGTGACGGCGGCGGCGCGGCGGCCAACATCCTTTCTGTTCATCTCCTTCGGCTTTCTAAATTTAGATGTAGTAGATGAATCCAATGTCCGGATAACAAGTTGTCCCAATCATTCAATCACCCTTTGTTATTCTTCGCCGCGTCGGCGGCGTCGGGCGCCTCCGATTTCAGCGCCTCTATCCGCTTCGCCGCCTTTGTGTTCAGCTCCCGAATCTGTCGGATATTAATTCCAGCTTGGAATGGGCAGATGGCGGCAATTAAAGGGAGGTCGAATGGTCGTTAGTAGTTGCCAAAATGACTGACAGAAGGAGGGCACCTGTCGTGGCCAGATAACGAGTCCTGCCAGAATTAATCCCGCACGAAATCACGTGATGAGTGAAAAAGGATTTGGGGGAGGGAGGCCGGTAATCCGAGGGGAAAGAGAGGGGGCTATATGATGGACTCGATCCTCCTTTTCCCCTCGCCGCTGTCAGAACTTCAGTGCGCCGTTTTTGCCCGGCGCGGTCCTTATTTGGTCAGGAAATGAAAGCGCCAGCAACGGAGGGTCTCTCTTCCCCGCCCTAGCTCCTGAATTACTAATTGGTAGCGAGCGAATAGCCCGGGAGAGCGAGTGGGCCGGCGATACAAATGCTTTTAATTTAAGTTGACGCAAGTTTCCCCTTTCATGCTTGCTCCCCTCGCCTCTCTCGCATTGCGAGCTTGAAAGCAGAATTAAAGGAGGGAGAGGGAGGGATGGACGGCGGGCTGTAAACCATGCGGCGGCGGCAGCGAATAACCTGAATGCAACAGCAGGGAAGAAACGCGCTTCCTTCGGAATTTGGGTTGTTGAATATGATAATAAGGTGAGGCCGCCGCTGCTTCCTTCTTAGCTTCCGTGTTCTCCTTTTTATTCCGAGCCGGCGGCCGCTGCGCCTTGATTGCGGTAATTTGTCAGGACCTACCCCTCTTTACCGAAAGCTGACTGCCTTAACTTTACAGGAATATGAATTGCTCTTTCGAGTTATTTTTCTTGACCAAACTACGTTTACGGTCATAAAGCCTGTGAAATTCGAACAATTTAACATCGAGCTGGATAATTGAAGTGGAAAGAAGTCTCCTCTTGTTTCTCCCCCCATTGTCCAACTTTCTTTCTTACCTTTTCTGCCATTTCCTGCAGGATTTCCTCCCTTCCGTCCACCTCCTGCTGCTTGGAGTGGAGCTGCTCGCGCAAATCGCGGATGCAGTCGATGTATTCGCTCGGATCGACGACGGCAGCAGCCGGTTCCGCCTCCGCGGGACTCCGAGAAGGCTAGAGGAGAGAAAGGAAATACGAGATGGGGAAAACTTTGTCGAAACGTCCCCGTCCTCCCGGGACGACAAATTGCATCGTAGAGCGGAGGGAGGGCCCCTTTTCGCCCAATATTGAATACAAAGCTGAATTCAAGCTCACGTACCTCCTCGTCTATTGTCCGCCGATGCTGCTGTCCCGAATTGAGACAATGGCATCGGCAGCTGCGACTACCGGCGACGTCTGACCTCACTACGGACGGGAAAGTGCCGCTGCTGTTTGACGCCTCCCTCTCCCCGAAAGAGTTTTCGGATAACTTCTCCGATTGGATTTGGACCTGGAATCACGTCGCGCCGGAGAGTTAAGAAGGGACAAGACTCCACTCGAAACTTTTCTGGGTACAAGATTACCAAAGGAAGGAAAAGTTGGGGCCTCGGAGTGAGTGCGTACGGCTAATTTAGTCTTGGTACAATGTTAATGAGAAGGGACGCGCTCAGAGTTGCTGACATGGCTCTCACCGTCCTCTCCAGCTGCTCGATCGTCTTGCTCTTCTTGGCGTCGGCGAGACGCAGCAGGTCGACCTCCTCGGCGAGCGACGCCGTCCGATCGAGATGCTCCGAGAGCTGAATTAGAATAGAACAGGTAGGAAGATTGAGGGCAAAAGTATGCATACGTGTGTAACACGTACTATAGGCAAAAGCCTAGTCGAGTAGTATGAGCACGGCCAGGTAGAGGTAGAGGAAGAGGATGAAGGCCAGAAAGACCATGCTAGTAAATTCACTTGAAAGAGCGAGCGGTGATCGAGAGCGCTAAGTATGTATGTATGGACAGAACAGAACAGAAAGCGGCGGCAGCTGCTGATGCTGTTGCTGTCTGAGACGTTCAATCGGCCGACGGACGGACGACGCAAGGTCGCGCCGAAGACGGACCTATACGTAGCTAAGCAGGAAAGGCTGGGGAAAGGCGTACATACGTTCATATGGACTGGCCTGAGCTACCGAGAAAGGATAACTGAAACTTAAATTCATGTACATTGCGGTTACCCAAAATCAGGCAAGTACCTAGAAACAGCATTGGATGGTAACGTAATCATAGTTCAATCGTGTGAGTATTATTAAGGTGGAGTGTGGTATGCGTACGGACGAATAGCTTTCATTTTCATTTCAATGCCCAACAATTTGTTGATTTGCTTCTTAATAGGGCGCATCTGACTTCAAATATTGAGGCCGGCGCGGTGGGCAGTAGTCAATACAAGCACTTTACAGACCGCCCATTCTTTTCTCTCCCTTCCTTCCTTCCTTCCTTCGTCACTTTGCTGTCGAGTTATTTCTCCCTCCCTCCTGCTCGCCGTCTAGCTCCCGCTGCCTCCTGCAACCGATGTTCATCCTCAAACGCTTCCTTCAAGTAGCGGAAAAGGTCAGCGGATCCGGACAGAGCTAGAGGATAGAGAAAGAAAGAAAGAAAGAAGCGGTTTGTCTGCCCCGGACCGGCCGCCGACAGCGTCAACGGCGGAGGCGACGCGACGCAGTTGTCCCGAACAGTCGGTCGCCGCTGCCGTGAAATGCGACACGAGACGTTGGAACGCGGCGGCGCCGGCAGGTGCGACGGGGAAAATATATGGGATTGAATCGACGACAAATATGAATCGCGATCCGCATTAGAGTCCGGCATGACTCTGAGCTAATTGAATCCCGGTCACTAATAGTAGGACTTCGGAGTAAAAATATTGAAGCAATATGTTTTACTCACTACTATGCCGAGTTTTTCGATTGCTTTCTTCGCAGAGAGATTAGGACAGTTGAACGGGGAGGCGGAACTAGGTGGAGAGAGCGGGCGAGTCGCCTTGCCAAGATTTCACTTTCATCTAGTATAGCTACATGGCTGGATGAAGCAAAAATTGGCCGCGAAAGAAACAAGACTGAGGCGGGGCTGACTAGATGCTCCAATTAGATGAGCTGTCGTCGAGCAATGTTGCGTGATTGAAGGGCGGAACGGGAAGGTCAACAAGACCAGATTTGATATTTGTATTCATCACCTCTTCCTGTATTTTCCTCGTCTCGCCCTCTGCTTTCTCCCGCTTCGCGATGGCCTCCTCCAGCCGCTCCCTGAGCACAGCCGCCTCCTCCCTCTCGTCGTCCGCCTCCTCCAACTGCGCCTCGAGGAAGGACCGCGTCCGATGGAGCTGCGACAAAATGCGATTAGATGCACAAATCGTGATTGGATTCGAGTAAATGAGATTACCTGCTCGTCGGTTGATTCGATTCTCTGCAGCAACCTGGAGCACTCGTCCCTGGCCGACGTCTCATCCTCCTCCTCCTCCTCCTCGAGGACCTCGTCTCCCCAAAGTCGCTCGGTCGAGTCTCCGCGGCCGTCGCCGGCAGCGGCGGGAATTAGTGGTGGGCGGGGCGCATCTCGTAAAGCCGAGGCAGGGGCGTGGCCGCAGAACGAGCAGACCGACTTGGGCGCGGCCTCGTTGTCGGCCTGGAAAGTGGGCCATTTAAGGATTCTGATTAGGTTCACGATTTCACTGGGTGGTTAGAAACATTCCCCACATGCATTGCGGATTCTAACTCGTGGCGTTTGTTCTCCTCCGATCGACGGAACGATGTCAAAGCAGCCACTGGGAAAATCCCTTTCTCCCCTGCCTGATCGCCGGCCGGCCGGCGCACACTTTGTATTCTTCACGTGACGTTGGCCTCCAAAGTCCGCTCGCTCGCTCGCTCGCTCGATCTCACCCACCTACCCACCCACGTACACGAACGGCTTGGCGACGGCGCCGACAAGGAATTTTGGCTCGGTCGTCTGTCCGTCCCGTGAATTTCATGCCGGTCGACCTCGAGAGCACGGAAGTGGAATCTTTTATGTCCAAGGTAGCGAAATGAAGACTTATGGTTGAGCGCGACGGAGGGCCTAAAGAATGTCCCCCATATTGAGAGAAAGGGCCGGCTGCTTTCATCAAGAAGGTGAACTTGGAAGGAAGTAGATTGAAAAAGGTGACTTCCATTTGCCGGTGTGACAGGCGAGGACAAAGTTGAAAGGCCGCCGCCGTCGACGACAAGCTGCCTGCCAGCAAATGGGGAAATGGGCCAAGGAGGAAAAGGGAAAAGCTCAATTCCCTAAACTGCCATCGGAGTGGGAGAGAGAAAGGAAGAAAAGGCAAAAGAGAAATGTCCCGACGGGGCGTCGCAAGTGTTCGCAACGGCCTCCGATTTGATGCAAGCTCTTTCTTTCCTCCGTCCCATGTGATGCTGGGATATGAGTCAAAGCATTACCGTCACGGCTTTCAGCCTGGCTCTATTGTGCTCCGCCTCCTCGCTGGCCGCCTCCATCTCCTCGATGAGTGTCCTGAGAAAGGCTTTCATAGAATTTACGTTTATATTCGCAAAGATTTTGTTCGCTACTCGTGCTCCACGTCCCACACGAGCCTTGCGACGGCCTGCTCCAGCCTGGAGTCCTCCGTCTCCTCCACGAGCTCCGTCCACGCCTCGAGCAGCAGCGAGAACTCGTCCTCGATGAGCCGCTCCAAGAGCAGGCTCATGCCGAACTCGGGGTCGTCGTCCATCGTCACCTCGTCGTCCCTGTCCTCGGCTCGTACTTCAAACAACGCCGTAACCGGGTCCATCTTCGGAGAATGTTTTGATCCGCTACTGCCGAGAAGGACCTGTAAAAGAAGTTATACGTAAATTTGCCTCTTAAATAAGCTCTAGTCTACCTTCCAAGTTGTGAGGGCTAGAATGGAGACGGCTGTATGCTCCGACTCCTCCTGCTTCCTCCTCGCCGTGTCCGCGCTTCCGACTGCAATTCTTCTCTCCGGCTGCTTCTTCTCCTTCCTCTTCTCATTGCGTCGCACCATTGCGAACACGGCATGCTCCTGGGGGCACTAGTAGCTAGCTAGCTATATAGCCGGCCGGCCGGCACTACTGTTACGACGGACGGAGGCCATATCTGAAATAAACAGGCGAGAATTTCATTTCGCGATGCGATGCAAGCTTTCTGGTCGCCGCGGCGGCTAGCTCCCTTAGCCCCCTCCCTGCGGGCCAACTTCAACGCCGCCATTCCATCTTATTTAGCCCTATGCGCAGCACACACACATGCCAAATATTAGTTTTCAGCAGCAGAGCGGCAGGAAAACTTTCATGGCCAGCAGATCCCATTGTTCGTTCCCACGCAGGCACGTATAGTATAGTATAGCCGGCTGGCTGGCTTTTTGACGCGGGCATTCAATTTTTGCGGCGGCGGCGGCGGCGGCGGGAAACTTGGCCCCCGACTGGCTGCACCAATATCCCCTTAACTCGAGCCAGCCAGCATCGGGTTGATGGGGGGCGAACACGCTGAGAAAACTTTTCGCCAAATACGTCGGCCTCGTGTGTGTGTGTGTGTGTTGACCTCCCGTCTTCTTTCCTAACTAACTCTTGTAGTAGCCGCGACGAGCTAAATCCGGAGAGATCTGCCCCCCCACCCACGTCGCGTCGCTGGAACTTATCCAGCGATAGCCGCAGCTAGAGAGAACAAACCGCTGCCACGGCCAACGATATATTGAAAGCCGCATCAGTCGATCACTGGGGAAAAGTGCTCTGGATACAAATGCAAGTCTCTCCTGGCCTCTTTGTATATGAGGTTTTAGACGAAGCAAGTCCATTTCCGTGTTTGACTTAATTAGGATGTGTGTCCCCTGAACGCACTAAAATTTCTTGGATCGGGTATCCCGATCGTCGTTCTCCACTCACTCAATAGACAGCTCCTCGCTTGCTCATAAAGTGACGACTGAGGAGGATCAGAAAACCTTTAAGGGAGCTAGGACGTCCCATCCGCCGCCGATCGATCAATTGAACCACACAGTTTCAAAATATTTTCCGGCGGCCGATCGGTCTGCCTACCTCGCAGACAAAAGAGGAACGATTCACTCACCTCATTGATCGATCCTATATTGAGCTGGTTGGATCTCGACTCGGCCGTGCTTACAAAAGGCCTCGACTGCTGCACGTATTCGTCCGTATATTGGCGCCTTCGCTCCGCTAGCTCCCTCCCTTCGCCACCCGTAGGCCGTAGCCATGGCAATCCCGCCGACAGAGCCGCCTATATACCAAAGCCGTCTCTGTAGCTCCACTCCAGATCCAGAATCCGAGTTAGTCCTTTGGCGGAGCAGCCGCGACGACCTTTGTTGCTCGGTTGGTCGCTGCCTCCGTCCGTCCGTCCGGCCTCTCCTCCTCCTCCTCCGGCGTCAACCTTGACTGACTGACTGGAGGTGAAGAGGGAGGAGGACGTCTACAGGGTGAGCATGAGGTAGTACTTCATGATGAAGCTCTTGAACGCGCTTTAAGTTCAGCGCAGCGTTGTTCGTACACTGTACTGTGTACGTATTATACGACATGGCCATTGGTCACGACACCGCTCCGTTGCCGTCTTGTTCAACCATCGTGCGCCATCGTGGCCGGCCTTGGACGGACGGACGGACTGAGACGGTACGTACACAATAGCATTCCGCCGCCGCGCCGCCGGCTAGACTTTCGGAAAGGTACGGCCGGCGACGTAGGGAGCTAGGCAAAAGTACGTTCCTTTTCTGGTGGCAAATTGCAGTTTTTAGACGCTCTCCACCTGCCGCACACTTCTTTCGGGGATATAGGGCCCGTACAGCTGCTCTGGTCGATCCTGTGCCTTATTTAGCTCCAACTCTCCCTTTTGCCTTCTCCCTCTTCGCCTTCATTGCCGCTAGCGGCGTTAACATGCACTTGCCAACCGGTTTCTTAATGAGATTAACATAGTTTAGGGCATTAACCCAGAAGCTTAATTTGAGTGCTAGCCGATTATCGCACTGCCACTCTCCATCGGCCGGCCACTTACTTTTCTTTGAAGGCCGCCGGAACTTTTTCCCGACAGAACACGCGTCACTTCTTGCTGGAATCAGGGTTGGCAAGACCGACTTTGGCTAAGTTCAGCAATTAAGCGTCAACCTTCATAGCTATACTAGGCACTTAAAATACGGCCTGACTATAACACAGGAAATGTACAACTTAATTGAGGCCTTGCCGTACGTACTATGTGGCCCGGTATAATTTTGAAAGCGGTAGTAACTGAACAACTTTCGCCATGGTTTCTCAAGACACAAGAAATAGTGACCTTGGTCGACTTCAGCCACATTTCGCCGCGGAGTCCGTGCCAGCTTTGCGCTCTAAACACTATCCAGCGGAAAGAGGATAGCTAGCTGGCTGCTGTCTCCAGGCTCACCTGCCTCTCTGTCTGTCTGTCTGTCACCGTAGCCAGAGTCTGTCTTCCTAGCTCCACGCTCCATAAATAATGGCGACAGCGAGATGGAACCAAGCAAGGAGGAGGGAGGGAGGGAGGGAGGAGGGGGGCGAGCTAAGTAACGGAGACGGCCGCGGTGATGACAGCTCACGAATGACTGGAATACCTTTAGCTTCTGGCTGGCAACATACGTAAATACCGGGTTCCTGGCTCCACCTGCTTGTCACCTGGCTTAATGGACCTTCGCGCGCGCTGACAAAGTTTTCTTTTCAAGGGAAGATAGATGGGAATTAGAGCGACCATTAGAGCATTTACAGCGGCCGACCGGCGGTGCCTTTCTCACTCTCGGCCCGGCCGACTCGCAAATTGGGGCCTAAAACATGGCATTGCGGCACGTCCGCTGGAAATTAGCCGCGTATAGTACAATTTCCCTGGCTCCACCTCAATCTCATCTTCCCACGGATTTTCTTCCCATTACGGCACTGCCGAGGGTGGGAACATCGCATTCTATATGCACATGGCAGTACGGCCAGACATTTGTAATAACATTGGAAGAAAGATCTAATACATCTCCCTCCCATCTATATATCCGACTGTCCGTTCGTCCGCCCTTCCGCCCTCATATTCCCACCCGGTTTCATTCTGAGAAGGAAAAGAATATACGAGGGAGAGAGGGAGAAGCGAGGACAGGGCTGGCTAGAAAGAAAGACGAACGAGCTGTGGTCAGAGCTAGGAGGACAGAGCATAATGAAGGTGCCAGGCGGGCGGGCGCGGCCGAAAGTTCTATATAAACGCGCCTTTCTTCCCTCTCCCCTCCACCTCCCCGCGTAACAGAATTACATATCTCGAGATGAAAAGGACCGGAAACGTGTACGTATGTTTCGTAGCGATGTGTGTAGCTGGGCATTGTGTACTAGCTGGCTGCCAAGACCAGTGTTTATCCCCATTCCTTCTCTCTAGCTCAGCTGGCCCCTCCTAGTACGTCTGACTGGCTAGAATAATGACTTCCAAGAATATTGCTTGCCACCGCACTAGCTGCTCTCTCTCTCTCTCTCTCTCTCTCTCTCTCTCTCTCTCTCTCTCTCTCTCTCTCTCTCTCTTTCTCGCTCGCCACAATGTTGTTCCTCGGCCTTGGGCTGTTATACGCGTACATACGTATATCGCCGGCAGGCTGACCGGTCATAAGTGGAGTGTGTGGAGATCGAGCCTCGCGTGAAGACGCACGATCGAGGGAATGATGATGGAGCGAGCGAGCAAGAACAAGATGGTCAGTTAGGCAGGCAGATCACGGATCCGGAAGGGAAGAGGGAGGGTCAGCTAGCGATAAGATAATGATGATGGATCCGACGCCCTCGATAAGAGCTCCTTCAAGGATGTTTGGAAAGCGCCTTTTAATCGATCGAGGCCGAAATTAGTCTGCAGATGATGACCTCTAGACGGCGCGGCCATACCCAGCCAGCCAGCCGGGGCAGCATGTGGTGAGCGAGTGCGGCCGGCCGGCAAAACCATTATTCTGATGAATGTCTTCCGTCGGCTGAGACTAAGGATCGGCGGCCTTGCCTTGCCTCGCTCGGTCGGCCCATCTGTGCCCTCCTGGGACAGAGGCCAACGCCGCGCTGGTGCGTGCGAAAGACATTAAAGATGTGTCGCTGGCTGGCTGGCTGGCTGGCTGGCATCCCGGCCAACAAGACTCCGTGCGTGCGCGCGCCCTTTATTGCTCGATCTGCTCTCGAGCTGGGCTATCGCTGCTAGTCCCCTCTTTGGCAAAGGAAAACCGAAACCATTCTCTTTCAGCTCGGAGCTAGGCACAAAGGAAACCCAATCTGTCCAATCACAAGTAGGTACAAAGAAGAGGAGGAGGGCAAGGCGGGGAGAGAGGGAAGAAAGAGAGAGTGAGCGCCCAGAGAGAGCTCCGATATTCGATATGCATTCAGCGGACACAGAGAGGCAAGCTCGGAGCTAGGCATGTACGTACTTTCAGAGAGGCGTGAGCTAGGGCGGGGCATTCAACTTTAATGGCATGCAGGCATGATTATTTCAGATGCTCACGCCATCCGAAAAGTCGACCCTGCCGCGCTTATCACGCACCTACTGAAAGTGAAAGCGGGCGGCATGGAACCAGATACAGACGGCCGGACGGAGCAGGGATATAACGAATCGACTTACGCATATACGTCTGACGGCAGTATTCTCCTATTCTCCTCTCTCTCTCTCTCTCTCTCTCTCTCTCTCTCTCTCTCTCTCTCTCTCTCTCTCTTCCCCCCCTCTCTCTCTGAGAAAC
>JAAUYK010011829.1_pt1 | contig 22344 bp, 19 predicted proteins | sample 7278021 | NCBI WGS metagenome assembly JAAUYK01 (sample SAMN14350223, study PRJNA611818) | marine sediment metagenome | isolation source: surface marine sediment (1.8m) | place: French Polynesia: Moorea | collected 2018-08
GGCGCGCGAGCGCGGCGATCGACGCCTATCGGCGGGCGGTCGGTCTGCGGCCGGATCTCGCCACCGCCCACGTCAGTCTGGGCAATGCCTACGCCGCGGTGGGATCCGGCGCGGAGTCCCGGCGCGCCTATCGCGCCGCTCTGGCCCTGCAACCGGATCACGCCAAGGCCTTCTACCACCTGGCGCTCTCGTCCAAGTCCGGCAAGGCGGCGGTGGACCGGGCGGTCGAGCAACGCTTCCGGGACCGCGCGGCGGGTCATCGTTTGACGGGGCCCGAGGCGGTGCTGATCCATAACGCCCTCGGCTTCCTGGCCGATCTCGAGGGCGCGCACGACCGCGCCTTCGCGCATTTCAGCCGGTCGAACGAGACGGCCAAGGCGGAAAGCCTCGCGCGCGGCAAGGCCTACGACCCCAAGCGGCACCGGGATTCCGTCGATCGGATCATCCGGGCCTTTTCGGCGGAGCGCTTCGGCCGCGAGCACCAGGGCGCCAGCACGAGCAGCCGGCCGATCTTCGTCCTGGGCATGCCCCGGTCGGGCACGACTCTGGTCGAGCGGATCCTTGGCGCGCACCACGCGGTTTCGGCGGGCGGCGAGTTGACGGCGCTGGACGACCTCGCCGCCGGGCTGCGCGGCTATCCCGAGGGCTTCTGGAAGCTCCCCGGCAAGACCCTGGAGGCGGCCGCGGCGGGCTACCTCGCGGAGCTGGACCGGGTCGGCGGCGCCCAGAGCGCCTTCGTCACCGACAAGATGCCGCAGAACTTCCGGCATATTGGACTGATCGCCGCGCTGTTTCCCGCAGCGCGCATCGTCCATTGCCGCCGCGACGCCATGGATACCTGCCTCTCCTGCTATTTCCAGAACTTCGCGCAGGGCAACGCCTTCGCCCAGGACCTCGCCGACATCGGCGCCTACTACCAGGACTACCGCCGCCTGATGGATCACTGGCGGACGATCCCTGCCCTGGACATCGTCGAGGTCGACTACGAAGCGCTGGCCGCCGATCCGGCGGGCGCAACCCGACGCCTGCTGGCGGAGCTGGGGCTCGCGTGGGACGACGCCTGCCTCTCCCACCACAGCGCGCCGGGAACGGTGGCGACCGCGAGTCAGTGGCAGGTGCGCCAGAAGGTTCACGGCCGGTCGGTCGGCCGCTGGCGCGCCTACCGCGCGCATCTGGAGCCCCTGCGCGTCGCCCTGGGACCCTTCGCCGAGTGACCGGCGCTTGTCGCCCCCCACCGAGGCGTGATATGAGACTTTTCAAACAGGGGAATTTTTCCCATTTGGATCAGAAGCTTAGGGCCTAGGTATGAAAACTTTTCGGTTCACGTCTTCGCAGGCCTTGCCGTTCTTTCCGACCTTGGTCTGGGTTCGCGAACTCGCGCCCAGCGACTACGAGCCAATGAACCGGCAGCTCCTGGCCATCGTCGAGGAGATCATCACGCCGCGGCCACCGCTCGAGCCGGGGCAGACCTGGCAGACCCGGAACGACCTCCACAAGCGCGCCGACATGGCCGACTTCCTCGCCTGCGTTCACGCCGCCACCGCCGAGACTCTCGAGTTTCTGCAGGTTGACTATGACAGCTTCGAGGTGACCGGGTGCTGGGGCAACGTCAATCCATCGGGTTCGCCGCACGCCACCCACAGCCACCCGAACAACTTCCTGAGCGGCGTCTACTACGTGCGCGTCGCGCCGGGCGGCGACAGCATCACGTTCCACGAGCCGCGTCCGCAGCTCAACATCATCACCCCCAAGGTCCGGGAGCAGAACAATTTCAACACGAGCCAGGTCAACCTTCCGGTCAAGGAGGGCCAGCTGGTCATGTTCCCGTCCTGGTTCCGCCACTCCGTGCTGCCCAACAAAGCCGAAGTGGAACGGGTGAGCGTCAGCTTCAACATCATGTTCTCGTCGTTCACCGAGACCGTCAGCCCGCCGAAATGGCAGGGTATCGGCTGACCGGGCGGCGGTCCCCAAAGCGAGCGAAGGCAGGCAGACCATGTTCGCCAGTTGCGAAGTGAAGCAGTACTTTCCTTCCTGCGTCTGGGTCCACCAGCTGCAGGACTACGCGGCGATGAACGCCGAGATGATCGGCGCGCTCGGCTCCCTGCGCGAGACATCGGGCTTTCGCAGCGGCGCCGCCGGCTGGCAGAGCCGCGGCAACCTGCACGAGCTGCCCGCCTTCGCGGCGCTGACCCGTTGCATCGGCGCGGCTTCAAAGGGCGTGCTGGATTTCCTCAAGGTCGAGTGCGACGGCTTCGTGATCACCAATTGCTGGGCCAACGTCAATCCGGGCGGTCACAGCCACCAGATCCACACCCACCCCAACAACTTTCTGAGCGGCGTCTACTACGTCGCGGCGGCCGAAGGCTCGGGCGACATCGAGTTCCACGACCCCCGACAGCAGGCCATCGTGCTGCTGCCGAAAGTCAGCGGCTATACGCCCTTCAATTCGTCGAAGCACACCATCGTGCCGCGGGAGGGACAGCTCCTGGTGTTTCAATCCTGGTTCCAGCACCTCGTAAAAGAGAACCGGAGCGACCAGGACCGCATCAGCATCAGCTTCAACATCATGATCAAGGGCCAGATGGGCTACGAGTCGGGCCAAGCCTTTCTCTAGAGCGGATCGGGTTTTCCGGAACCGCGAAACTCTCCGTCACAAGGTGATCCGCTCCCGCCCGCGAGCGCGGCACTTCTGAACGGCAAGCGAAGTCTCGCCGCCGTTAGGTCACGCCGGCCGCCGGCGCCACGGGCCCGCGGGGCGGCGGGTCGCCGGCGCCGAAAACAAAGGAAAGCGCGACATAGCGCTCGCCGCGGGTCACCGGGGTGGCCTCGTGCAAGAGCGAGCAGGAGAAGACGATCGCGCCGCCTCTCGGCGGACGGTACAGGCGGTCGCTGAACTCGGCGAACCGGAGGCAGCCGCCCTCGTAGTCGTCGTTCAGGTTGATGCTGATCGCGAACCGCCGATTCTGGGTCTCTTTCGACGCGTTGTCTCGGTGCGGCAGAAAATAGTCGCCGCGGTGTTCGGTGTAGCAGCCGATGAGAAAGGGTTTCAGAAAGCCGGTCTTGAACTGAAAGGCCTTGTAGAGCTCCGGTACGATGCGCCGGCCCGCAAGTTGCCGCAGCGTCTTGTTGAAGGCCGGTTTCGGCTCATGGTCTCGCCGCTTCTTGATCGCGTGCTGGACGCCGGCGGCGTCGGGGTCTTGGGTCATGTCCGGGTGGCCGGTGATGACCTCGCCCTCGAAGTTGTCGCTCGCCCAGTCCCGGATCAGCCGCTCGCAGAGCGCGTCGTCGAAGACGTTGGGCAGGAGTAGGACCGGCGCCTGCTCGGACAGGACGTCGGGTTGCATCCTCTCTTCGCGCTCGCCGAGCGCCGAAAGCACCGCGGCCGCATGGCCCGTCTGGCCGCTATGCTGGGCGAGGACCCGCTGGGCCGGATCGACGAGCAGGCACTTCGGGCCGAGCGCTCCGTAGCCCTGGAGGATTTTCCCTTCCGGATCCGAAAAGAAGGTGACGGCGTCGCCGCCCTGGAGACCGTCCGGAGCAAGCTCAGTGTCCCGTGACACGACGACGAGATGGGCAGAGCCCGGCGGCAACGCACCGAGGCCGTCGTGCAGCGCCGCCAGCTCCCGGCGCAGCGCGGCGTCGCGCAGCGACGGGCACAGGAACAGCACGACCTTGTTGCCCTTGAAACGGTCGTAGAATTGGCCGAGGAGCCCTTCGGCGGTGGGCAGCCAGAAGTTTGGAGCGCGGTCGCCGCGGTCGAGAGCGCTCAGCGTATCTGTCGTCATGGGCTTTCGGAATCCAACGCCATCTCGCGGCATCGACGGCTGGGCGTTTTCCCTGGCCGTCGCCAAGTGCTAGTGTCCTGCTCGTGAGCATTCCGTAAAGCAATCGATAGCACAACCGTTTAGCCATCATGCGTCAAAACAACCCAGAGCCGGCAAACCTCGCAGGCTGGACGCCGTTCAGCGTGACCATCGGCGGATACGAGGAAGGGGTGCGTTGGCTCGAGCTCGGCTCCAGGCAATTCGACGAACCCTTCTTCGCCGATACGATCGGCGCCGCGCTGCGCCAGCCGGGAGCGCAAGTGCTTCAAACGCCGGCGAAGGCTCTTGAGGGTTTCGCCCAGCGAGCCAGCTGCCTGGACCCCTGCGGTTTCATCTTCCACATGGGGCGTACGGGTTCCACCCTGCTCGCAAAGGCACTGAAAACCCTGCCGTCGGTGCTGGTGGTCTCGGAGCCGCCGCCGGTGAACCAATTGATCGGCTCGCCCGACGGTGACCCCGAGCGCTGGGAAGCGCGGTTTCGCGGCCTGATCGGCGCGCTGGGGCAACCGCGCGCGCCGGAACAGACGCGCTACGTCGTGAAGTACACGAGCCACTGCCTGCTCTCCTTCGCGGCGATCCGGCGGGCCTATCCCCATGTCCCCTGGGTCTTCTTGTACAGAGAGCCGGTCGAGGTCATGGTATCGCTCCTGCGCCGCCCGCCGGGCTGGGCGCGGATAAGCGATCCGGCCGCGGCGGCCGCGCTCGCGCGTGTGGCGCCCCAGCAGGTTGCCGGTCTCAAGCCCGCCGAGTTCTGCGGCCTTATGCTGGGCCGGCTCATGTCAACGGCCCTGGAATCGCGACCCCAAGGCGGCGTGATGATCAACTACGATCAGCTGTCGCCCACCGCCCTGGAGGCCGTTGCCCGTCACTTCGGCTTCGAAATCGAGGCCGCGAACCGAACCGCCGTCGCCGCGGCCTTTCAGGGGCACGCGAAGGACGCGAGCCAGCCTTTCGTTCCGGACTCCGAAGAAAAGCGGCGTCAAGCCACCGCGCAATTGAACGCGCTTTGCGAGGCCTGGTTGCGCGCGCCTTACAAGGCACTGGAAGCTGTGCGGCTGCGCCTTGGCTAGGCGACTGCCGTGAAGCTCTGGGGCATCATCTGGCTGGCGTCCTATCCAAAGTCGGGAAACACCTGGCTGCGCGCGTTTCTCGCCAACTACATGTGCAACCGGGACAGCCCGCTGCCGATCAACGAACTGATCGGCTACGCGCTGGGCGACGGGTTCCTGGTCCATTACGAACGCCTGAGCGGCCGGAAGGCCGAGGAGCTGACGCCCGAGGAGGTCGCGCGGCTGCGCCCCAAGGTCCACGAATGGTTCGCGACCTCCAAGAACCAGACGGTCTTCGTCAAGACCCACAACCTGATCGGCCGGGTCGACGGTTCGGACCTGATCACCCCCGGCGCAACCGTGGGCGCGGTCTACGTGGTGCGCAATCCGCTGGACGTGGCCGTCTCCTACGCCCACCACTACCGCATCACCCTCGACGAGGCGGTCGATGCCCTGTGCCGGCGCGACCACGTCGTCCCCGGCAAGGCCAGGGCCCTGCCGCAGTACCTCGGCAGCTGGTCGCAGCACGTCAGAAGCTGGGTCGAGGCTCCAGGCCTCGCCCCCCACGTGATGCGCTACGAGGACATGTCGGACGCGGCCGAGCAGACCTTCGCCGCGCTCTGCACCTTCCTGCGCTGGCCGGACGAGCCCGAGCGGCGAAGAAAAGCCGTCCGTTTCAGTGGCTTCCAGGAGCTTTCCGGGCAAGAGAAGGGCACGGCCTTCAAGGAGCAGCCGGCTGGCGCGAGCACGCCCTTTTTCCGCCAGGGCAAGAGCGGGGCCTGGCGGGCCAGCCTGACCGGCGACCAGATCGAGCGGATGATCGCCACCAACGGGCCGACCATGCGCCGTTTCGGCTATTTGACCGAGTCGGGCGAACCGCTGTAACGCTTGACCCCGCGAGCACGGGGCTTTAAGGGGCTCCTGTGGACAGCCAGTTCCTCACGTTTCGCGAACTAATCGCACCGATAGATCCGCACGAGTTCTTTGCGGACTACTATGGCAAACGTTTCCTGCACATTCCGGGGGACCCGGAGAAGTTCACACAGGTCTTCTCCTGGGACCAGCTCAACGATCTGCTCGGCATGTCCACCTTGTGGACCGACCGCTCCTTCGAACTCGCACTCGACGGCCGCCTGCTCAAGTCCGAGGAGTTCTGCTACCGCTCGCTGAACCGTGAGGGCGGCCCGGCCATGAAGCCCGAAGTCGGCCGGGTCCGGGCGCTGTTGCGCGAGGGAGCGACCCTGGCGCTGGATTTCGTCGAGCTGCTTTCGCCCCCGCTGCGCTCCGTCGCTCAGACTCTCGAGACCGTGACCGGCGCCCAGGTCTGCGCCAGCCTGTTCTGCTCGTGGAAGGCGACCCAGGGCTACGGGTCCCATTTCGACACGCAGAACGTCTTCGCCTGCCATATCGCCGGGTCGAAGACCTGGCACATCTACGAAGGCCGCATGGTCAATGCGGCCGACTACCCCGGCGGCAACCGGCAGAGCTTCTCCGACCGGCATCACGAGGCGGCCAAGGGCGCGCGCGTCGCCGAGATCACCATGAACCCAGGGGACCTGCTCTACATTCCCCACGGCCAGTATCACGACGCCCTCTCGTCGTCCGACGCCTGCCTGCACGTATCCTTCGGTGTCATGCATCTGGTCGTTCAGGACTTCCTGGAGGCTCTGCTCAAGGACCTGACGAAGGACCCGATGTTCCGGGAGCATCTGCCGCACATCGACGAGAGCGAATCCCACGGGGTCTTCCTGGAGCGGGTCGCGGACCGGCTGGGCGAGATCATCCGCCAGCCGGTAATCGCCAGTCAGCTCCGGGACTTCATGGGCAAGGCGGCCTTCGAGCGGGTGGCGGACTTCAACCTGCCGGCGCGCGACGACGCGGGGCGGTTCCGGGTCCGCTGGCGGCGCAAGCAGTTGCACCGCGACGGCGACGCATGGCGTTTGACCGGAGAGAATGTCTCGCTAGCGCTCGATGACGAGGAGGCGCAGACGGCGCAGTGGATCCTCGAGCGGGATTTCTTCTCAACGCGGGCCCTGCGCCAAGCTTTCGAGACGCTCGATCCGGGCCGCGTGGCCAACCTTCTGGAGCGCATGCAAAGAGCCGGGCTGGTCGAGCGCATCTAGCGCCCACGGTCGGATGGGACCGTTTCCAGAATCCTCTACGGGCGTTCGGCGGCGTCGCTCAACCCTCGGAAAGAAAAAGGGGGGCGGAAAATCCGCCCCCCCTCGAAAGGTTCGATCGAATTCTCGATCAGAACTTGTACTTGAGACCGACGATGCCGTAGATGCCGTTCGCATCTTCTTTGCCAATAGTGCCGGTACCGGTGTTGTCGCTTTCCCAATCGGCGTAGAGCACCGAGAGAGAGGCCGTGATGCCCGGGCCCACAGCGTAGGACGCACCGGCCTGAAGAGCCATGAGCTCATCGTCGCCGGACACGTTTGTGGCAGTGGCGCCGGTATCAAAGCCCGAACGGCCTTTGACCTGGCTCTGGAACCAGGTCAAGCCAACCGCCCAAGGGCCCTGGCCGTAGGAGACACCGGCGTCGTAGCCCCAGCCGTCGGTCGGCCGGCCACTGTCCTCGACACCGAGCGAGGTGCCGATGGTCACGCCGGAGAAACCAACGTTGAGGCCGGCGCTGTACTGCCGGAGGTTGGTGTCGCTGTTGTCGAAGTTGGTCGACTCACCACCGGCGTTATCCTCCGGACCCTTGGCCCAGCGGTAGCCGCCGGCCACGGCCAGATCGACCGGACCGAGGGTGTTCACGTAGTTCACGCCGACGGCGATGCCGTTGCTGAACTCCGTGTCCTGGTCGGCCTGGACCGGGAAGTTGGCGCCGTCACCGCTCTCGGAGACCGTCGGCGCGTAGGTGGCGCCGATCTGGAAGCCAGCGAAGCGAGGCGTGAAGTAGGTGATCACGTTCTCGTCGTTGTTCCAGTCCAGGTAGGTCGAGAGACGCGGCGTACGGAAGCCGCCACCGCCGGTGTTCGCACCGTCGGACGGGATGAACGTCGAGAGCCAGCCCGAGTTGATCGGCGCGCCGACGTTCGGAGCACCGTACTGCATGAGGTACGCCGCCGAGTTCTCGGAACCGATGTTGACGCGGCCGAAGCTGCCCGAGATGTAAGCGAAGTCTTCGTCGATCACGTCGGCGGTGCCGCCGCGGTCGCCGGCGCCGAAGGATTCCAACTGGATGTTGGCACCGAAGGTGATGCCGTTGTCCAGGGTGGTCTCACCGACGAACCAGACCTCGCCGTCGCTGAACAGACCGGCCGAGTTGTAGTCGGTGTCCTGGTCACTGTCGAGACCACCAGCACCGAAGAACTGGTTCATGTAACCGCCCAAGCTGAGCTTGATGCCTTCCTCGGCTTGCGCCGCGGTCGACCCCAAAGCACCAGCAGCCACGAGGGCGGTCGTGCCATAGAGTAGTTTCTTCATAGCTCCAAAGCCTCTCTACGTAGAAACCGTTGGGAGTTCCGCCCGCTCTCCCCAAGCGAATCAGCCCTGTTCCGCTTGGAGAAGTGAAAACGAACGGAAAACACGACCCGCAGGGCACGGGACGCAGGGCGAGTAGGCACGATCATCTCTTTATGGGTCAAGTATGCGGCCCCGATCGCTGTGACATTTCACTCGCACTGTTGCGCAGATGCCACAATCGGCGCGCTTCTCTTAACGAGCGACCGCGATCCGTTAACTTTTGACCCGGCTTCGGTCCTCGGCCAGGGTCCCGTCTTCTCGCAGATAGCCGAGTCGGACCAGGAGTGCGCGATTGCGGCTGACCAGCGCCTCGACCTGATCATCGGTGAGAACCTCGCGCCAGGCGCCGGCGGCGCCGCTGCGGAAGAAGGCGGTCTTGTCGTCCGGGCGGGCCTCGACGAAACGGGTCTCGCGTTCCTGGGCGGAGAGCTCGCCGAAGGAACTGAAGCGGATCGCGCGCCGCAGCCTGGCCGGGTCTCTGCGAAACCCGAGGAACTTGGTCAGGCGGCCGAAGGTCGCCAGCGGCTTCTTGAGCATGTCCTCGTAGTGCATGAGATGGAGCGTCAGACCCGGGGCGTCGATCCAGCTCCGCACGTGGCCGGACCAGGACCCCAGGTACTGCGGCAGCAGGCCGCTAGTCGGCGGCAGGCAGTAGTTCTCCTCGCCCAAGGACTCGACGGCGCGCGCGTAGTCGACCTGATAGTGGTGCGCAAAGGACACCGCCACGTCCATCGGGTTGCGGACGACGTAGATCGCGCCGACCGTGGCGCTGGGCGTGATGAGCGGCGCGCCGTCGACCTGCGCGATCGCGTTGTGGGTCTTGACGAAGACGTCGTTCTGCGACGACTCGGCGAACCAGCGATGGATCGCCGGCCGCAGGCGCGCAACCTCGGTGTCGGTCAGCTCGTCGGACTTGCGGCCCGTGAACTGCTCGTAGTGGAGCAGCATGTTGTCGCCCAGGATGTGGTTGGGCAGGTCGTTGATGGCAACCGGCCGCCGGGCTTCGGTCAGGTAGTTGGCGAGGAAGGCGCGCAGCCAGGTGTTGCCTGACTTGGGATAGGACGCCAACCAGATTATCCCGGACATGCCTCGACCAACTCTGGAGCGCGCCTCGAGAGCGATCGGCCCCCGAGCGACGTGGAGGCCTGTTTAGTGGATGGCCCGGGGCGGCGCAAGCGAGCGGCGGCGCCCGCCCGACCCAAGCCGAACTTGCGGCAGCCCGGCGTCTTGGCCATACTCCGGCGCCTCGCAGGGCGCGCCGCGGGAGTGAGTTCCGGGCAGGCGACCGGCGCCGCAAGTTGATTCCCAACGGAGCTCCGATCATGACAGAGGCCGCACGCAATCGGCCCGACATCGGCGAGGAGTTCGCCGCCGCCCGATCCCGACAGGCGGCGGGCGAGCTGAACGAGGCCAAGGCCGCTTACGGCGCGATTCTGGCCAGGGTGCCCAATCACCCCGAATCCCTTACCATGCTGTCGTCGATCGCCTACCAGCAGGGCGACGACGTCCAGGCCGAGGCCTATATCGACCGGGCGATCGCCGTCTACAAAGCCGTAGTCCAGCAGATGCCGCAAATGACCAAGGCGCGGGGGCCCCTGGTCAACCTGCTGCTCGCCAGGGGCCGCGTGCAGGAAGCCGAGAGCTATGCGGCCGACCTGGAGCTGACCATCAACCCGGTCCGCTCGACTGTCGCCGACTTCAGCCGCCGCCGACGCATCGGCAAGGAGCGGGGCTTGCCCGCCATGCTGATGAACACCCTGCCGAAATCGGCGAGCGAGAGCATCTGGAACAAACTGGCCGAGGGCCTGACCCTGGGTCAGGGCCACATTTCGGTCGGCCTTTTTCCCGATTGCTGCGTCGTCCCGATCCGCGTGAAAGCCGCCTGTGAAGGCGGCTTCATCGCCAAGGAACACCTTCCCGCCACGCCGTTCAACATCAAGTGCCTGGCCGACGGCGGCTTGACCCGCATGGTCTGCCACGTCCGGGACCCGCGGCAGGCCACCTTGTCCTGGGCACACTTCGTCCGCGACGACGTCAGCATGAGACTGATAGCGCCGATCTGGCGCAAGACCGTGCCGCCGACATCGGTCGACAAGGCCGATTTCGCCGGCTACGTGGATTGGTGCATCGAGCACTACCTGCCTCTGCTGATCGATTTCCTGCGGGGATGGACCGCGGTGGAACAGGATCCGCAGCGGCAGATCGAGGTCCTCGTGATGACCTTCGAAGAGTTCCTCGCCGAGCCGGACGACTATTGCGCGAGGGTCCTGGACCACTACGGGATCGACGGGACCCTTTTTCGGTCCGGCGCGGAGTCCGAGGTAGTGCATTTGCGCAAGGGCCAAGCCGAGGAGTGGCGCGGCGTCTTCAGCGCGGACCAGCGGGCGCGCGCCTGGAAGCTGATCCCGCGGGAGCTCGCCGAGCGGTTCGGCTGGTCGAAATGACACCGGGCCGGCGTCCCGGCTAGACGCTGGAACTCTGCGGCCCGAGGCGCTATTTTCAGCGTCAAGGATCGCGATAGGGGCACAGGTGTGCCGGAATCGCGGCAATAGGAGTGAGCCCATGACGACCCTTACCGTTTGGCGGTCGACGTCCGCACTGGCCCTGGCCGCGATGATGGGTCTGCTCGCCGCCTGCACTGGCGAGGAGACGGTCTACCCGCAGTCCAACAACCGTGTCATGGCGGGCAACCGCACCGCCTACGCGGAGAACGATGACACGATTTTCGGGCCCGGCGGCTTGGACTTCTTCGGCGGCGGCGACGAAGTGGCCCCGGGCGGCGGCGGCGGTATCGGCGTCAATTCCTATCTATGGCGCGCTTCGCTCGACACCATCTCCTTCATGCCGCTCGCGTCGGCCGACCCCTTCGGCGGCGTCATCATCACCGACTGGTACAGCCCGCCGGAAGCGACCCGCGAGCGCTTCAAGGTAAACGTCTACATCCTGGGTCGCGATCTGCGGGCCGACGGGCTGAGGGCCGCCGTGTTCCGGCAGCGTCAGGACACGCTCGGCAACTGGGTCGACGTCCAGGTAGACAATCGGACCGAGATCGACTTGGAAGACGCGATCCTGACGAGGGCGCGACAGCTCAGGATCGCGGCGGCACAGTAGGCTCATTTCCCGGCAATCCAGGATCAAAGGGCCGCTCGGGGAGCGGCGAAGGATGAGGCAGCGGCCCGTGACGCGGGATGCGCCGATGAAAGGCCCGCCATGAGCCGATACAACGTCAAGGAAATCGAGGCCAAGTGGCAGCGCCACTGGGACGAGTCCGGGTGCTTCGCGGTCGAGGAGCTGACCGACCGGCCGAAGTACTACGTGCTCGAGATGTTCCCCTATCCCTCCGGGCGGATCCACATGGGCCACGTGCGCAACTACACGATCGGCGACGTCATCGCCCGCTATAAGCGCGCCAAGGGCTTCAACGTGCTCCATCCCATGGGCTGGGACGCCTTCGGTCTGCCGGCCGAGAACGCCGCGATGAAGCAGAAGGTCCACCCGGCGAAGTGGACCCTGGAGAACATCGCGGTGATGCGCGCGCAGCTCAAGGGCATGGGCCTCTCGATCGACTGGAGTCGGGAGATCGCGACCTGCCTGCCGGACTATTACCGGCACGAGCAGAAGATGTTCCTGGACTTCCTCGAGGAGGGCCTGGTCTACCGCAAGGAGTCCTGGGTCAACTGGGATCCGGTCGACCAGACTGTCCTGGCCAACGAGCAGGTGATCGACGGCCGCGGCTGGCGCTCCGATGCCCTGGTCGAGCGGCGCAAGCTGGCCCAGTGGTTCTTCAAGATCACCGCCTACGCCGACGACCTGCTGGAGGCGCTTCAAACCCTGGACCGCTGGCCGGAGAAGGTCCGGGTCATGCAGGACAAGTGGATCGGCCGCTCGCGCGGCGCGCGGATCGACTTCCGGGTCAAGGACCGCAACCAGCCGCTCGAGGTCTTCACCACGCGGCCCGACACGCTCTTCGGCGCCTCCTTCTGCGCGCTCTCGCCGCACCACCCCCTCGCGGCCGAGCTCGCCAAGGACAGCCCCGAGCTGACCGCCTTCGTCGCCGAGTGCGACCGCCTGGGCACCAGCGAGGAGGCCATTGAGTCGGCCGAAAAGCGGGGCTTCGACACGGGGCTGAAGGCACTGCATCCCTTCATTGCGGGCCAGGAGCTGCCGGTCTTCGTCGCCAATTTCGTGCTGATGGACTACGGCACCGGCGCGATCTTCGGCTGCCCAGCGCACGACCAGCGCGACCTGGACTTCGCCCACAAGTACGGCCTGCCGGTGCCGCCGGTGGTGCTGCCGGACGGCGAGGACGAGGCGAGCTACGCGATCGGCGACACGGCCTTCACTGGCGAGGGCCGGATCATTAACTCCGACTTCCTGAACGGCCTCTCGGTCGCCGAGGCGATCGACGCGGCGATCGGCCGGCTCGAGGCGGACAACCAGGGCAAGGGCGAGATCCAGTATCGCCTGCGCGACTGGGGTGTGTCGAGGCAGCGCTACTGGGGCTGCCCGATCCCGGTGATCCATTGTCCCGACTGCGGGATCGTTCCGGTGCCGGAAGACGATCTGCCGGTAGCGCTGCCCGAGGATGCGCCCTTCGACAAGCCGGGCAATCCGCTGGCCCACCATCCGACCTGGAAGTACGTCGACTGCCCGGCCTGCGGCGGCGCGGCCGAGCGCGACACTGACACCATGGATACCTTTGTCGACTCCTCCTGGTACTACGCCCGCTTCTGCAGCCCGAAGTCGGAGCAGCCGGTGGATCGGGCGGCGGTCGACTACTGGCTGCCGGTCGACCAGTACATCGGCGGCATCGAGCACGCCGTGCTGCACCTGCTCTACTCGCGCTTCTTCACCCGGGCGATGAGCCAGTGCGGCTACCTGGAGCTCGACGAGCCCTTCGCCGGGCTCTTCACCCAGGGCATGATCTGCCACGAGACCTACAAGGGCCCGGACGGCTGGCTCTCGCCCGACGAGGTGCGGCGGGTCGACGGCGGCATCGAGACCCTGGACGGCAATCCGGTGACCGCCGGACGCTCGGTGAAGATGAGCAAGGCGCTGCGCAATACCGTCGATCCGGAGCAGATCATCAGCACCTACGGCGCCGATACCGCGCGCTGGTACATGCTGTCGGACAGCCCGCCGGACCGCGACATGGAGTGGACCGATTCCGGCATCGAAGGGGTCTTCCGCTTCGTGCAGCGGCTCTGGCGGTTGGTCGGCGAGGCCCTGGACGCGCTGCCGCCGGCCGGCGCCCCCCTGCCGAACGACCTCGGCGCCGCCGCTCTCGATCTGCGCCGCGCGACCCACAAGACCATCGCGGCTGTGACCCAAAACGTCGAGCAGTTCCACTTCAACGTCGCGGTCGCCCGGACCCGCGAGCTGGCCAACGCCCTGGGCGCTTTCAAGGCCAAGAACAACGGCGACTATTGGGCGCAACGCGAAGCCTTGGAGATGCTCGTTCGGCTGGTCGGGCCGATGATGCCGCACTTGGCCGAGGAGCTCTGGCAGCGGCTCGGCCACAATACCTCTCTGGTCGAGGAGAGCTGGCCCGAGGCCGATCCGGCGCTCACCAAGGAAGACACCGTGACCATGGGAGTCCAGGTCAACGGCAAGCTGCGCGGCACGTTGACCCTCGCGCTTAACAGCGAGGAGGCGTCGGTCAGGGACGCGGCGCTCGCCCTCGAAGGCGTGCAGCGGGCCCTGGACGGCAAGGATCCGCGCAAGGTCATCGTGGTCCCGAACCGGATCGTCAATGTCGTCGCGTGACCGAGCCCTCGCTCTGCTGGTCGCCGCGCTGCTGACCGTTTCGGGTTGCGGCTTCCGGCCACTCTACGCACCCTCCGAAGGACCCGATACGGTCCAGCAGACCAGCTTCGCTCAGACCCGGATCGTTCCGCTCACGGGCCAGAGCGGGCAGAAGCTCCACAACCTGCTGCGTGACCGCCTCAATCCCGAAGGCCAGAGGGTCGAGCACCTCTACATTCTGCGGGTCTTGCTGGAGTCGCGGGTTGTCTCCCTGGGCATCCGGGAGGACGAGACCGCGACACGCGCCAATCTGATCGTGACGGCGATCTATACCCTGACCAGCCGGGAGGGTGCCGTCCTGTTCGAGGCCCGAAGCGAATCGGTCAATAGCTACAACATCCTGGATGCCTTCTATGCGACCTCGGTGTCAGAGGAGGACGCGCTCGACCGGGGCCTCAGGGAGGTCGCCAATGAAATCGAGCGGCGCCTCGGCATCTACTTCACACGCGACGCCTGAACCGGGGAGCGGCCGGTGAAAGTGACGCCCGCCAAGGCCGACGCCTTCGCGCGCAGGCCCGATCCGGCGGCGCGGGTCGTCCTGGTCTACGGTCCCGACGAGGGCCTCGTGCGGGAACGCGCCGAGACCCTGGCCCGGAGCGTGGTCGAGGACCTGAGCGATCCCTTCCGCATCGGTGAGCTGAGCGGGCCCGCGGTCGCGCAGGAACCGGCCCGGCTCTACGACGAGGCGGCCGCCCAGGCGCTGACCGGCGGCCGCCGTGTCCTGCGGATACGCCCGGCCGGCGACGAGCTCGCGCCGATCATGAAGGAGTTCCTGGCGGCGCCGCCCGGCGATTCGCTCGTCGTGCTGCAGGCCGGCGACCTGCCAGGCCGCTCGGCTCTGAGGAAGGTCATTGAGGCGTCACCGGCAGGGGCCGCCCTGCCGTGCTACCGCGACGATCCCGGCAGCCTCGCGGGCCTTCTGGGCTCGCTCTTGGCCGAGCAGGGTCTGAGCGCCTCGAGCGAGGCGATGGCCTACCTCGGCGCCTCCCTCGGCGCCGACCGCCAGTTGACCCGACGCGAGATTGAGAAGCTGGGCCTGTTCAAGGGACCCAACGGCGGCGAGATCACGTTGGACGAGGCCGTCGCGTCGGTCGGCGATAGCGCCTTTCTGACCTTGGAGGACCTGGCCTTCGCCGTCGGCGAGGGCGACCGGGCCCTCGTGGAGCGGAGCGTGCAGCGCGGCCAGGACGAAGGCCTGAACGGGGTCGCCATGCTGCGCAGCGTTGCCCGCCACCTCCAGCGGCTGCATCTGGCGAGCGGCGCGATCGCCGCCGGCACGCCCGGCGATCAGGCCTTGGCCCGCCTGCGCCCGCCGGTCTTCTGGAAGCAGAAGGCCCGCTTTCTGGATCAGTGCCGGCGGTGGACGCCGGCGCGCTTGGCGCGGGCGCTGGAGCAGCTGGTCGAGACCGAGCGGCGCTGCAAGACCAGCGGCGCGCCGGCCGAGCTGCTGGCCCGGCGGACGCTGCTAGAGCTAGCGGCCAAGGCGCCCCGGGCACGAAACTAGGAAAATAATCTTAACGCCAGTGGGTCACGCTGTTGTGGCCGGCGCCTCGAATCGCTTGAGGAGATCGTCGAGCTGCTCGACCGAGCGATAGAAGATCGAGAGGCGGCCGCCCTCGCCCTGGAAATCCACCGTGACCTTCATGCCGAGCAGGGCCGTCAGGTCCCGTTCGAGCGCGGCTGTATCGGGATCCTTGGGCGGCGATTTCTTCTGCTTGGGGCGCTTCCGCCGACCGCTGTCCTCGCGCGCCATGTCTTCGGCCTGGCGCACGCTCATGCCCTCGGCGAGCACCTTCTTCGCGGCCGCCTCGGGGTCCGTCGACGTGAGGAGGGCTCGGGCGTGTCCGGCACTGATCCGGCCGTCGGCGACCAGGGTCTTGACGCCTGCCGGCAGGGACAGCAGGCGTAGCGTGTTGGCGACGTGGCTGCGGCTCTTGCCGACCGCCACGGCCAGGGCTTCCTGGCTGTATTCGAACTCCTGGATCAGCCGCTCGTAGGCCGCGGCTTCCTCCAGGGGGTTGAGGTCCTGTCGCTGGACGTTCTCGACCAGGGCGATTTCCAGGCACTGCTGGTCGCTGAGCTCGCGGATGATGACCGGCACGTCGTGCAGCTGCGCAAGCTGCGCCGCACGCCAGCGCCGCTCGCCGGCGACGATCTCGAAATCGCTCGGCCGCTCCGGGTGGCGCCGGACGACGATCGGCTGCAGGATCCCGTTCTCACGGATCGAGTTGGCCAGCTCCTGGATCGCCTCGGTATCGAAGTGCCGGCGGGGCTGTTTCGGATTGGGATGGATGTTCCCGACCGGGACCTGCTTCGAGGCGCGCACCCTGTCGAGGTCGGCGTAGTCCTGGTCCTCTTCGCCGAACAGGGCGGCAAGACCGCGTCCGAGGTTGGTTCTTTGTTCGCTGGCCACCACTACGTCTCGTCTGGGTTAGGAAACAAGAAAGGGATCAAGGGTACCGCCAGCCTGCTCGTTCTTCAGGATCTCTCCGGCCAGATGGATGTAAGCCTGCGAACCGGCGCAGTGCATATCGTAGAGCAGCACCGGCTTGCCGTGGGACGGCGCCTCGGAGACCCGGACGTTTCTTGGAATCACGGTTTCATAGACCTTGGAGCCGAGGTGGGCCCGGACGTCGCGCGCGACCATTTCGGAGAGGTTGTTGCGCCGGTCGACCATGGTCAGGACGATCCCTTGAATCTCCAGGGCCGGATTGAACCCGCGCTTCACCCGCTCGACCGTGCTCAACAAGTGGGACAGTCCCTCCAGGGCATAGAACTCCGTCTGCAGGGGCACCAGGACGGCGTGGGCGGCGACCAGGGCGTTCAGAGTGAGGAGGCCGAGCGCGGGCGGGCAATCGATCAGCACGAAGTCGAAGCGGTCCGCCGCGCCCTTCAGCGCGTTGCGCAGCTTGAATTCCCGGTCGCGCGCCGATACCAGCTCGACCTCGGCGCCGATCAGCTCGATGGAAGACGGGACCAGGGTCATGCCGCGGACCATGGTTTCCACTTCCACGAAGTCTATTGCGCAGCCCTCGGTTAATACTTGGTAAATGCTGCGCGCCCGATTCGAGCGCAGCAGGCCGAGCCCGGTTGTCGCGTTGCCCTGGGGATCGAGGTCGACCACCAGGACCCGCTTGTCGCAAGCGGCCAGGGCCGTCGCCAGGTTGATCGCGGTCGTGGTCTTGCCGACACCGCCCTTCTGGTTGGCGATGGCCAGCACCCGCGCGGCGCGGCGCGGCGGGGGCGTCCCTTCAACGAGGTATGGCCTCATCATCTGCGTCCTCGACGTCGAGCGTGATGCGAAGGATTTTACTGTGAGGGTTTGTGCAACTGTCATGATGCACCACCTCCAGTTTCTCTTGTTTGCAGAGCGCGGTCAATTCTTGATCGACGTCGGCGCCCTTGGGAAAGAGGCAGCAGAGCGGCCGTCCTGGGCGGCGGGACGGAAATCGCCGCGCGTGGGTGAGCAGCTCCGCAAGCGGCGCGAAGGCCCTGGCGGTGACCACATCGACCGGGAAGGGGGTCAGCTGCTCGAGCCGCTCGGCGATCACGGTGGCCTCGGTGCCGGTCACGCGCGCCGCCTCGCGCAGGAAGGCGGCCTTGCGCTGGTCGGCCTCGATCAAGTGGACCTCGCCGGCACCCATGATGGCGAGAACCAGGCCGGGGAAGCCGGCGCCGCTGCCGAAGTCGACCAGGACGCGCCGGCCGGAGGCATCAGGCGGCGGCAGCAGCGGGAAGAGCTGCGCCGAGTCGAGCAGATGGCGCTGCCAGAGCTCGTCGAGGGAAGCCCGGCTGACCAGGTTGATCCGGCGGTTCCACGTCTCCAGCAGCGCGGCGAAGCGACCGAGGCGCTCAGCCGTTTCACGTGAAACACCGGTCTCACGCCGGAACGCCTCGGCGCCCGAGACCTTAACTATGCCGCGTCTTCCCGGGATGGATCCGGACCTCGCTTCACGTGCCGCAGCAGCGCGACCAAGGCGGCCGGCGTCACGCCGGGCAGGCGGGCGGCCGCGCCCAGCGTCTCGGGCCGTGCCTCGGCCAGGATCTGCCGTACCTCGTTCGACAAGCCGCCGACCGCCGCCAGATCCAGGGTCTCCGAGAGGGCCAGCGCCTCGTCGCGCCGATAGGCCAAGATGTCGGCCTCCTGCCGTTCCAGGTAGCCGGCGTAGTGGGCGTCGGTCTCGATCTGCGAAAGGACAGCCGGCGCCAGGCCACTCAGCTCGGGCCAGACCCGGAGCAGGGCCTCGGGCGCGATCTCGGCATAGCGCAAGAGGTCGAAGGCGCTGCGGCGCTTGCCGTCCCTGCGGACCTTGATCCCGGCGTGGGCCAGCGCGTCGGGCGTCGCCGTGAGACGGCGGACCAGGTCGCGGCCCTGCTTGAGCGCGGCCATCTTGGAGCGGAAGGCGCGCTCCCGAGGACCCGCCACGCAGCCGAGCGCGAGGCCGCGCTCGGTCAGGCGCTGGTCCGCGTTGTCGGCGCGCAGCCGCAGACGGTACTCGGCCCGGCTGGTGAACATGCGGTAAGGCTCGGTGACGCCGCGCCCCACCAGGTCGTCGATCATCACCCCGATGTAGGCCTCGGCCCGGTCGAGGCGGAAGTCGGGCCGGCCGCCGCCGGCCAGCAGGGCCGCGTTGAGGCCGGCGAGCAGGCCCTGGGCCGCCGCTTCCTCGTAGCCGGTGGTGCCGTTGATCTGCCCGGCCAGGAACAGCCCGGGGATCCGGCGGGTCTGCAGGCCGCCGTCGAGCGAACGCGGATCGACGTAGTCGTACTCGATCGCATAGCCCGGCTGCAGCATGACCGCCCGCTCAAGGCCCGGGATCTCCCGCAGCATCGCCGCCTGGACCGCGAAGGGCAGGGAGGTCGAGATGCCGTTGGGGTACACCGTCGGGTCGTCCAAGCCCTCGGGCTCGAGAAAGATCTGGTGCCGCTCGCGCTCGGCGAAGCGCACCACCTTGTCCTCGATCGAGGGACAGTAGCGCGGGCCGCTGCTCTCGATCTGGCCCGAGTAGATCGGCGCACGATGCAGGTTGGCGCGAATCAGCTCATGGACCCTTGGGTTCGTATAGGTGATATGGCAGTCAACCTGCGGCGCCGTGATCGCCTCGGTCAACGTCGAGAAGGGCTCCGGCGGGTCGTCCCCCGGCTGCCGCTCGAGCCCGGCATGGTCGATGGTCCGGCCGTCGAGACGCGGCGGCGTGCCGGTCTTCAGCCGGCCGAGCGGGAAGCCGTGGGATTCGAGGGTCCGCGCCAGACCAACCGCCGGCGCCTCGCCGACCCGGCCAGCGGGCCGGGTCTCCTCGCCGATGTGGATCACCCCGCGCAGGAAGGTTCCGGTCGTCACTACGACGGCGCGGGCCGAGAGCGTCTCGCCCGCGGCGTCGCGGATGCCCGTGCAGCGGCCCTCGGCGTCGGTCACGATATCCTCCACCGCCGACGGCCGGACCGTCAGGTTCACCTGCTCCTGCAGCAGGTCCTGCACCGCCGCGCGGTAGAGCGCGCGGTCCGCCTGGGCGCGCGGCCCGCGCACCGCGGGTCCCTTGCGCCGGTTGAGCACGCGGAACTGAATGCCGGAGCGATCGATCGCGCGGCCCATGATCCCGTCCAGGGCATCGATCTCCCGGACCAGATGTCCCTTGCCGAGGCCGCCGATCGCCGGGTTGCACGACATGACGCCGATGGTCTCGACCTTGTGGGTCGCCAACAGAGTCCGGGCGCCGAGGCGCGCCGCGGCGGCCGCCGCCTCGCAGCCCGCGTGTCCTCCCCCCACCACGATCACGTCGAAGTCGCTCATGGCGGAAGAGATAGGTCCTGCCGGAACCAGAGTCAAAAACCCGGGCCCTGTTTCACGTGAAACATGGTTACTTTCCGATGCAGAAATCCCGGAACACCAGGTCCAGCACGTCCTCGACGTCGACCCGCCCGGTGATCCGGCCGAGCGCCTGGACGGCGCCGCGCAGCTCCTCCGCCATCAGCTCCGGTTCGCTGAGCACCGCCGCGCGCCGCAAGGCCGCGGCGCAGCTCTCGAGCGCCTCGCGATGCCGCGCACGGGTCACCAAGGCGGCCTCGCCGCCGCCCTCGAGGCCGTCTCGCGCCCGCCGCTCGATCGCCCCGACGAGCGCGTCCAGGTTCTCCCCGGTCAGGGCCGAGAGCCACAGGGTCTCGTAGCCGGCCGGCCGAACTGGCGCCCTCTCCTCGACCAAATCCGCCTTGTTGAACACCACCAGCGCCCCCGGCGACAGGACCGTGAGCACCGCCGGGTCGGGCGCCCCGGCGGCATCGAACACCGCGACCTGGAGATCCGCTGCTTCGGCCCGGTTCAAGGCCCGGCGGATACCCTCCCGCTCGATCGCCTCCTGCGGCCCGGCACCGGCCTCGCGCACGCCCGCCGTGTCGATCAGAGTGACGGGAAAGCCGCCGAGATCAAGGTGCACCTCGATGACGTCGCGGGTCGTTCCCGCGGTCTCCGATACGATCGCCGCGTCGCGCCGGGCCAACGCATTCAGCAGGCTCGACTTGCCACTATTGGGCGGACCCAGCAGCACGACCTGATAGCCCGCCCGCAGCCGCTCGCCGCCGCGCTGCGCCAGGGACGCCCCGATCTCGGCAGCCAGTTCGGCGATCTCGTCGCGCACTTCCGCCGGCAGGGAGTCCGGCAGGTCCTCGTCCGGAAAGTCGATCGACGCCTCGGCGTGGGCCAGGGCCGTCACCGCCCGCTGGCGCCAGGCCTCGGTCGTCTCCGCCAACGCGCCCAGAGCCTGGCGCAGCGCCTGGCGCCGCTGGGCCTCGGTCTCGGCATCGATCAGGTCGGCCAGCCCCTCGGCCGCGCTCAGGTCGAGCTTATCGTTGTCGAAGGCCCGCCGGGTGAACTCACCCGGATCGGCCAGCCGCAAGCCCTCGATTCCGGCCAGGCAGTCCAGCGCGGCCGCGACCACCGCCCGGCCGCCGTGGACGAGCAGCTCCGCCATGTCCTCGCCGGTATAACTGCCCGGGCCGGGGAACCAGAGCGCAAGCCCCCGGTCGATGGCGTCGCCGTCCGGCCGCCGCAAGGTCGCCAACGTCGCCCTGCGCGGGCTCGGCATGGGGCCGTCCAGGATCCGCGCGAGAGCCGCCGCGGTGCCCGGTCCGGAGATCCGCAGGACCGCGACGCCGGCGCGTCCCGGCGGCGTGGAGAGGGCGAAGATGGTCGGTCGGGGCGTTTCGATCATGCCGTCGGGGCGCGGGTCTCCCTTACGGCGCCTCGTCCTCGGGCCGGAGCATCAGACGTTCCACGCGGCGGCCGGCCACGACGTGCTCGCGCAGGATCTCTTCGACGTCCGCGATGGTCCGGTAGCTGTACCAGACGCCCTCGGGGTAGATCACCATGGTCGGCCCCAGCTCGCAGCGGTCCAGGCAGCCGGCCGCGTTGATGCGCACGTCGGTCAGGCCCAGTTCCTTGGCCTTCGCCTTCATGTGATTGCGCAGGGCGATCGCCTTCTTCTCCTTGCAGCATCCCCGTGGGTGGCCCGCCGGCCGCTCGTTGGTGCAGCAGAAGACGTGCCGCCGGTAGAAGAGGGCGGGGTCGCCGCCCTCGATGGAAGTCTCTCCGTCCGCCACCGTCACCTCTCGTCGCCTCACGCCCGTCGCCGCCCGAGAAGCCCCAGAAGCTTTGAGGTTGAGCGGCGCTGCCGGCAAATCCATAGTTGCGGGGCGCGCCCCGCCAGACCGGCGCCTGTGCCGCGAACAAGGGAAGCCAGAGGGCCGATGTCCGAGAACCGCCTCGCCGGGGAAACCAGTCCCTACCTCCTACAGCACAAGGACAATCCCGTCCATTGGTATCCCTGGGGCGAGGCGGCCTTCGCCGCCGCCCGCGACAGCGGCCGGCCGGTCCTGCTCTCGGTCGGCTACGCCGCCTGCCACTGGTGCCACGTCATGGCCCACGAGTCCTTCGAGGACGAGGACACGGCGGCGGTCATGAACGAGCTCTTCGTCAACATCAAGGTCGACCGCGAGGAGCGCCCCGACCTGGACACCATCTACCAGTCGGCGCTCGCCCTCCTGGGCGAGCAGGGCGGCTGGCCCCTGACCATGTTCCTGACCGCCGACGGCGCGCCCTTCTGGGGCGGCACCTACTTCCCGCCGGCGCCGCGCTTCGGGCGGCCGGCGTTCGAGCAGGTGCTCCGCCAGATCGCCGCGGCCTACCGCGAAAAGCAGGA
>JAAUYK010171147.1_pt1 | contig 22339 bp, 26 predicted proteins | sample 7278021 | NCBI WGS metagenome assembly JAAUYK01 (sample SAMN14350223, study PRJNA611818) | marine sediment metagenome | isolation source: surface marine sediment (1.8m) | place: French Polynesia: Moorea | collected 2018-08
GACGCGATTTCCTCCCCTTATTTTTGCCAACGCCCGAGGGGATCGACAAACGGCCAAAGGCGGCAGAGGGAAAAAGGGTGCTGCCTGCATGCTTGAACTCTGCATCGACATATCGGCCTTGAAAACGCGAACCGATCGCCATACTTCATTCATTGGCTTTCCAAACGTTCGTATCTGGTAACTCCGCCGCACTCGACGAGCTTCGGCTTTCCACGCGATCGACCGACCGACCGACCGACCGACTGGTCTGAGGAGGAGGAAGACTCGGCTTCGGCGTCGGCGTCGCCCGCAATCCTCTTGCGCCTCCTTCGCTCCCGCTCTCCGTAGTAATTTATGTAGGCAGGCGGGCCATACACGGACATGGGGAGAAAGCACGTTGCTTAAAGTAAGAAACCCACTTCTATGCATGTATTAGAGCTCACTTTCATTTTGTCTTTCCCTAGACCATAGCTTGATCCCCTGTATGCCTGCATTGGTCGCAGATGCCTTCGACTGTTCGTCCGTTCTGTCTGGTGGCGAGAAGGAGGATTGAGGAGAGAGGCAAAGAGACTCCGTCCGTCCGGTCTGCATTGCACTGCAGACGGCGATGCCGTCTCCCTTGGCTGCTTCGGATACAAATAAAGTTATTTCCCCATTAAGCAAGTTATGGCAACACGGCCGGCCGGCTGTAGCGAGGAGATTGGAAACCGATTGTGAGGCTATATCCTTTGGGGCTAAAAGAAAGAGGAGGAACTTCATCCGGCCTTGACTTTCGATCGCCTCTTCTGGGGATTGGTCGGACTTGACGGCCGGCTAGCTGGGCAACTAAACAGAGTTCAAAGTCAAACGCCTGTCTGTCAATTAGTACTGACGGAAAGACACGGGTTGGAGGTATACGCCCGCCCACTCACTTCGCCTTTTCGACTTCCAAACTGACGTCGGAGCTTCTTACGTTGGATCTAGCCCGTTAATATGATTTAGCTCATTCATACGTAATTCGGGGGAAAAAGAGGCGAAAAAAAGTTAGGCGAAATCCGCCTCCAATTTCGAATGCGTATCTTATCGGCCCAATCGCTTCTTGTGGACGGTTTTTTGGCCGCTCGGTATTTTTAGCGAGTAATGGTTGCCGACGTATAGTATCACCTGTTGTAAGCCTGTTGCTCCGTTTTCTCCCTCGCACCTTTCTTTCTTCTTGCTCCGGGAGCTGTTCGTTCACTCGTAACAGGGAGTGACGCGACGGTAACGACCTTACTGCGCTTTCGCGTGCGTGGATCGCCAACGCGGCTTATGGAACTAACAGCAACGGGCGGCGTGATACGTACACCGTGACTCGAAATTATTTCTACAGTTAACACGGGAATCAAATTTGTAAGTCTAACACACGCTTTTAGTCCCTTCGAAAGGTATTGATAGTATACCCAAGGTCAATTAAAGACGTCTAACATGGTGATCCGATGCAAACGTCGCAGGGAAAGCCCAAACTAAATATTTTCCTGTCTGGCAAAAGCATCATCTAATGTCCTGGCGCGTACGTTCTCTAGATGGATGCATTCATTATGCATGAATCAGGCGCTCGCTCGCCACGCCGCCTCCCTCCGCGAGCTAACTACGTACTATGTATACGCACTGGTAGCTGCGAGCGAACGAATGAACGAACGAAGAGCATATCTGGCTTTCTCGCAGTCTGGAAATCTCGTTATGCTCGGCGGCTCCGATCGCTCGATCGCCATATGCTCGCTCACATGGCTATTAAAATCTCTCTTTCAGGACACGATAATTGGACTTCCACCATGACGGAGAACGAGGTCACTGTGGACGACGCTTTCCTCAGCAACGGCACGACTGCCTCTCCCGTGGATGTTTCCGACTGCCCGAACTACACCGACGAGGACGAGCGCAACGTGGAGGTGTTCAGCTTCTGGGTGGAGGGCGTCAGCCAGACGACGGTATGCCTGCTCGGCATCGTCGGAAACATCCTCGCGAGCGTGATCCTCACGCGGAAGGAGATGCGGAACGCCTTCAACCTGCTCCTCGTCACCATGGCCTGCTTCGACTCCACGTACCTGTTCGGATCGATACTGGAGAGCTTCAGGAAGCAGTTCCAGCTAGCCACAAGGTGGACGACTGTCGCATTAAAGGCCGCTACAAGGTTTTACTTTTTTTTAATTATTTTCGCAGGTTGCACATTATCCTGTTCCCGTACCTCCTGTACCCGTTCAACCAGATCGCCATCACGGCGTCCATCTTCCTCACTGTGGCGATCGCCCTGGAGCGCTTCATCGCCGTCCACTACCCGCTCAACTACAGCCAGGCCATGCACGAGGCGAACGCGCTGACGAAGCGCATCGTCAAGTACGTCGCCTCCGTCTCCTTCTTGGCCGTCCTCTTCACCGCGACGCGGTTCTTCGAGGCCAAGGTGGAGTACGACTACGACGTCGACCCGGCCACCAACGAGACGATCCCCGGCTCCTACGAGCCCATCCTCATGCCCACTGACTTCCGCACGGCGCCGCTCTACACCGCCTACTTCAACTGGAGCCGTCTGATCGTCCTGGGCATCATCCCCTTCGTCATGCTCGTCTACCTGAACGCGAAGATCTACCAGGGAATTAAGCATGGCAGCGGGACATAAATCGCAACCACCGATAAGAGCGTTTATACTTTTGCCCTTGGCCTCTTGCTGTCCATCCAGAGTCAGCAGCTTTTAGTCGATCCCGTAATGGCCGATATTGCCTCTGTCTGCTTGCTGTCCTCTTCCCCCAAAGCCTCTCTTATGACACCATAAATTGGTCGCTGCTGGGTGATCTATGTCGATCCTGCTGCAATGCGCTCGCTCGCTCGCTCGCTTTCTCACAGGACATCAAGGCGCGTCGCAACAGGAGGCTCGGCCAGGCCAAGATTAGGAGGCGGGGCAGGAGGGGCATCGTGGCCGCCATCAGCGAGTGCTTCGGACGCTGCAGGAATGGCACCGGGGACAGAGACGAGGGCGGCGGCTGCGGAGGCGAGGAGAAGAAGGTGGAGGCGAACGGAAACAAGAACGGCCATTTGGCGGCGGCGGCCGAAAAGGGTGAGCCGGGCGAGACCGAGGTGCTGACCAACGACAAGGGAGAGAAGACGGAGGTCGTCGTGCTGACCACGGTGTCCGACACGACGCCGGCGGGGGAAAAGAACGGGGCCGGCGAAAACGGGGTCCCTAACATGGAGAAAAAGGCAAGTCACGGAACGAAGGACAGCGCGATAAAAGTCCATTAGCTTATTGTATTAGAAACTTCTTAGCATGTGTGCGCCATCCACTCACGTTTCTCATGTTATTTCTGTCGGACAGCCATATAAAACGCAGTCATTCTTAACTTAATGTTCACTTTTAGCGCGGTTCCATGTCCGCCGCGGCCGCGACGTCTACGGCGCCCCCCGGCGGCGTCACGGTCAACGAGTCACGGCGGAAGAAGGAGGACAACCTGGCCGTTATTTTCATGGGCTTCATCATCGTCTTTCTCGTCTGTCACCTGCCCAGGCTGCTCCTGAACATACACGAGCTAGCCACGATAAGGAAAGAAAGAACAAGCTGCTTTCACGGGTCTGTGACGACGTGTAACAAACAACGTGACGAGGGCCTTGGCCTTGGCTTTACCTCGGACAGATTCCTGGAACGTGAGACTTCGTCGGCCTAATTAAAACAGGAAAATGGGGTGCAGGGGGAGGAAAATGGAAAATGCAGGAGCAACTGGGAAGGAAGCGGAAGTAGGATTTGGGTGTACGTACACGCGCCCCTAGCAAAAAAACTTCTAATCCCAACAACTTTTAGCTAGCCTTGACGGATGCCGTAACCGGAACGGAGGCGCATACTTGCGACGCATCTCGACTAGCTGTGCGTATTATAGCTGACAATCCAGCTGGAAGAAGCCGGAACTCGTCTTGGCAAAACTAATTTCGCAAAAGAGTTTCGCCGCCGTCCGACGGCGAGAGCAGAGAGGCCAGGAAGGCAAGGCCCCGGCCGTCGAAGTAAATCCGGCCGGCGCGGCGGCGCTGAAAGAGAATAGGAAACTAGGCTACCTCTCACCTGCTAAGTATAGCAGGCATAGTTCGTCAGGTCAGGTTGAACGTACGGACTACGTTTCTCACAGTGGCTATAAAACGTATGCATTAATTGCTAAAGGCCAGAGCTGCGCTACACTAAAAGCTCAATTGCAGTACTGCTGCTATTATCCCAGGATTAGAGCTAAGCCAAATTGAGAGAGAGAGCTCTTTAACTTACAACTATACTAAATGCAAATCGGGGAAATTGGAGCCTTTTAACCCAAGTTAGCTTTCTGGAAGCTCCGTCGTCACGGATCCGTGTTCCAACTATGACGTCAACAGACACGCGATGGCCTGCGAGGCGGCGGGCATGCGCGCCTTCCCCCTCTGGTCGCACATCATGATCAGCATCAGCCACCTCCTGCTCTGTATCAACTCGGCGACCAACATCCTCATCTACTGCTGCCTCAGCTCGCAGTTCAGGCAGGAGTGCAAGAAGGTCTTCAGGAAGATGTAGCCGCTAAACACATAGAAGACGGACAGCTACAATTACGGCGAGCGGTCCCCAGACAAATTGGCCTCATGGCTCCATGCAGGGTCGCCAAAGACTTAATATGGCCTCGCCCTAAGTGAAAGACGCGGCCGAATGGGCAGACAAGACACTGTGGCCACCCTGCTTCATGCTGCGGCGGCGGACTCCCATGAGACTAATCAGGTGGTAAAGCTCTGTCAGCAACAGGCTGGCCGGGCGGGCGACGACCTCGGAAGCGAGGAGGGAGACGTTGTTAGTCGCGACCAGCATAACAAGTCATCCGGCCGGACAATAAAAGTGGGACGCGCGAGTCATTATCGGCTACGTAACATACCGGGAAATGATGTACGTAATAGTAGCATACTACCTAAGAGAGTGCAGTCAACGATGAAGTGCGATCCCGAATGAATGGAGAAAATACTAATCCAGCGACGGAGAGGATCTCTGGCTAACGAAGTACACGCAAAATGGGTCAGACTTACGTTATACGTACGTATAGCCAGATTCGGTGAGCAGGAAGAGAAGCCGATTTTAAGCGAACGCTTTAAGCGCGTCAAGTGTTGATTCATATTGCGTCATAGAGAGTCTAATTGGGAGAAAATACGTTCATGTTCATGAGCTGTCAGAAAGTCATAGATTTCGCCGTTTCTGTTATGTATGATGAATTCAATCATATGAGCGTCGGAATGTGGTAATCGCGTAAAACATGTACTAGTATATATACCCATTGTGCGTATAATGGTGTTGTATTAATGGGAACGGTAGTTGTACCACACACTATTCCGCCTCACCACTTCTACGTATAGACGTATAATATAGTATACGACGTGTGCGTACCGACGCCTTGGAGAGATGACAGGATGAGATAAATACAGCAGACACATGCGTTTTCTCCTCTGGGGCCCAAGCAGTACTCTCTTCTCGGAACCGCTTTCACGTGACAACAAAATTATGAGATCCTGGAAACATTACGATGTCCTATTCGGGCAATTATTGTGTCGTTGGATTACATTATACGTATATATACATGTACGACAAGTACTGTACGTGTGGTACACTTTCTCGCATGAATCGACGGGATGTAGGTAGTATTAAAATTCGTTTTCGAAGCATTACGTACGATAGATAGATCGTACAGATGTATTCTGGATAATCCGACTGGTATTAAAAAGTCCGGCGGTCGCTTGTTGGCAGTACATTGGAGGAAAAAGCTGGACGAGCATTGTTAATGTAGTATTCTGGATGCGGGCGCAAGTTCGCGCATCCAAGCTTCGCTCGCTGCGGAGCAATTTGCCGCCTTAGTGGATCAGCTTTCAAAGTGTTGACCGGCGGCCCCGGCACGGCAAGCGGCATCTGTTTAACGCTCTTTGAAATTCTTTGTGTTTTAGGCCAGCAGAAAAAGGTACTTAATTTAAAGGTTAATTCAAAGGCACATGGGCAGTATCTAGCCCCAGTTCATTTTCTTTGCCGTCCTCAAAGACAGGTCTTAAGACAATTAAGTTTCCAGCCGTGGCCACGAAATGCATTTCCTCACCTTAACATTGATGTCATAAAAAACTACCGGCCATTAATTTGTAAGTTTAGCGTCGTAGGCGACGGAATTGCATCTCTGAGTGCAGTCTCAGCGCCCCTTGGAAGGTCTAATCTTCGGGACCCTAATTTTGACCGCGGCCTTCCAGGTCTCTGAGGGTAAATAGAAATGGTGGTCGAGCTGGATCGACAAAAAAGTGCTAATTTAGCGTCCGACCGGCCACTCGGCGGATCGCGAGAATAGAGGAAATCAAGGCACGGTTGCTGGCTAAGCGCTCGCGACAACAATTGGCACCACGATTGAACGCTATCCTCTGACTCGCACTTTTAGCCCCTGCCACTATCATCGCCACCTGCCGCCGGATACGGAGAAAGGAACACGAAGTTAGTCGGCAACTGCATCGCGGCACAGGCAGTACGGGACTAGGATACTTGTATCTAATCTTTTTTGGCTATTTTGAAGGCTTCTCCTAGAATAAAAGAGTTAATAACATTTCACCTGTGTGTTTCGGAGCGTATATTTGGCGGCTCCGACATTGCGCTGGGCCCATCATTGGTTCCGTCCCTACTGGCCAAAAAAGTGAGGCCGCGGTGGGAAATAGGTGGAGTGCGTACAAAGTGCGCAAGGTCGAACGGCCAGGGGATCGCAAACTTTCTCCTGCGGGGCACATGTTGCCTGACGGCGATTTTTTTACTCGGTGGGTCGACTGCGCTGCATGCTGGTCGGCCGGCATCTGACCGACCGACTTCTCGAGGTCGTTACGGCGTGGAGGCGCTCCTTTGACGAGAATCGGAGATGGCCGGGCAGACTGGAGGATAATTAAATCGCCAAACCTAATCCAACAATAAATTGTGGTCCATTCACGTAGAGGATTTTTTGTGAAAGTTATAAATTGTAGAAGCCATGGGAACTCTGTCTCCGTCGGCAAAACAATTAATCTCACGTTTTTGCCGCCCTCTGAGTCGGTCGGAGAAGTCTGACCGATCTGCCCTCTGGGCTTCACAAGCAACAGCAAAGAGGACGATCGGGGGATCATCAGAGATCTAACTAAGTTATATGCGCGTAAAACCAATACTGACAGTCGAAGTCAAACCAAACCGGCAGAACCGGAAGAATTTAAAGTATGCATGAACACGCACACATACATTTGTAATAGATATAGTAGTATTACAGCACACATCAAACTGTTCAGTAAACCGACATTTTCTACACAGTATGTATACATGTTATGTACATACATGGCGGAATTCTATATAATTATTAATTTGCAGGTATTCGACTACATTCTGACACGTTAACTCAATGTACGCGTGTTAGTCCTCCCCCCTTATACTGACGTGGCCATTTCGCCGCCGCCGCCGCTGCCGCTGCCGGCCGGTCTCCGTCCGCTTTCCCCCCACCGACCGAATGAAAAGCCCCTCGAGTACAGCGTTGCCATTTGCAAATGAGTTAAGGGTGAGTTGTGCATTTAGAAGGACAAACTGTGAGGCTATATTCCCCATGTAGTACCTGCAGTTAACGTCGGTTTAATATGACCAACTTTAGGAAATTTATCCCATGCCGACAGTTGTATTGTTTGTTCAGTTCCCATCTTGGACTTGGACTCCCTTGTCATCGGCTTCCCAATCGAGCAGCTGCTGCAGCAGCGGCGTCAGCAGCAGCTCGGAGCGGCGGCAGCGGCGAAAAACTTCATTTGACTTAGCTACCAGCTAGGTGTTCCGTGTTATATTTGTGTGATCAAGAGGTTCATCCCCCGCGATGACCGCTCTCAACATGTGGTTCGTTGTCGGCTTGTTCCTCCTTCCCTCCGTGTTGGCCGGCGAGACTGCCAGCGCCGACCTCAGCCTGTCGAACGTGGTGCGCACGATCGACCTCACCTCGCAGCTGGTGAAGATGAGCCACGCGATCACGGTGGCCAATGGCGGATCATCGCCGGCCAAGAGCGTCCACTTCGTGGTGGACCCGGCGCTCGCCGACAAGGTGGCGTTCGTGGGCGCCACCCAGGACAAGGCCTACCTCAGGGTGAGCGAGACGAAGCTCAAGGGAGGCGCCCAGGCGTGGAGGATCGACCTGAAGAGCGCCGTCGCCGCCGGCTCCGAGGCCAAGCTGGACGTCGACGTCGTGCTCGGCAAGGCGGTCGAGATGTACCCCAAGGAGATCACCCAGAGAGAGAAGCAGTACGCCCTCTTCAACGGCAACCACTATGTGTACGCGCCCTACAAAGTGAAGTCCCAGACGACCAAGTTTGTTCTGCCGTCCACGAACGTGGAGAGCTACACCAAGACCCTGAAGCCGGTCTCGCAGGCGGACAAGCACGTGACTTACGGGCCGTACGAGAACGCGGATCCCTTCAAAGTGGTATGAATACAACGTCTTATGTATATCCTCTCATCCCTACTAATCGATGTCTCGTTGCCCTTTTATATAGGAGCCCCTGTCTATCCACTACGAGAACAACAACCCGTTTCTGATCATCACCCGCCTCGAGAGAACGATCGAACTGTCCATGTGGGGCAACATCGCCATCGAGGAGACCGTGGACGTGCGCCACGCGGGCGCTGTCCTCAAGGGCGCCTTCTCCAGGTACGAGTTCCAGCGGGAGAACTCGGGCGTCTCGTCGGTCAAGAGCTTCAAGACCATTCTGCCGGCAGCTGGTAAGGGAAAACAATTTGGATTGTATGAATTCCTAGTTATGTTCTATTCGCAGCCTCCGACGTCTACTACCGCGACGACATCGGCAATATCTCCACATCCGCCCTGCGCGTCATGGACGATGCCGTCGAACTCGATCTCCGGCCGCGCTTCCCCCTTTTCGGCGGTTGGAAGACCCACTACATGATCGGCTACAACGTGCCCAGCTACGAGTACCTTTACCACTCGTCGGGCGGCGACGCCTACGTGCTGAACATGCGCCTCGTCGACCACGTCTTCGACGACATGCTCGTCGAGGACTTCGAGCTGAAGATCATCCTGCCCGAGGGCGCCAGGGTGGGCAAGCTGCACGCGCCCTACCCGACGGCCCGCGGAAAGGACTCGAAGCACTTCACCTACCTGGACGTGCAGGGCAGGCCGGTCGTCGTCGTGAAGAATGTGGGGGAGATGACGGAGAAGCACATCCAGGACTTTCAGCTGGAGTTCGTCTTTCCCAAGTAGGCTCTATCTCGGCTTTCTAAAGTTCTGTCTAAGCATTATAAATTTCCTTCATAGGTCAGCTATGGTCCAGGAACCGCTTCTCCTCGTCGCCGCCTTCTTCCTCTTCTTCTTTGTGACCATCATCTACGTTAGATTGGACTTCGCCATCACGAGGGACGAGAGCTCTGAGGCCAGGATGAAGGTGGCCGGCGTCTGCGAGAAGATCCTGTCGCACCAGGACCGGCGCAACGCCACCTACGCTTCGTACGACGACGCCGTGGCCAAGTGGAAGTCGTCCCGGGACGGGTCGGCCTTCGCCAACGGAACCAGGAGGATCAACGCCGACCACAAGAGCGAGACGCAGGCAATCGCCGACCTCATCCCGGCGCTGAGGGCCATCTCCGCGGAGGTGGCAGACAAGGTGTCCGAGATGCAAAAGCTCGACCGGTACGACTTCCTTATAGGGTTGCTTGAACAATCTTAAAATGTACGTTTATTCTTCATTAGCTCCTACCGCGACCATCAAGCCACCCAGGCCACCCTGATTGAGAAGCTTGTGTCGGGAAAGCTCCCGAAGCAGCAGTTCGTCGACCAGGAGTCGGTGATCAACAAGAAGAAGGAGGAGTGCAGGGAGAGGATGAACCACATCTCCTCCCTCCTGCGGTCTTACTAAGCCATTCATTCATCAGTCAGTCACAGTGCGTGAGGAGAGAGAAAGCGGCTTTGCACGTTTTTGTGTGTGTATTAGCGCAATATGCATTTGCAAATGAGCACCGACTAAGTCGATAGAATTAAACCAAAGCTGTCCGTTCTTGTAACTCATTCGACGTCGGTCTCATTTCTGCTGCATACGCAATGGCTGGTGCTCTCGTCGCCAACTTTGAACTGCAGGAGCACGATTATGTAGGTGATGATGAGCGCCGTCAGGGAGGCGGCCGCGGAGAAGTTGACGTTGCAGGCCTTCATTGGCCTGAGGGGCGACGATGCAGAGAATTCTCCAATGAGATACTCGACCTCCGCCCTCTCCCGTTCCGTAGACCCGTTCGCGTTGTCAATGGCAAGCATCTGGAGACGCTTCTTGATCAGGCTGTACTCTAACTCCAAGTTATATCCAGCCTAAAGGGAGCATAGGTTAACCTTTCATCTAAGCCTGTGCCCGAAGTAAAAGTACCTGGTGGAGCATCTTCAGAACTGTAAGACTGTAAAAGCCAGCGAGTCCAACGCTGCTTCCATACAGAAGCGGGATCAGTCTAAACTCCCGCCCCGTGTAAACGTTGACGATGCTGGTTGCCAGGTAGAGGCCGCACGCAGACTTCACGATGCTCACCAGGAAGAGGCTGATGAGGAGGAGGCCGAAGGCATCGTTCACCACATCAGTGAGGGCGAGCAGGCGACACCCTTGGGTGTAGAACGATCTCGGGACCGTTCTGTAATTTTAGGATTATTATCCCTTTCGGGGATTCAATCAAACTCGGTGACGTACCTGGGTTTCGGCACGATAAATGGCAACTCCAAATCCTTTCTATACTGGTGAAGACGTTCGCGGAGGCAGCCCAGAACATAACTAAGGGCTGCTATGGTTGCTATATGCAAATATGTTAAGGAACATGCATGCATAAATTGTACTCTTTCTAATACCCAGCTCCACTGGAGAGCACGTCATTCCCATAAATCCGATAGTGGCTAGTGCAACTGTAATCAAACCGTCCCTGAATGGTACAAGCTCTCTGAAAGTTGTAATTCCATTGCAATTTGCTTAATACGTATAGCGAAGTTTGTCCGTACTCGATGTACAAATAATTTCCCGTTGTCATCATGACCGCCAGCCCAGTCCAGAGCAGCTGCGATAGCCACACCTTTCTCTTCGTGCTTTGCAGAACGTCAGATTCTGTACGAACTGTCCGAATCAGAAAGGCCCATGGAGAAATACGCGTAACTTAGTATAGTATTATTGAATTTACTCATTTTCGATGACGCGTTCGCAGCCACCTCCAGATAAAGCTCACAATATTTGGTCATTTTATCGCCGAGTCCCTTGTAGGAGACGAAGTAGAGGAAGGGCCCAAACGTACCGGGAACGGCAAAGATGAAGGTGCTGTACAGATCCCACGAACTCAATGCGTGTCGAAACCTAGGTGTATATACAAATTCATTCCGAGAACGCATACGGTCATACCAATACCTCTCGTTTAAGAATGTGTCCACATCCAAGTCCCACACGAAGAACGAGGCGAAAACCGACCCGATCAAGAGTGCGGCAAACGTCAGGGGAATGACAAGGCATTTGAAGAATCTTCCGCTTTCTTTGAACCTTGAATAAATATTCTTTGTTATTCCATCGTTGCACATGTGTACGTACGTCTTACCTCACTTCTTCGCTGCCGTCTAACACTATGGGCATGCCGAGCGCCCTCGCGACCAACATCCACCGGTCTTGAAATGGCTTCATCAGGTCGGAGCCGGAGATGCGGCCATTGCGAGGCGTGATTGTTAATCTACTACCGTGCATCATATTTTTTTGCAGCTTGCAAGGTACGAGTAGATCCGCGGTACTAGACGTTGGTATTGACGTGAGTCACGTGACGATACTGAGAAGGAGAGGGCTTTTTTTCCTTTCGCCGCCCAATGGAAGGCGTGTCGCTCTGTCATAATGGCAGCTCCGCCAACGACTTAACAAGCATGTTGTCGTCGTCATTAGAAGCAAATGAGAGGTAGGAATGTCAGCGCTTTATACTAGGGTACAATGTCGTTGACGTCCCTCACAAATTGTGTTCGTACTTCAGACGAAGCATGTACGTATGATGAATTGATGGGTTGGTTTAAGGAGTTTGAATTTGCCGCGCTGCTCTTCCCATGCCAACATGCTTATTTGTAAACAACGTGGAAACGTGAAAAATATTGTCTGATGAGGTTAAAATTTTAATACGTTACTACTGTATATTGGATTTGGATTTATTATGTGATTGTGGTGGTGGAGAATTAGTGTGAATTAGTAATGCCGACGACGCCGTCAGAAAAGTCCCGATGGGACACCCTGACCCCGCCCTTGAGCCAGCCCGTGATGTCCACCATCAAGAGGTTGGGCTTCAAGAACATGACCCCCGTCCAGGTACAGCCATATTCCTCGAAAGCAATGAGGAAACCTATGATTAATCCATTATTTTTTGCAGTCCTTTTGCATCCCTCTCCTAATGAGCCACAAGGACGTGTCAGCGGAGGCTGTGACGGGCAGCGGGAAGACGCTCGCCTTCCTCGTCCCCGTCGTGGAGATCATTCGGAAGCTGTCCCCTCCACCGTCGAAGCACGCGATCTGCGCCCTCGTCGTCAGCCCCACCAGGGAGCTCGCCGTCCAGATCAGCCAGGTGCTGGAGGCATTTCTCGAGGGGGAGGAGAGCATCACACAGCTGCTGGTCATCGGCGGCAGCGGAATTCAGAAGGACATCCGGAAGGTGAACTCAGTTGGGAATGGTATCGTAAGAGTGATTTTCACATTGGTGCTTTAGTTCGAGGAACACGGTGGAAACATCATTGTCGGCACTCCCGGTCGAGTTGATGACCTCCTCTCCGGGAAGACGAACGCGATGGAGACGGCCAAGTTCAGGGCGGGTGTCAAGAACCTGGTGAGGCCCTTGGATACATAAACTAGGAAAGCGATCTGGAAATTACATGTTCATTCAATCATGCAGGAAATCCTCGTGCTGGACGAAGCTGACCGGCTGCTCAGCCTCGGCTTCAGCGAGACTGTCAGTTCCATCATGAGCAAGCTGCCGAAGCAGAGGCGGACCGGACTCTTCTCCGCCACCCAGACTAAAGACGTGGAGAAGCTTGCCCGCGCCGGCCTCCGAAACCCCGTTCTCGTCTCCGTCAAGGAGAAGGAGGCCGCGGCGGACAAGGCCAAGGCGTCGTCTACCCCGGCGACGCTTGAGAACCACTATCTCATGTGCGAGCCGCGAAGAAAGCTGGCGACCCTGGTGGAATTTCTTCGGCCGCGCTGCAAGGCGCCAGACGCGAAACTGATGGTCTTCTTCGCTACGTGCGCGTGCGTAGAGTACTTCTCCGAGGTTTTAAAGCGCTTGCTCAAGGGCGTCAACATCATGGCGATTCACGGCAAGAAGGCGAAGCGAGACAAGGTGTTTGACGCGTTCAGGAAGGCCAAGTCGGGTAATTGTAAATTTAACTTTACTAAAAACCAAGTATTTGCTTCACAACACATTTTTACAGGTTTGCTTATGTGCACGGACGTAATGGCGCGCGGCATCGACATCCCCGACGTCTCCTGGGTGATCCAATTCGACCCGCCGTCCAACGCCGAAGCATTCGTACACCGCTGCGGCCGGACAGCCCGCATCGGCAACCGCGGCTCGGCCGTCGTCTTCCTCCTGCCCACCGAGGACGCCTACGTGAACTTCATCGAGCTGAACCAGAAGGCGACGCTGACGCCGATGGATGGGCCGCCTGCGGACGATCTGCCCGACCTCCTGCCGCAGCTGAGGGACTGGCAGAAGAATGACCGTAGCATGTTCGACAAGGCCAACCGCGCATACGTCTCCTACGTGCAGGCATACTCGAAGCACGAGTGCAGGTTTATCATGAGGCTCAAAGGTGAGTGAGCGTATATCTAATTAATCATGAGATTAGGAGAGGAGAAGGCCAATTTTCACACGTTTACTGCCCCCCATGTTCAGATTTGCCATTCGGAGAGCTGGCCTCCTCCTACGGACTGCTCCAGATGCCCCGGATGCCGGAGTTGAAGAATCGGAAGATCACTGGATTCGAGCGAGACGCCAAACTGGACCTGAACGGCATAAAATACAAGTAAGTAACGGGACCGGGGGCTCGTCGAATGAATGTTCATGGTGACCTCGTCAACATTGAGCAAACATGCGCTCTATGACCCTCTTTTTTCGCGTCGTACGAGAGGCTGAAACACACGAAAAGGGAAATATTATCTTGCCCTCTGACCTCGCCGGGTTACGTAACGGGTTTCACATTCAATTATCCGATTAGCTAGTCGCCATTTGAACGCGCTCGCTCGCACTTGCGCCGTACGTTATTTACGCCGTTCGTCTGGGAGTCCACTTAAGCCGCGATGGGCTACCTCCAGGCCGCCTGGGACGAGGTGGTCACCACCTTCGGCACCGACACCATCACCTACCGCTTCGGCATCAACTGGGGCCTCCTGATCTTCATCTACTACGGCCTCGGAAGCATCTTCGCCTTCTTTGACCTGACGCTGTCCCCTCAGGCCCTGCGCAAGTACAAGTCGCAGCTGAAGGCCAACGAGCCCATGGACCGGAAGAAGTTCTGGCACATGATGCGGCAGGTGGCCTTCAACAACTTCGTCGTCGGCGCCGGCATGACCTTCCTCTACTACAAGAACCACATGCTGATCAACGGGCCCGACAGCCCCGAGTTCATTCGCACCCTGCCCTCCGCGTTCACCATCCTCTGGCACATCGCCGTCAGCGTGGTGATCGAGGAGTTCCTCTTCTACTACTCGCACTGGTTTCTGCACTGGCGCGCCGTGTACAAGCACGTGCACAAGCAGCACCACGAGTGGACGGCGCCGATCGCCTGGGCCGCCGTCTACTGCCACCCGATCGAGCACGTCATTTCGAACATGTTCCCTCCGACGGTGGGGCCGCTGCTTCTCAACTCGCACCCCGTGATCCTCTACCTGTGGTTCGGATTCGTCGTCGTGCAGACCCTGTTCGACCACTCGGGCTACCACTTCCCCTTCCTCATGTCCAACGAGTTCCACGACTTCCACCACCTCAAGTTCAACCAGTGCTACGGGACCAACCTCGGCCTCCTCGACTGGTTCAACGGCACAGACAAGATGTGGCGGGAGAAGGGGACCTACTTCAGGCACAGGGTTCTTTACGGGCTCAAGTCGGCGAGAGAGTTGTACCCGTGCGAAACGGACAAAGCGAGTTATAAGTCGGAAGAATATAAGGGAGATTAAAGCGCTTCATAATAGCTGAATTGCGTTTGATTGCGCGTCAATTGATCGGCCCTTGACCCTCTCCGCGGAATCAATGCACCCGTTCTGATGCACTCACTGCGCATTTCCAGAGACAAACAGAAGGAGAAGTCGCGGCAGAGCAAACTGAAGGTTTACGAGGAGACTGGAAACTGGCCCGGCTTCAAAAAGGCGAAAGGCAACACCGAGGCTTGGTCGAATAAGACGGACCAGCGGAAGAAGAAGCTGGAGAGAAGGTCTAAAAAGGAGCTCAAACGCAAGAGGGCCGAAGCCGAGGCCGTCGAGAACGAGAAGGAGGAGGAGAGCGACGACGATCTTGAGGAGGACTACAAGATGCTGAAGAAAATAAAAAAGGGAAAGGTAATAGAGAACTGATACAACGCAACGTAGGTGTAGCATTAAGAAGGCTTCGTGAGTAATCGAATTCGTACTACATAACAGGCAATTTGCAATTGCATTTTCCTATCAAAACTGGATGCCTGAACAAATTTATCACGTTAGACTTTGATCCATTTCAGATGTCGCAAGATGCGTTCGACAAACAAATCTCCCTGGATGACGTAGAGGAAGAAGATTCGGATTAAAGGGTTCTTTCTCTAAGAGTAATGAATCGCGCTGTGAGAATTAACTTTTTAGGACATCGCCCACGCGATGTCGGAATGTGTATGGTCTAGAATTGCCGCTATATCACAGTATACAGTTTTGCAAACTTAATAAACGCTGTTAAGACTCCTATAACGTTGTCTGGCTAATACTGCGCCGCCTTCTCTCCGGCGGTCGCGTAGTCCCGTTTGTGCACGAGAGAGAGGATGCCGATGGTGCAGAGCGCCGCAACGAGAAACATGACGTCGAACCAGCGGTGGTAGAAGTTGAACTGGAGGTCGCCCAGGACCTCGGTGATGATGGTGCGGTACTGAACTGGCATGTTCATACGCATCAGGAGCACCATGGACACAAAGTACATGCCCATGACCTGAAAGTATAGAATTATAGCACATGCCATATAGGGTAAAGCCTTCCCATTTACCTGAGAGAGGAATAGCACAATGAGATTTGAGGACTTCGGACTCGATATCCAGATGAAGAACTTTGACATGGTGAGCAGGAGGCCTCTGATTGAGGTGACGCAGATCGCCCCGACGAGGAAGAACGAGACGTGCTGCGACCAGAAGACGACGTTTATGTCGAGTCCGAACCAGTGCACGGCGATCTCCATGCCCTTGGTGATGGGGTCCACCCGGCCGACGCGGTCGAACACGATGTTCACCGTGCTGATGAAGATCTTCCACATGCAGTAGAGGGAGAAGAAGTAGCCGAGAAAGTTGAAGTAGATCCCCTGCCAGGTCCTCGACCACTCGTTTCTCTCACGCGTGTTCTGCATGTCGTGCGCCTCCAGGAACAGGTGTCGGCTCACCTCCTCCATCGCTCGTATGTCCTACGAATATGCATTTTTATGCTATTAGAGGGCTCATAACTTGTGTTAGGTGTAACACCTGTCAGGTCCTACAACTGTGTCAGGTACTACGCCTTGCTTAATGCGAGATGCTTAAACTTGGGTCAGGTGCTACACCTATGCCAGGTGCTAGTAGTACATCTAATCTAGGTGCTTACAGATGTGGACTGCAAATGCCAAACAGGTTGGCCGAAAACGACCAATGCAAATGTGGGTCTTGTTCATTGTCATTACCTGCTTCAATTGCGGTATGTTCTCCGTCATTGCGGTGGCCGACGAGTCCCCTCCGAACTGCTTGACCCTGTCCCACCAACTTGCCCCGGCTCCAGCGCCCCCGAACCCCCCGCCCTGCTTCTGAACCTGCCTCGCCCGCACCTCCCGCTCGGCCATCGCGACGCGCTTCTTCTTCGCCACGATCATGTCGACGGTCTGCATGAGGCGGCGCTCCACCGCAGCCACCTCGGACGCCGTCACCGACCGCATGAAGATCACCATCGAGGTGTAGGGGTAGTTGACGGCGCCGAAGCCGGAGAGCAGCGCCATGATGGTGACGCCGATGACGCCGACGCGGCTCAGCGCCGTCTCCACGCTCAGGACGCCGTGCTTCGGGTTGTGGATGGGGAAGTGGTCGCCGAGCTTCCAGAAGGCGGCGATCCAGGCGAGCCATGTGGCGCCGGCGAACGCCCACAGCCACTGCGCCGGCACCCGGCCCGAGTTCGAGAGCAGGAAGTAGAAGATGTAGAGCGGCGTGAGCACGATCACCATGAAGAGGCTCAGGTACAGGGACAGGTACCAGTGGAAGTAGCGCGAGTTCTTCTCCAGGTAGTCCACGATCTCGAATATGATGAGCTCGAACATGGTGCAGGAGAGGGCGAAGTTGACGCAGAAGATGAGCTGGACGAACCGGTGCCGAAGCTCATAGTCTCGGAACAGCTTCTGCACGAAGAAGATCCAGCCGATGATGAAGAAGACGAGCTGCGTGCACACCACCACCGTGCTGTCCGAGATCAGACCCATGGTGAAGGCGGCGGAGGGTCTGGAACACCCGCATATACGTAAAGACGTGGACGGTATAGTATGATGTAAAGGCAGCTGCGAGACGAAGGTACCGACCGCGCGCCAACTGGGCAGACGGCAGCTGCTGCCTGCTGCTGCTGCTGCTGCCTCTGTCCGTCCGCCTGATTCCGAGGTAGTGAAAACAGTGGAAATGAGAATTCCATCGATGTGACCGCCCGCCCCGCCCGCGTTCCACCTTAATTGTAGCCTCCGCCATGTCCCTCTCGCCGTCTTCATCGGCGCCCACGTGCGTGTGCGGATCGGCCTCCGTCGACTCGGCCTTCATGATCGCGTGCGACGTCTGCCACGTCTGGTTCCACGGCGCGTGCGTCGGCGTCGCGGAGAGCGAGGCGAGCCACATCGACAAGTACCACTGCCCAAAGTGCGCCCCTCTATGCGGACCGTCCATCGACAAGAAGGAGGACGAGCCGGCCCCGAAACTGACGCCAGCCACGACCGCCTCTACGGCCTCAGCCTCCAACTCTGCCCCTGGCGGCAGGTCGAGCAGAGTGTCCGCCCTCAACCCCGTGATGGGCACCAGGGTCGGATCAGGGGACTTCTTGCACGAGCTCCGGTTCCAGCGGTCGTTCCCCTCGGCGAGTGACATTCTCATGGAGCTGCACTCGGGAGAAGAGCTCCGAGACGACGACGACTTCGGCCAGCCCATTTGGATCCGACACGCCGAGGGCCTCGGCATGGACGTGCCCAACGAAGACACCTGCTCCAGAATACGGGAGGCGGTGATCTCCTCTGTCGGCGACGTCTTTCCCCGCGTCGACGTGATCGATGTCCACTCGCAGGAGACGGTGAACATGGCGCTGGAGGACTTCTTGGACAGATACTCGGAGGAGTCCCCGTCGTCGACGCCGCTCAACTGCCTCAGCCTCGAGGTGTCGGACACGCGGCTGGGCGACAGGGTGCGGGCGCCACGGTTCGTGCGCAGCCACGAGTGGAAGCCGGCACGGGGCCCGTCGGCGCCGACCAAGGTTATGAAGTACTGCATCCTCAGCATGGAGAACTCGTACACCGACTTCCACATCGACTTCGGCGGCTCGTCCGTCTGGTACCACATCGCGAAGGGCGCCAAGACCTTCTACTTCGTGGCCCCCACCCCGAAGAACCTTTCCCTGTTCGAGCGGTGGCAGAGGCTGCAGAACCAGAAGGAGATATTCTTCGGGGACATGGTGGACAAGTGCTACCGGCTCGAGCTCGACGAGAAGGAGACGCTGATAATCCCGACCGGATGGATTCACGGGGTGCTCACCACCAGGAAGTCTGTCGTGTTCGGAGGAAACTTCCTCAACTCGCTCAACATTCCACTACAAATCAAGTAAGAAGAAGAGATAGGAAGTTTATTTCGCCACGTTGCGTGTACGTGTGCTAAAAATCTCAATCTTTTCAGAGTCTCCGAGTTAGAGGAACGACTCCTCGTAGCGGAAAAGTACCGCTTCCCCTCTTTCATTCCAATGCACTGGGGCGCGGCCAGGAACATCACGGCCGAGCTGGACGACTTCAACGAGCTGTCCAAGCGCTGTCCGTCCTACCTGCTGAACGGCGCCAACGCGCTCCTCCTCAACCTGAAGAAGTGGAACAAGAAGGCGGCGGCCGCTGAGGACGCTGACGAGGACGAGCAGCAGGAGCAGAAGCAGATCATGCGCGAGCTGGGCAGGGCCATCAAGCAGGCGCAGAAGAACGTGCCCGTGGTGAAGCCGAGCAGGGAGTCCACGCGGACGAGGATAAAGAAGGTGAACAAGGACTTTATAGACACATCGCGGGTGCACTTCGCGAAGGCGGAGCTGGCGGCGGCGAAAGCGGAGAGCAATCGGCTGGCTGCAGCAGCTGCCGCTGCCTCTGCGTCCGACGCCGCAAATTCCTCCGAAGAGGCTGAGAGCAAACCCAAAGTGAAGCCTAAACCTGCGACAAAGGCCGGTGCGTCGAAAAAGACGCCGAAGCAGCGCGTGCCTTCTGTCCCGCCGCCCGTAAAGACTGAGACGGCAGAGGACGAAAAACCCTTACAGCCTCGACTCCCGGCCTTGAAACTTAGCAAGAAGACGTGGATGAACCCGACCCCGCCGTCGCCGCCGAAGCGGGTCATCGTCAAGCCTCCCCCTCCCCCACCCTCTGCCGTCGTGGCGAGGAACGTTGATCTCACGAACCGCGACTCGGTGCGGCTGCTGCTTAACACGAAGAAGAACACCATCAACTTACTGAACACCGAACTGGGCGACGCCCTCGAGGCGTTCAGGAAGGACGAGGATCTGTCGGTGCCGGAAGACGTGGTCGACCGGCCCATGGTGATAAGCGAAGACTTTGGCAAGAAGCGCAAAAAGACGAAGAGAAAGAGCGGCGACGACGGCGCCAAGAGGCGGAAAAGCACCGAGGAGGCTGCCTCATTTCTCGACGACCTTTCCGGGATCGCGGGGTCGCGACAGGTGTACCAGGACAACGACTACGTCTACCCCTCTCTCGAGCACTCGGACGACGACGACGAGGGTCCCGCCGCCTTTCTCGGGGGCGGCGCTGCCGCCGGAACCCTCTCCAAGTCTGATTCGCTCTGGAGCCCCAAGGTCAGGGTGAAGAAGGCGGCCGGAAGCGGTGGCGGCGGCTCGAGACCCGTGCGAGAAAATGCCAAGAGAAAGGAGGTCGAGTTGGGCCTAAAGTACGCGTCCGAGAGGATCGTCCAGAAGAAGAGCAACAAGCAGAAGGCCCTGAAGAAGAAGAAGCTGCAAGCAAAGAAGGGGACGGATGCGTCCTCGTCGTCACTACCGTCGACGCCTGTGATCGGAGCTACCGCCTCCACGCTGCCGGGACTGAAGCCCGCAGCCGGCAGTGCTTCCGCCGCCTCTAAAAAGTTCAAAAAGGGGGAGATGACAGCGAAGCAGAGACTCGGCAAGAAGTTGGGACTGAAATTTTAATAGTTATCTAAAGTAGCGTAGCACGGTCACACTCACGAAAGAAAAAGTTCGCTCCTTTGCTGAAGAATGAATTCGCAAGTCGTACGGAACACACCATATAGCACATGATATTTTGGAGCATATAAATAAAGTTAGACGACGGAGATTGCGCTGCTGTGCTATTCACTAGCGACGAATAGATATATTTCCTCCTTCCTCCTAAGTAAGGTCATCTACGTAGTTGATCGAGGCGAATTTTTAACGTAATACGCGCGCTGCCATTCGCGTTATTGTTCAACAGAGCAGTGCTGGAAGAACCGCTGAAACATCCGATAGCGCATTAGCCGCCACTTGGGTCATTAATGGGGAGCGGAAACTCAACAATTTTCACTTCAACGCTAAGTACATGTCAAATATCGTTTCGTGGGGTTTAAGTTGGCACCTGTCTCATGCATTACCACCTATACAGGTAGAAGTTAGAACCCCAGAAGGACACAGGTGCAGTGATACCAAATCAAAGGTTACAGGTAACAAAATTTTCACAAGTAGCTAAACGGAGGGGGTACTCTTGCGTTACTTAATATTAACCGTTTAGATCAAAATGTCGTAGGTATTGCAGAAGGGGTCCTCCCCGGGTGAAGAAGAGTTTTGTCCCTTGGCTTTGTAAATGGGGGCTTAACTAACTTAATTTGCTGGGCGGCAATGCGGCAATCTTGAACAACGAGCGATCTAATCATCACCTTTTCCTCCTGTCTCTTCCGCCTCCCTTGGCTTGCTGTTGCTGCATCTTCTCCCTGGACTTGGCGACGCAGCGCATGCAGTACCAGTCCTGGGACTCGTCGGGCTCGCTGGAGATGCCCACGCACATCCAATGGTACCACTCGTCGCACCCATCGCAGCAAATCATGGGAAGCGAGTCGTACTGGTTGTACTGGTCCCCGCACGCCGGGCAGATCCATACCTCCTTGCCGTCCTCGTCCACGTAGTGGCCGACCTGCTGGGTCACGATCACACCGCCGCCCTGGAAGGCCGGGGAGGCGGCGGAGGCCGCGGCAGCCGAGGCCGAGGGGACCACTGCCGCCGCCGGTGGCGCGGCGGCTGCTGCCGTGGTCGGGGGCGGAGAAGACATGGAGGCCCGGCGCGATGAGGAGGAGGACGAGACGTGTCCCCCGCCGCCGGAGCTCTTGCGCCGCTTCGACGACGGCGCCTTCGCAGCCGCCGGCGGGGTCTTACTGCTGGAACTCTCGCGCTTTTTCGACGGCCGTTTGTGGTCGCTGCCGCTGGAACGGGCTGAAATAAAGGGGAATTAATAACAGTTTTAAGAACGAATTGTCCAAAGCTTACCGGCCGGCCTGTCGATTTTCAGCGGCTCCTTAAACATCATATCGTAGGCGTCAGACCCCGAGGGTCCGGACAATCCCGAGTCCTTTTTCCGCTTCTTCTTCTCCGACTTGGGAGCCACCGGGGCCTTGATCACGAGCGACGGCTGGCCTGCCGACGAAGACCCGGCTGGCGTTATCTTCGTCGACGACTTGTCCGACTTCTCTCCGATGCCCTTGATCTTGATCTTGGGCACGGACGACGCCCCCGACGTCGACGTGGTGGACGAAGACGACGAAGGCACCTCCTCGGAAGACCCCCGTTCACTCCTCTCTTTCTTCTTCTTCTTCTCCTTGGACTTGTCCTTCTTGTTCTTCTTCTTTTTCTCTTTGCTCTTCTCCCTGGACTTCTCCTTCGTGCCCTCGCTCGGCTTCTCCGCCAC
>JAAUYK010195648.1_pt1 | contig 22229 bp, 26 predicted proteins | sample 7278021 | NCBI WGS metagenome assembly JAAUYK01 (sample SAMN14350223, study PRJNA611818) | marine sediment metagenome | isolation source: surface marine sediment (1.8m) | place: French Polynesia: Moorea | collected 2018-08
GGTATGCCAAATGCTTCTAATCAAGGCATCAAAAATTTACTGACAAATCAGGTACAAATAGCAGCAATATCTCGCCCATTACAACCAGAAGAAGCTCCGGCAAATATAAAATTAATTCCTATTGCTAAAGATGCTTTGGCGATAGTAGTAGGAATCAATAATCCCTATATAGGAGGCTTAACATTAGACCAACTAAAAGATATTTATCAGGGAAAAATTACTAATTGGTCAGAAGTTGGCGGTGCTGATTTACCGATTAAAGTTATCAATCGTTCTCCCAAAAGTGGCAGCTACAATTTATTCCAAGATGTTGTCTTGTTAGGAGAATCTTTTGCTCCAGATAGTGCCAACTTTATTACATATAAATAGAGATGTTACAACTCCAACTTTACGAGAATTGAAAACTAATGGAATTAGCTACACCACAGTAGCTCAGGCCAAAAATCAAACTACAGTTAGAATTATACCAATTAACGGAATTTCACCTGTCGTCAATCGAGCTACTATTAATAATTATAATTATCCCCTCACTCGCCACATATTTTTAGCAGTACCAAACAAAACAAGTTTAGCAGTAAAAAATTTTCTGGAATTTGCTGTGTCAAACCAAGGTCAAAATTTTGTACAACAGGTAGATTTTGTACCTTTGAAATGAATTAGTTTTTTTAGCATCAGGATCGAAAAACTGATACAGTAATCTGTGCAAGATTTGTCAAAAATCCTCCAATAGATAATAAAGCGTAAAATTATTATTCCTGTTCACAATTCCCGGTTAGGTCTACCCTAAATTATGTAAATATTTTCTGCACAACTGTACCAAAAAATGCTATAGGCTATATTGTGAAATGACTTACTTAAAATTCAGATAAAATCCTGTGACTAGAAATCGTGAACCAGTTAAGAATTTAGTTCTTTATCGTTTATTAAAATGGTCAGTAATAGTTCCAATACTTCGTTTTTACTTTCGGAGTAATATTTATGGCGTCGAAAATGTTCCACAACAGGGACCTTTAGTCATAGTTAGTAACCATGCTAGCGATCTGGACCCTCCAATTGTATCTGTTTCTGTCAGAAGACCTGTTGCTTATATGGCAAAGGAGGAATTATTTGATGTGCCAATTTTGAAACAGATAATTACCCTATATGGTGCTTATCCTGTAAAAAGGGGATCGGCAGATCGAAGTGCTATTCGTTCGGCTATGAATAGTTTAGTAGAAGGATGGGCAGCGGGTATCTTTCTACAGGGAACTAGAACTCCTGATGGTAGAATTACAGAACCAAAGTTGGGTGCTGCTTTAATTGCTGCAAAGGCAAAAGTACCATTATTACCAGTTTGTATTTGGGGTACTCATGCAGTGAAGCGTCAAGGTTTGATGGCTAATGCTGTACCAATAACTGTCAGAATAGGAGAGGTTATACCTCCTCCTGAATCAACTAAAAAAGAAGAGTTAGAATTAATCAGCCACAAATGTGCAGATATAATTAACAAAATGCACGATTTAGGACGTTGACTAGAATTTAGAATTCAGAATTTAGAATTTAGAATTTTAAGTTCAAATTACCTTATAATACCAAATCTGGGTTAACCTGCTTTGAGCAAACCGCGAAAACCCTTTAGAGAACTTGCATGCAAGGTCTTTACAGGGTGAGATATAACAGGGATATCTATACCTGATTTAGTATAATTCTAAATTCTACATTTTAAATTCTAAATTCTACTGACTGCTTATTTAATAAATTTAGTTAAAAAGAAAATGGAAGATATTAATATTAGAGAACAATTAGCTGAAAATTTGGATGTGGCTGAATGGAATTGGTTAGTACCTCATGTTAAACGTGATTCTGTAGTAATTATAGACCAAAAATTGGATTTGCTAGATGTGGGAGTAGCGATCGCTTCTGATAATACATCTTCTGTGCAAGACTGGATGAACCGAGCACTTATTTATAAACCTTCAGCAGAACAATTGTCGATTTGGAATAGTAACGATACTAAAAAGTTTAATGCTTTGATAGTACAGCCTTTTGTTTTAATCCAAGAACCTCTGGAAACTCAAGGGGAAAATTGATGGATAAAATTGGCTCCCGTATAACCAGTAGTTAACCAAAGAATTCCTCTAATTCCATCTCGAATAACTTTTTCTATAGGTTCCGGCGATCGCCCAGAGGGAACTGGTAGGGGTTTAAAAGTAATACCCCTACTACCTAAAATAATTTTGCCGATAACTGTAGCGCGACGCATATGGTCATCGGAGGTAACTAAATAAACACTGGTAATACCTTGGGATTTTAACTTATCCACTATTGTAGTGAAATTAGTTACAGTATCCACAGCATCATAGTCTAAATGTAAACGGGTTTGTGATATGCCAGCTTGGGAGAATAACCACTCTGCATATTCTGGATTAGTACCAGAAGAGACCCAAATATCTAGATGAGGATGTTGCTGGGCAAATTCGGCGGCAAATACTTCCCTTTCTATTGCCCCACCAAGTACCAATAAAGCTTGAGGAGGTTCAATACTACCTGCAAATTGCTGGTAACTAATCCAAAAAGTCAGCAAAAATCCTACTAAAAACCAGGAAATTCGAGAAATTTTCAATCCTTTATATAATTTTTTACTGGAAACTACTCTCAAAACCATATCTTTAAAAATAAAAAACCATCTGTAGTCTTACAGATGGAAAGAGTTTCAATATTAATATTCAAAAAGTATTATCTACCATCCGGAGTAGGAAATAAGCAGAGAGTGTGGGGAGTGTGGGGAGTGTGGGGAGAAACTACAATCAGAGAAGTTGAATTAACTGTTTGGGAGTTCAATTTTCCCATATATGCAGTCGAAGCAAAGATAGGGGAAAGGGAAAAGATATTCATTCGTTCTATTGTACCACATTAAGCACCTAATCTACTGTAACTTCTGCCTAACAAGACTGTCCTGTATTCCCAACAACCCTAGAAAAGTCTAATTTGATAGTCAAAGAAAATCAAACTTTTGACTTTTGACTTTTAACTTTTGACTTTAAATTTACGGGACTGGCGCGATTCGAACGCGCGACCTAGCGCTTCAGATTTGTGTGAGTTTCCCCACTCTCTGGACTATCCCTTCACCATAGCTCTAATATAGCTTTAGGTGGTGGCCTAACGCTTAAGGATAATTTTAATTACTCCTTAAAACTCTAGTCTCTGCACCTTCTTTACCTTTAATTAGATAAAGCTTGGCTCAAGATTACCTTATCTGTATCAAAGACTTAGGCTTCCTTGAGTTTGACCACATTCACTCACGGAGTTTCCTCACATGGTGCCCGATACTTCAGGAGGCGCTTGCTCTATCCATCTGAGCCACAGCCCCATAGAGAGGTATTAATAGTTCAACTATCAGTATTTAGCTGATAAAAAAGCATTAATAGCATTAATAGTTAATAATACTTCTTCTGTAACTGAATATTAAAATTACACAGTAATATTTCGCCAGATTTTAATATTAACTTAATTAACTTTGACTTTTGATTTCTGCAAAGTAGGTAAATAATGATCAACTTCAAAAAATATTCCTACTAGACCGACACAGCTAAAATAGTTCAATAAGCCTAGGTTGGGTTGGCGTAGGAAACCCAACAACAATAAGACTTTGTTGGGTTTCACTTCCTTATACAAGGGCCTACATTTTAGGCGTGTCAGTCAACTACTAGACTGTTTCATCTTAAATGTTGCTTGAGGAAAATGCTGCGATCTACATCTATAGCAAAAATTTAGCCCCAAAAGCCAATGCCCTATTTTAGCTGAAACAATCCACTACAAACTGTTTCAGTCTAGCTAGGATTTATCTACGGTTGTTTGATTGATTGATGGGAATCCCGCACCATAATCTGTGATTTGGTGTCGGGAGGATGTCAACAACATATAGAAGCCATTTGGAATATGAGCTGTGGATTAAATTTTTGAGGCACAGAGTCGTATGTAGGAATTAAGCATGCTTGAGAAAAAAGGTGAAAAATACTCGCTCTACACCTCCCACTTGGGAATCTCCCCTACTCCCCTACTCCCCAAACTTCCCAAACTTCCCAAACTTCCCACACTTCCCACACTCCCGTTCATAGATGCCAAATGGCTTCTATAGGGGGTTTGGAGACCAAACCCCTACAGGAGTTAGAAAGTATGAATTAACAACTAACTATCTTTCTGGAAATTAGTATGAATTTAAGGAGCTAAAGCATGACCCCGGAGCATACTACCAATAGTTTTAGCAGTAATCTTCATTTGAACTAAAGGATTAGCAGGTACGACAGTCTTGTACAAATAACTATCAAAAGTTAATTTCTGTACATCCCGGTCAGCACACATTTCTACAAATGCTTCGCGAGTAGCATCAGAACGATAGAATACTGTCTGTAAAATATCCAATACTTTATAAGTCATGCCATACTTTTTATCCCACCGCTTCAGATAAAGTTTCAAATCTGCTTCAGTCGGGATAATAGCACCATTATTAGAAGTCTCAACAATAGTTTCAGCACACATCCGAGCAGACTTAGCTGCAAAATATATACCTTCACCAGAAGACTTAGTAACAGTACCCGCAGCATCTCCTACTAGAGCAACTCTACCACGAACCCGATGGGGGCGAGGATGTTCAGGAATAGGGTGAGCTTCTACCTTGATAATTTCTCCACCTTCGAGGCGTTTAGCTGCACGAGCGCGAATACCTGCTTGTAACTGTTTAATTCTGGCCTGGTTAGGTTTCATTGTACCAGTACCCACAGCAACGTGGTCATATTTAGGGAATACCCAAGCGTAGAAGTCTGGGGAAACATCATCCCCCACATACATTTCTGCTAGGTCTTCGTAATATGCCATGAGATGGTCAGGGAGACGAATACGCTCTTGGAAGGCGATCGCGTAATTATAATCTCCAGCATCAATAGCTTTAGCTACACGGGAGTTTGCCCCATCTGCTCCAATAACTAAATCGACTTTTAAGGTTTTGGCTATTCCTTGAATATCTCCTTCTGAATGGTCAGAGTAATGAATAGTGTAGGGATCTCTATCATTAGTAGGAATATCCAGTTTATAAACTGTGCCATTAATTAGATTAGCTCCTAGAGATGCTGCGCGGTCTCTGAGGAAGCCATCTAATACTTCCCGACGGCACATACCTATATATTCATGTTCTTTTTCTATATGGATATCTACCTCAACATTGGAAGGAGATATCATTTTCATTTTTCTAACCCGGCGATCGATAATTTCTGGTGGTAGGTCAAATTCACTGACCATACATAGGGGAATTGCTCCACCACAAGGTTTGGCGTTATCTAGTTTACGTTCAAATAAATAAGTTTCAATGCCTGCTTTTACTAAAGTCTCGGCAGCAGAGGAACCCGCTGGACCAGAACCAACAACAGCAACCCTTAAAGTCAAAGGTCTTCTCCTTAATCTTTTTTCTATATACAAGTATGGGATGGTATCACGGACTTGGGTCTCGTAGTTGATTTTGTCGGTGTATGTGAAGAAAATGCAACAGACCTTAATATTTTGATACTATATGGCAAGAGTCAGGAGTCAGGAGTCAGGAGTCAGGAGATGTAGGTTGGGTTGAGGAACGAAACCCAACTTTGATTTTTGATACTAGATGGCAGGAGTCAGGAGTCAGGAGGTGTAGGTTGGGTTGAGGAACGAAACCCAACTTTGATTAATGTTCCTAAACCAAAAAACCTAATAAGGGATAGCTTTGAAAGGGGGGAGAAGGGAAGGGGGAGCATTTCTCCCCTCTCGGAGCAGGAGAGGGGTTGGGGGAGAGGTTGGTCTAGTTGTGTCATGCCACTACAATAAAAACTAAAATAATGCCCAGAAAACCTCGTAATTTTCTACCAGGATATTCGTATCACATTACTACTCCCTGTAATAATGGTGAGCTTAAACTTTCCACCAAGACAATGCCGAGAAGTATTTCTTTATTGCTATTAAGAAAGCTCTCCACAAATATAATTTCCATCTCTATGCTCTCTGCATTATGTCTAACCATGTCGACTATTTAATCGAACCTGTACAAACAGATGATTTGCCGAAAATAATGCACTTTCTCAACTGGTATACTGCTATGTGCTTTAATCGAATGTTGAAGTGTACTGGACATTTCTGGGAAAAACGTTATTTTGCTGAAGGTTTTCCCAATATTGACCAAGAAAGAAGCTCTGAATACTCTGCGGTATATTCATGGAAACCTCAAGGCAGCTAAAATGCGTGGGGGGTTTTTCTATGATTTTAGTAATTATGGGAGTTATGAATGTTTGACTGATGATGGTTTGACTCAATGGCATCAAGCTTTTCTACGTTTGGGTAATACTCTGGAGGAATGTGCCAGAAAGTACAAGGGTTTTTGTCGTCGCTTAAGGTCAAAAAAGAAGTCCCTTAGAAGTTGCAACTGGAGAAGTAGACTTCTAGGGAATATTGTTTCGCCTTTGCCAGTTATCAGAAAACTCAGAACTGACTTGGGTAGTGAGTGATTTTGTCATAGCAAAGATACCTAACGTTGTTGAGTCGAAAGAATTTTGATAATCAAGTTGCGTAAATGTTAATATTATCTCAATTTGTCTTTTCACACATATCCTAACCTACACAAATTCTTCTCCACCAAATACACTCCCTAATTTTTTAAAATTTAAATTGTTTTTCATTTTTCCCCAGTACCAATCCGCCCAATAGCCCGGAACTGGAGGCCAGCCGCCCGGTCCATAATAATAAACCCCGCCGCCGCTAACTTGCTCTAGGGACTCCAAGTCCATAAACTGAAATTGGTCAGGGGTACTCTCATTTTCGGATAGCCTCATCTTATTGGGGCGATCCTTTTGTTTTCCTTGGTTTGTTTGTTTTAGTTCTTGTTTCATTGTAAATTTACTTTTTTATACACACATAAAATAATAACGCAGCATTTTTTTAATAGATACTAATTTAATAGAAATTTAGAATACTTTATAGAAATTTACTTTATAGAAATTTTAAAATGTGCTTATCTTGTTTCTTGTATCTTATAAAAATAACCTCTTAAAATTATTATAATGCGCCATGTAATTATCGTACCGCCACCAACAGAATTGGAATATGCTATATATAGAACCCATTTGGGATCTATGAAAAGGGAGTAGGGAAGTGGGGGAGATGGCAAGATAACCTATTAGAGGTGTATTGGAGTATTTTTCTACCTTTTTCTCCTATTGCCTAATTTCCACAGACGACTCCTGACTCAATATTTGAACCAAGGCTAAAGATACCAAATGGCTTCTATTTGATTTATCCAAATATTGAGGTAAAAATGTGATGAAAAGTAGCTTAGAAAATAAAGTATTAAAAACAATAATTCCTACCCTAGAAAATGGCGACCGCTTAACTCGAATTGAGTTTGAAAATCGTTATAGCAAGTCAAATATTAAAAAGGCAGAATTAATTGAAGGAATAGTTTATATGGCATCTCCTTTAAGAATTACAAAACATGGTAATCCTCATGCACGAATTATGACTTGGTTGGGCATTTATTGGTCAGCAACTCCAGGTATAGAACTTGGGGATAATTCTACTGTTCGTTTGGATGGAGATAATGAACCTCAACCGGATGCTTTGCTCCGAATTGAAAATGGTGGGCAGTCAATTATTAGTGAGGATGGGTATGTGGAAGGAGCGCCAGAATTAATTGTTGAAATTGCAGCGAGTAGTGTTTCTCTTGATGTGCATGATAAGCTAAAAGTTTATCGTTGTAATCAAGTTCAAGAGTATTTAGTTTGGCGAGTTGAAGATGAATAAATTGATTAGTTTCGGTTAAAATCAGGGGAATATATTCAGCTTAAACCTAATTCAGAAGGAATAACTTGTAGTGAAATTTTTCCGGGTTTATGGTTAGATAAAACTGCTTTATTAACAGGAAATTTAAGGAAAGTTATTGAAATAGTAAAACTGGGGTTAGCTACAGTAGAACATCAAAATTTTGTGGATAATTTGGGAAATTCATAAGGTGGAAAAATGTTCAATAATTAATAATTATAGCATTTCCCAGTAAGCGTGAGGTACACTACTAGAAATCCCCCCTAAATAAATTTTAATTAACAATAAATTATGATAAACCAACGAACCTATTTTTTTCCTTTCCTGATATGATGTTTGGATAATGAGGGATAAAAAAGTTTTTGTTTGTACTAGGGCTTTAAGCCTATGAAATATTTACTAAGGGCTAAAGATATACTACGAGCAATAAGGTGGAAAAATGTTTATTTATCTATAGCAATCCTAAATGATTTGTGAGAATTTTTATAATAGTTAAGATTGACGAAAAACCTTGAAAATTCTGAGGACTGTACGGGCGAAGAGCTCTTCGTCCCTACGACTCGGTCCGACTAACAATCACAAAAATATTACAATTGTGCAGAGGATTGCTATATAACTTATATAACCTTTTTATACTTGCCCACCAAAAGCGCGTCTAGACTCAAATTGTGAGTAATACCAATTTGAAATTGGTATTAGTGCATGATTATTATTGGCGCGGGGGCGGGTTCATCTGATAATTTGTAAGACCATTAATTTAACGTGGAACCCGCCCCTATTATTGCAACATTTTAGGTGTGTCACGCCACTACAAGTTTTGCTACTTTTATCTAATAGCTGAATGGTATTTAATTCCGATAAACTTCATCTAAAACTGTGCCATTTGCTGAAATTAATTGAATATGTAATGGCATTTGACCTGCTGCATGAGTCGAACAACTAAGACAAGGGTCAAAAGCACGAATACCAGCTTCAACTCTGTTTAACATTCCTTCTGGAATTTGATTATTGTGAATATAATGTTTGGCTATTTGAGTCACAGTTTGATTCATTGCCAAATTATTTTGACCAGTAGCAATAATCATATTTACTTTCTGAATAATGCCATTTTCATCTACTTTATAATGATGGAATAAAGTACCTCTTGGTGCTTCACTAACTCCCACTCCTTCTAAACAGTTAATACCAGCAGTAGCACGAGTGCGTGGAGAAACAATATCTGGGTCATCTATCAATTGTTCAATTCTTTCTAAACAAGCAATAATTTCTACCAAACGAGCATAATGATAGAAGAAAGATGAAGTCGGAACACCACCTGCGCGGTCTCGAAATTCTTTTAATTCTTGGTCTGCTTTTTCTGTACCAATTTGCGAACAAACGTTTAAGCGAGCAAGGGGTCCGACTCGATAAATACCATTAGGATAACCCATTGGTTTGTAATAGGGGAATTTCAAATAAGACCAATTTTCTACCGCTTCTCCCAAAAATTCCTGATAATTATCTTCACTTAAATTATCAGCAACAATATTACCTTCACTATCAGTAAATCGTAACTTTCCACCATAATGTTCCCACTCACCATTTGCTCCAACTAATCCCATAAATAATGATGGAAACTTACCAAAAACTTCTACCTCAGTTTTCAATTGTTCGTCTAATAAACCTTTAAACAAATTAAGAGCAATATTGGTAGTTTCAAAAGATTCTGGCAGACGATTTTTTATCCATTCTCGCCCTTCTTCAGAGAGGGGAGTTCGTACACCACCAGGCACTGCCCAAGCAGCATGAATTTTTTTAGCTCCTAACAATTCTATGACAGTTTGACCGAACTGCCGGAGTCGAATTCCTGCTCTGGCTAAATTAGGACTTTCTGCCATTAAACCAAAGACATTTCGTTTAGCAGGGTCGCTATCCCAACCTAATAGAAAATCAGGACTACTAAGATGGAAAAAACTTAAAGCATGGGATTGAGTTAACTGCCCTAAATTCATCATTCGGCGCAATTTTTCTCCGGCGGGAGGAACTTGCACTGCGAGAATTTTATCTCCTGTTTTTGCAGATGCTAATAAATGACTGACAGGGCAAATTCCACAAATTCTTGCTGTTATTCCTGCCATTTCTGTAAAGGGTCGCCCTTCACAAAATTTTTCAAAGCCGCGATATTCTACGACATGAAATCGACAGTCGGATACTTCTCCAGCATCGTCTAATATTACTGATATTTTGGCATGACCTTCGATTCGAGTTACGGGGTCTATGACTACTGTTTTAGACATAGTTGATTTTCTCCTTAGTTTAATAAAATTATGATTTTTGTTGATTAAAGAAGCGGCAATTTCAGTTATCAGTTATCAGTTATCAGTAATACCTTTTTTTTTAGTTACGATCGGGGTATTTTAAGCAAAACTAAAAAAGCTGATAGCTAGTTAAATTTTTACTGATTAAGTTTAGAGATAAATTTCATAAATGTAAGAATTTAACTATTGGCAGTAACTTTTAATTCTCTCTCAATTTCTCAATTGCTTTTATTTCCTCCAAAATCAATAGCTAATAGCTGACTGCTAAATGCTTACCCTAATATGATGTCCGGATTGAATTATAAAAAAGTTTTTGTTTGTAGTAGAGCTTTAGTCCATGATATCGTGTCCGCTCCGCCTGAATACTTATACTTTGCTGGAAGGAAGGCAGAAGGCAGAAAGGTTTCTTTCAATTGTGACTTTATTTTATACACAAATGATGCTACCGGACATGATATGAAATATCTATCTTAGGGCTAAAGCCCTACTACAAGCTTTAATTATAACTATTTAACCAGACATGATATAACACCTTCTTCAATTCTAATTACAAACGCGAGCTTTTCTCCAATATTGTTGAGAATTCCAGACACCTAAACCGGCTTTTATAGCATAATTTTGAGCATTTAAGTAAGCACTTTTTGAACTAGGACAAGTATCATTTAGGTGTTGACAAAAAAGAGAAGCTTTTCCTTCACTAACAAGTTGTAAATTAATGGAAGTATTATCTTTAAATACCTCTGCAACTATCCGTTGACGACTACTTTTTCCTGTATCACGAACTAATACTATTGTACCTCTAGGAATTAATGTTTCAAGTCTACTTTTAGCATTCTCAAAAAACGGACTATCTCCATAATCAGGACCATCAATACAGGCAAGTTGTAGCCGACATAATTGTGACTTTCCTTCCCAAGGAATTCGACATTGTGACATGGTAACTTCTAAAGTATCTCCATCAATAATCTGAGAAATTCTTGCCTGTTGAGTAACTAAATACTGGGGAATATTTAATAGATATAATATTATTAAAAACCCACAGGATATAATTGCTTAAATTAGATTAATTTTGTGTCTTTTTATTCCGCTTTTTTTGTGACTTATTTAGTTAGTAGTTGGGCTTTAGCCCAGTTTAAAAAAAGAATGTTACGAATAATAAGAGCAATTAAAAGACTTTACAGGATAAGAAATGGTATCAAAGCTGTTCATTATGACTCCTGACTCCTAAAAAATCCTCTAGCTATTTGTAGCAAACATTTATCAAATTGGTATTAGTTCCTCAAATATTGTTAGGGCTAAAGCCCAACTACTAACTTACTAAAATTCACCCAAACTTAATCATTTCTCGACCTGCCATTTTCGGCTTTTCACCCTTTAATAAAGGTTCTAAAGTAGCCTTAATTCTGCTAGCAGGAGGCGGACACCCAGGCATAAAAATATCTACAGGTACTACTTCATGTACAGGCAGAACTTTGTCAAGTAATTCTGGTACAATTCCCGGCGCGTTTGGTAATTGCTTATTTTCATCTGCCAATTCTAAATAACCTCGTTCTAAAACAGGTTTTGTACCACCTAACATATTTCGCATAGCTGGCACATTGGCAGTAACAGCACAATCTCCAAAAGAAATTAACGTTTTAGTCTTTTTCCTAACCTCAAGAATTATTTCTAAATTATCTTGATTGGCGACACCTCCTTCCACTAAACAAACATCAACATTTTCTGGATATTCTTTAATATCACTGCCAACCGGACTATAAACAACATCCACATGATTTGCCAGTTCAAACAACCATTCATCTAAGTCGAGAAACGACATATGACAACCAGAACATCCAGCTAACCAAACTGTGGCAAATTTTATTTTATTTGACATAATTAATACCTTCAATTAGGGAGTACCGTTTCACGGAATTCAAAAGTCAAAAGTCAAAAGTCAAAAGTAAGATTTTATAGCTTCAAAACTTTGACGCTACAGTAATTTCAGGATGTTTCAAATTGGTAGAATAGGGAATAGGTAATTTTATCTCTAACTGTATTTCAAGAGTTGCTCTAAAACACCTTTTATTTGACTTCTAACTTCTAAATTATAAATTCTACATTCTACATTCTACATTCTACATTCATTCACCTTGTCCATTGGTGATTTTCCCTCGCATTAACCAAAAATTCCAACTTAGAGCGATCGCGCTCCATCTCAGCTACCGTTGCCCCCTTACGGAAAATTGCCCCAGTAGGACAAGCATCTACACATTTACCGCAGGAAGTACAAGCATCCACCTCTCCCCAAGGTTGATTCAAACCAGACACAATATAAGAAGCTGCCCCACGGTTACCCACATCCCAAACGTGAGCACCTTCTATTTCGTCACAAACCCGCACACAGCGAGTACACAAAATACAACGATTATGATCTATACCAAACTGCTTGTGAGACAGATCCATTCCTCGGTCTGGAAAACGATAAGCAAACCGAGTATGATCCATCCCCACCTCGATCGCCACATTTTGCAACTCACAGTTTCCATTGGCAACACAAACCGCACAAACATGATTCCCTTCAGAAAACAGCAACTCAACCAACATCCGCCGATATTCTTGCAACTTGGGAGTCTGAGTCTGTATTTCCATTCCCTCGGCAACCTGAGTCACGCAAGCAGGCAATAACTTTCTTGCTCCTGAAATTTCCACTACACACAACCGACAAGCACTAGCATTAGTGACACCCTCCAAATGACAGAGAGTGGGAATGTGAACTCCTGCTTCCTTTGCAGCTTCGAGAACAGTAGTTCCTTCCTCAACTGCAATTTGATGACCATCAATAGTTAACGTTTTTACTGACATATTTTTTTCTCCTCATCTATAACTATACCTAATTCAAAAAAGAAGAATCTTTTCCTTAGTAGGGACGAATGGCCATTCGCCCCTACTGACTCAATTAGCAGCAGTTATAACTCTACCGTTATGAAATGCTGATTCCTGCAACAAATCCAGATATTCTTGCTTAAAATACTGCAACGTACTCAAAACTGGATTAGGTGCAGTCATTCCCAAACCACACAAGCTAGTATCTTTCACCAGATAAGACAACTCTTCCAACCGTTCCAAATCAAGAGAAGTCGCTTGTTTATTCAGAATTTTAGTCAGCAAAGCGTACAATTGTACAGTACCAGTACGACAGGGAACACATTTACCGCAAGTTTCACCACGACAAAATTCCATGTAAAACTGCGCCACCTCCACCATACTTGTTTCCTTATCCATGACAACCATGCCACCAGAACCCATCATGGAACCCACATTGCTGAGAGATTTGTAGTCTACAGGAGTGTCAAGCATGGAAGCAGGAATACAACCACCGGAAGGCCCGCCCGTTTGCACTGCTTTGACTTCCCCACCGGGAACGCCACCGCCCATTTCTTCTACTATTTCTCGTAAGGTAATTCCCATAGGTACTTCAATTAAACCATTATTGCGGACTTTACCTGTAAGAGCGAAGATTTTTGTACCTTTGCTGTCTTCAGTGCCAATACTAGCATACCAGTCTGCACCTTTGTTAATAATGGGAGCAATGTTGGCAAAGGTTTCCACATTATTGATCAGAGTCGGGCAACCCCAAATACCAGACTCAGCAGGATATGGCGGACGGGGAACTGGGTTGCCACGTTTGCCTTCTACTGATTGAATCAGGGCAGTTTCTTCCCCACAAACGAATGCACCAGCACCGATGCGGATGTCGATTTTGAAGTCAAACGGACAGTCGAATATTTGACTACCTAAGAGTCCGTATTTTTTCGCTTGTTGAATAGCTTTTTGTAAGCGTTGGATAGCGAGGGGATATTCGGCGCGAACGTAAATGAAGCCATGATTTGCTCCCACTGCATAAGCAGCGATCGCCATTCCTTCTAATACTAAATGGGGATCACTTTCTAATACACTCCGATCCATAAATGCACCGGGGTCTCCTTCATCACCGTTGCAGATAATATATTTCTGACCTTCTGGCATTTTGGCAACTGTTGCCCATTTTAAACCAGTGGGATAACCACCTCCTCCTCTACCGCGCAACCCACTGCGAGTAATTTCCTCTACGACTTCAGTAGGAGACATTTCATGTAGAGCGTGATATAAAGATTGATATCCACCGACAGCTATGTATTCTTCTATGCGTTCGGGGTCAATTTTTCCTGTGTTTTCCCTGACTATGCGGAGTTGGCGAGAAAAGAATGGATGTTGGGAGTCGCCTTTGATGACTTCAGTTGTACCGCCATTGAGTGCTTCAATAATGCTAGCTGCGTTTTCTGGTTCTACTTCTTCGTAGAGAGTGTCATCAGGGTCTATTTGTACTAGAGGTCCACGTCCGCAAGCTCCCATGCAGCCTACTCCTACTACTTGGACGCGATCTTCGAGACCAAGTGTTTTAACTGCATTCTTCATATTTTTCATAATGTCTACAGAGTTAGAAGCTTGACAACCTGTAGATGTGCAACAGTGAACTCGAATACTTTTTTGCCTATTTTTTTCCGTTTCGGCAATGTCGAGCAATTCTTGATAGTCCATATTTTCTTTTCCTCTCTTTTTTGTAGCTATTAACAGTCAGCGATCGACAGTTAGCTTTGTTTGCTTTTTTGAGCTGAACTTTACTTTTAAGTCAGTAAAAATAGAAAATTTAGTAGTTAGGTAAAATAGTCTTTCTTAGTCTTCATATCACAAAATTTATTTCTTCCCACTGACTAAATATTCTAGTGTCACAACTAGATTTTTTTCTGGCTTTCAGCATTTATATAATCAAAAAATAGTCAGTAACTTTAAACTAGATCAAAATTTAGCTAATTTTAGGGCTAAAGCCCAATTACAAACTAATATTAGGGCTAGAGCAAAACTACAAACTAATATTAGGGCTAGAGCAAAAGTACAAACTTAAACTAGGGCTAAAGCCCAACTACAAACTTAAACTTTGAGATTTAAAAATTTTACTTTTGACTTAAATTTACTTCTGCCAACCTTTAATTTTTTCCATCACTATTTCTGGAGTTTGTTTACCCGCAACGCTACCATCAAATACCACTGCTGGCGCAATTCCACAAGCTCCTATACAACGAGCAGACATCAGAGAAATTTTATTATCTGGCGTTGTTTCTCCTACTTTTATTTCTAATTCTTTTTCTAATGCCTTAACTACTTCTCCACCACCTTTTACATAACAAGCAGTACCCATACATACCACACAAGTATGATCGCCATTAGGCTTAAGTGAAAAAAGATGGTAAAAAGTTGCTACTCCATAAACTCTACTTAATGGTAACTTTAAACCCCGTGCTACATAGGTCAAAACATCTGCTTCTAAATAGCCAAATGTTTCCTGAGCTTTATGCAGTACCTCAATCAAAGAATCTTGACGATATTGATTCCGCTTCATTGTCATATCTAATTGTTTGAAGCGTTTATCGCCACTGGGATGACCCTTTTTTGCTGGTTGAGAATCTTGGCTTTTAGTATCTTTTGTGGCAGTTTCCATATATGAATCTCCCTAAGCTTACTTTTATTAGTATTTTATTCTAATAATAGCCTATATTTACCTGATTTTTACTGTCTGTTTCTTTCCAGTTAAGTCATAATTTTACTTTCTCTATAATTGTCGCATATTGCTGTTTTCTAGGAGAACTTAATTTACATTTTATTACAATCTTGTTTATCTTATTTAATAAACAACTTCTTGATTGTTTAATTAAACTTAAGAAAAAGCTAAAGATTTAACAATTATTCAATAAATTTGGTATGATAAATGATTGGTTTTTATATAAAATTCGGTTAGACAGTAATCGCAAAATTACTACCTCTTAATACAGATGTTCTCTTGAATACGAATTTAAAAATTTAATAGTTCAAATTCTTTCTTTCTCCGCGCCTCCCCGCCTCCTGACTTCGAGCGCGATACGATAACTAATTACCCAGATTCTATATTATACCATGAATGAAACAAGTATAAATTCAGCCGATAGTAGTTGAATTTATAGGAAAAATTGACAGGAAAATCAAAGTTGAGAATAAAATATAGCGGTTCTCATATTAATGAGGTTAAGTATTTTTTTCTATTCCCTATTCCCTGTTGCCTAAACAAAAAATCTGGCAGGCGATCGCTATAAATTAATCAATCTTTTGTTTTTGCTCGATCGAGTCTAGCTTTTACCCAATTAATACATTCATATTCAGACTGAAAAATTTTTGGAGCAGCAACATTAGTCAAGCTATCAGGTTTATAATGGTCGTAAAAAAACTTATCTGCCTCTTGATGAATAATAATTAAATCATCATCATAAACATATCTCAATTTAAAATAATCACCATGAGATTCCACATCCGAATTTTCATACAAATGTGATTGAGCAACTTTAATTATTTTCTCAATGCTATTAGTATAAAAACCTGTAGGATTTTCCCCTAGGTGAAAATTTCCCTTATGTCCTAACTCCGATAATAACTTATATGAATAAATTGGAATATCGTTGGCGATCGCTAATACATAAGGAATAATCAAATAACCTTGATAGGAAACCGAATTTTCGTAAATAAATCTATTTATCATCATACTTATAAAGAGATGATTTATATAAAACCTGTTCTTGATGAGTATAGACAGTACAATTAGACAAAGGAATAGCTACACAAGTAAGAATATAACCAGCTTCTTTTTCCTCCGGACGCAAAAACTTTTGCTCACTTTGGTCAACTTCACCACTCACCAATTTTCCCAAACAACCAGAACAATTTCCTTGTCTACATCCATAAGGTAAAAGAATCCCATAATCTTCAGCAATATCTAATATATACTCATCTTCAGGTATTTCAATAGTCCGATCTAAACCAATTTCTGGGTTGAGCAAATGAACTTGATAAATAGTCATTTCAGTTATCAGTTATTAAGTAGTCGTGCAAAATAAATTTCCTAGTTGAGAGAGAGAATACTTAACTGGGAACAGGGAATAGGAAGGAGAAAGAATTGATGGCGGTGCATAAATGCGGGATGATTTTAATAGTTTTGTGGAATGGGCATCTTGCCCGTTCCTAATATTTTCGATATTTTCACATTGGAGATGTATAATAAAATGTGTAATTTATTTTGCATAAGCATTAATATGTAATTAATTTTGTGTAGGTGCTTAGTTAACAGTTAACATTAGCTCCTACTGAAGTAGGAGGAATAATTTCTATAGGTATTGTTGGGTGAAGCGATAGCGCCACCCAACCTACTAAGTTTGAACGTTTCCTAAGTATTGGTTTTGAGTTCGTTCAGTTTTTCCCTAATAGTTTCGACTCGTTCCCGGTTAACACCTAAATCACCTTCTCCCAGACGAGAAGCCGAACGTACTTGAATAGCATTAGCTTCCTCATCTACATAAAATTCCACATCATCCACATACCCCATAATTTTACTGGTAAACTCAGCATATAAATAATTTTCCTCTTCCTTAACAATATTAGTACGAGGCATTGATTCAATTATTTGTTTGATATTAGCTATTGCCATTTCTGGTTCAGACTCATAACTTAGGGAAGCAATACCATGTTGTGCATCCTGACTGTAACTACTGACACAATTTGGACTACTCGGACAAGGTGCAAGTCGTCCAGAATATACACCAAGATTATCAGGTCTGGTGCCTGCAAATAAAGTCAGTTTGCCAGAAGTGGCAATATTTATTCCGACAACAATGGCAACAACTACCAATAAAACTATAGTAATGTTAAACATTTTCTGAAATATGTTAGAAGATTTTTTTTCTGTTGTTTCCATAGTCTATTAGGGAAATAATTTGATTGAATTTACCACATATTATTTTATCCTGATAATAACAATTATTGTCTATCTAAAGTCAAAAATTATATGAGTGACGAAAACCAAGCAATTTTAGCAGCAAATCAAGCATTTTATCGAGCTTTTGAGAAACGGGACATTGTAGCTTTAGATGGGATTTTGTCCAAGGGTATTAACACTGTTTGTATCCATCCAGGCCGTGAGGCGATTCGTGGTTTTGATAAAATTCGTACTTCCTGGGATTTAATCTTTAAAAATATTGATTATATTGAAATCGATCTTGATATTATTACGACGGAAATTAATGGGGATATTGGTTATGTTATTTTGGTGGAAAATTTAATGCAAGTGAATGGAGGTAGGAGAATAAAAGCTCAGTCAATGGCAACAAATATTTTTGAAAGAATGGGTGGAAATTGGTATTTAATTCATCATCATGGTAGTCCGTTGATTAAGTAGGGGAGAGGGAGATGGGGAGATGGGGAGATGGGGAGATGGGGAGAGAGGATTTTGAAAAATGTGCTTTTGATCGCCGGATTTGGTATAGTATACTTGTTTATACCCATACTACCGGATTTGATATCATACTCCCCACACTTCCCAGACTCCAAACGTCCAAAAATAAAATACTTTGAAGATTTAGTATCACACTATTCCGTAACCTGTATATTCTCGCATTTCAGGAGCTTGAAACCCCAGTACAATATCTTCCTTTGCTACACCTCGATCCACAAGTTGTTGAGCTACTCTCATTTCTGTCATATTCTGTTCAATCCAAATTTTTCGGTTTTTAATATCCAAATGTAAAACACAACCATAGACTCGCCGATGACCATCCCATCCAACATTCATTACTTGATAATGGTCTTGTTTGGTATCAAAAACTGTGTAGCAATCAATCTTTCCATTAGCGATGGGGATGGCAGCATAAGCTGTTAACAAGGACTGAATAATATTGCGATAAGATTCTATGGTATCCATTTTACAATTATCTCCTTTGTTTTCTGTGTAGCGATCGCTCTTTCTGTTCGGGTGGACAAATATCAAAAGGTTGATGATGAATCTAGAGTAATTAATATTTGCCCATCCTACAGACTAATAAATATGAATTGCCAGCCAAATTGTTTCTGTATTTGCATCGGTTGATATGATTTTATGTGGAGTTTTTGCTGGGATGAAAATATGGCTATCTTTAACTAATTTTGTTGTTGTTTGATTGATTTCTAATACAGCGGAACCTTGAAGTAATATTACCCATTCATCTTCGTCTTGGATAAACTGTTCACTGACAAAATTCGGGGGTGAAATTATTTTGTTGATTTTGACATTTTTATGGGATAATAAATTGTTGAATATCTCTTCCATGATTTTGAAAAAATTCAGTATAATAAGGACAATTATACAATAATATAGAATCCGCCTGAAAAGTTGTCATTGCGACGATAGGAAGCAATCTCAGAGTTTTTAGAGATTGCTTCCTTCCACTCCGTTCCAGTCGCAATGACCTACAATAACTAATTATTGAGATTTGATATTAGTCAAAGGTTTAATTTCATACCTCAAAATAGAATTAAGTTTCCTCAGACTCATCTTGACTCTCACCAATTGTTTGTTGTGCAGCATGGCGAATATGAAGAATCCGAACTATAGAAATTTCTTGACTTTCTACAATAGTGAAAATAATTCGATATGAATTACGTCCCCTACCGTAGAGAAGTTGCCTAATTTCTTGACTGAAGTAGTCGTTTTCCCGCGCTAAAGAACAACGTTTAGGCATTTCTGATAGAGATTCAATACTCTTTAATAGCTCTTGATACCAATGTCTTGCGGTTAAGGAGAAGTAATTATTAATTGTTAATTGTTAATTATTAATTATTGAAGACGTTGTGCTTCAGCAAATTCATCAAAAGAACGAAATCGACCATTTTCAAAATCATCTAACCCTTGTTGAATACCTTTAATAGCGGCTTCGGTATCGGCAGTTTCCCATTCTAAAACTTTGGCAAGTAATTCGGTGACAACTAGGGAAATATCCTGTCCCTGTTGAGTTGCTTTTTCCCGGAGTCGTGCTTCTAATTCTGGAGTTAAGTTAATTGTAATTGACATATTTATTGTTTTTATTTTGATTGATAATTTAATGTTATTTATATTAACATACTGGGCTTTTCAGTTATCAGTAGTTATTCAGTAAGTTAGTATACATGAGCAGACAAGATTCGATCTCCCCTACTCCCCCACTCCCCTGCTCCCCTGCTCCAGAAGTTGTTGCCGACAACCTTCAAGATTTTCTCGCACCTTAATAGTGTCAGGATGTTCCGCACCTAATCTCTTTTCCTGAATATCCAGCACTTGTAGGTACAAAGGTTCGGCTTCCGAGTATCTCCCTTGAGATTCATATAATACAGCCAAGTTGTCGAGGTGGGTGGCAAGAGAGGGATGATTTTCGGGTAGGGCGATTTTGTCGATTTCTATGGCTTGTTGGTACAAGGGTTCGGCTTCCGAGTATCTCCCTTGAGAATCATATAATAGTGCTAGGTTGTCGAGGTGGGTGGCAAGAGAGGGATGATTTTCGGGTAGGGCGATTTTGACGATTTCTATCGCTTGTTGGTACAATGGTTCCGCTTCCGAGTATCTCCCTTGAGAACGATATAATTCTGCTAGGTTGTTGAGACCGGAGGCAAGGGATGGATGATTTTCGGGTAGGGAAATTTTGTCGATTTCTATGGCTTGTTGGTACAAGGTTTCCGCTTCCGAGTATCTGCCTTGAGATTTATATAATCCTGCTAGGTTGTTGAGGTCGGTGGCAAGGAATGGATGATTTTCGGGTAGGGCAATTTTGACGATTTCTATGGCTTGTTGGTACAAAGGTTCCGCTTCCGAGTATCTCCCTTGAAAACGATATAAATTTGCTAGGTTGTTGAGGTCGGTGGCAAGGGATGGATGATTTTCGGGTAGGGCAATTTTGACGATTTCTATGGCTTGTTGGTACAAAGGTTCCGCTTCCGAGTATCTCCCTTGAGATTCATATAATAGTGCTAAATAGCTTAGGTTGGTTCCTAAATCTTCCTCCAAACCCAACTCTTGCTGCAAATTTATTGCCTTCTGAAAATATTTAATCGCTAATTTTGTCTCCTGCTGATAATCTTCATATTCTCCACGTTCAACCCGCCAATAAAAAATCTTCCCCAAACTCCTATACAAAGTCACCAAACTAGCATCCTGCTCTCCCTTTTCCTGCTCAATTTTCTCAATCAACTCCTGCAAATCTACCACTGGCAAAAAATAGGGTTCATCCTCATCTACCTCATCCAATCTTTCACCCAAAACCGGACGCAAAAAATCAACATCCTGCCTAGGAAGAGCTTTTTTCTGAAAAGAAATAAACCGAAATACACCCTTTCGCCATGCCCAAAAATCTGGCGCTTTTTTACTCAAATTACGTTCCATTTGAAATGTCACCCACAACACAATAGAAAAGGGAAATTGTCGCAAAGCTTCCCGCGTCCATTGTAAGTAACCAAAAAACTTGTCCTGTTCCGATTTTTCCCCTTCCAAATCCAAAAAATGCAAAGTTTCCGAACCCATTACCGTAATCACAGCTTGCTTTCCTGCCTGTAAATATTCATTCTTTTCTACAACCTGAGAAAGAGCTGCCCTCAAACTCGGTTCTCCCTTTGCCAACTCCACTCGATAGCAAGGAATATTAGGAGATAATTCTGTTTCATACTTTTGAATTATTTTGTCTCGATATTCACTATTATCACAGACAGCAATGAGAATATTTAAGGTTCGGTAACTCGCCTCAATAGAAACAATTAAATCGTCATAATTGTTCCGATTTTTAATTTTATCTAGTAATTCTGTCATCTTTAAATATTTATTGATTAAATAAATTGAAAAGTCGTCATTGCGACGATAGGAAGCAATCTCAGAGTGTTGAGAGATTGCTTCCTTCCACTCCGTTCCAGTCGCAATGACTTAGTTATAAATTTTCCCACTTACCTATTTATAATTAGGCTCGTAGGCGTAGGTTGGGTTGAGGTATCGAAACCCAACAACAATAAGGACGCAACAACAATAAGGCTTATGTTGGGTAGAACGATAGTGAAACCCAACCTACATTTGCTGAATTCTAAATTCTGAATTCTAAATTCTAAATTCACCTACAATTCTCCTTTTTCTTGCAAAAGTTCTGTAACAATGGGGTGAACATCATACCAAAGTTTGGCATTGCGATATTCCAGCACATATAACCCATGCAATAAATCTAAAAATCGTTGTTCTTTGGGGTCATTTGGTTTAAA
>JAAUYK010026762.1_pt1 | contig 22217 bp, 19 predicted proteins | sample 7278021 | NCBI WGS metagenome assembly JAAUYK01 (sample SAMN14350223, study PRJNA611818) | marine sediment metagenome | isolation source: surface marine sediment (1.8m) | place: French Polynesia: Moorea | collected 2018-08
AGCGTGCCCTCGCCCGCGTGGATGAGGAGATCGAGCGCATCTGGAGGGAAGACCGAATTGCGGCCTAAACTCGACGCATCTGTCAACGTGAGCCTTGGTCAAGGGCTCTAGCGGGTCGGAGACATCGTGCTCGCGCCTGATTCGTCAGGCACTTCTGAAGCAACTCGATGCCAAGGGGTTCACCCACGTAGCGGTGGAGCACAGAAGCACACGAGCCATCGGGCCGTAGCGCAGGTCGAGGCGCGCCAGCCGCCCAACAACGCCTTGAAGCGGGCCGGGGAATCGTTCTTTCCATCTGGTTTCTGGCATACTTGGCAGATCGGCCGAGCTGCTCGGGGCACGGGGCCCGGGCCGCTTGAGGCCATGATGTTGGGCGGCGCAGCGCAGCGTGCTCGCTATCTCGGAAAGACTAAGCCTGTCAATCGCGCTGGGGGTTGCCCTCGGCGTCGTGGCATCCGTCTCGCGCGTCGACTACGCCCTGACCGCAATCTCGGTGTTTTCCGTCGGCATTGCGTGGCTTCCCGGCCTCGCACTTCTTGGGGCATACATCGCACGAAGGCGCCACGCGCTGCTTGAAGTGGCGTCATTTGCCTGCAGCGTAGCCCTCGCGAACTACTTCCTGAATCGGGCAACCCTGCCCGAGTCTCTCGTTCCCCACGCGTGGGCATACGCCATACACCTGCTCCCGGCGTCCGTTTTCCTCGCTGGAATCAGCGTGGCCGCGGCTCCCCCGGTGCGCCGCCTAACAAAGCGGTGCGGCTGAAGTTCGGGCCCGCTGCCCGCTGGGTCTTCCATTGTTGGCTTCGGAGAACGGTCTCTGTGGGTCACACTTGCTTTAGCAACTGGCCTGACCAGGCTCTGTGCCGCCGCCGCCCAAGGCGTTGAAGCGGACCGAGGAATCGCTGGTTCCATTTGGTTTCTGGCATACTTGGCAGGTCGGCCGAGCTGCTCGGGGCATGGGGCCCCGGCCGCTTGAGGCCATGACGTTAGGCGGCGGAAGTGACGATTCAGGATCTAGGAAGCGTCGGCGAGCTGGTTGGGGCGATCGCGACTGTTGCGACCCTCATCTATTTGGCGATTCAGATCCGAGCCAACACGCACGCCGTCCGGTCCTCTGCAGCGCAGTCAGTTCACGAGGCTTTCGCGACTTGGTACCGCATGCTTGCCTCCGATGCCGACCTCTCACAGGTCACCGCAAGCGGACTACAGAATTACCTTTCGCTATCGGAGACGGAGAAGGCACGCTTCGTGGCCACGTTCATGGCATTCCTATCCTGCTCCCAGGACGCCTTCATCAAGTGGCGCGAAGGCTCGCTGTCCCAGGAACTCTGGTCGGGGTGGGAGCTCGTCATGATGAATCTCGTCATCCCGCCGGGCGGACAGGCATTCTGGCAAGAGCGTGGGTATCTCTTCGGGAACGAGTTCCGCGCCTACGTCGAGAATGTCATCATGAAGCGAGAACCCCACCGTGATGCGAAGCCTATGGGCGCGTTCCCAATCGCTCCGCGAACGCCTGGGAGTCCCGCCGCCTAACAAGATGGGATGAGAAGGCCAGCCTCCTGGAACGCAGTACCGTGAAGGTCTGCAAACGATGCGGGCTCCCATCGAGGCGGGTGCCAATCAGGAGGCTGGCATGAGCGAGGGTACTGCGAAGGTAAGCAAGCTGACCATCGGTCTGCACCTCGGGGATCGGTTCACCAAGGGTCGGGTGATCGACGAGAGCGGCGAGGTGATCGAGGCGTTCCGGATGCGAACGACGGAGCCGGCGCTGTCGGCGCGGCTGGCGAGCTTCCCACCCAGCCGCGTGGTGTTGGAGGTGGGAACGCACTCGCCGTGGGTGAGGCGGACCGTGATGCGCCTGGATCACGAGGCGCTGCAGCTGAAGCTCGGGCCCGCTGCGCACCAGGCCCTCCTTTGGTGGCTTCGGAAAACGGTCTCTGTGGGTCACTTGCTCGAGCAACCGGCCTACGCAGGTTCTGTGCCAGCGCCGCCCAACAAGGCCTTGAAGCGGACCGGGGATCTGCTCGTTCCATCTGGATTCTGGCATACTTGGCAGCTCGGCCGAGCTGCTCGGGGCATGGGGCCCCGGCCGCTTCAGGCCATGTCCGTTGGGCAGCAGGAGTAGAATAGTGTCCCGTGCAGAAGATCCCACGGCGCTGGTCCCGATCGAGGGGATCCTCGCGTACCGGCAAGGTCCTCCGAAGGAGGCGTCCCAGTTCGACTTCCTCCTCGGTGACTGGAGAGCCCGCACTACGCGGTATCGGCCCGACGGGAGCGAGATCGGTGGATACGGTGGTACTTGGCGCGCGCGGCACCTTCACGACACTCGGATGGTGTTCGATGAGTTCACGGCGCTACTGGACGACGGCTCGGAGATCTCGTACATGGCAACCCTCCGTACTTATTCGACTGCCACCCAACGATGGGAGATGACGTTCTTGATTGCGCATCAGCCCCAACTCATTAGTTCGTTCTCTGGGATCTTCGAAGACGGTGAGATGAAGCTCGATGGTTTTGGTCGCACATTGGAGGGTGAGCCCGTGGTTGCTCGCGTTCGTTTCTTCGAGATCACTCCTACGAGTTTCCATTGGGAGAACCGAGTCAGTCTCGATGGGGGGGATACCTGGTACCGGGACAGCGCTATCTCAGCTCATCGCGCGTAGCGCGCCTGCCGCCCAAGCGATCCGTTGGGCAGCGCGCTTCGACTCGTTGCGAATCACGATTCGCCAGAATCGCTGACATGCGCATCGCGACCGGCAAGGTGGTTCACGGCAAGCTGGAGCTCGACGGTGACTCCCAGGCAGAGGGTCCACCGTCACCGTGCTCGTCCCGGAAACCGACGAGACCTTCGAGCTCACCCTTGACGAAGAGATTGCGCTCGAAGAATCCCTCAAGCAGGCGGCCCGAGGGCAGTTCGTCGATGCGGCGGCTCTGCTCCGGGAGCTTCGTCAGTAGCCTTTGGCTGTACGTCCGGCCGTCAAGCCGCCCCCCCCCCCCCGCGTCGCGGAGGAGATCCGTCGGGCCTCAGCGTGGTGGCGCGCGAATCGTCCGGCAGCGCCTTTCGCCTTCGCCGACGACCTCGAGCGAGCCTTCGAGCTCATCGCGGCCTTGCCGGTATCGGAGCGAGAGGTATCGGAGCGAGAGCGCGCAACTCCAAGGAAGAGGGGGTTCGCCGCCTCCTTCTCAGCCGGACTGGCTACCACCTGTACTACCAAGCCAATGCGGAAGCTGGTCGCGTCGAGATCCTTGCGCTTTGGCACTCGCGTCGAGGCCGAGGGCCGTCCATTCAGATCGCGCGCTGCCCAAGGCCTTCCAGCGGACCGGGGAATAGCGCGCTCCATCTGGTTTCTGGCAAACTGGGCAGGTCGGGCATGCGGCTCGGGGCACGGGGCCCCGGCCGCTGAAGGCCAATCCGTTGGACGGCGGGGCGAACCATGGCGACCTACCGCGGGAGCTGCCATTGCGGCCGAGTGGACTTCGAGGTGGAGGCAACACCCACCCACCTCGTCTCCTGTAACTGTTCCATCTGTTCCGCAAAGGGAGCGCTCTATCTACCTGTCGGGGAGATTTCCTCCGTTTCGGTTCTGAGCGGTGAATCCGAGCTGAGCTCATACTCCTTCAACACGGGAGCGGCCAAGCACTTCTTCTGTCGCCACTGCGGCATCCACACCTTCCACAGGCCCCGCATCGACCCCTCTCGTTGGAGCGTCAATGCGAGGTGCCTTGAGAGCGGGCTCCGGGAGCTACCCATCGAGTCTTTCGACGGCGACAACTGGGAGGTGGCCGCGCGTGCAGAGGGGTGGCCTGGGTAACCTCAGGCCCGTCGTCCAAGCGGTTACAGTTGACACCCAACAACTCGTTCCAATCGATCCGTGGTATCTTTCTGGAAGCGGGCGCACTGCCCCAGCGTTGGCGGTCAGCGCCGCTGGGCACAGCTGAACCGCGAGCCCAAGGCGCCGGCGAATGCGCATGAATCGAGCATTGATTGGTGTGATCGCCGCGCTGGCAGGGGCCGTTGCAGTAGCCTGCTCTTGGCTCAGTGAGTTCGTGATCGCCAATCGATCTGACGAACCCATCACCATCGTCTATGGCGTTCGAGATTACGTCGAGAATGGTGACAATCTCCATAGACGATGCTGGCTGCAAGACTTCTCGCGTCCTGCAACGGCCGACATCTCCTCGCTGCATTGGTGGCGATCATCTCCCCGATGGCAGGAGCTGGACGAGGAAGGGTTTCACTTTGATCCAGATAGATGCCAGATCAAGCTGCAGCTTCAACCCGGCAGGGTTGCAATAATCTACCGAGAGCTGAACCAGCCGGATCCCACTCCAGAGAAGTGCGGCGTCTGCGGCATGCATATAGAAATCCGCTCGGCGGGAGGAACAATTGCCTACTCAGGCATCGAGCTTCTCAAGCCCTTCGAGAAGCAGGGCGGTATCTGGGTTCTGTCGTATGGGTCCTAACGTAGGCGCCTGAAGAGGCCTTGCAGCTGCCGTGGCACAGCGCGTTTCGATCGGGGTCTGGTAGCATTCTGGCATCAAGCCTGGGTGCCCGAGCGCCCATCGGCGGCTTGGACCACGCAGCTGAGCGCCCAGTCCCTTGGGCGGCGCTGGCGCTTTGCCTGAGATCGCCTCGAGGAGCAGGGCGGCGCGTTACTGGTAGTGCTTCATCTCCGCCCACCAGTCCTGGATGGGGCGGATCGGATCGCGGCACACCCAGAGGCGCAGCCTCTCGACGTCGGGATGACACCATTGGCAGTCGACGTCGGCCACGGCCTCGACGCGCGCGTAGTACTTCCGCAGGCGCGCGTCGTCCGAGCTGAACGCGACCAGCACCTCCGCGCTGTCCTCCCCCGGACCCCAGAGCCAGTAGTTGTTGTGCCCGCTGATCGCGCGGGGAGAATCGTTCGCCTCGCGGTAGTGGTTCAGCATTCCCGTGTCGCCGAACCACGAGCCCATCACCACCGCCTTGGCGCGCTCCTCGGGGGTGAGCGTCGCGAGCCCGCGGCGCAGGGCCCGGCGCATCTCCGGCCAGCCGAAGCGCAGCGTGTAGTGGAGCGGCAGCTCGCTCTGCGGGCCCTGCTGCTCGGCCGGCGCGGTGAGGCCGACGGCGCGCTGGAAGGCGACGAAGCGCTCGGGGGGGAGGAGAGGCGTCGCGTACGGGGCGATCAGCGCGCCGCCGGCCGCAATCACGATCGCCGAGGTGGGCGGCAGCCAGCGCCAGCCCGGCCTGCGCGCGACTCGCTCGAAGGCGACGCCGCCGGCGGCGAGAAGCGGCAGGTAGGCCGGCGCCAGATAGTTGGCGCGCGCCGAGCCGAGCGCCGCGAGCAGCGCGAAGACACTGAGCCAGATCCAGCCGAGCCAACGGTGGTCGCGCAGGCGCTCCGCCGAGAGCAGCGAGAGAAGGCCCGCGAGCCAGAGCGGCGCGACCAGCGGGTTCAGCATCAGAAGCTGCTCGCTGGCGTACCGGAGAACCGACTTGGGGACCATCTTGTTCTGGGTCGCGTTGCGCATGAACTCGAGGAGTGGCCAATCGTGGGCCGCCTGCCAGACCGCGTAGGGGCTCGCCAGGGCGAGCGCGACGGCGCCGCCGAGCCACGGCCAGGGGGTCGCGAGCCAGCGCCGCTGGGGGGTGGCGACCAGGCCGACGCCCACGCCGAGCCCCAACCACAGAGCGCTGATCTTGTTGAGCACAGCCAGGCCCAGCACGACCCCCAGCCAGATCCACGTGGAGGGCCGGGCCCCGTTCGCGATGCGCGTCAGCAGCCAGAGCGCGCTGCCCCACAGGAGCGGCTCGAAGGCGTTCATCGAGTAGAAGCTCGACAGCCCCAGGTAGACCGGTGCCGCGATGGTCGCGAGCGCCGCCAGGGCCTGCGCTGCGCGCCCGCCGCCGAGCTGGCGCGCCAGAGCCGCGGCCACGACCATCGACGCAACGTGCGCCAGCACGGGCAGCAGGCGCAGCGCGGGTAGCGACGTCCCGAGCATGCGCTCGACCAGCCCGACGAGCGCCACCGAGAGCGGGGGGTGGTCGACGTAGCCCCAGGCCAGGTGCGCGGCACAGTCCAGGTAGTAGAACTCGTCGCTCATGTGCCCGTAGGAGAGCGGCCCCGTGGAGAGCCCGTAGACCACCAGACGCAGCGCGGCGAGCGCGGCGAGGAGCCCCCACACGAGCCTTTCGCGCGGTTCGCTCGCGGTCACGAAGAGACAGGTAAGCAAGCTGCGTGCCGCCCGCACGCCGTCCGGGCGCGCGCTGCCGGCATCGCCGCAATGGCCGGACGACGCCCGGTGCAGCTCGCCGGCTGCAGCTGGCCCAGCCTGGCCCATTCAGGCCGAGACCAACGCGTCCTGGTCCTCGTTCCAGCACGAGCCGTCGTGCGCCCTGACCGAACGCAGCGTCACGCCGGCGTGGCGGCCAGCCAGCTCGGAGAGCTCCTTCACCAGCTGTACCATGATCGAGCCGCAAGAGGCGCTGCAGCCGCTCGCGGCTCGGTCAGTCCCCGACGAGGAGCCCGTGGACCAGCGCCGCGGTCAGCCCCCCGAGGAGCGGGCCGACGACCGGGATCCAGGCGTACCCCCAGTCGCTTCCGCCCTTGCCTTGGATCGGCAGGAGCTGGTGCACGATGCGGGGTCCGAGGTCGCGGGCCGGGTTGATCGCGTAGCCCGTCGTACCGCCCAGGGACATGCCGATCGCGAAGACCACCAGTGCGATCGGCAGTGCGCCGACCGAGCCGAGCTCGACTTCACCAGCCGTCTCCGGATCCGAGAACGCGTGGTAGGTACCGCCGCTCATGCTGAGAGCCGCGAACACCAGGACGAAGGTTCCGACGACCTCGCTGAACAGGTTGTGCGAAACCGAGCGGATGTTGGGGGCCGTGCTGAAGGTCGCGAGCTTGACCGCCGGATCGTCCGTGGCGCGGTAGTGCTGGATGTAGAAGAGATAGACCAGCACGGAACCGAGCATCGCCCCGATCATCTGGGCCACGATGTAGAGCGGCATGTCTTCGGCGGGGAAGCTGCCCGCGGTAACGAGCCCGAGGGTCACGGCCGGATTGAGATGGGCTCCGCTATGCCTGGCGGTACACAGCACGCCCACGAACACGGCCATGCCCCAGCCGGCATTGATCAGGATCCAGCTGCCGCCACTTCCCTTGGTGCCCTTCAACACCACGTTGGCCACCACGCCGTTGCCCCCGAGGACGAGGAGCATGGTGCCGACGATCTCGGCGATCCAGGGCGTCATGGACCTGGAGGGCCCTGCTCGCCGCGATCCACCGGGGTCATGGCTGCGCATTTCATGGCTGTGCCATATTAGGCGTCCGAGACATCTGCTTTCAACCAGGGGGAACGAATGCCTTTCGTGCTCTCGCTCGATCAGGGTACGACCAGCTCCCGCGCGATCCTCTTCGATCGCACGGGGCGGATCGTGTCGGTGGCCCAGAAGGAGTTCCGCCAGATCTTTCCCAAGCCGGGCTGGGTGGAGCACGATCCCGTCGAGATCTGGTCGACACAAGCGAGCGTTGCAGTCGATGCTATGGTGCGCGGCAAACTGAGGGCGAAAGACCTCGCCGCCGTCGGAATCACCAATCAGCGCGAGACGGCGATCGTCTGGGAACGCGAGAGCGGCGAGCCGGTCTACAACGCGATCGTGTGGCAGGATCGCCGCACGGCCGCGCACTGCGACCGGCTGCGTGCCGACGGCCTGGAGGGCACATTCCGCCGCAGCACGGGGCTGCTGCTCGATCCCTACTTCTCGGGCACGAAGATCGCCTGGATCCTGGAGAACGTCGAAGGCGCGCGCGAGCGCGCCGAGCGCGGCGAGCTCGCCTTCGGGACGGTCGACTGCTGGCTCGCCTACAAGCTGACCCAGGGCCACCTTCACATCACCGACGTCGGCAACGCCTCGCGCACCCTGCTCTACAACATCCACGACGGCGACTGGGACGACGAGCTGCTCGAGATCCTGCGGATTCCGCGCCGCATGCTTCCCGAGGTGCGCGCCAGCTCCGAGGTCTACGGCGAGGTCTCGACCAGCCTGGTGGCCACGGGAGTGCCCCTGGCCGGGATTGCCGGTGACCAGCAGGCCGCCACCATGGGGCAGATCTGCCTCGAGCCCGGCATGGCCAAGAACACCTATGGCACGGGCTGCTTCCTGGTCATGAACACGGGCAGCGAGGCGCGCGAGTCGAAGCACCGCCTGCTCACCACCATCGCCTGGCAGCGCAAGGGCAGCGGCGTCGAGTACGCCCTCGAGGGCAGCGTGTTCGTCGGCGGGGCGATCGTGCAGTGGCTGCGCGACGGGCTTCGGATCATCCGCGACTCGGAGGACGTCGAAGCGCTGGCGCGCAAGGTGGACGACACGGGTGGCGTCGTGCTGGTGCCGGCCCTGGTCGGCCTGGGCGCGCCCCATTGGGATCCCTACGCCCGCGGCGTGATCGTCGGCATCTCCCGCGGCACCACGGACGCCCACATCGCGCGGGCCGCGCTCGAGGGCATTGCCTACGAGGTGGCCGATCTGGTGTTCGCCATGGAGCAGGACGCGGGCGCGACGATCCCCGAGCTGCGGGTGGACGGGGGCGCCGCCGCCAACGACCTGTTGATGCAGTTCCAGGCCGACCTGCTGCAGATCCCCGTGGTGCGCCCGACCGTGCTCGAGACGACGGCTCTCGGCGCTGCCTACCTGGCGGGACTCGCCACGGGCTACTGGAGCTCGGTCGAGGAGCTGGCCGACAACTGGCAGGTCGATCGCCGCTTCGAGCCCGAGATGGCCGAGGCCGACGCGAAACGGCTGCACGAGCGCTGGTCGAAGGCCGTGGAGCACGCCAAGGGCTGGGAAGCCGGAGGACAGGCATGAACCGCGACGACATGCTGGCGGGTATCCGCGAGCGCCAGGAGCCCTGGGACCTCGTGATCATCGGCGGCGGCGCCACGGGGCTCGGCGCCGCCGTGGATGCGGCCGCGCGGGGTTTCGACGTCGTGCTCCTGGAGCAGGCGGACTTCGCGAAGGGCACCTCGAGCCGCTCGACGAAGCTGGTCCACGGCGGCGTGCGCTATCTCCAGCAAGGCAACGTCTCGCTCGTGATGGAGGCGTTGAAGGAGCGCGGCATCCTGCTGCGGAACGCGCCGCACCTCGTTCGCGACGTCGCCTTCATCGTGCCGAGCTACGCCTGGTGGGAGTCGCCCTTCTACGGTGTGGGCCTGAAGGTCTACGACCTGCTCGCGGGACGCTACGGTTTCGGCAAGTCGTCCTACCTGCAGCGGGAGGCGGTCGCGGAGGCGATTCCCTCGATCCAGACCGAAGGGCTGCTGGGCGGCACGCGCTACTTCGACGGACAGTTCGACGACGCCCGCCTCGCTATCAACCTCGCCACCACCGCCTGGGAACAGGGGGGGACGGTGGTGAACTACACGCAGGTGGTGGACTTCCTGAAGGACGGCGACGGCGCGATCGAGGGCGTGGTGGCCTCGGACCTCGAGACTGGTGAAGAGCTGCGCGTCCGGGGCCGCGTCGTGGTGAACGCCACGGGACCCTTCGTGGACGGGGTCCGCAGGCTCGACCGGCCCGAGGCCGCGCCCATGATCGCACCGAGCCAGGGCGTGCACATCGTGCTCGATCGCTCCTTCCTGGCCGGCGAATCGGCGATCATGGTTCCCCACACCGACGACGGGAGGGTCATGTTCGCGATCCCCTGGCACGACGTCGTGATCGTCGGAACGACCGACACTCCCATCGACGAGGTCGACCTCGAGCCGCACGCACAGAGCGGCGAGGTGGAGTTCATCCTCGAGACGGCGAACCGCTACCTGGCGAAGCCCGCCGCGGCGTCCGACATCCGCAGCGTATTCGCCGGCATCCGGCCGCTGGTAAAGATGGGAGACGGGGACGGCACGGCGAGCCTCTCCCGGGATCACACGATCCTGGTCGAGCCGGTCTCTGGCTTGATCAGCGTCGCCGGCGGCAAATGGACCACCTACCGGAAGATGGCGGAGGACGTGGTCGACCACGCCATCTTGCTGGGCGACCTCGAGTCGCGCGCCTGCGTCACCGAGCAGTTCCCGATCCACGGCTACCACCGCAACGCCGAGCGCTTCGGCCGTCTCGACTTCTACGGCTCGGATGCGCCCGCGATTCAGCGCCTGATCGACGCCGACACGCACATGGCCGAGCCGCTGCATCCGCGACTCGCGATCACCGGCGCCGAGGTGCAGTGGGCGTGTCGCAACGAAATGGCGCGCACCATCGACGACGCGCTGGCGCGCCGCACGCGCGCGCTGCTCTTCGACGCGGAGGCCGCCGTACAAGCGGCACCGCGCGTGGCCGAGATCCTGCGCCGGGAGCTGGGCAGGGATGCGAGCTGGGCGCAGGCCGAGGTCGAGGCCTTCACGGCGATCGCAGCGGGCTACCAGCATCCCAACTGAAGGAACCGCTCCCACCGGAAAGGGATGTCGGGCCGAGCCAACGATGCGGCGTCGGATCACGCCTCCTACGACTTCGGAACGCGTTGCTGAAGTCGACGCTCTGATCGAGAGCCTTCGTGGCGACCCATTGCGCGACGCCTCGAGCAGGCTCCACGCACTTGCCCATGAGGTCTTCTGGACGACCTCGTCCGAGATTCTCGGGAAAATCGCACTGGAACTCCTGCGAATCGAAGGCGAGCCTCGTCTCTCTGCGAGCTCGCGACGGGAAACTGCCGAGCACGAATCCGTGTCGACCACTCCGAGAAGACCTGGAGCGTGCTGGACCAGGCGGGCCACGACTCCGATGGCCAGCAGTCAGAGCAGCGCCAGCCCGTCCCAGCGAAGTCCGATCGCTCGCGGTGCAGGAGGCATCCTGGTGTAAGATTCCTAGCAAGCGTCAACCGCGGGGGTTGACGGAACGCCTCAGATGGTAGGGAGCAGGAGAAACGTGGCGAATCTCACGTGCCGAATCCTCTGGTGGGCGCTCGTTGTGTCGCTCCTTGTGTATGTGGTTGTCGCCCACGTTGCCCAGGTCAGGCCGAACCCGAATGCCGACGTTTCGCTGTTGCTGCCGGTCTTCGCCGTTCTCTCAGGCGCGATCGCGGTCGGGACGATCATCTTTCGGCGTCGCGCCCTATCCGGTCCCATCCAGGCGGGACGGCTGGACCCATCGACCCCCGAAGGTCTCCAGGCGGCGTTCACGCCATTCATTTTGAGCCTCGTCCTGAGCGAGTCGGTCGGAATCTATGGCCTCGTACTCGCGTTGCTATCAGGGCAGCCTGTCTACTCGGTCGCATTCTCTGCGGCGGCCATTGCCCTCATGTTCGTTCACAGACCCACCGCACCGGACCTCGTTCCGCCCATTTCTGCCCACCGTCCGTGAGGGGCGCTGCCTGACCCCGATGAGCCCCTCTCCCGTAAAGAGCTAGTCCTTGTCGACAGTAGTGTTCGCTCGAATCGTTCACGTACTCTCAGTCGTTCTCTGGATCGGGGGAGTGGCGTTCGTCACCACGGTGCTCATTCCCGCGATCCGCAAGCACCCCTCAGAGAGCCAGCGGATCGAACTCTTCGAGCGGTTCGAGGCGCGCTTTGCGCTGCAGGCTCGCGTCACAACTCTGTTCGCCGGGGCCTCTGGCTTCTATCTCCTGCACGCGATGGGCGCATGGACTCGTTATCTGGATCCGGCGTACTGGTGGGTCCACCTCATGACATTCGTATGGCTCGCGTTCACGGTGGTGTTGTTCGCCTTAGAGCCCCTTTTCCTGCACCGTCTCTTCGTTGCCCAAGCCAAGAAGGACTCGGATCGCGCTTTCGGCTTTCTCCAGGCGATGCACTGGGTCCTTCTCACCTTGAGCCTGGTCGCGATCGTGGGTGCCGTCGCAGGGACCCGCGGCTACCTGCGGCTATAGTTCGAAGCGCGATCCGATCACTCGTTCGTAGCCGCCGGCCGAGGGGCGCCTGCCGACCAACAGGGCCGACGAATAGGGCGCTGCATCTCGGTCGCTCCCTGGGCCTTTCCGCTGGCCGCCGCGTTCTCCGCGCTAGCGGGACTGTCGGACCTCATCGCTCCAGAGGAGCAGAGGCATCCCATTACCGGCATGCTGATTCAATCGGTGCTGTTGGTGTGTCTCGGATTCACGCGCTCGCGGTGGGTCCACGGAAGCGTTCTCGCGATCCTGGTGCTGTTTGCCCTGCTCATCATCGCCTTCTGGGCACCGAACGCGCCCGCGGCGCAAGGTGCCACATCGCGACCTGACGGGGCTGGCCCTCTCATGGAGGGCCTTGTAGCGGACCGGGGAATGGCTCCCTTCATCCTCTTCTGGCATACTTCCGGGGCCGGCCCAACGGCTCGGGGCATAGGAGCCCCTGCCGCTGAACGCCCTTCCGTCGGGCAGCGGAACGGAGTGCTGAGATGATGGGATCCTCGGCCCCTCGACTCTCCAGGCCGTAGCCGCAGGCTTCGCCGAGTTCGGCGCAGGTCTGCGGCTACTCCCACGGGGAGTCAGCCCATGCGTCGAGCCGCACTCGAGCGCCCTCGCACCCTTCGCACCTGGCGCGCTCACAATCGGATCATCCACGAGAACCTGCCCACCGGCTGCGTGTGCGACGACCAGCCCGGTCGCTTCCGCAAGGTACACGCCGCGGGCTGTGGCAAGCCTCGCTGCTGGATCTGCAAGTCGACCAAGCTCCTCAAGGAACCCACCTACCAGGAGCTTCGGGCGGCGATTTCGTACCGCGAGTGGGGAGCCGAGCTCGGGTTCTTCGTGCCGAAGCTCCGCAGGCGCTAGTCGCAAGGGTCCTCGCCGTGCAATAGACCGCCGAATTCGCGTGTTGCAGCGGACACCACCCTGCTCGGCTCCGATCGAGGCGTTGAGGCGTCTGGCGGCGAAGCTCTCAGCTGAGGCAACCTGGGAGGCGGGCGGTGCGACCGAGCGCCGTGTCCGTTGGGCGGCTTGGAATGAACCTCAGCGAGCTCGATGCCCTGTTCCATGATCCCGCGAATCGACCTTGGGGGGTTTTCTACTACTGCTCCGCAGATCCGCGGGTGATCGCGCCGAGCCAACCCACATGGGGAGACTACCAGATCAACTTCGCTCACCCTCGCGCCGTCAAGCTGCTCTTCCTCTACCTGGCCGTTCTCCTGGGTCCCGCTTCGCTCGCCGTCGCCTTCGGCCCGAGTACGGCCGGTTGGCTCACCGCACTCGTCTCCTTCGTCTTCGCAGTCTCGGTCGGCTTCCTGGTCGCGCTCTCCAGTCGGCTGGCCAGGGCGCACGTGGCCTGACGAGCCCCTGCAGCGGGCCGGGGCATGGCGCGGTCGAATCGGTCGGGCGTAATCGGTCGGGCGTAATCGGTCGGGCGTAATCGGTCAGGCGGCGCGGTCGGATCTCCGAGCATGGCCCAAGCACGCTACGAGCCGAATCCTGCGAGTCTGGCAGGGCACGTCGTTCCGGATTGGTACCGGGATGCAAAGCTCGGAATCTTCATCCATTGGGGAGTCTCGAGCATCCCGGCCTTCGCGCCGAGGAGCTCGCTACAGGACGTCTTCGCGGGCGCTGGGCAAGCGGCATCTCCCTATGCCGAGTGGTACTGGAACTCCTTGAAGATCGGGGGAAGCCCGGTCCAGAAGCACCACCGCGCCGTCTACGGCGACCGCTCATACGAGAGCTTTGCGGACGAGTTCCGGAGCGGGATCGAGCGTTGGGACCCTCTCGAGTGGGTTCGGGCATTCGAGTCGGCAGGGGCACGCTATGTCGTCCTCGTCACGAAGCATCACGACGGATTCTGCCTGTGGCCGAGCGCGGTACCCCATCCGAACCCGCGCTGGCGGGCCTGGCGCAGCGAGCGGGACGTGGTCGGAGAGCTGGCCGAGGCGACCCGGCGCCACGGCATGCGCTTCGGCACGTACTACTCGGGCGGCCTGGACTGGACGTTCGAAGCGCGACCCCTGCTCGGGATCGTCGACCTCATCGCCGGGATGCCCGGCGGAGAGTACCCCGAGTACGCAGCGGCTCAGGTCCGAGAGCTCATTGGCCGGACTTCGCCCGAGATTCTCTGGAACGACATCAGCTGGCCGGACGCGAAAGAGGCACTCTGGCGACTCGTTGCCGACTACTACAACGCCGTTCCGGATGGCGTCGTCAACGATCGGTGGCAGCATCGCCCAATGGGCCTTTCCCTGCTGAGGCTTCGACCCGTCTCGAGAATCGTCGATGCAATCGTTCGGCGCGCAATGATCGGGCGAGGTGGCATGGGAGCCCCGCCTCTCCCTACGGTCTTCGACTACAGAACGCCCGAATACACCAGCTTCGGCGGCACACAAGAGCAGGTGTGGGAGTGTGTCCGCGGAATCGACCGAAGCTTCGGATTCAACCGCAACTCCCAACCAGAGGACTTCCTGACGAGAGAAGAGCTCTTGCACTCGTTCATCGACATCGTTTCCAAGAACGGGAATCTTCTCTTGAACGTCGGCCCTCGAGGTGACGACGCGAGAATTCCGGAAGTTCAGCTGGAGCGCCTGCGTTGGCTTGGCGAGTTTCTCGAGGTCAACGGAGATGCGATCTACGGATCTCGACCCTGGAAGCGCGCCGAAGGGACGACATACGAAGGCATTCCAGTCCGATTCACGTGCCGTGCTGGAAGGCTCTATGCCACGCTCCTCGGAACCCCGACGAGCGGGGTCGTCACCTTGGTCGACGCTCCAGACATCGAGAGCGACGCCGTCGTGCACCTGGGAAGCAGCCGGAATCTGCAGTCCAGGCGGCGGGAAGATGGGAGCCTCAGGATCGAGGTCGGCTCGTCCTGGTCGGACCAGCCGGCGCACAGCCTGTGCCTCGGGCGGATCCCCGAGGCGAGCTAGTCCGCGTCGTGCAGCCCTCGCAAACGTCCAGTGCGCCGTCGTTGCGCTAGAGCGGGGCCACCTCCACCGGGCCCCCGAACAGCACGCTGGTGCCGCTGGGTGCGTCCGCGGTCCCGTCGTCGGTCAGCGCGTTCACGTTCGCGCCGGGCCGGGCCGTGGCGACGCCGAGCCGCAGCGCGCGCCCCGTGTGCCCGAAGCCGTGGGGCAGGCTCACGACGCCCGGCATCACGTCGCGGGTGATCTCGACCGGGGCCTCCAGCTCGCCAACCCGCGTGCGAACCCGCGCGCGCCCCCCGGGCGCGAGACCGCGGGCCGCCGCGTCGTCGGGGTGGATCTGCAGCGTGCAGCGATCGCGTCCCTTCGCGAGGGCGGGCAGGTTGTGGAGCCAGGAGTTCATGGAGCGCACGTCCCGGCGGTTGATGAGCCGCAGGCCCGTGCTCGCCGCGTCCGAGAGCCAGCGCTCGAGGCGGGGCAGGTCCGCGGTCACGCGCTCGGGCGCGAGCTCGATGCGTCCGCTGCGCGTGGCCAGATGGCCGGGGAGCATCGGCCCGAGCGGCCCCAGGTCGAGGCCGTGGGGCGCCTCCTGGACACGCGCCAGCGTGAGACCCTCGGGCCGCGCGCCGAAGTGGTCTCCGTAGGGCCCCGCCCGGAGCATCACGTCGAGAATCCGCTCGGGACCCCCGGCCCCGCCCACGGCCGCGACGGCGTCCTCCGGCGAGATGGGCTCCGCGCCCTCCCGTTTGCCGAGAGCCCGGCCCGCGAACTGCTGCAGCACGATCGCATCGAACTGGGCGAGCTCCAGCGACTCGAGCCCCATGAAGCGCCGGCCGAGCTCGAGGGACGTGGTCCAGGCGTCGCGCGAATCGGGCTCGGGCTCGAGTACGGGATGCGACCACTTGGCCACGTTCCGCACCGCGAAGTGGTTGAGCGCCAGGTCGTAGTGCGAACGCTCGAGGGGACCGGTGGGCGGAAGGATCACGTTCGCGTGTCGGGTCGTCTCGTTCACGTAGTAGTCGAGGCAGACCACGAACTCCAGCGATTCGATGGCGCGCTCCAGGCGCTCGCTGTTCGGGAAGGTGCGGACCGGGTTTCCCGCCACGCTGACGAGAGCGCGCACCTGGCCCGGCCCCGGTGTCTCGATCTCCTCCGCCAGCGCGATGGCGGGGAGCTCTCCCAGGATCTCGTCCCGGCCGGAGACCCGGCTCTGCCAGCGCCCGAAGCGAACCTCGCCCTCGCTCTCGAAGATGGGATGCAGCGGCGCCGCGGGATTCGGAAACATGGAGCCGCCGGGACGGTCGAGGTTGCCGGTCAGGATCGCCAGCAGGTCGACGGTCCAGCTCGCCAGCGTTCCGAACTCCTGGACGCAGGTGCCCATGCGACCGTAGGTCGCGGCGCGCGGCGCCTCGGCGAGCTCGCGGGCCAGACGGCGAATCGTGTCGGCTGCGATGCCGCAGCGGCACGCGACGCGATCCGGCGAGAAGCCGGCCACGTGCTCCGCGAGCGCGTCGAGCCCGTTCACCAGACCCTCGCAGGCGCCGAGCGAGACCCGCTTCTCCTCGAACAGCACGTGCACCATGGAGAGCAGGAAGGCCGCGTCGGCACCGGGTACGATGAAGTGATGCTCGTCGGCCCGCTGCGCGGTCTCGCTCCGCCTCGGGTCCACGACGACGACGCGGCCGCCCCGCTTCCGGATCGCCGCCAGGCGGTCCCGGATCCCGGGCGCCGTCATGAGGCTGCCGTTCGAGACCAGCGGATTGGCGCCGACGATCAGCAGGTAGTCGCTGCGGTCGACGTCGGGAACGGTCGCGCGAAGCGGCCCCCCGTACATGCTGGCCGACTGGACGTAGCGCGGCCAGGTGTCGTTGGGCCCGGCGGAGTAGCGGTTGCGGGTCGCGAGCGCGGTCGCGAGGACGTTCGCGCCGAGCAGGGTCGCGTAGTCGTGCACCGCGGGATTGCCCCGGTAGAGCGCCACCGCGTCGTTGCCGCCCGACGCGCGCACCCGCGCGATACCCTCCGCCGCCAGCGCGTAGGCGTCTTCCCAGGAGATCTCCTCGAATCCCGAGCCCGTGCGGCGGACCGGTCTGCGCAGCCGGTCCGGGTCGTCCTGGAGCTCCCGCAAGCCGATCGCCTTCGGGCAGACGTGGCCGCGGGAGAAGGGGTCGTCCGCGTCCCCGCGCAGTCGCGTCACGCGACGCCCCTCGGCGCGCACTTCGATGCCGCAGGTCGCCTCGCAGATCGTGCAGGTGGCAAACGTCGTCTTCTCGTCCATGGCCCGATCCTACTCCCGGCAGCGGTACCCGCGATAGATCCAGATCCTGCCCGAGCGCTGGGACCAGTTGCCGCGCCGGACGCGGCGGGCCCGCGCTGCTAGCGGGCGGGCCCGCCCTTTCAGGAAGTGAGAAGTCTGGAAGCGAGCAGCCGAGCCACCTCGTCGGAGCCCATGGCGTCGAGCCGCTCGGCGGGCGTCTGGCCCGCTGCGTTCTCGAGGTCCGGGTCCGCGCCGTGCGCCAGCAGCAGGTCGATCAGCGACCCGGCGAGATCCGGATCGTCTGGGAGCTCGTGGAGGGGCCCGTTGCCCGTCGGGCTGCACTCGCCGATGCGCGCTGCATCCTCGGCCAGAAGCTCGCGGGCCAGCAGGACGTGACCGCTCATCGCGGCATCGAGCAGGCTGCGGCTGCGCTCGGCGTGGAAGCGGGCCATCTCCGGGTTTCCCGCGTGCCGGGCCCAGGCGCAGGCCGTCCCCCCGAAGGCGCGCGAGCGAGGATCCGCGCCGTGCTCGAGCAGCGCCCGCGCAATCTCGGGATGCGCGCAGCCGTTGTGCAGGGCCCGGTGCCCGTGCCGGGACTCCGCGTTGGCGTCCACGCCGAGCGCGAGCAGCAGCCGGACGATCTCCACCTCGCCGCGCTGCGCGGCCTCGGTGAGTGGATCGCCGATCTGGGCGTACTCCGGGTGCTCGCGCAGCAGGCGTGCCGCGCTGTCGCGATCCCCCGTGCGCGCCGCCGCGACGAAGGCGTCGTGTCCCCGCAGCGCCGTCGCGGTGGCGCCGTGGCGTCGCAGGAGCGCGAGGCACTCGGGGTTGCCGTTGCGGAGCGCCAGCTCGTAGCAGCTCCTACCGTCGTAGATGCTCTTCGCGTCCGGATCGGCTCCCCGCTCGAGCAGCAGGGCCAGACGCTTCGGGTGCCCGTTGCCGGCAGCCGCCGCGGCCAGGTAGTCGAAGATCGCGGGGCAGCGATCGGCGCCGGAGCGGCTCGCGTCGGCCGTATCGGCGTGCCAGTTGATGGGATCGTCGGGCCCGAGTCCGTAGTGGCACAGCAGCTCGAGCCAGCGCGTGTCGTCCCCGACGAGACAGGTGTTGTACAGGCCCTGGCTGTCGTTCGGGTCCGCGCCCCGGTCGAGCAGCCGACGCGCCAGGGCGATCGCGTGGGGATGCTCGGGCTGGCCCATCTCTCCCTGACCCATCACGCCCGTCAGCGCGGTGAAGCGGAGCCGCCAGTCGTCCTGCGTGACGAAGTGCGCCCGCGGGTCCGCGCCCGCATCGAGCAGCCGCTCCGCCATCTCGAGCGAGCGCGCCTGCGCCTGCGGGTTGGGAAGTCGGCCGTAGCAGGCGAACAGCAGCGGCTCCCAGCGTTGGGGGCCCCCCGGGCTCGAGATCAGCCCCGGCTCGGCGGCGAGTCGTTCGCGTACGTGATCGACCTCGCCGCACACGACGGCGGCGTGCAGGCTCGCGGTGGCGAGCTCCGGGTGCTGCGCACGGATCCGCTCGGCGCGGCGCCACTTCACCGGGAAGTCGGGCGGCGCGGTGAAGAGGCAGGCGTGCTCGAGAAAGAGCTCGAGCCGTGCCCCGCGATCGTCGCTCCCCTGCACCTTCACCTCAGGGTGCCACAGCGCGCACGGCGCGGCGTGGGGTAGATGCACTCGCGGGGCCGTTGCGCACCACTGATACTTTGGTACATATGTACCTATGGACGATCAACGCCCCGTCGTCGAGCGGGTCCAGACCGGAGTCCGGATCGAGAAGCGGATCCTCAAGGTTCTCAAGGGGCTGGCGGAGTACTTCGACATCAGCGTGGGAGACCTGCTGGAGGGCATCGTGCTGCACGCCTTCGAGGGAAAGGCTCCCCCATTCGGCGAGGAGCAGCTGCGGGTGATCGCGGACCTGAAGCGGGTCTACGGCCTCGAGCTCGACTCGCGGGCCAGCCATCGCCTCGTCGAGCGCGAGCCCCCGGAGGCCGACTGAATGCGTCGCTCTCTCTTCTGGCTTCTCGACCACTATCCCGAGACCGGCGAGTCGCTCGCGAGCGTGCACGCCACGGCGCTCGAGCACGCGCGGCTCGCCGACCGGCTGGGGTTCACCGGGCTGTGGCTCGCCGAACACCACTTCCAGACGCTCGGAACGGTGCCGAACCCGGCGGTGCTGCTGGCGGCCATCGCACAGCGCACGCGAAGGCTGCGACTCGGGCCTGCCGTGGCCGTGCTCCCGCTGCGCGACCCGGTGCTCGTGGCGGAGGACTACGCGCTCGTCGACCAGCTCTCCGGCGGACGGCTCGACATGGGGGTCGGAAGCGGATCCCAGCCGCTCGAGTTCGAGGCCCTGGGGATGGACTTCGCGCGCCGCCGTGCGCGCTTCGACGAGCGGCTCGTCACGCTGCGCAAGCGCTGGTCCGCGGCGGCGTCGGGAGAGCGGGGGCCAGGCTCGCTCAACGTCGCGCCGCTGCAGTCGCCCGCGCCCCGGCTCTTCGTCGCCGCCATGCACGAGGAGAGCGCCTTTGCCGTCGGCCTCGAGGGCAACTCGCTGCTCACGCTGGCCTCGCCGACGACGCGCGACGTGAGCGAGATCGCAGCCCGCGTCCGCGCCCACGCGCGGGGTCTCGAGGAAGGCGGGCACCCGGCGGACGCGGCCGACGCGGTGGTCGCCGTCTTCGCGCACGTCGGCGCGTCCGAAGCTGCGGCGCGGGAGCGTGCCGTCCCCGCCCTGGGGCGCTTGCTGCAGGCCATGGTGGGCGAGGCACCGTCGCAGCCGGGGGATCTCTACGAGTCGATGCGGGCCTGCGGCTCGGGGCTCTTCGGGACGGCCGAGCAGGTCTCGGAGCGGATCCGGGAGTACGAGGCGCAGGGGGTACACCACCTGGCGTTCGTCTCGCGCTTCGGCGGGCTGGCGGCCGGAGCTGCGGAGCAGAGCCTGCGCGCGCTGGCGCCGGCCGCGCGCGCCGACGGATCGTCTTCGCCGGGCACCCCCGCGCGCCTCGGGTGAAAACGGAAATCCGTGTCGGTATCATGGTCTCACGGCGCCGGGGGGCGCGGAGCGGCCATGAGCCTTCACGAACGCCTCACCGAGGAGATCCACAACGGCCCTTCGGGACCGAAGGTGGCCGCCCTCTTCGACCTGGACCAGACACTCCTGGCGGGCTTCTCCGCCACGTCCTTCCTGCGCGAGCGCTTCCTCTCCGGGCAGATGGGCCCGCGCGAGGTGAGCGACACCCTGCTGGGAACGCTCTCCTTCGCGCTCGGCCGCACGGGCTTCTCGGGATTCGTGTCGGCGACGACCGGGGCCTGGCGGGGCATGGCGGAGAGCTTCCTCGAGGAGCTGGGACAGGAGGTGTTCGAGAAGCATCTCGCCACCGAGATCTTCCCGGAGTCGCGAGCGCTGGTGCAGGCCCACCAGGACGCCGGCCACACCGTGGCCGTCGTGTCTTCGGCGACGCGCTTCCAGGTGGAGCCCTTCGCCCGCGAGCTCGGCATCGAGCACGTGCTGTGTACGCGTCTCGAGGCGAGAAACGGCGTCCTCACGGGCGGAGTGGTGCATCCCAGCTGCTACGGGGAGGGAAAGGCCTCGGCCGCCCGCGAGCTCGCCGCGGCCTACGACCTCGACCTCGAACAGAGCTGGTTCTACACCGACAGCCACGAGGACCTGCCGCTGCTCGAGATCGTCGGCCGTCCCCGGCCCCTGAATCCGAGCCGCCGGCTGGCCCAGATCGCGAAGGAGCGAAGCTGGCCCGTACGGCGCTTCCACAGCCGCGGCACGCCCAGCAGCGGCGACCTGCTGCGCACCGGACTCGTGTACGCGAGCCTCCTCCCCTCGGTCTGGGCCGGAGCCGCCACCGGCCTGATCAATCGCTCCCGGCGCGAGGCGACGAACGTGACCGGCGCGATCTGGAGCGACCTCGCCTCCTCCCTGGCCGGCATCGACCTGCGCGTGGAAGGCGAGGAGCACCTGTGGTCGCATCGGCCCGCGGTCTTCATCTTCAACCACCAGAGTGGCCTCGACGCGGTGCTGATCCTGAAGCTCCTGCGCCGCGACTTCACGGGCGTGGGCAAGAAGGAGCTGCTCCGCAATCCCATCTTCGGGCCGCTCTTCGCGGCCGCCGGGCTCGTGTTCGTGGATCGGGCCGACACCGCGAAGGCGATCGATGCGATGCAGCCCGCCGTCGAGGCCCTGCGTCACGGGCGGTCTCTCGCGATCGCGCCCGAAGGGACGCGCTCCACGACGCCGCGACTGGGGCGCTTCAAGAAGGGCGCCTTCCACCTGGCGATGCAGGCGGGCGTGCCCATCGTGCCCGTGGTGTTCCGCAACGTGCTCGACGCGCTGCCCAAGCACGCGCTGGTGGTGCGGCCGGCCACGATCGAAGCGGTGGTGCTTCCCCCGATCGACACGCGGGGCTGGACCCGTGAGGGCCTCGACGGGGAGATCCGGGCGATCCGGCAGCGCTATCGCGAGGTGCTGGGCCAGTCCGCGCCGGACGACGCGACGCGTTGAGCCACCGGGCGATGGCCGTTTCGTCCGGTCCGTGCCCCCAACCCGCCGCCCTGCGGTGGTAGGATGCCGACGTGGCACCGGACGCCCCGACCATGCACCCGCTTCCCGAGGAGCCCGACTGGCCGCTCCAGCCGCACCCGCCCGACCAGCGCGTCGTCTTCCTGCTCGACGCATCGAGCCGGCTCGAGAACCGGCTGCTGCGCCAGTGGATCGAGGCCACGCGCCCCGAGGACGTGGAACGCAGGGCCGTGGAAGTGGTGCGGATCCCGGCATCGCGAACGCGCGCGAGAAGGGCCGCCTACCGCCAACCCGGCCGGAGCCTCGAGGCCGTGCTCGCCGTGGGGGGAGACCCCCTTCTCGCGCCGCTGCGCGTGATCTGGCGCCCGCCGGATCGGGACGGCGACCGCCGGGTCCTGTTCCGCGACCTGTGGCTGCTCTCCGATCCGCGTGATCCGGGGCCGCTGCGCCAGCACTACACCCGCTGGCGCGCGCCGGATCGCTGCCGCATCGTCGCAGGGGAGCCCGCCCCCGTCTCGGACCTGCGCGCCCGTTGGCGCGACGCGGGCGGTAGCGACGCGAGCGAGACCGGGGGGCTCGCGAGCTTCGTCGTGCGCCAGGCCCACCTGGCCCTCGAGCGGGCGGAGCGGCAGC
>JAAUYK010021831.1_pt1 | contig 22185 bp, 8 predicted proteins | sample 7278021 | NCBI WGS metagenome assembly JAAUYK01 (sample SAMN14350223, study PRJNA611818) | marine sediment metagenome | isolation source: surface marine sediment (1.8m) | place: French Polynesia: Moorea | collected 2018-08
ACAAGCAAAAAATATTTACCGAATAATTAATAATTAATAATTATTAATTAAATACCTTGGTTAAAAGCCTCCCCTTTCAAAGGGAAAAAAAGTGCTAGGATATTTCCTTATCTTCAATACCGTAACGGTTTTAACCAGAGGTAATTATCCATTATCCATTATCCATTAATGAACCAGTTAATTATACCACATTAGTCCGGAATCTGCTGTATTTATCCATAGGAATTTATTTTGCTCAAGTAGGGTAATAGCATTTTCCTAGGGAAAAAACAATCACTATAATAACTATCTATCAATAATGTATACATTAATTAATTATTTATTTATTTTTTTTGTGCCAATCATTAGTATGATAATAAATATAATTCAGTGATAAACTCTTTTGTTTTCCTCTAGGGAAGAATAGGGGGTTAGTTAACTTATTTATTGTTGATAGTTATAATTGTTCAGCTATTCCTAATCTCAAAATATAAGAGCTGATTTTTCAAGTAAATATTAAGAGGCTGAGTTCCTTTATAGTCTTGAGCTTTGAAGTTATGTTTCACTATAACTTAAATGATTTAGCGCTAGTTTAAATCAGAGTTTTCTTGTGGAATTCTGCGCCAAAAGCTAAGTTTATGAATCAACTCTGAGAGGTATTTCCTATAAATAAACTCACTAATTTTTCCTGAAAAACTTGAAATTATACTTAATGTTTACTATATTTCGTTATTTCAACTATTGCAATTAAATTTATCCATAAATATGCTGAATCTAAACTATATTTAGATCCGTAAATCAAAATTATCAACAGAAAGCTACGTCTTTTCTAAGAGTATGATAGAATGCTAAACAAGAAATATATTCCAACACCACTAATTGAAAAAAAGAAAAGAAAAAAAGTCAAGATTGTAGAAAAAATAGAGAAGCGACGAGTCACTACTCCTTATGTTATTCGGCGATTCATTATTTATTTTTTACGCGTACAGTGGCGCAGTTTTACTCGCAAACCAGATATGGAAAAAACAGCAAATCAATTGCGAGAAATACTTGAAGATTTTGGTGGTTTTTGGGTAAAAGCAGGTCAGGTTTTAGCGCTACGAACAGATATTTTGCCAGAACCTATATGTGATGCTTTACGAAGTTTACAGTCTGAAGCACTTGGTTTTCCTTTTGATGTGGTACGCTCAACTGTTGAGTCAGAATTGGGTGTTCCTTTGAAGAAAGTTTTTGCAGTTTTTGATGAGGAACCTCTAGCAGCAGCTTCTATTGCTCAAGTTCATACTGCAGTTTTGCGTAAAAAACAAATTCCTGTGGTTGTTAAGGTTCAGCGTCCTGGTTTAGAAGATGCTTTCAAACGAGATTTAGAAGTGATTAAAGGTCTGGTTAATCTATTAATTTTCTTGAATATTGCTAGTTATTTAGGTTGGGGTGAATTTATCACAGAGTTAGATAAAACTTTTCGAGAAGAACTAGATTTCAGATATGAAGCAAGTAGCACTATTCGGATGAGAAAATCTCTTAAAGAACATAAAGTTTTTGTGCCAAAGATATACGAAAAATATTCTAAACGTCGGATTTTGGTAATGGAATTTATCAATGGTGTAATGATGTCAGACTATATTAACACCCTAGCAAATAAACGTTCTCTAGCTGTCAAATGGGAGGAAGAAAATAATATTGATCGAGTAAAACTTGGGGAAAAGTTATACTTGTCTTTGTTCCGACAATTGTTTGAAGATAATCTATTTCATGCTGACTTACATCCAGGTAATATAATATTGTTGCGTAATAACAAGTTTGTGCTGATTGACCACGGCAGTACGGGTTCTTTGGAAGCAGAATTAAGGAATACTTACTTGAACTATGTTAATGGTTTAGGGGAAAAAAATTTTACCAAAGCAGCTGATTACTATATTCGATTTGGTGTCGGTATTCCTAAAGTCGATATTGATAGGGTGCGAGTAGAGATGGGGCGTCAGTTTGAGAAGTGGTATGTCAAATCTCAGGTTAAAGGAGTACCGTTTCGGCAAAAATCTTTAGGTGGAGCTATTAAAGGAGTAACTGATGTCGCTTTCGCTTATAGAATCCCTACTAACTGGGATTTTTTAAAGCTTACTAGATCTGTTCTGGCATTAGATGGTTCATTACAGTATCTATGGCCAGATATAGATGTTTTTGAAATTATCAACAAGTATAACAGACAAGCACGGCGTCGTGCTTTAATTAATAATCTACGTCCTGAGAATATTCTTCAATGGGTTAACAAGGCTTCAGATGTTGTTAATCAGTATAATTATTTGGTTTTGCCAGAAATTAGAAAGCGAACAAATGCTTATGAGTTGACAGTTAATCAGTTTGCTCTCTCAATGGTAGTAATTTTGCGGAGGTCATCTTATCTAGTGCTGATAGCTGAATTTGGTATATTGTATCTATTCCTTTATCAACACTATTTTGAGGTTATTCAGCCTATTAATACTCAAATCATTGATGAAATAGTTAGCAAGTTCCCATACATACCATACTTGGAGTGGGTGGGAATATTAATTGTTGTAGGACTGATTTTCCAAGTTTTATTAGCTGTAGCTGGAATTTTAGGACGCAAAGAATTAAATGTTTAAGGTTATAGCGCTACGCGCTAGGGAATAGGGAATAGGGAATAGGGAATAGTAAACTGTCAAAGGATTTCAGGATTTAGAAATGTCCTAATCTTTGCTTCGACTGCTATAACTAAAAAAGGATAGTGAGGCAAAGTTTAAAATTAGGTATTTCCCAAAAATAATGTAGGGAGATTCTATGGAAACTCCCTACAACAAATTCAAAACAAAAACTTTTTTTGTGACTTATTAGAAATATCTATTCTAGTCTTCTCTTCGAGCTATATTTCATGTTCTTTTCAGATTTCTCAGTAATTTCTCTCATCTCTTTGGTAAACTCTTCTATCTGCAAATATTTTTCGTATTGGGTAACATGTTGATAAGCAAATTGTACATACCAATTCATCAACTCTACTACGTTGTTGCTATCTAATAAATTGGCATTAAACTGGGCAAATGGACCAATACCAGGGATTCCAGAGAATGCATCAAAGAATCTGCTGAATAAATTGTCAAATTCTACATTGACCTCTCCAGTACCATCTAATACTTGAGCTAGGATCTTTGCGAAAGCTTCAGAATATTCCCTGGCAATTCCCTTAAAGGTATCTTCCACTACATCTCCAATAAAATTAGGCACAAATAATGCTACCTGTAATTGTTGAAATAAAACTAAAAAGATCAGTGAAGTAGTCTGAGTTGAAATATAATCTTTAATGTCCTCATTATCATTAATATATTGAAGAGCAAATTTTTTGTTAAATTTGCCTTTATAGCCATTAAATGCAGCAGGTTTATTAGAGATATGCTTGTATTTATTTTGTTTGATACTCTGGCGGAGAATGTCAGTTAAAGTATCAATCAGTATATTACCAGAAATATCAGGTTCATATATGGTTGCCAGTCTACGAGTATTGTTGGTTAAATAAGGAACCATATCGATATCGCACCAAAATCGATAAGTCTCTTGATCTAGTTTGTTATCTTTATCTTTATACCTATCTACAAACTTATCATTTGTAAAACATGGATTTCCAACTGATACCACTTTTATTGTGCATAATTCATATTTATCCCAATCCTTTCGTCTCTCTTTTAATGCTAAAGCTATAATTTGTGCTAAGGCACCACCCAAACTGTGGCCAGCAACAGTGATTTCCACCTTTAGTAGCTCTTTTATTTTTCGTTTTAGACCTTCTATTTCGTTTTCTATTATTTTTATTAATTCTTCATCTAAACTACCCTCGCTGCTGTATCCTTTAATAATTTTTTTCAACTTGCGCTCGTCTAAATAAAATAGCTGATCTGCATTTGTCTTGTCCAAAAAATCTTTTATTGCTTTAATTGTTTCAATTTTTTCTATTTTAGTTTTGTCGCTAGATTCACTTGTTGTTTCCTCGTTTTGTATACTTTGTACTTCTTTTTCTAGTTTCTGTACTGCCCATTTTATTTCGTCTTTTATGTCCTGTTTTTTCTCTTCTACTAATTCTTTTATTTCCTTTTTGAGAAAATCTAAAAGTAACCGACCATCAGAACTCCGCATTTTTGTTAAATGAACTTTCAATCCTCTGCTAGCTCCTGAAGATATAGCAGGTCGATCGCTTTTTGATGTTTTATCTCTAATGTCCTTACTCCAGGGTTCACCTTTGTTCCAAGAGCGAGTTTTAAATATACTTAAATCTTGAAAAACAGCAGCAAAAATTGAGAAAGGATTTGTTCCTGCAATGGAAATGACATATCTTTTCGTTATTTTCGGATTCTCATCTGTTTTATTTGTTATTTTCGGATTATCATCTTTTTTATTTGTTATTTTCGGATTATCATCTTTTTTATTTTCACTATACTCATTATTATATTCATAATTCTTATCCTTATTCTTATCCTTCTGGGCAATATAGGGAATATACTTAGCAACAAACATTGTAGCATCTGCCACATTAGAAGTTGGTCTTTGCTCAACACTAACATCCCATACAAGTTTCCATTCTCCTATTAATCTCTTAATTTTCTTATTCTTGAAAGTGTCTCTAACAGCTCTAGTCGCTAAATTCGATAGATATGTTTCTTTGCCAGTATAAAGCTTAGGAAAGGAAACACAATAGGAAAGCCAAATCAAAGAAAATATTTTCCTGTCCCATAGATACTTTGGTGGTGAGTTATCATCATATTTGTCATAGCCTTCATTCTCTATTCCTGGTTCATCTATATTTAGATTAAATTCTTCTTTCGCTCTTTGTGACATAATAATACTTCCTTTTGTTGTGTTGTTGTGAAAAATTGAATGATGTCCAAAAAGTGGGTCTGGAAATCTCTACTAAGCGATCGCCCCATTAACTAAAAATACCTGTAGAGATTATTGATAATCCTTACAGGTATTGATAAATTATCTTAGCAGATAAATGTATAGCGCGATCGCCAATAATATTTAATTTTATCGACGAGCCAAATAATTAACTTTTAGCAACTATTTCACGCTCTAATACTTCGCCTTTAGGAAGTTCCTCATTTTCAAAGATTCTAGGAGCAGTGTAATCTATCCTTGCATTCTCTGGGAAATTTGCGAAAAATATTTTAGACTTAGAGTCATAGTGAAAATTACCCCAAGGCGCACCCTCTTCCATTGCAACCGTCATTGGTAATATGATTGGTAAAAATCCGACCACAAACCGAAATATATCCACTGTCATATATAGAGTATAAAAAACTAATCCCGAACTAATACTGAGTAGTGGCGATAAGTCAAACCCCCAGAAACAGACTACAGCAATAAGTAACGATAGGATATAGGGATACAAAAGGCTCATGAAGAGAAATAATACAAAATAGGACAGAGGAGGACTTCCATAAAGTTGATTAACCCTTTCAGCATAACGTTCGTGAGCACCTTCAACTGCTCCAGGTCCATATTTACGAAAACGTAAAGGCATTGGGGCTCCAACTATAAAAGCCTGTAGTTGCTTCCAAGAACTGAGGTGCTGCCAAATTTTAGGTTGAGTACCAATTAGTTCTGCCATTTCTTCCATCCATTGATCGAAGAAATAGATGTGAGGCCAGCGCTCTGTCATTTTTGGATTTTTATGTGCGTGGGCATCAGCTTCTTTTTTAATCAGTTTTCTCAATTCTTCTTTCTCTGGCAACTTAAACTCACCAGAAAAAACTTGCGCAACAAACCGTGACTGCATTTCTGCCATAGCAGGAATGGAGCCAATAGTTGGTCGAACAAAGCCAACAAATGCCAGATTAGGCATATCAGGATGCAAACAGCCTTTATACAATTCTTGGTGTCGGTATTGCCAGTTATCAGGAAACTCAATTAAGGCAGCTCCGGGCTTAAACCCTGTATTAGCTACCACCATATCCACTTCTTCTCGACTTCCATCTGGGAAGTAAGCACCTGTTTCATCAAAGCGCTGTACCTTGCCTTTTGCTATGATCTTACCACTATGAACCAAATACATTATATCATCAGGAGGAGTATCTGGTCGAGTCAGATTTCCACTAGCATCTCCAAAATTGCAGCTAGGTTTAGGCCAGTATTTACCTGCCCAATAATAAGGAATATAAGCTGTTGGTAGCCATTCTTTAGGAAATTTTTGTAACCATGGATGGTATTTAGCAAAGGCGGTACGTAATGGCTCTGGTAGGCGAGTAGTCCAGCTCATTTGCGCACTCAATATTTCCTGGTAGTCCTTAATGAATTGACCGATTGGCCAGAATTGGATCTGATCGAATGGTTTATTAGTATAAGGATAAACGCGAGGAGCAAAATTAAAACCACCTGCTGCCACAACAGTTTTAGCTGCTACACTGCTAATTTCAGAGCTGATTCCAATTCCACTTTCACCAAGACCCATGCACACTACTTTTTTACCCCGAAATTCTTCCGGGTCTTTATATTTGAATCCGTGCATCACAGTACCAGTAAACTTATCTAGTCCTGGAACTTCTCTAATCACTGGTTTGCCATGTAAGCCAGTGCTAATAACCACATAATCGTAACCACTATAAGTTTCCTTATCAGTAGTTACATCATATTTGCCATCAGTGCTGCGAGCGATCGCCTTAACTTCTACTCCAAAGTGAACTTTATCTTCTAACCCATAATGTTTAGTAAATGAACTCAAATACTCCATCATTTGTTCCGGTTTCATAAAGTCAGAGTATTCATTTGGTGTTGGGTAACAGCCATATTCAGTCATCCACTTGGAAGATGTTAGGGTTGAAGTCTTCCAACAATATTTATGCCATACACCACCTAAACTTGTTTCCTTTTCTAAAATCGTCAAGTCCAGGCCGATATCTAAAAGTTCTTTGGCAGCTATTAGACCAGACGATCCAGCCCCTACAACTATAGCTCGTTTTGTTTCTGTCATCACCATTTCCTTATTGTTAAAGTTTTTTAACTTCTGGCTTGAGAATTATTTAATTTTCATTATATTAATGATGATTCATTATTTTTTATTTGTCAATACTTTATTTTGTGGACATTACGACGGACTTTCTGCGACAATATGGCAGACAAAAAAGTGGGAAATGTGACCAAATTTTCCCTCAATCATTTTCATTTTTTACTGATAATTCAGAATAATCTATTGTGTAACTATAACTAGAAAATCCTATCTAACCCACCCAAAAAGCCCCAATCTTTTAATGTTGTGCGTACAAAATATAGCAACTTACACTTACGGTCTAGTATTCTTGTAGAAATAGTTTCTAGACCTTGACTAAACCCTTCAAATACTCCTGGTTAATATGATAATTAGCTATTGCCAAGCGTGGTATCAGTCGTATCACTAATTATCATAACCTTTTCCTGAAAAACACAAACTTGGTTATCCAAAATTTAAGAAGTGAAACACAATAAAGAAGTATAGAAACCGAGTTTGTATTAAATGCCCCACCATACTAACATCTACTTCCCATAAACCCGGTTTCTTATAACACTCCAAACAAAGTAAGCAGATTTGATATGAAACACAATAAAAAAGTTATATCAGGCTAAGATATTTGTTCCCCAAGTATAATCTCCTGATTGTGTTATTCTTATCTATCCTACTTCTATAAATACCTCAAAATTTCTGTCTAAATCTAACCAAAAAGTCCTCTCTCTTTCTCTTTCTCAATGATGAAAAGCAGAGGTTGTACATTTTCTCCTACCTCTCCCGAGCGTTTTAGTTGTGCGACAACATCAGATATATTGTCAAATAACTTACCTCCCCCATTAAATAAATCTTTTATATCATCCTTTTTAGCCTTACCATATTCGACCAGAACAGTATTTGCTTCTTGTTTCCTAATATTTTGTTCTTCAAATTCTTCATTAATCTGAGCAGTAATTTCAAGTCTGAGCTGATTAAGCTCCCAGAAACCAAAATAATCTACATATTGTTTAGTATGTTGGTAAGAAAACTGTAGATAATAATCAATTAAACCAAAAATGCTAGCAGTAGATAACAAATTACGATTAAATTGGCTTAATACACCTACGATGGGAATTGTACTAACTGAGTTCACTAAATGACCAAAGATATTTTCTAAGTCTTCATCTACATTTGCCACACCGCCTAAAACTGCAGTTATAACCTTTGCAAAGATTTCAGAAAATTCTTCTTCTAACTCTTTAAATTTATCTTCTACAATACTAGGCATAAATGGAATCATTTCTAGCTGTCGCATCCAAATCAAGTATAAAAGTGTACTACACTGAGTTACAACATATCTTTTGAGCATTTCATTTTTATTAATCTCTTCAACTAACTGAGACGGATCGAACTTGCCGCCGTATGCTGGTGTCTTACAAATAGGTGTATATTTATGATGTTCAGTACCCTCCTCCATAATTTCCAGGATACTACTAATCAATATATTATTTGAGATTTCTGGTGAGTATAGATCTGGCATACTATTGAGACCATTTATTGTTGACATATAAGGAACAATGTCCTTTTCACACCAAATTCGTTCTGTGCGATCGCCTATTTTGGACTGGTAATACTTGGCAAAAGCTTCATTTCCCGGACTCATACCTGCTACAGATACCACTTTAATAGTGGCATTATTATTGCTATCCCATTCTGATTGACACTCTAATAATGATAAACCAAGCAATGGTGTAATCGTACCTCCTAAACTATGACCTGCTACTGTTATTTCCACAGGTTTAGTCGCATTCTTGACGATTTCTCTGAGAATATCAACCAGAACATTACCTTCAGAATCTCGCATTTTTGTCATGTGAATATCTAATGCAATGCTTAATCCTTCGGATACTGCTGGTTCGTCAGTATATGCTGCACTTTTTTTACTGTTCCAGGGTTTACCTTCATTCCATTTTTTAACAGAAAAAAAACGAGCATCTTCAAATAATACAGTGTAGATTGAGAATGGATTTGTGCCAGCAACAGAAATTATGTATTTATCTATGTCCAAACTTTCAGCATATTTAGCAACATACATTGTACTATCAGCGACTACAGAACGCCTCCTTTGATAGACATGTACCCCCCATACAAGCTCCCATTTTCCAATTAATTTCTGAGCTTTTTGACTAGCCAAAGTTGCCTTCACTGATGCGGTTCCTAACTGTGCTAGATATTCTTTGGGACCACTATAAGCTTTAGGAAAGGATAAACAATATACAAGCCAAATATGGGACAAGATCGTTTGTTGCCAAGTGTATTCTCCTGGTTGTACTTTTTTTTGAGTTATTTTTGTTGCCACTGTTATTTCTCCTTATTGGTTTATTGCTACTGAGAATTGAATAAAATGTTGTTTGGGTAACTATGACCTAAAAATTAGGTCATAATTACCCAAAAAATTCTCATTAGTCTTTCTTTTTCTCAACTATTACAACCAAAGGTTGTGCATTTGTCTCTACTTCACCTGATTGTTTTAGTTCTGCAACAACATCAGATATTCCTTCAAGTAGCTTACCTTCCCCATTAAATAAATCTTTAATATCATCACTTTTGGCTTTTCCATAATCCAGAAGAATAGTATTAGTTTCTTGCTTCTTGTTCTCTTCTTTACCAAGTTTTGCTGCTACTTTATGTGTAATTTCTGCCTTGATGTCGTAAAGTTCTTGAACGCCATAATATGCAACATACTGGTCTACGTGCTGGTAATAGAACTGCATATACCAATCCATCAAATTATAGATGCTATCACCAGTAATTAAGTTATTAGGAAGGACAGACATTACAATAGAAATATCTATCGGGATACCAATACTATCAAGCACGTCCTGAAGAACTGAGTCAATTTTCTCGTCAATCATATCTACCATCTGGTCTGCTGTCACACCTGCGTCGATGATCTCAGCAAGAAACTTTGACACTATAGCACTATATAGCTTGATTATTTTTTCTACTTGACCTTTAAGGGGTGCAAACACCTGACCTACAAATGGAATCTTTTCTAATTGCTCAGACGTTAATTGTAAGCTACTCAGAAAAGCGTAGAGTAGCATTCCAGCACACTGTTCCGCGAGAAACTCTTTTACTTCGGGATATTGGTTAATATTTTCGAGGCGGAAATCATTATTAACCCGTCCAGTATAAGGTGCTTGAGGAGTGATATATTTGTACTCATGGTGTTCGATCTCCCCATTCCATACCGAACAGAGAATTGTAACTAATGGGGTAGAGGGAATATCAGGCTCATATATGCTCGCAGTTAAAGCTACAGCTTCCTTTTTGGCACAATTAGGAACAATGTCAAGAGAAGACCATAAACGTTGAGTTTTGTCACCACCAAGTTTTGATGTATAATAGTCTTGAAAAGCTTGGTTTCCAGGAGCTGGTCCTGCTAGGGAAAAAACTTTTAGCGTAGCTAAACCTTTGTTATCCCACTCCGACTGACGCTCAAGTAATGCTAGAGCTGTAAGTGGCGCGAGGGTACCTGCTAAACTGTGACCTACTACCATCAGATCTATTGGTTTAGTAGAGCTACTGGTTATTTCCCGGAGAGCATCCATAAGCAAAGTACCATTACTATCCGTAGTCTTATTAAATACAAGATTCAAAGCTCTTGTAAATCCTGAAGAGATTGAGGGTTCAGTAGTAACTTTAAAATCTGGTGGACTTTCCCAGGGTTTACCATTATTCCACTGTTTAGTTGAGTAGAGGTTAGCGTCTTCAACCAGGATATCGTAAAACGACTTCATATTTGTTCCAGCTATAGAAAGAACATAAGTATCTTTTGCTGGGTTGTTATCATTGTACTTGGCAATGTACAGTGTATTGTCATTCACTCTAGACAGTCGGGATTGAAAAATAGCCATACCCCATACAAGTTCCCATTTTCCAATCAATTTTTTGACTCTTGGATGGGCTAAAATTTCCCGAACTGATTCAGTAGATAGTTGTTGTAAATATTCTTTTGAACCTACATAAGAATAAGGGAATGAAATGCAGTATATTTTCCACATATGGCAGAGCATTATCTGTTCCCAATTGTATTCTGTTGATGGAGCTTTAGGGGCTGCAGGTTCTGTTTGTAGAGTTCGATATTTTGTTGCCACTGTAATATCTCCTTAAATTAGTGGTGCAAAACTGGATAATTTGAAAACAGTAGGGACAAGATTTGGTTTGGGGGATATCGTCTACAACCTCGTTGCAAAATCAAATATCGACACAATTAATTATAGCGCTAGGGAACAGCAGACTATCAAAGGATTTCAGGATTTATAAATGTCCTAACCTTTATGGGTAGCGCTATAATAATTATTTTGTCCTTGTTTATTTTTGTTAAAAACAAAAACTTAACTAAGTTAATTATACAAGATTTTCGTATCTACACAAAAGTATTTTGACAAAATAATTATCGCGTTTAATAACAGGTTAAGAAAAATTAAAGTCCTTGGGATTAGCTTGAAAAGTGTTGAGCCAATAACGCACTGTTGAAAAAGGCCAATTATTCACTATTTTGCCTGTTTTTGTTTTGTACCAGCTACTACAGCCACTATTCCACACTGTTTGAGCAGCAGCAACCTGTATTTTTTTGTTATACTCAGAATTAATATCAGGCTTCACATCTAAATATTTTTGTGAGTTCTTTTGCATCATTTGGATACAAGAAAGAATGTAATTAACTTGACATTCAACCATAAAAATAATTGACTGAGTTCCTGTATTTGTATTAGGTCCATAAAGCATAAACAAATTAGGAAATCCGGGAATCATAATCCCTTTATATGCTTCTGCTCCATCTTGCCATTTCTCTTGTAATAATTGATTATTTAAACCAACAATTTTAATTGAAGATAAGAGGGTAGTATTAAATCCTGTGGCAAATATCAAAGTATCTGCGGGATATTCCACACCATCTTTAGTAATAATTTGATTCTGATTAATCCCTTTAATTTCATCAGCAACTACTTCTACATTAGGAAGTTGTAGAGCTTGATAATAATCATTAGAAATTAAAACCCGCTTACAACCAATTGCATAATTTGGCTTCAGAATAGATTTAAGACTTTCCTTTTTGATGACTCGCTCTCTTTGGAAATTGAGCAAAGCACTAAGAATTTTTCCGACAATACTATTTTGTTTGATAGTCAAATAAACAACGAAATATTCATGGACTAAATACAATAACCATCGGTACAATCTAAGTGTGAATGGAACACTCTTACCTAACCACTGAAGAAAAGTTGTAAACTTAAAATCAAGTTTAGGCAGTATCCACGGAGCAGTACGTTGAAAAACAATCAATTTTTTCACCTGTTGAGCGATAATCGGAATAAATTGAATTGCACTTGCACCAGTACCAATTACTGCTACTGTTTCATCTTTTAGATCGTGTTCGTGGTTCCAACGTGCAGAATGAAATTGAGTTCCAGAAAATGTTTCTAAACCATCAAGATGAGGAATTTTTGGTTGATTTAATTGTCCACAACCACTAACTAAAATATTGGCATAAAATTCTTCTCCAGAAGCACTATAAATACGCCAAATATTTTTTTCTGGTTCAAAAAAAGCGCTGGTAATTTCTGTATTAAAAGTAATATGTTTTCTAATATCATATTTATCAGCACAGTGTTCTAGATATTGAAGTATTTCTGGTTGTTTGGGATAATTCCGCGTCCAGTCACTTTTAGGTTCAAACGAAAATGAATATAAAATAGATGCTGTATCACAACCACAACCAGGATATGTATTATCGTGCCAGGTGCCACCTACGTTATCTGCTTTTTCAAAAATTTTGAAGGTTGTAATACCAACTTTTCTGAGATTAATTGCCATACACAGACCAGATATTCCAGCACCGATAATGGCAATTTCTAAGTTTTGTTCTGGGTTACTAGAAATTTGGTTATTCATTTAATTTATCTGATAATTTTTTCTATATTAGGGAGTAGGGAGTAGGGAGTAGGGAAATTAGGCAGCCAAACAAACAAGTCTATTGTAAAAATTTAGATAGTTTATTTTTTCCTATTCTCTTATAGAACTCATTTGGTATGTTTTATTAAAATACAAGGGCTTCAGGAAACCCGTTTTAAAGAGCCTAACAACTATAAGGGTTCAGGAAACCGAAAAATCATGAAAAATGATTGCTAGAATCATAAAACCAAGATGGGTATTAGACTTGTAACTTGTTAAATAAATACCAAATGGCTTCTATATTTATATTTATTGAGGTAAGCATTCAACCAAGAAAATATAATGAATAGTCAAGATGCCTATTGTACCTTTGCTTAATTACGCAAAACCGAATTATTTGTAATTAAAGAGCCTAATTAACAAGTTTCCAGGTTAAGTTAAAAGATGTATCTCTTACCATATTAGTAAGTATAATCTGACCTTCTGAAAATTCCACATTACGTTCAAAATCCAAACCAACCCAATCAGGAACTAGGCTAACTTCAAGATGGTGAATCACTGTACTATCTCGTATTTCATATTTACCACTATAAGAAAGATAATTTCTACCCGCACTAAAATATCTCAAGCTTGCTTTAATATATCTGCCAAGATTAGCGATTAATTGTAATCCTAATTTAGCATTTTTCAAGTCTTGCATTTCTTCTACTGATAGACCAAGAAGTGGGCGATCGGTCGTCATAATTGACACTGACATATATCCATCTTCAGTATAAACGAGATAGCCTGTAGGATTTTTGCCAAAGGGATAACCAATTTGTTTTTTTCCATCAACAGTGTAAAAATCAGCAAGTTTCCAAGTCCCAACTAAATTATCTTTTGAGATTACATTATTGCTCATTTTTTCTCCTGCTAAATCTTTTTGTAAATTTTCATTTGTTTCTAAACTTCTATTTATTAGTTTGTTTTGTCGATCAATTTTTCCTGCCTCGAAAGTATTGGCATAAAAATATACTACACCTAAACTAGAAAATATAAGGAAGGTAGTAAGAATAGTCCAAATTTTGCGCTTCATAAACTTATTGCCTTGATCATTTCCTTTTTAGCACTACCCTCCTTAATTTTAAGAAAAAAGGGTGCAAAATTAGCACCCTAATAATTTATTTATTGAGCAATTAATTGTGGTAAAAGTTCTTGAGAGATTAGCTCCAAAAGTAATTTTTGACTATCTTTCAAAAACATAAACATATGTTTACCAGGTATCCTATCTATTTTTAGGTTGCTGGTAGTATACTCAGACCAAAGAGAAAGTTGGCGATCGCTAACTGTATAATCATCTACTCCACTAAAACTAGAGATTGGGCAACCTAGTGGCTTTTTCTCTACATAACGGTAACTTTGTAACAGTTGAAAATCTGCCTTAAAGATATTCATTAATTCATTGAAAAGCGATGAATCTTCAGTAATACTTTCTGGAATTTCTGAAATTTCTAGAAGATAATTAAGTCGTTCTGCTTCTGAAAGGGATGCTATTTTTTCTAACAAAGTATTGTCTGATGGAGGAACGACACCACTCAAAAACAACTGTCTTGGTTTCAAATTATATTGTTGTTCCAAAACATAAGCAAGTTCAAAAGCAATCAATGCTCCCATACTATGACCAAAGAAAGCAAAAGGTTTATCCAAATAAGGAGAAAGGAAATCTGCTAAAACCTCAATCAGACTGGCAAAATCTGTAAATGGTTTTTCCTGAAGTCGCCTTTGTCTACCCGGTAATTGAATGGGTAACACTTCTATTTCTGGAGGCAAAGTATCAGACCATTGTTGATACATAGAAGCACTGGCACCCCAGGGGTGGAAGCAGAATAAACGGGTACTTGCATTAGGTTTCGGTTTGTGGTATGCAATCCAACCATTTCCTTTTTTGGTCTCAACCGGAGTTTGGTCAGATGGAGCGCTATTAGTCAATTGTTCAACCAATGCTTCTGCTAATTCCATCATACTCGGACCTTGCAAAATTAAGCTAGCAGGTATAGTGACTGCTAGTTGTTTTTCGACTTTGCTCCGGAGTTCTACAACGCTCAAAGAATCAAAACCTAGTTCAAGAACAGATTCGTGGGGGTCTAAAGCTTCAGAAGTATTCAGTTGCAGTACCTTAGCTGCCAACTCTTGCAAATATTCTACTATCATCAACTTCCGTTCTTTTGCTGGAGCAGCTTGCAACTTCTCAATATCTATTACTGATGAATGGGAAACTAAAGATTCTGGTTCTGTAGACTTTTGCTCCGACTCTGTAACAGATTTTAACTGTTGTTGCTTCAGCAACTCTAGTATTTTCGGCACTAACTCCAGTTCGCTTGCTGAGAGATTACCTGTTTCTGCTAGTTGCTCGGTTAAGGTTTCTGTTGCCGTTTCTGTTATCTGAGCAAAAGTCGATTCTGATAACCCTGACTTCTCACTTTCTATCCAATACCGTTGGCGTTGGAAAGGATAAGTAGGTAAAGTCACTTTTTGACGCTGATAATCTCGGTCAAATCCTGACCAATCTATTTTTGCGCCCCGAACGTACAACTCTGATAAACTAGAAAGTATTTGCTGCCATTCACCCCTCAAAAGCGCAGCATCCTCTGACTTCCCCCTTTCTATCCCCCTTACCCCCTTCGGAAGGGGGGAGTGTTGTTGGGGAATTTTATTCGGACGTAATGATGGCAACCACACACCTACATCTTCTGGCAAACATCGGCGCCCCATACCTAATAATATTGGTTTTGGTCCGACCTCTAGGAAAATATCAACTCCCTGTTGATGTAAAGCATTCATACTTTGAGCAAACTTAACTGGTTGTCGGACATGATCTACCCAATATTTAGCGGTAGTAATGCTACTACTATCTGCCTTTGTACCTGTAACGTTAGATATTACTGTAATCCTGGGAATATTATAGTCAAGTTGATTAGCTATCTTTTCAAATTCCTCTAACATTGGTTCCATTAGAGGTGAATGGAAAGCATGGGATACCTGTAGTTGTTTCGTTTTAATTCCTTCCGACTCTAACTTAGTAGCGATCGCTCTTACCGCTTCTGACTCTCCAGAAATCACCACACTTGATGGTCCATTAATCGCTGCTATAGCTACTTTATCTGTGTAGTCTTTTAGAAGAGGACGTACTTTTGATTCTGAGGACATAACAGAAACCATTTCACCACCAGAGGGTAACTTTTGCATTAATCGTCCCCTGGCAGTAATTAACTTTAATCCGTCTTCTAAACTAAAAATTCCTGCTATTGTTGCTGCAACATATTCACCTACACTGTGACCCATGACTACATCTGGTTGAATTCCCCAAGATTGCCATAATTTAGCCAAAGCATATTCAATAGAAAATAGTGCTGGTTGAGTATAAGCAGTTTGGTGTAGTGGGGATGAATCAGAATCTTCTGTACTATCAGGATATATGACATCTAACAGAGACATTTCTTCTGATTCTGCTTGCTCCTCAACAATTGTAGTGAAAATTTGATTACATTGATCGATCGCCTGTCGGAAAACTGGTGCTTGCTCATATAATTCCCGACCCATATTAACGTATTGGGAACCTTGACCAGTGAATAAGAAAGCCACCTTTGGTAAACTGCTGCTAGATACTTGTCCAGAGAATATTTCCTCCCCAGTTAAACCAGCGCTCAATTTCTCCAATAACTCTGCCCGATCGGCAGCGGTAACTGCTAACCTGTGATTAAAATCAGTACGTCCCGTGTTAGCTGTATAACAAATGTCAGCTAATTCATTCTGATTGCTTCCTTCCTGTTCCAGATAATTTTGATAACGAACAACCAACTCTGCCAAAGCTTTTTTTGTTTTACCTGACAGAGTTAATAAATGGAGCGGTCTATCTGTATCATTTTTACTTTTAACTTGTTCTGGTGCTTCTTGTAAAATCACATGAGCATTAGTGCCACTCATACCAAACCCACTAATTCCTGCCAACATAGGTTTACCAGGTTTTTCCCAAGGTATAACACTTGTTGCCACCTGCACCGGAATTTTATCCCAATCAATTTGAGGGTTAGGTTGATTAAAATGAAGATTTGGTGGAATTTCGTGATTCTGCAGACCCAAAATAATCTTAATTAAACCTGCAACTCCAGCAGCAGCTTCCAAATGTCCCACATTACTTTTAACCGCACCCAAAACCAGAGGGTCATCCTTACTTCTTTCTCGACAATAAACCTCATCAATAGCTTTGACCTCCAGAGGGTCTCCCAGAGAAGTTCCCGTACCATGACATTCAACATAGTCAACCTCTGACGGGTCTACCTTAGCATTTACCAAAGCTTGCCGAATTACCTTTTTTTGCGCCTGTTGATTGGGAACTGTCAATCCACTACTAGGACCATCATGGTTAATAGCAGAACCTTTCACCAGAGCCAAAATGCGATCGCCATCTGCCATAGCATCCCGAAGACGTTTGAGTACAAGTATGCCACAACCCTCTCCCCTAGCATAACCATCAGCATTAGCATCAAAAGTCTTGCAACGACTATCGGGGGATAATGCTCGACCTTTACAGAACCCATGAGTAACAGTAGGATGAAGCATTAAATTTACCCCACCCACCAGAGCAAGGTTAGATTCTCCACTGCGCAAACTCTGACAAGCTATATGCAAAGTAACTAAGGACGAGGAACAAGTTGTATCCAGAGTAAAAGTTGGTCCTTGTAATCCAAAAACATAAGCCACCCGACCGGAGGAAGTATTCATTGCCGTACCCAGACCCAAATAAAAATCAGCCAGGTTATTTGGTAAAGCATCTATGCCAATCAAGGTATAATCATTAAAACATTGACCTATGTATACTCCAGTGTCACTATTTTTCAAACTTCTGGGTGAAATACCTGCATTTTCTAATGCTTCCCAGGAAACCTCCAACAACAGTCGTTGTGATGGGTCCATCTTATTTGCTTCTGCCCCAGAAATGCCAAAAAAGGAGGGGTCAAACTGGTCTACTTGTTGTTGTAGAAAATAACCATGACGAACGTATATTTGACCTGGTGCTTCTGGGTCTGGGTTGTAGTAGCGGTCGTTGTCCCATCGCTCTTTGGGAATCTCTACTCTGCCATCTATCGATCCTCTGAGAAATTCCCAGTAAGATTCCGGAGTATCAACACCCCCTGGAAAACGACAAGCAGTACCAATAATTGCTATTGGTTCGGTGTTCGCTGTTTCAATTTCATTGAGTTTGGCAGTTGCTTGTTTGACTGCTAATAAAAGACGTTGCTGATTTGAAAGTTGAGTAGTTTCGGAGCTAGGTTCCATGTTTAATTCCTTATTTATTAAGTGCTAAGTTTTTTACTGAATTTTTATGATGAACCCGTATTTAAAATTTATCCCCCCTAGGTTTCATGTTTGATTCCTTGTTTGGTAGGTGGTAGGTTTGAGGTAGTGGGAGCATCTTGCTCCCGTTCAGTATCTTTAGGGAAGACTGATAAATGTTAGCTGATAACTGACTACTAAATTCTAAATTCTGAATTCTAAATTCTGAATTCTGAATTCTAGATAAACTGATAAAGTTGAGTCAGAGCTGCATCAATAGCTTCATCCATTTTGTCTTCTGAAAGCTGACTAATCTCTGTAATTAGATTTTCTGAATCAATGGCACTATCATCTGTTTCAGACTCAGCCTCTTTTTCCTCAATTTTGGGAATTATTTCCTCCAGATACTCACCTAACGCCTGAATATTTGGATACTCAAAAGTAGAAGTTGAGGATAAAGTAATACCTAAATCTATCTGAATCATTTGCCCAAAATCCAGTGCCATCAGCGAATCCATTCCTAAATTAAAGAATCCTTCTTCTGGGTCTGGTAAATCATTTTTACCCCGCCTTAATACTTTAGCAACAACACCAATCAAGTAATCAACAATTAACCTTTGTCGTTGGTCAGTTGTTGCCACCTTCATTTGTTCTAACAACTCCCGTTGTTTTGGCCCCTGATTTGCTTGACCTTGGAGTGGATGCTGACTTGCTATTTCCGATAGAAATGCTGGAGTCATCGGTCCAAACTGACCCAATAAGTGCGGCCAGTCAATATTAAATACAGCTATCTGTGCTTCCTGGGTAGTCAATATTTCTTCTAAAGCTTGTAACCCTTGCTCCGTTTGAATTCCTTGCAAACCTTGGCTTTGTAGACGACTTTGTTGTTGTGCCCCCAGTCGAGCAGCGATACCAATATTTGCCCAAGGTCCCCAGTTAATACTCAATCCTGGTAATCCTAAATTCTGACGATATTGGGCAACTGCATCCATAAAGGCGTTAGCTGCAGCATAGTTACTTTGACCAGGAGAACCTAACACTGATGCAAGGGAAGAGAAGCAAACAAAGAAATCTAATGGTATATCTTTTGTTAGTTTATGCAGATTCCAGGTTCCGGCAACTTTAGGAGCAGTAACTTTTGTGAATTGTTCCCAAGTAATTTGTTGTATGAACCCATCATCTATAACTCCGGCAGCATGAATCACACCTTTCAGAGGAAGTAAGGATGTCTGTATCTTTTGGAAAATATCAACCATATCTTTTTCCACAGAGACATCGCCGAGGAATACTGAAACTTTAGTTCCTGCTGCTTCTAATTCTTGAATACTTTCCTTCGCAGTTTCTGAGGGAGAGCTGCGTCCAATTAAAGCTATACTCTTAACGCCCTGTTGTACGAGGAACTGAGCCACTTCTAACCCCAAAGCACCTAAACCACCAGTAATCAAATAAGTTGCTTCGGTCTGAATAGCTAACTTGGCATCGGTATCTAACCTTGGTTGAGTTAGTCTTGCTACTTGACGTTCACCTTGTCGATAGCGGACTTGATGTTCTCCGCTAGTTGATGTCTGATTATAGGCGATCTCTTCTAGCAAAGATTTTAAAGTTTCTTGTTCCTCCGCACTCTGGTCAAGGTCTAAACAACAACAGTCTAAACCTGGGTACTCCAAGGTTATAACTTTACTTAATCCCCACAAAAGAGCTTGTTGCGGTTGGGCGTTATTCTTGACTTCTGATTCTTGACCTAATGTCACACCTTGAGTAACTAACCACAAAGGAGGTAATGTTTGTAGCGATTTGACTACTTGTAATAAATTAATTACACTAGCGCAAATTAGCTCTTCTGTTTTCGTCAAATTCTCAACATCAGTATCTAAACTCCACAGGTGAATAACACCCTTCAAAGGCAACTCTTCTGTTGATTCATTTACCTCATCAAGTAACTTTTGAAAATGTTCTGGTTCTGTTGGAGATAATTGAATTGTCTGCCTTTTGTCTTGTGAGGATAACTTTTTGTAACTATCTGCTGGATAAACTACAATACATTGATGACCTTGCTCTAATAATTGGGAGTTCAGGCTATCGCTCCATTCTTTTAACTTACTATTTGATTCTCCTGTAGGGGCAAATAGCAGATAAGTTCCTGTTTCTTGTACCGCTGTCGGCATTAATGCCTCTGTTTGCCACTCTGTTTGATAGTACCACTGACTGAAATCTAACCCAAAGCTCCGCAACAATAACTTGCGACTTAGTTGACGGAAGTCTATACCACTATATTCTGCTAATACTTTGCCATCTCCATTGAGCAAGTAAGTATCACCTCGCAGTTCTCCTCCATCGTAAGAACTTGACTCGTCAATTTTGGTGTAATACCATAAGTCATCATCAATGTCAAAACTATCGAAAAACTTAAAACTCTTCGCTGTAGCAAATGCGTAGGTAGGAACTTCCATTTCACTATCAATGGCAGGTTTTTTGCCGTTACCATTATTCTCAGCATTCTGAGAAAACTGCCGAAGTATTGACAACAAAGCTACTGGCACAATTCCCGAATCAACCATACCCGGATGAGGCCAATATTCCTGCATTTCTTCATTGTTTTCACCTGATTTTACTTTGACCAAGCCTTCTGTATCACCTATCCAAGCTTGTTCAGTCCATTGAAATGTCGGTCCCAGGTGAAAATCTCCTTTCATGGGTCCTAGTGCAGTTGAGTAGTATTCATCGCTGGAAAGAGACTGAATAGATCGGTTTTTTACTGCTGCAATATCAATATTTTCTTTCGGTAACTCTGAATTCTTAATAGAGCGAACTTTTGCCTTGGTGTGAACCGTCCAAGTAGTTAATGGGTCGTATTCTGTTCCTGCCTCACAACTTATCAACTGATAAGTATATTCTGTTTCTTTTTCTTGCTCCAGGACTATTTGCACTGTGCGACTAGAAGTTTCATCTGCTCCCAATATCTGCAAAAATTCAATATTTTCTACAACGCAAGACTCACTATTTAGCGCTTCTTTGCCAGCAAGTAAACCAAGAACAATATGAGACGCACCAGCTACAACTATTTGGCCGTAATATCTGTGGTCTTTCACATAAGAAGGAAACTCATGAGTTAATTTAGTCTGAAAGCGGAATTGTTGTGCCAACGGTAAAAGTAATTTACGACCTAATAAAGGATGTGATGTTCCCTCGTCAGTGACAAAACCATTATTGCTACTGACTGAAACAGAGCTTGACCCCCTGGAATAGTTATCTATCCAGTATCTTTGTCGTTGGAATGGATAAGTAGGCAATGTTGCTTTCTGACGACTGTATTCCCCATCAAATTCTACCCAGTCTACCTTTACTCCCCGCACATATAACTCTCCCAGAGAAGAAAGCATCTGTGAAAACTGTGTCACATCAGGACGTAATGATGGCAACCAAACACCTACATCTTTTGGCAGACATCGACGACCCATACCCAACAATATTGGTTTCGGTCCGACTTCTAGGAAAATCTCAACACCCTGTTTTTGTAAAGCATCCATACCTTCAGCAAACCTGACTGGTAGACGTACATGATCTACCCAGTATTTAGCTGTTGTGATGCTTTCGTCTGCTATTGTTCCCGTAACGTTAGATATTACTGGAATCTCTGGTTGATTATAAGTCAGTTCCTTAGCTACTGCTTCCCATTCTGCCAACATTGGTTCCATTAATGGTGAATGGAATGCGTGGGATACCTGTAACTGTTTTGTTTTGATTTTTTCTGATTCTAAACTGCTAACAATTTCCCTTACTGCTGTTGCCTCACCAGAAATTACTACACTTTTAGGTCCGTTTATTGCTGCGATCGCTACTTTTTCTGAATAAGGTTTTAGGAGCTTTGTCACTTTAGCTTCTGATGCCATCACAGCAACCATTACTCCACCATCGGGTAACTGCTGCATCAACCGAACCCTTGCTGAGATGAGTTTCTGACCGTCTTCTAAACT
>JAAUYK010143175.1_pt1 | contig 22182 bp, 23 predicted proteins | sample 7278021 | NCBI WGS metagenome assembly JAAUYK01 (sample SAMN14350223, study PRJNA611818) | marine sediment metagenome | isolation source: surface marine sediment (1.8m) | place: French Polynesia: Moorea | collected 2018-08
ACCTCGCCGCGCGCCGGGTAGCCCCTCTCGATGACGAAGTCGAGCGCGCCGAGGATCTCGCGGAAGCTCGGGCGGGCGAAGGGCATGGTCTGGACAGTTCCGAAGTAGAGCGTGCCGTCGGGCCGGATCAGGTAGAGGCCGGGCTCGCTGAACAGCGCCGGCTCCTCGATTCCCGCCGAAGTCTTGCCGATGCCCGCCGAGACGTAGAGCCCCCAGGCGCGCGCCGCATCCAGGTCGAGGCCGTAGCCCAGTGCCAGGTTCGGCAGCTTCCACTCTTCCTTGGCCCGGGCCGCGCGCTCCTCGCTGTCGCTGGAGACCGCCACTACCGAGACGCCGCGCTTCTCGTACTCGCCAAGGGTCCGTTCGAGCTCGCCGAGGTAGCGGGCGCAGATCGGGCAGTGAAGGCCCCGGTAGAACACGACCAGGGTGAAGTTCTCGGGCTTCTGGTCGGCGAGGTGCCAGGTACCGCCGCCGACCAGAGGCACCTCAAGGGCGGGAACGGCTTGGCGCGGCATCAGGGGTGTTAGCGTTTTCATGGGCGGCCTCCTCCGGGCTAGTCAGGTCGTGGGAAGAGCGCGGAGATCTGCCAGACAGCCCCCGCACCCGACCGCCTCGATATGGGTCGGCCGCTTAAGCGGTCAACAAAAGCGGCCGCAGAACAAGCAGATGTGATCGCGCGGAAAAAATGGGGGTCAGTCGCTCCGGAGGTAGCCGTCCTCGAAGGCCACGCGCTCGGCGCCGGTGAAGCGGCGCAGGCGCTCCAGCTCGGCCTCCAGCGCGTCCCGGCGGCCCCGGCCCCAGCGGCAGCGGGGTTCCGGCCAGAGCCCCTTGACGGCGAGGCGGCCGGTCGCGCGGTCGTGCTTCATGTCGATCCGGCCGACGAAGCGGGCGCCCTCGAGCAGGGGAAAGACGTAGTAGCCGTAGCGCCGCCTGGCCTCGGGCACAAAGACCTCGATCCGGTAGTCCAGGCCAAAGATCCGCTCGGCCCGCGCCCGGTCGCGCAGCACGGGATCGAAGGGGCTGAGCGCGCGCAGGCGCTTGGGCGGCTCCGGCAGATCGCCGAGCCCGGCGAGGACTTCGCGCGTCGTGTAGACCTTGCGCGGCTTGCCCCCCGCAACCGCCTCGACCTCGGCCTCGACCAGCTCGCTATCCGGCCGTCCGCGGCACCAGCGCGCCGCCTCGGCCGGCGTGACCGCGTCCCAGAAGGCGGCGAGCTCGCCGTGGGTCGCGAAGCCGAGGCGCTCGAGCGCGCCGCGGCAGGCCCAGTCGATCGAGGCCTCGTGCGACGGCGCCTCATCCCTGTGACAGGCGGGAATCACCCGCTCGGCGAGGTCGTAGACCTTCTGGAAGCCCTCGCGGCGGGCGACGGCGAGCTCGCCGGTGCGCCAGAGGAACTCCAGCGCGGTCTTCTCCGGGTGCCAGTCCCACCAGCCGGTGCCGCCCTTGGTCTTGCCCTCCCCCGGGGCGCCCCCCGGGTCACCCCCCGAGTCATTCGATGGGCCGAGGTCCCGGGCCCTGGTCGGGCCCCGGTCGCGGACCTGGGCCAGGACCCCGTCCATGGCCTCCTCGAAGCCCTCGCGGCGCCACTGGCGCCAGCGCTCCAGCAGGCGCGTCCGCTCGCGCTCGAAGCGGCGCCGCCAATAGGGGTAGAAGTCGCTCGGGATGATCGCCGCGTCGTGGGTCCAGTTCTCGAACAGCGCGGCTTCCCGCTCCAGGAGCCGGGCCAGCAGCCTGTGCCGGTAGGTCTGGTTGCGCGAGAAAAGGATCTGGTGGTGCGCCCGTTCCAGCGTCTGGATCGAATCGACCTGGACGTAGCCGAGCCGCGCAATCAGGTCGAGCAGCCCGTCCTTGGTCAGCTTGCGGTTCGGCGGGTCGGCCAGGCCCTGGCGCGCGAGGATCAGGCGGCGCGCCTCGGCGTTGCGAATGACCGGGAGAGACAAGGCACCAGCTCGCTATCTGCAATCTCGGGCCGATCTTGGGCGGGATTCGCCGGTCGGCGCAAGCGCGGTCCCTACTCACCGTCCCGCTTGAGGAAATCCTGCAGCGTGCGGCCCGGCTCGGGACGGAAGGCCTCGCCCAGGACCTGGAAGCCCTCCATGCGGTCGAGGCGGAACGAGCGGAAGTCCCGGCGCAGCTCGCACCAGGCGTTCAAGAGCCAGATCGGGCCGAAGAAGGCGAGCGCCAGGGGCCGCACGTCGCGCTCCGTCGCCGCGCCCTCGGCGTTGCGGTAGGCGAAGCGCACCTTGTAGCGCTCGCGGATCGCCCGGCGCAGGTCGCCCAGGTCGAGCGCGATCGGCTCCATGTAGTGGTTGGCCGGCGCGAGCAGCGCCGTCTCCTCCATGTGGCGGCGCAGGCGTTCGGGAATGACCGTCTCGACCTTCGCGATCACGTCGCGCGCCGCCTCGGCGAGCTTCGGGTCGGCCCAGGATTCGACGATCCGCGCGCCCAGGACCAGCGCTTCGATTTCCTGCTCGTTGAACATCAGCGGCGGTAGGTCGTAACCCTCCCTCAGGATGTAGCCGACGCCGGCCTCGCCCTCGATCGGGACGCCGCCGGCCATGAGGTCGCGGATATCGCGGTAGACCGTGCGCTCCGACACCTCGAGCTTCCCCGCCAGATCGCTGGCCCTGGCCAGCTTCATCCGGCGCATCAGCTGAATGATCTCGAACAGCCGATCGGCCCTGCGCATGCTTTGCCTCGTTCTACGCCTTGCGGGTCGGTCCGGGCCGGCTGCCGCCCCCGGAAGCGGGGGGCTCCTGACAACCCTTGTCAGGAACGTGCAGCCTAGCAGCCCCATCCTGACAGCTTGCTGTCAGGAGCGGGCAACTAAGTTGAAGCCACGGAAATCGGGCGCTCCCGCCCCGACCACAAGGAGAGAGGATCATGATCATCGCCCTACTGACCAGGCTGGCCGCAAGAGCGACCCTGGCCTACCGGCGCCGCAAGGCGCGCCGCGAGCTGCGGCTCTTGAGCGACCACGTCCTGCGGGACATCGGCATCGAGCGGCACCAGATCGCCGCCGTGGTCGAGGCCCGCGTCACCGCCGCCGCCAGCCCTCTGGAGACAGAGCGTCAATGGGAGCAGGCGAAGCGGCCCGAGCCCCGGACCCATCGGCCGGCGCCGCGCCTGCGCGTGGCGGCATAACCTCTGGGGCCGATAAGACCAGCCAAGCCAAACGTCGATCGACCAGACACTCGGGCCGGGTTCGAAGGACCCGGCCCTTTCGATTTCCAGAACGGTCTAGCCGGAGCCTTCGCTGCGCCGCACCTCCTGCTCGATCGCGCCGAAGAGGCTGGCGCCCTCCTGATCGAACATTTCGATGCGCACCCGGTCGCCGAACCTGAGGAAGGGGGTCTCGGGCGCGCCCTTTTCGATGGTCTCGATCATGCGCCGCTCGGCGATGCAGGACGAGCCCGCCGAGCGGTCCTTGTTGGAGACCGTGCCGGAGCCGACGATGGTGCCGGCGGCCAGCGGCCGGGTCTTCGCGGCGTGGGCGATCAGGGTCGGGAAGTCGAAGGTCATGTCGACGCCGGCGTCGGGCCGGCCGAAGACCTCGCCGTTCAGGGTCGAGACCAGGGGCAGGTGGAGCTTACCGCCGTCCCAGGCCTCGCCAAGCTCGTCGGGCGTGACGGCGACCGGCGAGAAGGCGCTGGACGGCTTGGCCTGGAAGAAGCCGAAACCCTTGGCCAGCTCGCCCGGGATCAGGTTGCGCAGGCTGACGTCGTTGACCAGCATAATCAGGCGGATGTACTGGCCCGAGTCGTCTGCCGAGACGCCCATGGGCACGTCGCCGGTGACCACCGCGACCTCGGCCTCGAAGTCGATACCCCAGGCCTCGTCGGCCATGACGATGGGGTCGCGCGGCCCGAGGAAGGAGTCGGAGGCGCCCTGGTACATCAGCGGGTCGGTCCAGAAGCTCTCGGGCATCTCGGCGCCCCGGGCCTTCCTGACCAGCTCCACGTGGTTGACGTAGGCCGAGCCGTCGGCCCACTGGTAGGCCCGCGGCAGGGGCGAAGCGCAGGCGGCGGGGTCGAAGGGGAATGGGAACCTCTTTCTGACGTCATCGATCTCGGACAGGTATTCCTCCGCTTCGTCGCCCAGATCTTCACGCATCCTTTCTTCCGCAAGTCCCGGGTTCGCCTCTAGCTCAGCATGATCTGCGCGAAGTTTGACCTCACTTGAATCGACGACTGTATCCAGCATCTGGGCATAAAATTTGAGAAACCACTCGGTCTGATCCCAATCATCGAGGGCCGCTTGCAAGGTGGGAAAACTCGTTCCCAACGCCCAATTCAAACTGCGGTTCACTACAACCAGCGTTCCGTCGCGGCCGCCTTCCTTCAGGGTCGCTAGCTTCACGGGGCGCCTACTCCGCCGCCGCCTTCCAGGAATCGACGTAGCCGTCCCACTCCACGCCGGCGGGCAGCTCGCCAACCTCGAGCGCGTCGCGGGTGTCGATCATCACGGCGTACTCGTCGGTCGCCGGCTTGGACTGCTCGAACATCTTGGTCAGCGCCTTGGGGTGGGGGCCGTGGGTGAAGCCGCAGGGGTGGTAGGTCATCATGCCCGGATGGATGTTGTCGCGGCTGAAGAAGTCGCCGGCGTGGTAGAAGATCACCTCGTCGTAGTCGTCGTTGTTATGGAAGAAGGGCACCTTGAGCGCGTCGGGGTCGCTCTCGAAAGGCCGCGGCACGAAGGTGCAGACGACGAAGCGGTTGCCGACGAAGGTGGTGTGGGCCGAGGGCGGCAGGTGATAGCGGTGGCTCATCAGGGGCCGGATGTCAGCCACGTTGAGCCGGACCGGCGCCAGGTCCCCCTTCCAGCCGACCGCGTCCAGCGGGTTGAAGGGATAGGTCACCGTTGAGACCGCGCCGCGCCGCTTGATGCGGACCCGCCAGCTCTCCTCCGACTGCTGGGCCAGGAAGGCCTCGTCGATCGCCGGTACCTCGAGCATGGCCGGATCGAAGATCGCGTGGGGCCCGACCAGGCCCTTGTCGGGCAGCTGGTAGCCGCCGTTGGTCGCCTCGATCAGGAGCGCGGAGACCGGCTCGCGGCATTCCAGGCGCCACATGGTCGAGCGCGGCAGGACGATGTAGTCGCCGGCCTCGAAGCCCAGCCGGCCGTAGTCGCAGAACAGGTCGCCCGCGCCCTGGTGCACGAAGATAAGCTGGTCGCCGTCGGCGTTGCGCGCCAGGTGGTCCATGGTCTCGGGCGCGCGCCAGAAGCGCAGCGAGACGCTGGCGTTGGAGAGCACGACCGGCGCGTCCCAGGGCGAGTCCTCCGCCCGGTTCAGCTTGACGAGGTCGAAGGCGCGCGGCCGGAGCGGGCCTTCCCAGGCGCTCCAGCCGGTCGGCGGATGGCGGTGGTACATGTGGGTCGCCGGGCCGAAGAAGCCTTCTTTGCCCAGCTCCCGCTCGTAGGTGCCCGGCGGCAGGCCGGTATGGGCCTGGCGCGAGGCCTGGCCCTCGACACGGGGAAAGGCGATCGGCTTGCGCATGGTGTCGCTCCCTTCGCGGGGATTGTCAGAAGCTCGTCTGTTTAGTATTGTTTCAAACGAAACGATGTCAAGGTGGAGCGGCGCCGAAGTGCCGAGCGGGCGAGAGAATGGCGGAACCGGCGAGACGGCGGCGCCGCACGGCGCCTTCGTGCTGGACGACTTCCTGCCCTACCGCCTCTCGGTCGCGGCCAACCGGGTCAGCCGGGCGCTCGCCGTGCGCTACGCGGCCCACGGCCTCTCGATCCCGGAATGGCGGGTCATGGCCGTGGTCGGCGGTTTCGCCCCCTTGTCGTCGAACGAGGTCTGCCGGCGGACCGAGATGGACAAGGCCAAGGTCAGCCGCGCGGTCACCCGCCTGGTCGCCGCCGGACTGCTGGCGCGCCGCCCGGACGAGACCGACCGGCGCCTGATCACTCTGTCCTTTACCGCCAAGGGCCGCCGGACCTACGAGGCCATCGTGCCGCTCGCGCTGGCGCTGGAGCAGGAGTTGACCGCGATGCTGCAGCCCGGCGAGCGGCGCACGCTGGACCGCATCCTCGACAAGCTCCGGGCCGGGCCGGCCGCCGCGCCTTGAGAAGCTCTAGCTGCGCGCGGCAGGCGTTGACGGAATGGGAACATCTGGCGGGGAGAATGGCGCCCGACCGAGCAGGATTCACCATCGGGGAGCGCCTGGACTTGAACGATCGGCAAAGCGACGGGGCCGAAGCCTACGTCACCGCCCGCCTGAACGCCCGGCTTAGGCCGCTGGACCGCGGCGAGATCTATGAGGACGCCCTCGACGGGCTGCTGAAAGACCGCTCGCTCGGCGAGGTCACCGGCGGCGGCACAATGCAGGGGGAGAGCGGCGAGATCCAATTCTGCGACCTCGAGATCCGCCTGATCCAGGTGACCGAGGAAAGCCTGGATCAACTCCGCCGCTGGCTCGAAGACCTGGGCGCGCCCAAGGGCTCCGCCCTGCTGTTAGACCGGGAGACCGACAACGAAGTCGCCTTCGGCCGGAACGAGGGTCTGGCCGTCTATTTCAACGGCACGGACCTGCCCGATGAGGTCTATGCCGAGTGCGACATCAATCTCGTGTTCCAGGAATTCGAGAAGCTGCTTGGCGCCAACGGCAGGATCCAGAGCTACTGGGAGGGCCCGCAGGAGACCGCGTTCTACCTCTACGGTCCCTCCTACGGCACGATGCTCGCCGCGATCCAGCCCTTCCTAGACAGCTATCCGCTGTGCCAGAAAGCACGGCTCGTTCAGGTCGCCTGACAGCTCAGGACGGCCCGAGCCCTACCGGGTCCCCAACGGCGCGCGCTTGATGATGCCGCCGTTTCGGTTAGGCTTCAGGGATTGAAGCTTGCGGATAGGGGCCCAGTCCATCGCGACTTCGCCTTGACCATGGTGCGACGGGGGCGCGGTGCGTGGCCGAATTTTATTGATGGCGGTTCTCCCGATGGTGCTGGCGCTGACCGGCGGATGCTCGATCCGCGGGTTCGCCGTCGACACGATCGGCGACATGCTGGCCTCGGACAAGTCGGTCTTCACCGAGGACGACGACATAGAGCTGATCGGCGGGGCCCTGCCCTTCAGCCTCAAGCTCACCGAGAGCCTGCTCGCCGAGTCCCCGAAGAACCGCAACCTCCTGCTCACGGCTGCCCGAGGCTACGTGCTCTACGCCTACGCCTACGTGCATTTCCCCGCCGAGCAGGCGGCGGACGAGGATCTCGCGAGGGCCAAGGTCCTGCGCGCACGTGCAGGCCGGCTCTACCTCCGTGCCTTAGGTTTCGCCCTGCGCGGGCTCGAGACCGGGACCCCCGGCTTCGGCGAGGCGCTGGAGCGCCAGCCCGACGCGGCGGTCGCCGAAGTCGACGGGGAGGCGGCCCAGAACGTCGACTTCCTCTACTGGTCGGCCAGCGCATTGGGCCTGGCCATCTCGGTCTCCAAGAACGACACCGCCATGCTGGCGCGTCTGCCCGAGGTCGAGGCGTTGCTGCGCCGCGCGCTGGCCCTGGACGAAGACTTCGACGAAGGCGCGCTGCACGAATTCGCCCTGGTCTGGGCCGCCGCCGCGCCGGGCCGCCGGGATGAGGCCGCGATCGAGCGGCACTACCAGCGGGCGCTGGCGCTTTCCGGCGGGCGGCGCGCGAGCCTTTTCGTCGCCTACGCCATGGCCACGGCCGTGCCGGCCCAGGACCGCGCGCGGTTCGACGGGCTCATGGACCGGGCCCTGGCGATCGATCCCGACGCGGACCCTGACCGGCGTCTGCTGACCGTGGTCGCCCAGCGCCGGGCGGCGTGGCTGCTTTCGCGCGCCGACGAACTGTTCTTGGAGTAAGGAGAAGGAGCGCCGATGCCGGGCAGACTGATTCTGGCGGTTTTCATGACGCTGATCGGGTTGGCACCCACCCTGGCCGCGCCCACCCTGGCCGCTCCGGTCACGGTAAAGCTGGGTACCATGGCGCCGGAGGGCTCGGTTTGGCACGACGCGCTGCTCGAGGTGCGCCAGGACTGGCGCCGCATCAGCAACGGCGAGGTCGAGCTGCGGATCTATCCGGGCGGTGTGCTCGGCGACGAAGTCGAAATGGTGCGCAAGCTGCAGCGCCGCGGCCTCGACGCCGTGGCGATCACCGGCGCCGGCCTGCCGCGCCTCGAACCCAGCTTCGACGTGCTCAACATACCCCTGCTGTTCGAGACCTACGACCAGTTCGACTACGTGCGCGCAAACATCGTGCCCGAGCTGGAAAAGCGACTGGAGCAGCGGCGCTTCAAGGTGCTCAACTGGTCCGACAGCGGGTGGGTCTACTTCTTCACCAAGTCGCCGGTCCGCACCCCCGACGACCTCAAAGCGCTGCGGCTCTGGACCTCGGCCGGCTGGCCGGAGGCGGAGAAGCTCTACGCACAGTTCGGGTTCAATGTCGTGCCGCTCGCCGCGACCGACATGCTGACGGCGCTGCAGACCGGTCTGATCGAGGCGATCGACGTGCCGCCGCTCTTCGCCCTGCTCGACCGCTCCTATCAGGCCACGGGCTATATGACCGATCTGGGCTGGGCGCCGCTCAACGCGGCCACGGTGATCAGCCTGCGGGCCTGGCGGCGCATCCCCGAGCGCTACCACAACGCCCTCTTGGAGTCGATCCGCAAGGTCGCGCGGGACACGCGGCTCGAGTTCCGCCGCAGCGCCGAGCAGGCGGTCACCGAGATGAAAGCGCGGGGCCTGAAAGTGATCACCCTGGACGCCGCCACCGAGGCCCAATGGCGCCGCGAGGCGCGGACGGCCTATCCGGCTCTGCGCGAGAGCATCGGGCTGCCTGCGCTGTTCGACGAGGTGCTGCGGCTGGCCGAGGAATACAAGAACGACAACCCGGACTCTTTCTCGTCCGGCAAGGCGAGCCAGCCCTAAACCGATCGCCATCAGAGGGCCGAGGCGAGTCCGGGCTCATATTGTCGCACGCACCTGGGCGCCGCATCGGTTTGACGGTGTGATCCCAGGCTCACGCGGTCCGCTCCCGTGTCTCGATTGCGACCCTCGGACGTCGCCCAGGTCGGCACCGGGAAGCCGCTACACCGAAAACGTGGCATTTGGCCTCGAACACGGGGGATTCCCTGTTCAGGATCAAACACCTTTCCCAGCGGGCGACCGAAACTCGCAAGCGCGGCTGATTCACGTAGCGGACATTATCGGCAGATGTATTCGACACTGAACGGGAACAGCGATCCCCGCATCTACTGGCCGGAGGGCACACGGCTCTTCGATCGATGCGAGAACGCGCTCGCCATCGCCGTGTTCGCCTTGATCGCGGCCCTGCCGGTGGTGGAGCTGGCGTCCCGCGAGCTCCTCGGCGGCGGTGTCCCGGGCTCGATTACGATGGTCCAGCATCTGACCCTCTGGATCACCTTCCTCGGCGCCGCCCTGGCCGCCCGCAGCGACCGGCTTCTGGCAATGGCGACCTCGGAGTTCCTTCCCGAGCCTTGGCGCATGCGGGCCCGCCGGTTCACCGGCGGACTCGCCGTGGCGGTCAGCGCGACCCTCGTGGTAGCGAGCGTGCAGCTGGTCGCGATCGACCACGAGTTCGGCGAACTCGTGGCCTGGAACATCCCGGTCTGGGTCGTGTCGCTGGTCATCCCGGTCGCCTTCCTCGCGATCACCTGGCGCGTCCTGGCCGGGGCGGCGGACACCCGGCGCGGCTGGCTCATCGTGGCGAGCGGCCTCGCCGTCCCGCCGCTCTTCGCCTTCGTCCCGGCCCTGGCCACGCCGGACCTGCTCGTGCCTGGCATCGTCGTGATCCTGGTCGCCACCGCGCTGGGCCTGCCGATCTTCGCCGCCATCGGCGGGGCCGCCCTGCTGCTGTTCTTCCTGGAAGGCACGCCGGTCGCCGCGGTGCCCGGCGAGGCCTACCGCATGGCGACCTCGCCCATGCTGCCGGCCATTCCGCTCTTCACCCTGACCGGCTACATCCTCGCCGAGGGCGGCTCCAGCCAGCGCCTGCTGGCCCTGTTCAACGCCATGGTCGGTTGGATGCCCGGGGGCCTGGCCATCGTCGTCACCCTGGTTCTGGCCTTCTTCACGCCGCTGACCGGGGCCTCCGGCATCACCATTCTGGCCATGGGCGGCCTGATCCTGCCGATGCTCACCCGGGCGCGCTACCACGAGGACCACGCGACCGGCCTGGTCACCGTTTCGGGCTCGATCGGCGTCCTGCTGCCGCCCAGCCTGCCGGTGATCCTCTACGCCTACTACGCCGAGCTGCCGCTCGACCAGCTCTTCATCGGCGGCCTGATCCCCGGCCTGCTGCTGATCTTCGCGGTCGCCGGGTGGGGCGCCTGGCGCGGCTGGTCCATGGGCGCGGCCCGCACGGACTTCAGCTGGCGGGCGCTCGGCGCGGCCCTCTGGGGCGCCAAGTGGGAGCTACCGCTGCCCCTGATCATCATCGGCGGCATCTTCGGCGGTCTGGCAACTCTGGTGGAGGCGGCCGCCGCGACCGTGCTCTACGCCCTGATCGTGGAGACCCTGGTGTTCCGCGAGCTCGGGCTGCGCAAGGACCTGCCGCGCATCGCGGTCGAGAGCGCCACCCTGGTCGGCGGCTTCATGATCATCCTGGGCGTCGCGCTCGGGCTGACCAACTATCTGCTGATCGCCCAGGTGCCGATGCTGGCGCTCAACTGGATCCAGCAGATCATCGAGTCGCCCGTCCTCTTCCTGCTGGCGCTCAACCTCGTGCTGATCGTGGTCGGTGCCCTGATGGACATCTATTCGGCGATCATCGTGATCGTGCCGCTGATCGCGCCCATGGCGCTGGCCTACGGGATCGAGCCGGTCCACCTGGGGGTCGTGTTCATGGCCAACATGCAGCTGGGCTACCTGATGCCGCCGATGGGCGAGAACCTCTTCCTCTCCGCCTACCGCTTCAAGAAGTCCCTGCCCGAGATCTACCGGGCGACCCTGCCCTACATCGCCATCCTGCTGGTCATCGTGCTGCTGGTCACCTACTGGCCCGGCCTCACGCTCGGCCTGCTGGAGCTGGTGCGCGGCTAACGCTTCGCGGTCCCGGCCCGATCCGCCAGCTTCTTCGGCTTGCCATCCGCGCACTTCCACGTAAACAAATGACCATGAAACTGAGAAACCTGATTGGCGTGGCCGCGGCCACGGTCATGCTGGCCGGCGACGCACTGGCGGCCGGCGAGATCAGCGAGTTCCGCATCGGCATCCTGGGCGGCGAGAACGCCCCGGCCCGCCTGCGCAGCAACGAGTGCGTGCGCGAGATGACCGAGCAGTCGCTCGGCGTGCCGACCCGGATCTTCGCGCCGGCCGACTACGACGGCGTGATCGAGGGGCTGCTCGGCGGCGATCTCGACATGGCCTGGCTCGGCGCCTTCGGCTACGCGAAGATCTACCTGACCGACCCCGAAGCCGTGGAGCCGGTACTGACCAGGATCAAGGAGGACGGCTTCTTCGGCTACTACGCGATCGGCTTCGCCCGCGTCGACCGCGCGATCAACAGTCTGGCAGACATGAAGGGCAAGGTCTTCGGCTTCGGCGATCCGAACTCCACCTCCGGCTACCTGATCCCCTCGATCGAGATCCCCGCGGCCGGCTACGACATGGAGCCCGGCAGGTACTTCAAGGACGTGGTCTTCACCGGCGGCCACGAGCAGACCATCCTCGCGGTCTACAACGGCGACATCGACGGCGGCGTGACCTGGGCCGACGGCCTGGGCGCCTGGGAAGACGGCTTCAACAGCGGCGCGCTGCGCAAGGCGGTCGACGACGCCCTGGTCGACATGTCCCAGCTGACCGAGATCTGGCGCTCCAGGCTCATCCCCGAGGGCCCGATCGTCCTGCGCAAGGACCTGCCGAACGACGTGAAGCTCCGGATGGTCGGTCTGCTGGCCGGCCTCCCCTCGATGGATCCGAACTGCGCCTACAGCTTCGCGGGCGGCAGGATCAGGGGGCTCGTGCCGATCGGGCACCGCGAGTACGAAACCATCGTCGCGGCCCGGCGGCGCGGGTCCGAGTAAGCCGGCTGATGAAGAAGCCTGGAGCCCTCTGGAACCTCCGCGCAGCGGCGGCGCCCACCTTGACGCGCGCCGCACCATCGGAAAGACTCCTTGTGAACCCGAGGACTTCGACATTATGGCTCACGAGCACGCTCATGCGCTCCTGCCGTCCGAGCCGGCCTTGCGGGTGCGCGCCATCGAGACGCTGGTAGTCGATAAGGGTCTGGTCGACCCCGAAGCCATCGACGCCATCGTCGACGCCTTCTCGAACAAGATCGGTCCGCAGAACGGCGCCAGGGTGGTCGCCAAGGCCTGGAGCGATCCGGCTTACCTCAAGTGGCTGCGCGAAGACGCCACGGCGGCGATCGCCGAACTCGGCTACTCCGGGCTGCAAGGCGAGCACATGGTGGCGGTCGAGAACACTGTCGATGTGCACAACATCGTCGTCTGCACCCTCTGCTCCTGCTATCCCTGGCCGGTGCTCGGCGTACCGCCGGTCTGGTACAAGTCGGCGGAGTACCGCGCCCGGGTGGTGCGCGATCCGCGCGGCGTCTTGGCCGAATTCGGTGTAACTTTGGGCGATGAGATAGAGATCCGGGTCTGGGACTCGACCGCCGAGATCCGCTACCTCGTGATCCCGCAACGCCCATCCGGTACCGAAGGCCTTTCCGAAGAGGCCCTGGCGGGCCTGGTGACCCGTGACTCGATGGTCGGTACGGGCTTTGCGGCCGAGCCGGGAGGCACCTGATGGACGGAGTCCACGACCTCGGCGGCATGGAAGGCTTCGGCCCCCTGGCGATCGAGCCCGACGAGCCGCCTTTCCATCACGACTGGGAAGCGCGGGTCATGGCCCTGCGCCTGCTGATGGGCTTCTGGCGCCGGTGGAACATCGACGCCGGTCGCCACTCGATCGAAAACCTGCCGCCGGCGGACTACCTTTCCATGACCTACTACGAGAAATGGCTCGCGTCGGTCGCGAACCTCTCGGTCGGCGCGGGACTCCTCTCCCGCGAGGAGGTCGCCTCCGGCCGCCCGGCGCCGGGTGCCGAGAAGGCGACGCCGCCGGTCGACGCCGCAGCCTTCCTGCGTTTCCTGCCCACGGGCCGTCCGAGCGAGCGGGAGGTCAACGCGGCCCCGGCCTTCGCCGTCGGCGACCGCGTGCGCACCGCCCGGCACATGCATTGCGGCCACACCCGACTGCCCCGCTATTGCCGCGACCGGGTCGGCGAGGTCGTGCTGCACCACGGCGCCCACGTCTTTCCCGACGTCAGCGCAACGCTCGCGGGCGAGGCGCCGCAGCACCTCTACACCGTGCGCTTCTCGGCGCGCGAGCTCTGGGGCGAGGCGGCGGATCCCCGGCACAGCGTGACGGCCGATCTCTGGGAGAGTTACCTTGCGCCCGCGACCTGAGCCAGAGCAGCCCTTCTCCGAGCCCTGGCATGCCGAGCTCTTCGCCACGACCCATGCCCTGGCCGCGGCCGGCGCCTTTCAGTGGTCCGAATGGTCGGAGGCCTTCATCGCCGCGCTCCAGCGGGCGGACTCGGCCGGCGCGCCGAAGGACGGATCGGCCTACTACGAGGTCTGGCTTTCCGCCTTCGAGGATTTCTTGATCCGCCGGGGCCTGGCCGAGGGCAAGGAGCTCGGAGCCTTGCGCCAAGCCTGGACCGAGGCCTATCTGAAGACGCCCCACGGATCGCCGGCCGAGCTTCCCCGGGATTGATCGGACGCCGGCGGTTTCGATCCTCCGGCAGGCTGCGCCGCCGCCTGAACCGCGGTAGAGAAGCTTGACGCGCGCCACTTAGCATTTGCCCGAAAAATCAGGCTGTCTCATAGTCGTGGTCCTGGTTGCAACGCCCGCAGGAGGCCCCCCGTATGGAGTTCTGTCCGCAGCTCTCGGCCTACTATCCGGACAAGAGCTACGGCGGCGACCGGCTCTATCGGGACATGCTGGAACAGGCCGTGCTCTCGGACCGGCTGGGCTACGAGTGCCTCTCGATCACCGAGCACCACCTGATCAACATCCTGATGATGCCGGCGCCCCTGACCTTCGCGGTCAAGATCGCGGCCGTGACCGAGAAGATAAAGATCATGACCGCCGTCGTGGTCCTGCCGGTGCGCGACATGCGGGTCCTGGCCGGCGAGATCGTGGTCGCCGACATCTTCACCGAGGGCCGCCTGCTGGTCGGCGTCGGGCGCGGCGCCTTCGCCTTCGAGATGGACCGCCTGGGCTGCCCGCTGGAGATCAGCCGGGAGAAGTTCGACGAGTCGCTCGACGTGCTGACCGCCCTCTTGAGCCGCGAGGACGTCGCCTGGAACGGCAAGTACTACCGGTTTGACGCGCTGACCGTCATGCCGCGGCCGGTCACCCCCGGCGGCCCGCCGATCATGATGGCCGCCGTCACGCCCGAGGCGATCTACCACTGCGCCCGGCGCGGCTTCGACATCCAGACTACGCCGCTGGCGGGCGGCCACCAGCTCATGCTGGACCAGGTCGAGGCCTTCCGGCGCGGCCGGGCCGAGGCGGGCGCCGAGGCGCGGAACCGGACCCTCTCGCTCTCGCGCGTCGCCTTCCTGGCCAGGGACGAGGCCGACCGGCGGGAGAAGCTCCGCCAGGCCCACGACTACTACAGCCGCTTCGACAACCTCCGCTCGGGCCCCGGCCTGGTCGAGGGCGGCATGATCGCCCCCCTGCCGCGCAAGCAGACGATCGAGGAGCTGGACCAGAGCCTCTTGATCTGCACCGCGAGCGAGATGGTCGACAAGCTCGGCCCCTACGCCGAGGGCGGCATCGACCGCATGATCCTCAACGTCAACTTCGGCGCCAGCCAGGCCGACACCCTCGACTGCCTGGAGCGCTTCGCCGCCGAGGTCATGCCCCACTTCGCGAAGCCCGCGGGCCGGGTGGCCGCGGCGGAGTAGGAGAGTGCAAAGAGGCGATTCTTCTCAGATGTCATGCCCGGACTTGATCCGGGTATCCAGTGATGCCAGCCACCCTGGATTGCCGGAAGCGCGCAGCGCTCGGGCAACGCCCGTCCGGCAATGACAAGGAATGATTGCCCGCGCTGATGGCCGTCGACTGCGCCTATTCCGTGGAGGGAGAGGGCCCGGCGCTCTTCATGGTGCACGGCATCGGCTCCCGGCGCGGCGCCTGGCGGCCGCTCACCGGGATCCTCGGCCGCCACTTCACCTGCATCGGCTACGACCTGCGCGGCCACGGCGACTCGCCGGCGCCCGCGCCGCCCTACACGCTGGACGACCTGGTCGCGGACCTGGAGGCCCTGCGGGAAAGGCTGGGCGTCGAGCGGGCCCACGTCATCGGCCACTCCCTGGGCGGCATGATCGGGCCGGCCTACGCCCGGGCCCACCCCGAACGGGTGCTCTCCCTGGGCCTGCTCTCGACGGCGGCGGGACGGACGGACGAGGACCGGGCCAAGGTGCGGGCCGTGATCGCGGCCATGGAGGAGAAGGGCATCCGCCAGGTGCTCGACACCCTGGTCGAGCGCTGGTTCACCGACGCCTTCCTGGAGGCCCGGCCCGACGCCGTCCGCGCCCGCCTCGAGCAGGTGGTGGAGACTCCGGCCGAGGTGTTCCTCAGCGTCTTCCGCATCTACGCCGAGACCGAGATGGCGCCCTGGCTGCATGAGGTCGCGGCGCCCGCGCTGGTCCTGACCGGCGAGCTGGACGGCGGCTGCAACCCCCGGCTCAACCGCTTCATCGCCGGCGAGCTGCCCAACGCCGAGCTCGCGATCCTGCCCGGCCTCAAGCACTCGATCCTGATCGAGGCGCCCGAGCTGGTGGCCGCCGCGGTCCTGGAATTCTTGCAGCGGCAGCCGTCGTAACTTCAGATTGGACCGGACCGATCGCCGGCGTCTTGAAGGGCGAGACTCTGCCTGTCGCCGAGGTTCGGATTTTTCACCACAGAGACACAGAGACCACAGAGGAAAACCAAGGTTCTTTCAGCGCGCTGCGCGCGCAACCAACCTCTTTGGTTCTCTGTGGTCTCTGTGTCTCTGTGGTGAACCCTTTTGGTTTCGAGCCCCGGCGTGGCCTCAAACGATCTCCACCGAGATCTCCGCCACGCCCTCGACGCCGCCGGTCACCTTGTCGCCGCGGGTAAGCGGGCCGACGCCCGAGGGGGTCCCGGTGAAGATCAGGTCGCCGGGCATCAGCCGGAAGTATCCGGAGAGCTTGGCGGTCAGCTCCATCACCGACCAGATCAGCTCGGAGAGGTCGCCGCTCTGCCGCTCCTCGCCGTTGACCGACAGCCAGATCCGGCCCTTGGCCGGGTGGCCGATCTCCGCCGCGGTCCGGACCCGCGAGCAGGGTGCGCCGCCGTCGCAGGCCTTGCCCGTGTCCCAGGGTCGGCGCTGGGCCTTGGCCTCGGCCTGGAGGTCGCGCCGCGTCAGGTCGATCCCGACCGCGTAGCCGTAGATGTGGTCCGGCACCGCCGCGAGCGGGATGTCCGCGCCCTCGCGGCCGATCGCCACGACCAGCTCGATCTCGTGGTGCAGGTCGCTGGTCATGGGCGGATAGGGGATCTTGGCGCCGTCGAGGACAACGCAGTCGCGCGGCTTGATGAAGAAGAAGGGCTCCTCGCGGTCCGGATCGTTGCCCATCTCCCGCGAGTGGGCCGCGTAGTTGCGGCCGACGCAGTAGACCCGGCGCACGGGAAACAGCCGGTCGTCCCCCTCGACCGGAAGCCGGGGCGTCGCCGGCGGCGCGATCACGAAATGCATGGCTGGTCTCTACTCTCCCCACGGCCCCATTCATGACGGACGGCTGCATTGTTCTTGCGGGCCTTCCGGGTATCATGCCACGGCCCGGTATCATGACAAGGCCGGTCCGGTTTCAGGCGAAGGAGCCGTCCATGCAGCGCACCCCTTTCTCGGCTCTGTCGATCGCACTTGCCGTCGCGGCCTGGCTGCTCGGGGCCGGCCTCGCGCCGGCCGCGGCCCAGGAAGTGACTCTGAAGGTCCACCACTTCCTGCCGCCGCCCTCGGTCGCCCACGCCAAGTTCATCGAGCCCTGGGCGCGCAAGGTCGAGGCCGAGTCCGGCGGCCGCATCGCCGTGCGCGTCTTTCCGGCGATGCAGCTGGGCGGCAAGCCGCCCCAGCTGTTCGACCAGGCGCGCGAGGGCGTGGCCGACGTGGTCTGGACCCTGACCGGCTATACCGCCGGGCGCTTCCCCACGATCGAGGTCTTCGAGCTGCCCTTCGTCGCAGGCAGCGCCGAGGCGACCAGCCAGGCGGTCCAGGCCTTCTACGAGGCCCACGCGCGCGAGGAGTTCGCCGAGGTCCACCCGCTGCTGTTCCACGTTCACGCGCCCGGCAGCCTGCACATGCGCGGCACGCCGGTCCGGCGCCTGGAGGACCTGAAGAACGCCAAGGTCCGGGCGCCGACGCGGGTCATCAACGAGGCCCTGGCGGCGATGGGCGCGACGCCGATCGGCATGCCGGTCCCGGCCGTGCCCGAGGCCCTTTCCAAGGGCGTGATCGACGGCGCCGCCCTGCCCTACGAGGTCACGCTGCCGCTCAGGGTGCACGAGCTGACCGATTCCCACACCGAGATCGCCGGCGACCGCGGCCTCTATACCGCCGTCTTCCTCTTCGCCATGAACAAGGCGACCTACGAGGCCCTGCCGGCCGACCTCAAGGCCGTGATCGACGCCAACGCCGGCGCGGCCCTGGCCCGGCGGGTCGGCGCGGTCTGGGACGCCGCCGAGGCGCCCGGCCGGGACAAGGCGGCCGCCCTGGGCGACAGCTTCCACCGGATCGAGGGCGCCGAGCTGGACCGCTGGAAGCAGGCGACCCAGCCGGTGATCGACGGCTGGGTCAAGCGCATGGACGAGCGCGGCCGGGACGGCGCCGCCCTGCTCGACGCCGCCCGGGCCCTGGTCGCCAAGCATGACGGGTCCTGACGCCGGCGCCTGCCCCGGCGCCCGGCGGTCATGAGCGCGGCCGAGACCCCAGACCGCAGTCCTCCCGGCGGCCCTCCAGGCGGCTCTCCCGGTACCCTGCTTCGCCGGCTCAGCGCCGGCCTCGCGCTGGCCGGCGGCGCGCTGCTCTGCGGTCTCGCCGTCCTGACCTGCCTGTCGATCGCCGGACGGGTGCTGCTGAGTGCGCCCCTGCCCGGCGACTTCGAGCTGATCGAGGCCGGCACCGCGGTCGCCGTCTTCGCCTTCCTGCCCTGGTGCCAGGTCACCCGCGGCAACGTCGCGGTCGACCTCCTGGTGCGACGCGCGCCGCCGCGGGCCCGCGCCGCCCTGTCGCTGGCGGCCAACGCCGCCTTCACGGCCGTCGCGGCGCTGCTCACCTGGCAGGCGGCCCTCGGCGGGCTGGACCTCCACCGCTACCGGGAGAGCACCATGGTGCTCGGCCTGCCCCTGTGGTGGGGCTTCGTGCCGGCGACCTTCTGCCTGGCGGTCCTGACCCTGGTCTGCCTGGCCACGGCGCTCGACGACCTGCGGGCGCTCAAGCGCGGCGCCGGGCCGCGGGCGGCCGGGTGACGTGGGCATCGCGCTCGCCAGCTTCCCGGTCTTCCTCGCGCTGCTCGCGCTGCGCGTCCCGGTCGCGCTGGCGATGCTGCTGGTCGGCGGCGCCGGCTATGTGCTGCTGAGCGGCTGGGCGCCGCTGATCGCCAGCTTGAAGACCGGCCCCTACTTCCAGTTCTCCAGCTACTCGCTGACGGTGATCCCCTTCTTCCTGCTGATGGGGCAGTTCGCCGCCAAGGCCGGCATGAGCCGGGCGCTGTTCGACGCCGCCAAGGCCTGGCTCGGCCACCGGCGCGGCGGCCTCGCCATGGCGGCGATCGGCAGCTGCGCCGGGTTCGGCGCGATCTGCGGCTCCTCGCTGGCCACGGCGGCGACCATGGGGCAGGCCGCCCTGCCGGAACTGCGGCGCCACGGCTATAGCGGCGCGCTCGCGACCGGCGCGCTCGCCGCCGGCGGCACCCTGGGCATCCTGATCCCGCCGTCGCTGGTCCTGGTCGTCTACGCCATCCTGACCGAGCAGAACATCGGCGCGCTCTTCTTGGCCGCGCTCGGCCCGGCGCTCCTGGCGGTGCTGGGCTACATCGCCGCGGTCTGGGTCTTCGTGCGGCTCGACCCGGCGGCGGGCCCGGCCGCGGAGCGGGCGCCCGCGTCGGAGCGCCGCCGCGGCCTCGCGGCGGTCGCGCCGGTGGCGGCAATCTTCGCCCTGGTGATCGGCGGCATCTATCTGGGCTGGTTCACCCCGACCGAGGGGGCGGCGGTCGGGGCCTGCGCCACCGGGCTGCTGGCGCTGCTGTCGGGCGGCCTGAGCGGCCCGGCCCTGGCCGACTGCCTGCTGGAGACCGGCCGCACCACCGCGATGATCTTCCTGATCCTGCTCGGCGCCGAGCTCTACAACGCCTTCCTGGCGCTCAGCGGCCTGCCGGCGGAGGCGGCCCGCACGGTCGCCGAGAGCGGGCTACCGCCGATCCTCGTGCTGGCGTCGATCCTGCTGATCTACCTCCTGCTCGGCTGCGTCATGGACAGCCTCTCCATGATCCTGCTGACCGTGCCGATCTTCTTTCCCGTCGTCATGGCGCTGGACTTCGGGCTGGGCCCCGACCAGACCGCGATCTGGTTCGGCATCTTGGCGCTGGTCGCGGTCGAGGTCGGCCTGATCACCCCGCCCGTCGGCCTCAACGTCTTCGTGATTCATGGCCAGGCGCCCCACGTCCCGCTGCCGCAGGTCTTCAAGGGCGTCCTGCCGTTCCTCGCGGCCGATATCTGCCGCATCCTCCTGCTGCTCGCCTTCCCGGGCATCGCCCTCTGGGTGCTGTGAAGTCGAGCGGCGCCGCGGCAAGAGGAATCGCGGCCAAGGAGACGCCAGATCTTCGCCGAGACCAAACCAAGCGAAGTGAAATCACATATCGTCTTGGTTAAGTATTTGTGATGTTTCTTTCCATTTTTAGAAATAATTAAGTTCTATACAAAGGTTAAGTCCCTTGTTTTATTGATTAATTCTATGATTTTAACAATCCGATATTTGACACAGCCGTGAAATGTTCGTAAAATGTGAAAACTGATCGAACATCAACCCGGGCCGCCGGGACATCGCTGAAACCGAAACCAACAATAGGCAGATGACCGACACCCGCCCCCAGACCGACGAAGCGACGACGCCGCCGGAGATACCGGGCCGGCGGATCCTGCGCTTCTCGCACCTGGTGGCCACCGCGGCGGTCGCCGTGACGGTCCTGCACAGCAACGCGCTGGGCAACCACGACTATCGGACCCCGCCCGACAGCGCTCTGGCCGGCCTCGATGCCCTGCGCTTCGAGGCGCCCGCGCCCGGCGAGGGGCTCGCCACCTACCCGTCCGCCGACGGCGGCACGCGCTGGATCGCCAGCCGGCCGAGCCACGTGCCCCAGCCCAACACCGCGCCGGCCCGGCGCGTGGTCGCGCTCACCATGCTGGACGCGCCCTTCGCCGCCGACCCCGCGTTCCCGGACAGCGGGCGCGAGGCCTACGGCCTGCGGGGCGCGCAGCGGCAGGCGGCGGTCGAGCAGGCCAGGCGGGAGATCGCCTGCCTGGCGCTCAACATCTATCACGAGGCGCGCGGCGAGTCGGCCCTCGGCAAGCTGGCCGTCGCCCACGTGGTCATGAACCGGGTCGCCGACCGGCGCTTTCCCGGCACGGCCTGCGCCGTGATCCGCCAGGGCGGCGAGCAGGTCCGCCACCGCTGCCAGTTCTCCTGGTGGTGCGACGGCCGCAGCGACCAACCCCACCATGGCCGGAGCTGGGCCCTGACCAAGTCGCTGGCCCGCGACGTCTACTGGGGCTACGTCCAGGACCCGACCGACGGCGCGCTCTGGTACCACGCCGACTACGTCTCGCCCTACTGGCGCACGGCCTTCCAGCAGGGACCGACCATCGGCCGGCACATCTTCTACAAGGACAAGACCACCGAAGGCAGGGGTAAGCCTACGCAAGTAGCCAGCAGCGAATAAAAAAGAGCGCCGCGGTCAAAAGACCCAGCGTTGCCAACGAGGAGAGGCGCTTCGGCGCCTCTTTTCTTTTCCGGGGGCCCGGCCCCTTAACAGACCTTTAACCACGCGGTTCCTAGCCTTTCGAGTCTGATCTCCCCGGCGACAGGTGGAACATGCGAGTCTCGGCCGGCCCGTCCGGTTACCTCCTGCGGTGCGACTGCCGGCCCGCCAACCTCGCGCTCAGCGGCCGTGAGGTGGTCTTCGACGGCCGGGTCACCTGCCGGGCCTGCGGCCGCTCGGCCCGCTGGCGCGACCTGATCGACGCGGGCGAGATCCCCGAGGGCGGCGCCGAATTCCACCACTTGCGGCTCTGAGCGCCTGTGTGAGGCTGATGCAGTGCCATCTCAGCACCATCACCCTTCGACAAGCTCAGGGTGAGGGCGAAAAGTTTCAGGCACTTACCCTCATCCGCGCGCAGCGCCGGGCTACGCCCCCTGTCGAAGGATGACCGTGATCAAGGGCTGCGGGTTGCAACCAGTAGTTCGCCCCAGACGATTCCACTTGATCGCGATCTGCTCTAGGATGCTGACGGCCGCCGCCCCCCGCGCCGAGCGCGCCAGACCGCCCGGGTTGAGAAACGCCTGCCATGCCCCAGACCACAGCGCGCGCCTGGCAGAGGATGCTGAGCGGGCGGCGCCTCGATCTCCTGGACCCCTCCCCGCTCGACGTCGAGGTCGAGGACATCGCCCACGGCCTCAGCCGGGTCGCCCGCTGGAACGGCCAGACCCGGGGCGACTGGGCCTTCAGCGTCGCCCAGCACTCGCTCCTGGTCGAGGACCTGCTGCCCCGCCTGCGCCCGGACCCGCCGCCGGCGTGGCGCCTCGCGGCCCTGCTGCACGACGCGCCGGAGTACGTCATCGGCGACCTGATCACCCCCTTCAAGGCGGCGGTCGGCCTGGACTACAAGGCGTTGGAGCAGCGCCTGCTCCAGGCCGTCCACCTGCGCTTCGGCCTGCCGGCCCGCCCGCCGAGGCCGCTGGCGTCCGCGATCAAGCGGGCCGACCGCGCGGCGGCCTACCTGGAGGCGACGCAGCTGGCCGGCTTCGAGACGGCCGAGGCGCGCCGCTTCTTCGGCCGCCACGAGGCCTTCGCCGACGTGACGCTGGAGCCCTGGCCGCCCGACCGGGCCAAGCAGGCCTTCCTCGAGCGTCACGCCCGCCTGGCGAAGCAGGCGGGCGGCGCGGTGTAAA
>JAAUYK010237700.1_pt1 | contig 22151 bp, 22 predicted proteins | sample 7278021 | NCBI WGS metagenome assembly JAAUYK01 (sample SAMN14350223, study PRJNA611818) | marine sediment metagenome | isolation source: surface marine sediment (1.8m) | place: French Polynesia: Moorea | collected 2018-08
CCTCCTCCTCCTCTCTCTCTCTCCAAATGGGGTTGGGTGGAAGAGCTAGAAGTAGTATATGGTTATGTGTTTAGCGGAGCAGCCATGTGGTCTAAATGAGCCACCATGCTGGTTATGTGAGCACCCATGTGGCTATGTGAGCCCTCCATGCAGAAAAAGGGACAGAGCGCGACGGACCGGAGGAAAAAAGAGGAGGAGGGAGCCGGCAGGCAGCAGCCATCCTTGCCTCCCTCCACTCACCTGTGAAAAAAAGGGGAGGCTTGCAGCCAGCACCCGACCGCCCCTCCACCGGGGAAAAAAAGGAGGGAAGGAGGAGGAAACTTTTGAAACTTGGGAGTTGGCGGCGGCGCAGAATCAGATTTTCTCGCGAGTATTGAATGGAGAGCGCGCCGCGAGGAGAGGAAGCATTTGCCAACGACGTTTTTATTAATTTCCAATCGAAAAATTTTTTTGGCACCCGCGACGTGCGCGTGCTGCTACACTTTGGGACTACGCGATGGTCAACTACTTTCAGACTAAAGGCGACCCCCGCCCTCTACTCGGGCGTCTTCCTCTTGATGATGGACGGGGTGCTTGTGGCCACGGGCACCTCGGTGGCCATCGGCGACGAGGCGGCGACGCTCTGGTCCTCCGCCTCCTCCTTGCGGAGGAGGTTGTTCATGGACATGGACTGGGGAGCGGACGTCTCCCCGGTCTCCTCATCCACCTCCACCTCCACGTCGACGTTGCCGGCTCTCCCCATTTCGACCATCTCCTCATCGCCGGCGGGCTCGGCGTACTGCCTGGCCTGGAAGAGGGAAGGCAGGAAGGAGGGGTGAGAGGACGAGTCTGTCGACTTTGATCGCCGACCTGATCTTACCCTGCTGGCCATCATGAGGATGGACCTGACGTTCTCGTGGCACCTCATGCACTGGGCGCAGGTGGCCTGGAAGCTGTCGGTGAGGGCGGCGCGGGCCAGAACGGCTGCAAGGACAAGTGCGATGAGGAGGAGGAGGAACAGGACGAAGCTTGCCATGCCCGCCAACCCGATCTCTTCCCACGTCCACTCCCACTTACCCTCGTCCTCGCCCCGTGAGGGGGAGACCGTGGGAGCAGGTGTGGTGGTGATGGGGGTGGGGAGATACGGGTCGACCGACCCCCACGGCCCCGCGGGCAGGCCGGGCTGCTTGTTGGCCTTCCTGTTGGCCTCCTCCACCTGAGAAATTTTTTGGGGGAAAAAAATACGATTTAAAAAAAAATCTCCTTCAATTCTTCCTCTCTTTTTTTTTGCGCCCTCCCCTACCTCACCTGCTTGACCTTCTCCAGGTACTCTTCCCCGACCTCCTCCAGGTCATCCTCGTCGGTGTGGCCGTCGATAGGCTGCATCCAGTCCGAGACGACCGTGTCGTCGTCGTAGGTGTCGAAGCCGAGAAAGTCGCTGTCGGCGCCGCCGCCGTCAGCGTCCTGGTTTCCGGCGGCGTTCTATTTTTTTTAGTGGGAATGGGAAAAAAAGGGGGAGGAAGCGTGAGGGTTAGTCCCGTGTCTTGGAGCGGGCGCGGCAAGCGTCGACGATCATTAAATCTCGTGCAACTATCACCCAAACAAACCATCACCCAAAAAAAGCACCGCAAGCAGAAACCAATACCTCGTGCGATTTGAGCCCCCATTTTCTGCCGAAGAGAACATGACCTCGGAGGATTGATTTCCTAATGGCTACCTTGTGAATCTTCCTCTCGACTTCGTCCAGCTGGCTCAGCAAGTCGTTGCCGGCCGCCTCCACGCAGGAGAAGCACATCAGGTAGCAGATCATCAGGCCCAGCGCGCGCATCTTGCAGCTTTTTTTCCTTGATACTGTTTTTCTTCCTCCGGCGGACGGCAAGCGACTGGAAGGACAGGCAGAATGCGTGGGAGGGGTCAGGACAGTTTTTGACCGTTTTTGTTTTTTCCCCCTGGATGTGTGCCAGTCCCGGGGAGAAGATGCGCGGCCAGCACATGAGCTGACCCGAATTACCCTCCTCAAAAAAAGCGTCGCCTGCATTCCTCTTCCGCTGGGCCGGGGGAAAAAAAGGTGGGAGGGCAACGCCCAAAAAAGGCGCGATTTTTCCGCCCTCCTCCTACAAAAGAAAATGGCGGGGCAACACGGCATCCTTGGATCGGAATTTTGGCATTCGTCGCTCACCAGATGTGCGTCCCATTTTTTTTAGCACGGACGACATGGATTTATCCGTCTTTGTTGGAGTTTTTTAGGCTTGAGGAGGAGATTTTGTTCAAAGCCTTCCACACATTTTCACTGTTCAAAATGTCTCTCATCAGCGAAATCACGTTGTGCAAGAAAAATATGACGAATGAGAGGCAGGCCAGGAAAGCCGTTAGTGCAATCATCCGTTTCTTTGGGTGAGGAGAATTAGGAGCAGATTGAGTCGCAGGGGACAAAAGGGACGAGGCTGCCTGTTCAATGTTTTCCGTCGCCTGCATTGCGGCTTCGGCAGATGAGTTTTTGACGACGATGGGGGAAATCTCCATGATCAAAACACCAATTAGGTCCACTAATTAGGTCTTCCCTCTCGCGCGAAAATCAGAAACTTTTCCTCGCCCCCCTCTGTTCTTAAATGCCACCCGCGCAGGATCGCTCCTCTCTGGAACGAAAATTATCAAATTACCCGGAGAAATTTTTCCCTCCTCCCTTTGTTTTTTAAAAATACCGGATGAGGTGACCCGCAAATTGGCGTGGGGGAAATTGAGCGATCCTCTTTGTTCTATTGTTCTAGATGTTTGTCCAACCCTTCTTCTTTTCTCTCGAGGAAAGCCAAGCGCGGCTGCTCGAAAAACTAATTGGAGCAGGTTCCGCACGAGTAAAAAAAAAGGGCGGTGGCTTCTGAATTTTCCCACCCGCCCGGGCGAGCATCCGTGTTGCTACAAAAGTGAGCGGGTGCAATGAGGCGGCGTCAGTCGATTCGCGGAAGCATTCGCGGAAGCATTTGGAAGAAGAAGATTTTCTCCCCTCTCTGGTCGGCAGAGAGACGATGGCTGGCAAGAGGAAGAAAGATGTCGGCGAGAAGAAGAGGCTCTCCTCCGGTCGGTCACCTAGTCCCTCGCCTCCCACCGAGGAATCGAAGGGAAAGAAGAAGGCAACCGCTGCCACAGCCATGGTGGTGGGACGGTCTGAAGATCCCGACATGGGTATTCACGAACGCGCGCTGGCGGACATCCGAGCCGAGGAGGAGGCCAAGCGCTCGACCAGCAGGATGGCCGTCTTGACACGCATGAAGCACTCTTTGGAGGATCGAGTGAAGAGGAAGGAAATCACTCGCCAGCAGGCCGACGAGCTGTTTGAAAAGGAGAAGGAGGCCTACAAGGCCGGCAAGGGGGACGGGGTCAAGAACAAGATAGGACAGATAGTCATCGGTGCGGACGCCATCCCGGCCAAGAACGAGACGCAGACCCGCGTGAACCCGTACGCCGAGGAGACCGTCGACGTCGGCTCCGTCAAGGCGCGCGGGCCCTTCAAGAAGGGGCAGATTCGGCTCAACAAGTCGACCGTCTTCTCTGTGGTTCGCATCGAGTTTGGAGGCAGCAAGGGCCAGCAGACCAACATGTTCGAGGCCTGGTCGCTGCAGAAGGTGGCCAAGGGCGAGTCGGCGGACAAGATGCGCGTCAAGGCCGACGGAACCAAGGTGAAGGTTTTCAACTTCTCCGGCCCCGTCGACTCCCTGCCCGAGCTACATCGCGCCCTATCGCGGCTGCTTCGCACCTCCCGCTCGCTGCCATGGCCGCCCATCGACGAGTTGGCCGAGGACCGGTCGTTCGACAACGAGGACGAGGAGCTCGACCTCTCCGTCTACGGGAGGGAGGTCTACACCAAGAGAGTCTTCTCATTTCGCGAGTTTCGGATCTACGAGGAGGACAGCGTCTACATCGGAAGCCAGAACTCGCTGCAGCACTTCAGGTGAGTGGTCAAATTCCAAAAAAAGTTTCGAATGCTCATCTCTTCCTCTTCCCCTCCTCCAGGTGCGTGACCATGACCAAGCTGAAGAACCCGACGCTGGCCCAGAGACAGAACCGAGCCAATCCCAAGGATGAGGAAGGAGAAGACGGGGAGGAGTTCTTTATCGCGCGCGTGCCCCTGGCCGACCTGCCCGCTTTCATCAAGGGTGAGTCTTTGAAAGGTGATTCCTTGTATTGACTTCCTCGGTTCACCTCGCCCATTTTTTCCCCTCCTTCTTTCAGCTTGCGAGGTGCACATGAAGAGGAACGGCAAGGAGCCCCTGCCCATCAACGGCGGAGGGGAGAAGGGCGAGATCATGGACAACAGTGAGGTGGCCACCGCGGTGGCCAAGAGGTCTGAGCGCGCCGGCCGGGTCAAGGAGATGAACAAGCCAATCGCCGCCGCCGCGACGGAGGAGGAGGGCGAGGAGGAGGAGGAGGGGGAGGAAGAGGAGGAGGAGGAGGAGGAGGAGGAGGAGTCCACCAGGTCCTCCTCCCCCGTGTCCGTCCGCTCCGGCTCATCGGAGGAGACCAGCGGGTCGGAGAGCGGCGAGGAGTCGGACGAGGAGTCGGACGCCGTGTCGGACATGTCGGTTGATAGCGCGCTCTCTCTCTCCAAGGCGGAGAGGCGGCGCAAGAACAAGGAGAAGAAGAAGAAGGCCAAGGCGGAGCGCAAGTCCCAGAGGAAGGAGAGGGCGGCCAAGAGGAAGAAGGACGAGGAGGAGGAGGAGGAGGCTCTTTCCCCGAGGAAAAGGGGGAAGGGGAGGAAGGCGGAGAAGAAGAAGAAGGCAGCAGGTTCGACCCTGCGCAAGAGTTCGAGGAAGATCAATAGCAAGAAAAAGTAGATTGGCTTTGAGCCAGCGACCGATGCCCAACGGATAGATGACCGCCGAGCTTTCTTTCCCCCCATAGCCCACTAGAAAAAGTTGAGAAGGGGGAGGGTGAGACCGCGCACCAAAAAAAGTGTGTGAATGAGCAGCAATTCAATGTTTTTTTCCGTACCATTTTTACTTTCAATGTTTTTTTTCCGTACCATTTTTACTTTAGCACCATTGTTTTTTATCTTTCATGCCCGCGCGTATTTTATGTGTCCCCGCACCTGACTTGAATAATTTTGATAGCTTGTATCCGATGGCGAGTTTTTCACCCCCTTTGATCATCATTACGTCTTCTGCACAAAGAAAACTGAAGAGACTAAGCCGACCATCTTGCAGTCCCTTTGCCCAAAAAAACGAATACAATCTCCCCTCAATTCTGTCGGCGGGCTGTCTCCCTCCACCCGCCACAGGAACCATGAAAAAAAAGACACAAAATTTGAAAAAGCCAAAAAAAGTAAAAAATCGAAAACAAACAAAAAAATGAAAAAAGCCGGGAAAATCCAAAAAAAGTAGAAAAAATTGGAAAATTCGAGCGGTCCTCCCCCCCCTCTCTCCCATTTGTTCCTGTCCCATGTTCGATCATCTTTCGAGCGGCCGCGCGGCTGCGGAAACTGCACTTCAAAAAAACAGATTATAATCTCGCGAAAAAAAAAAGACACCGCGGGGCGGCCGCCCGCGGTGATTAAAAAAAAATAAAGTATGAATGCAAAGGCAAAAAAATCTCTCGCCCGCCGTTTCTTTTTCGTTCTCGCCTCTTTTTGCCCTCGATTCTCTTTTGTTTTCACTTTTCTTCCTCTCTTGCCGCGACAACTCTCTCCTGCGGTTTTCTCGCCGCCGCGAGTGTGCTAGATTTTTTTTTCCGGAGAACTCTCGCCTGCCTGCGGTTTCTCGCCGCGAGTGTGCTAGTCCCCGCGGCTGCCTCCCTCCTCCCCCCTTTTTTTTCCCCCACCGCTCCTCAGTCTTCTCAGTCGATCTTTGCCCGGCCATGGGGGAGGACTCGCCGCCTTCTTCTACCTCCGAGGCGGAGGAGACGAGGGGGAAGAAATGCGGGGTCTGCGGCAGAGAGTTCCAGCACGCCTACAACTTGATCCAGCACTCCAGCAGGTGCCGGCCCGGAGGGCTGCAATGCGGCAAGTGTCCTCGCACCTTTGCCAAGAGGTACAACCTGTTGCGGCACATGGAGAGGGTTCACGCCTCCTCCTCGGCTGACAAGATGCTCGCCTTCTCCTGCGGCATCTGCCCCGACCTCTTCTCCTCTCCGGCGGAGGTGGAGGAGCACCGTCGCAGCCGCCACCAATGCCACACAGACTTCAGGGAGCAGGCCTCTGCCCACCGAGGATGCGTCAAACTACTCCGCTGCTTCATCCCCGAGCGGAACACGTCTGTGGATGAGGCCCTGCTCTACGCCTGCGGCCAGATGGAGAAGCTCATCTCCGACCTGAGCGTCTCCATGCCGTACTTCAAGGTGAACTTTGTGCTGCACGTGTCGCTGTTTCGCTTTGGCGAGGACGGAGAGCCCGAGGCCGAGGAGGTCTTCCCCTTCCGCGGCAAGCAAGTCATGGTCAGCAGGGGGTCCGGACTGTCCGTGGAGGACATCTTCAGAGTGTGCGGCGACATCGACCGCAATGTGGACGAGTTCCTCTTCCGCGGCAGCGGGTGGGTGGTGTCCCGGGCCGTCTTCCTGGATGCCGAGATCAACACCTGTCGGCCCTTGGCCGGCCGCGGCGGGTGCACATTGCACGAGGCCGTGTGGCGGAAGAGGTCGGGGATCAGCTTCGTCTCGTCCCAGACCGTGTCCTCGGGCGAGTGCTTCTACTACGCCGTGGCGGCCGCCTTGAACCCCGATGCGCGGCTGACCGACCTCCAGCTGGCCGAGTTCATCACCTCCAGCTTGGTCTGCCTGCCGCCCGGCCGGTGGGATGAGGAGGCGGGAATGCGGGTGGACGACATCGGACGCTTCGAAGAGCTCAACTCCGACCTTGACCTGGCAGTGCAAGTGGTCTATCGCGATGAGAAGGGCAACTTTTTGCCGGCCAGGGCCAGCCCCAACATCACGGCCGCCGTCAACGTGGTCCTGCTGCTCTTTCACACCAAGGGCCCGCGGGAGGGGGAGAAGGGAAACATCGCCGTGAATCACTACGGCTGGGTGCGTGATCCCCACGCTCTCTTCGCCCAGAGGATCGTCGACGACACGGGACGCCACCGGACCCGTCGCACCTATCCCTGCTACAACTGCTTCAACGTGTCCTTCAGCCAGCAGGCGTACGTCAAGCACGTCGAGTGGTGCCACAAAAACGAGTGCCAGCAGATCAGGATGCCCGAGGAGGACGAGTACTTGGAGTACCGAGGAGAGGATAACGGGCGCTGCAAGGAGAACAAGCTCGCGTTCACCGCCTTCATCGATTTCGAGTCTCTGCAGGTCAATCCCGCGCGAGCGTGCAACTGCTCCGAGGAGGTACTGGCCAACACCAAGGCGGAGGACAGCCTCAGCGAGGAGCAGAAGGCCTCCAGGTGCCTGGAAGTGTTGATGAGGGAGGCCGAGATCGTGGAGGCGTGGCGGGTCCGCTGCCTGAAGGCCGAGTGGGCGGGCCGGAGACGGCCCCTCCCGCCCAGGATCCCTCGCTGGCGCCCCCCGCCCGTCTGCACTCACAAGACCAAGGTGCTCAAGGAGCAGCCGCCCTTCTGCTACTCGGCCATCCTGGTGGATCGGGACGGCGACGTGCGCCGCGACAAGACCTACGTGGGCGAGGACGCGGCGGAGAACCTCATGATCACCCTGCTGAACTGGAGCGACGAGTTCCTTCCTTCCCTGACTCCCGGCGTGCCCATGGAGGACATGCCGGCCGAGGAGAGGAGGCGCTGCTACGCGACCTCCTATTGCTACCTGTGCAAGAAATTCATGGAGCGAAGAGATCGGGTCATCGATCACGATCACCTCAATGGCGCCATTCTCGGAGTGGCCCATAACCACTGCAATCTGCAGAGGAAGGAGAGGATGGTGCTCACCGTCTTCGCGCACAACTTGTGCGGGTACGACTCCCACTTCTTGGTCAGGGCCATGGAGAAGCTGTCCCGGGAGAGGACCAAGAAGATCACCGCCATTCCCCTGAATACCCAGAAGCTAAAGTCTCTCACTCTCAACAACAGGATCGTCTTTCTCGACTCTCTCCAGTTTCTCAGCGACTCCCTGGCCAACCTGGTCAACATGCTGGTCAAGTCGGGGTCCGAGTTCCGCCTGCTCGACACCATCACCGGGGACTCGCCCGAGCTGAAGCCGCTGCTGCTGAGGAAGGGGGTTTACCCGTACATGCTGGCCCGCTCCATCGATGAACTGAGGGCCGCCACGTCCCCGCCCGCCCGGGAGGCCTTCATCGACTCGTTCACCGGCGACGGGTGCTCCGACGAGGACTATCGGCACATGCTGAGGGTCTGGGAGGCGTTCGACATCGACAACCTCCTGCAGTACACGGCCCTCTACGTCCGCACAGACGTCTACCTGCTGGCAGAGGTGGTGCTAGCATTCAGGGAGCTCATCTTTGAGGAGTTTGGCCTCGATCTTTGCCAATACCTGTCGCTCCCTCACATGGCCCTGGACGCCATGCTCAAGAAGTCCAAGGCGCGCATCAAGCTGATGACGGACCCCGAGATGGTGGACCTGGTGAGGAAGAATATTCGGGGAGGACACTCCTTCATCAACTACAGGTGGGAGGCGATCTTGCACTTTTGCAGTAGATCCGACGGAGGACGGGGGGCGCTGACATTTTCCCCCTTTTTTTCCCCCCCTCTCTCGCAGGTACGCCAAGAGGGAGAGCGTGCCCAGGCCCGAGGGCCCGGCGGGAGAGCGGGATTACACGTCTTCCCTGATGATGGTGGACTGCAACAACCTTTACGGCTACGCCATGCTCTGGCCCCTGCCCGTCGGCGACTACCGGTGGCTGTCCAAGGAGGAGTGCGACGCCTTCGACGTGCGGCGGCACGGCGGCCCCAACTCCTCCGTCGGCTACATCCTGGAGGTGGACCTCACCTATCCGGAGCACTTGCACATCGAGCACAACAGCTTCCCCCTGGCCTGCGAGAGCCGCGAGCTCACCCACCAGCAGTTGAGCCCGTACTCGCAGCGGGTGGCCGAGGCCCTGAAGTTTCGAAGCTCGCGCTCCGCCCGCAAGCTGACGGCCACCTTCCTGCCGCGCAAGAAATACCTGGTGCATTGCTTTGCCCTGGCCTACTACGTGGAGAAGGGGCTGAGGCTGGACAAGGTGCATCGGGCCATCTCCTTCACTCAGGAGCCCTTCATGAAGCACCACGTGCTGGAGTGCAGCAAGAGGCGGATGGAGGCCCCCACCGAGGCCCAGAAGACGGTCTGGAAGCTCTTCCTGAACTCGACCTACGGGAAGTTCATCGAGAACTCTGCCAAGAGGATGGACGTCAAGTTCAACAGGAGCGAGGCCGCAGCGCGCACGAGCGCTTCCTCCCCGCTCTTCAAGTCGAACATGATCCTGGGCGAGAACCTCAGCATGGCATTCTTCCGCAAGAGGAGGATTCGCCAGCGCCAGTGCTGGCTGGTCGGCTTCTCCATCCTGGAGATATCCAAGCTGCACATGGCCCGGCTCTACTACGAGCACGTCAAGCCGGCCTTCAAGGAGCAGGTGAGCGCGTAGAACCCCTCCGTCATGTATGCCACCGGCAGCCATTCGGTCTCCTTGTTCCAGGTCTGCGTCGTTCTCTCCGACACCGATTCTTATCTGCTGCACGTGCGAGGGCACACGGACGCCGAGGTGATGGAGAGGCTCGAGGACCAGATGGACCTGAGCAACCTCCATCCAGACCATCCGCTCTTCAGTGCCGAGAGGGCCAAGCAGCCCGGTCTGCTGAAGAACGAGTTCCCCTCCGCCGCCATCATCTCCGTCTGCGGTCTGAAGTCCAAGAGCTACGCCGCAAAGTTCCTCAGGCACCCCGAGGGCTCGGAGCCCGTGCTGGTGCCGCGCCCGCCCCTGCTGCGAGACTCCGACGACTCCTCCTCGGACGAGTCGGACGAGCGGGCGAAGGCGCCCGTCGCGGCCAGGGCCGGCGCGGCCACGACGATCAAGGCCAAGGGCGTGAAGGGTTACGTGCGCAAGAACCTGACGCTCAAGCACTTCAAGTCTTGCCTGGACAACATCCGCCGCGTCGAGGTCACCCAGACCTCGCTGCAGGCCAAGAACCACATCAACAGACTCATGGAGAGTCGGAAGGTGGCCTTCGACTCGTTTGACGACAAGAGATTCCTCCTCTGCGAAAGGCACTCGTGCCCGTACGGGTCGGTGCTCGTCGAGCGCTTCCTGGAGGAGGGCAGGAGCTGTCCCATCTGTCTGCGACACAGGCAGAGACTCTTCTAGAGAAGGCTCCGCTTTTTTTTTTCATCCATTTCTTTATTCCACCGGCGACACATGAAATACACGCGAGCATGACAACGGCTAGTCGCGATAGCGCAGGTGGGAGAGCAGGCGAAGGTATACAACGCAGAGAGCATCGTTTTTCCTGAGCACGCGGTCGGTGCCGCGGTGAAAGTTGAGCCGGAAGGCCGGGCGTCCTTTATTGATCAAGCGCCTACCGCCCCGGCCAAAGTAGAGCGCAAACAGCAGGGCAAACAGCCCGCAGAAGGTCGAGCTGGTCGACTGGACGCGCTCCAGCACCATGCTGACGGGGCGGCGGCACAGAGCGAGGAAGTCCAGGACGCGTGGCTGGGTACACGGGCGGCCGTAGGGATCGTTGTAGAAGACGCATCTGGGGGTGCCCACGATGGCGACAAAGTGCCCCACCGGCAGGGGCCCGCGGGCCGCGTGCAGGCGGCGCCGGCGCTCGCCCAAGTTGACAATGATGGAGAAGTGGGCGCGGGAGGCCAGATGGGCCGGGATGCAGTCGGCCGCGTACACGCCCTGGAAGTCGTGGCGGCCGGCGGCGAGAAAGCCGAGGCGCTCCAGCAGGGTGTTGGTTATGCCGCTATCCCTCTGCACATGCCGCCGGGCGTTGGACGCCAGCCGGCGCAGGGCGTCGTGGAGCTCGGCCGGCAGCCTCGGGAGGGTCATGGCGGCGGCCGATCGTCGCTCACACGGCCGAGTCGATGTCGAGCGTGTACACGCGGCCCTCCAGCTTGTTGTTGACCACGACTTTGGGATAGACCATTTCGTAGCACACGTAGATGGGAGCGGGCAGGGGCACGGAGAACTTGATGAAGAGGTCGATGTAGCCCCTGACGGCCTCGTGATTGTGCGCCCCGTTGCAGCGGTCCGGAGTCAGGTCGAAGGCGAGAATGAAGGAGCCGTTCTGAAATGCGTTCCAGCTCACTATGTTCCCCTTCTCGGGATTCCAGGCGCCGGTGTTCTCGAAGAGCCAGTGGTAGGCGTGGGCCACCTTGGGGTTCGACTTCGTGAAGTCGAACTGCAGCCCTCCCGACGGCACCTTCTCGCCGTTCACCACCAGGTGGGCCTCGGAGGCGTGGAAGTGGTGGAACAGCCAGGGGTTGTGCCTGTAGGCGCCGTCCGAGGCCTGGGTCAGCTGCATGGTGACCAAGACGGTCTTGGGCATGACGCCTCCATGGTGGATGCGGAAGTTGGCCTCCTGCAGATAGCTGTTGACAACCTGCCGGTGCATCTGGGTCTCGTTCATCAGGTAGCGCTCGATCGAGGGCGAGGGGATGTTCTCGCGCCGCTCGATGGTGTGCAGGTGCAGCTTCAGGTCATCGAGCACCAGCTTGTAGCCCTCGCCAACCAGGCTGCTGTTGAGCAGGAACTCGTCGGGGTAGCGGTCCAGCTTGATGTCCACGCGATTCCCCGGGCCCAGATGGTTATTGATCTTGCAGAAGTCGTGGGTGAGCGGGGCGTAGGTGTCGAACGAGTGGGAGCCGCACGTGATCTCGAACCTGGCCATGTAGCCGCGGTTCAGGTTGTTGACGTTGTCATCGGTCCAGTCCCTGATCAGGTCGCCCACCCGATCGTTGAAGTGCTTTTGGTAGAGCAGCATGCGCTCCCACTTTTTGGCCTGGGCCCTGCCGAGCACCGTGGTCCGGTCAAACTCTTTGTCCTCGTCCAGGGCCGAGTGCAGGATGGCGTCCTCGTCGTCTATCTCGGACACGAGCGCCTGCTCGGCCTGCGTCAGCTCCAGCTCCGGGGGGATGTCGGGCCGGGCGATCCCGCCGCTCTTGATCTCCCTGATGAAGCCCAGCTTGACCACGGTGGAGGACACCTTGCAGTTGTCAAACTGAAGGGGGCTGTCCAGGTGGAAGAACTGCGAGTGCAGGTGGGTGTTGCGCGAGTCCGAGTCGTAGCTGAGCAAGGTCTCCAGGTAGGCCTTCAGGCCAGCGTTGACGCTGCTGGCGCTGTTGAAGGGCTGGTCGTTGAGGGAGATCTCCACCGTCTTGAAGAAGCAGGCCCCCAGGAGATTGATTGGCGCGACAATGTCCTTGTAGATGTCGCAGGCGGTCCCGTCGGCCTTGGTCACCCTGAAGCTCATCTCCAGGCCGGCCCGGTTGAGCTGGAGGTAGCGGTCGGCCATGGGCTCGATGGTGAAGTAGAACGGACCCCTCTGGTTGACCACCCCGCCCGTCGGGCGGATCCAGAAGTCGCGCGACTCCTTCTGGCTGACCTCCACCATCACCCTGTCGTTGTAGTCGAAGGCGCCGTCGGCGACATCGACCACGTCGAAGGCGCCCCGGCGGGTGCCCACCCCGAACTCGGACGTCTTTCCCGCCGGAGCCATAATGCTTTTCGATTTTGTTGTCTGCCGTCTGCCGTCGGCGGCCAGTCTTAAATGGCTCGCCGCCGGCCCGGCGGCGGCCAAGTTCCCACTACCCGGGGGCGCGCGCGCGGGGGGGCCAAGTAGACGGGTCGCAGCATGACTTGCCCCGACTTGGCGCCAGGGCCCCGCCTGTGCACGCCTTCCCGGCGGGTCGGCCCTCCCCGGCTCGGTCTCCCAGCCCCCAGTGGCGTCAATTGGCCCCGACCGCCGGGATCGAGCTCCACACGGGAGCCATGTGCTGTCTGGTGTCGACGCCCCGGCTGCAGAACACGGTCGTGGTGTTCCGCGCCAGCCCCGCGGCGGTGGAGTCGGCCGTGAGAGGCCTGGAGGCCAGCGGCAACTTCTACCTGGTGCGGCGGGAGGGCGGCCTCTCCTTCACCGTGTTCCCGTCCAGCGGGCGCGTGACGGCGACCGGCATCGGCGGCGAGGCCGACGTGGAGGCGTGCCTGGACAAGTTCTGCCCGGCGTCGCAGCGGGTCGGCGGCGGGTGCGGCTGGAGGGTGGTCAACCGCACCTACTCGGGGTCGGTGCTCTGCGCCTCGGGCCGCCCCACCGGGGTCTGCCAGGCCCTGGAGCTGTACAGGCGGCGCCTCCTGCAGCAGGAGGCGGACAACCCGCTGCCCGAGCTGCTGAGGGGCGGGCGCTCGCTGGCCGAGATCAACTTCAGGTCGCAGTTCTTCCCCAGCGCCCGACTGAGATGGAAGGGCGAGGGCACGCTCAACCTCTTCAACAACGGCCGCTTCGTCATCGTGGGGGCGACGGAGCCGCTGAGGGCCGAGCTCCTGGCCCTGAGGTTGGATGCCATCATGAGACTGTACTGGAGGACTTTGAGACCGGGGACTCGGTGTGCGTGGGCTGCGGCCTCGTCCTCGACAGGCTCATCGGGCGCGGGGCCAGCCGCCTCCGGCGCCGCCATCCGGCCGAGATCCAGCAGGACCGCAACCTCCCCCGCTCACCCTCGGAGCCCCTCGCGCCGCTGGCGGGCCGCCGAGAGATGTGGTTGGAGTCTGACGTGGTGAGGGGCGGCGAGGACGAAGAACGGTGGGCGGAAGCCCCGCCGACCGCCGGGTTCGACGGGTTCGACCTCCTCGACAGGGTGCTCGACGTGCTGCGGTCGGACTGCCACCGGGTGAGGCAGACCGCGGCCCGGCTGTACTGGAAGATCTACGGAGGCCGCCCCGAGGCTCCCTCCAAAGGCTTCCGCCGGAGCCGGCACAAGGAGAGGGTGGCCGTGGCCTTTGCCGTGTGCAACACCCTGGCCGAGGAGGGCATGCCGCGCCCGGTGAGGTACGTGACGGAGCTGTGCGGTCTGACCTCCGCCCTGCCCCTGCTGCACCTGACCAAATCGCTGAGGCTGGGCGAGGACGAGATTTCCGGCATGACCCCGTCCGAGCACACCCTGCTCGAGCCGTCGCCGCAGGAGTACGTGGACACGTTCTGCGCCCACCTGGGGATCCCCTTCCATGTGGCCGGGCTCATCAGGGAGCGGGTCGGCCGGCTGCAGTGGGAGCTCTTCGGGCGAAGTCCCTCCGTACTGGTGGCCGCCGCGGCCACGGCGGTGCTGCGGGAGCTGGGAGAGCTGAGCCCGGAGAGGAGCCGGACCCTGTGCTCCGAGCTGGACTGCTCCCCCGAGACGGTCGAGCACTGTCTGAGAAGTCGGCCACCGGTGGTTTAAGGAGGAGGAGGGGGGGGAGGAAGAGGAGGAAGGAGAAGGGAGAAGATGTTCACCAGCGCCGTCTCCAGCTCCCGCCTCCGACAGAGGTCGGAGGCGGCTGCAGGAGGACCCCGGCGGCTCCGAAGAGAACAGCAGAGGGGAGGGTTCGTCTTCTCCCTGTCCGCGCTCATCCCCATCATAGTCATGGCGGTGAAGGCCGCCGTGATCGCGGCCAAGGTCGCCAGGGTGGGAGTGGCCATCGCCAGGGCCGGCAAGGTGATACACACGGGCATGAAGGCGGCCAAGGCCCTGAAGACGGTGGCGCGCACCGCGCGGGCGGTCAAGGGCGCCAAGGCCGCGAGCAGGGCGGTGGGCAGGACCGCCAGACGGCGGGCGATGGAGAAGACGATGACGGATCCCCCAGCCCCCGAGGAGGAGGGGGACGAGGAGACCGCCGCCCCCGCCGCCGCCGCGGTCGACACCAGCCGGAGGGACCGCAAGCGCAGGCTGAAGGCGGAGAGGGAGAGGGCCAGGGAGAAGAGGGCCAGGGAGAGGAGGGCCAGGAAGAAGGCCAGGGAGAAGGCCAGGGAAAGGAGGGCCAGGGAGAGGAGGGCCAGGCAGAGGGCCAGGCAGCGTGCGGCGGCGGCCAAGGCGGCGGCCAAGGCAGCGGAGAGGCGGCGAGCGATCCAGGCCAGGCGGAGGACCGAACAGAGGTACCACCGAGACATGTCCCGCGCGGCGGACGCCGTGCGGAGAGACAGGGAGCTCCTGCAGCGGCTGCACGCGCGCGGCCACGGGGGCTGGCGCCTGGTGGCCAGGAGGCTGAGGCAGGCCGATGCCAAGATGAGGCACCTGGGACCGGGGGCGGCCGCCGCCGCCAGCGTTTAAGAGAGAGCGCTCCTATCGCGCAGCCGGACACCCGCGCCATGGCCACTTTCACCAGCGTCCCCTTCCGCCTTCAGAGGATGACGGGCGGCGGAGGTGGAGCGCTCTTGGGCAGCCTGGTCAAGAAGCTGGGCACCCAGGCCGCCGCCGCGGCGGTGCGCTCCCCGACCGCACGCAAGGCCATCGTCGGAGCCGCCAAGGCCTCAAGCAAGGCGGGCAAAAAGGTCGCCCGAGCGGGCAAGAAGGCTGCCAAGGCGGGCAAGAAGGTCAAGTCAAAGGCCAAGGGGGTGAAGAAGGGCAAGGCGGCGGGCAAGAAGGCCGGCAAGAGCCGGGCACTGGTGCCCGCGTCGGGCTTGCCCCGGGCGGCGGCCCCCCGCTCGTCGTCGCTGCTGTCCATGATGGGCCCCAAGGCTGCCAGGTTCAAGACCCTGGCGGCCAAGGCGGCCAAGGGATCGGCCAAGGCGGCGGCGACCGGCGCGGTGGGCTACGGCGCCTGGCAGGCCCTGGATGCCATCCCGTGGAGGCAGGCGGGCCAGGCGGTGGGAAAGGAAGCCGTCTCCACGGCCACCGACTTGGGCCTCGACTACCTGGACAGGAGGCTGCGGGGGGAGAAGCCCATGAGCGGGCAGGACGTCATGGCCACCGCCTACAACTCCTCCGTCAACATGACAAACAACTTGCTCAACAGCGGACAGCCGAGAGTGCGCTCCTCCGTCAGCAGGGCCGGCAACAACCTGGACAGGTGGAAGCGCATCTTCCAACGCATCAAGGACGACGCCAGGGCCAAGAAGAGATTCTACACCAGAGGCATCGATTATCGCATGGTGGCGCCCAGGGCCTTCGGCACGGGCGGAGGCGGTGCCCGAAGGAAGAAGAAAGGGAAGGGGGCGAAGAAGAAGAAGAAGAAGAAGAAGACAACGACGAAGAGGGGGACGGTTAAGAGGAGAGGTCGGGGCAGCCTGCAGAGCATGAACCTCAAGGCCGGTCAGGCCAGGCTGAAGAGGCTGAAGAGGGACGTGTTCGCGATCTGACGAGGACGGCGGCATGGAGGATGGCGGCGGCGAGGGGGGCGCCGAGGGCGAGGGCGAGGGCGCGAGGCGGTTGCGGGCCATGGTGCTGAGGGCCTACCTGCGGCCGGGCCACCCGGTGGCCTTCTCAGCGCCGCAGACGGTGGCCCGGTTCTTTGGCATCTCCAAGGAGAGGGCCAAGTCCATCTTGGAGCACGAGGACGGCTACACGCTCCACAGAGAGTACAAGCAGCCTAGGGTGTACAATCCCTACTATGTGCACTCGCGCCGGGAACAAGTGCAGGCCGACCTCATCGACACCAGCGCCCTCGCGGCCAAGAACGACGGCGTGCGCTTCCTGCTCGTGCTCATCGACATCATGACCAAGAAGCTGTGGGTGTACCCGCTGCAGAACAAGGCGCAGGAGACGGTGCGGCGGGCCCTGCAGGCATGGTTGCGCCGCCTGCGCTTTGACAAGCCGGAGAAGCTGATGACGGACAGGGGGCTCGAGTTCCGGGGCGCCCGCGTGCGCCAGCTGCTGGCCTCGAGCGGCGTGGAATGGCAGCCGGCGCTGGGCACCCTCAAAGCCTGCTTCGCCGAGCGGGTCAACAAGAGCCTGCAGCTGCTCATCTACAAGTTCCTGACGGCGCGAGAGACGCTGCGCTACATCGACGTCCTGCCCAACCTGGTCGAAACCTACAACGGCAGACCGCACAGGTCCATCGGCGGGATGACGCCCAACGAGGCCGACCGCCCGGCCAGTCAGCCCCAACTGCGAGCCATCTTCCGCGAGCGCTACGAGAAGATAGGGAGGCTGAGGCGCGCCCGCCTCCCCTTCAAGGTGGGCGACGTGGTGCGGCTGAAGACCCTGCCGAAGAAGGTCAGCTCCTCCAGCAGAGCCTACGCCGAGCAGTTCCACGGCGAATTCTACACCATAGTGCGCATCAATCGGACCCTGCCGATTGCCATGTACTATTTGAGGTCGATGGACACGGGCGAGCTGATCGAGGGAGGGCTCTACGCCAACGAGCTCCAGCGCCAGCGCGGGAACGTCTGGAAGATCGAGAGGGTGGTGGCCGAGCGAGTGAGAGCCGGCCGCCGCGAGCTCTACGTCAAGTGGAAGTACTTCTCAGACCGTCACAACTCGTGGATCCCCGCGGGCAACGTGGTGCAGGCATTCTGACCCGCCGCCGCCGCCATGGACCTCTCCGCCGCCGGCGACGAGAGGCTCTACGTCTGCCTCTCGTCCGGCGAGTCGCTGGAGGCCTTCCCCGCCAACACGACCAGCCAGTTTGTCAACCTCCTCCCCCAGACGCTGCTGAATCGCCACCACAAGGCGTTCTATCTGCGAGTGCTGGGCGTGGCCCTCTCCAACGAGGTGGAGGGCGGCGGAGTCACCTACGCTAGGATCAACATCGGCGAGCTGGAGGCCCAGCCCCACAACCGGGCCTTCAGCCGCATCGCCAACGGCTTCGCCTTCCCGCCGCCCAGGAGGATCGGGCGCAACTACGCGCACCACGCGTTCACAGAGACGCCCTTCCTACCGCTCAAGTTTCAGGCGCTCAGCCAATTCACGGTGAGGCTGACCGACGCCGAGGGCAATCTCCTGCGCCTCAAGGAGGGCCCGCCCACCCTGATCTTCCTGGAACTGAGCAGCCAGAGCATGGACGACCAGTTCGTGGTGACCTGCAGTTCGCTGCAGCCCACCCTCTTCCCCGAAAACACCCTGGGCCAGTTTACGGCGCCCCTGCCCTCCGAGCTGCATCTGGGCGGGTTCGAGGCCGCGCTGCTCCAACTCATCACCCCGCCGGGCCTCGCCGACATGCGCGAGAGGGCGCAGCTGACCATCAACGACGTACGCTTGGAATTCGACCTGCTCACCTACCGCACCACCACCGCGTTCCTGGAGGACGTGGCTCAAAAGATTGCCGCCAGCCAGCTCGGCGACATGCTGACCTTCGGCGTGATGCCCCCCGAGCGCAGGTTTGGCGGCCAGGCATACCTGGGCCGGAAGCATCGCCTGGACCAGGACCGGCAGAACATGATGATCAAGGTGGCGGCCAACAAGGCCTTCGCCTCCGCGATGGGGCAGACAGTGCAGCCCTTTGACCCGACGTGGCTGATGCCCGGGACCGAGAACCGCATCTACTTCGACGGTCTGCCCAACTTCTTCAACGCCATGCCCAATCCGGTGGCCCTGCTCAAGTGCGACCTCATCGACACCCGGATGCTGGCCGGCCCCCACGCCCAGATGTTGCAGTACGTGCCGCTGGTCAAGACAGCCCACTCGCGCCGGCTGCACGAGCCGCAGAACCTCGTCTTCCACAACACCGTCAGCCATCCGGTGAACAGCATCTCGTTCTCCCTCATCAACCCCGACGGCAGCCAAAAGGACCTGCGCACGGGCAAGGACGAGGACGAGATCATCGTCAGCCTGGTGCTGAGGAAAAAGAAGGGCCCCGCCGACCCGAACTATCGAGCGAACGAGCGAATGTAGGGAGAGACTGAATAAAGAGAGTGGTGGAAGAAAAAATCTTTTATTGACGCGCTTCCGCTTCAATCAGTCGAATTGCGTTCGCACTTTAAGCTTTTTCATCAGGCGAAGATCGTCTCGGGAGAGGCTCGCGCCGGTGTCGGGATCGTCTCGCTTCCTCTTCTTGCTCTCCAGCTGCCAGTCGTGCAGGGCGGAGAGAGCCTCCCTCCGCATCTTGGGCGGCAGGCCGGAAAAGTCCAGGGCGGCGTGAACGTCGTCTTCCTCGTCTTCCGTAGGCTCGTAGGCTCGCTTTGCGGCAGTTCTGCGACCGCTCCTCTTGGCGGCAAACGCGTCCCGGGCGGCCTCGGCCTCCTGGGCGAGCCACGCTCTCTCGGCTGCGGCGGCGGTCGGCACCTCCGTCGCCCCGTCTGCAGCGTCTTCGTCGTCATCGGCGTTGGCCGCGGGGGTCCGCCTGCCGGCAAACTTGCTGGCCGCGCTCTGCCTCAGCTCCTCCTTGTAGATCTCCCTCATGTCGTGAATGATGCGCCGGTCCTTGTCCCTCTGCCTGAGGGCCGCCCCCGGCGACAGGATCTTCTTCCTCTTCGAGCCCCTCAGCTGCTGGAGTCTGGTCTTGACCAGGTTCTCCATGACCCTCCTCTTCTGATCGTCCTTCTTGCCCGCCTCCACGCGGGCGCTGTTCAAGATGGCTCTCTTCCTGATGGAGTCGCCGTCCTCCCGGGGCGCCCGACGCTTCCCGGCCGACGAGGGCTTCTTCTTGGGCGTCGCGTCCACGTCCATGTCGGCGACGGCCGGCGCGGGCTGCGGATGGGAGGAGGAGTCGGCCTCCTCGACCTCCATGGGCAAGCCGGGCCCGTCGCCGCCGTCCCTCATGACCGCGTCCGGCTCGGTGGGCAAAGACAGCACCCTCGTCCTCGAGCGCCCGGAGGAGCCTCCCCTCCCGACGGCCGTGCCGACGCCTCCAGTGGGCCCGGGTCGAGCGGCATCATAGTAGAAGGCGGTCCTCCTCCTGCGATCGGAGCTCGCTGCCTGCGATGTCGCTCGGCCGGAGGCGGGTTCCCGCCGCTTGATGGAGGCCGTGGCGGCGCCGGTGGAGTCGGCGGTGGCCGCGGCGGCGCCGCCGCCGGAGGTGCCCTTCTTGCCGCCGCCCTCCGACCCGATGACGACTGTGCCGCCGTGCGACACGTCAATCTGGTTCACGTTGCTGTGGTCCCTGACGTCGCCGCCGACCCCGTCGGCCTGCGGGCGATGGCCGCCGCCAGCCATGGACCTCTCATACTGGTCCTTGGGCACCAGGTACATGCAGTCATATCGTCCCATGCCGGATCAGCTCTGGAAGATGTCTAGCAGGAGGGGCACGGCGGTCTTCAACACCAGGCCCATGGGCTTCCCTCCCACCTGCGCCAAGGTCTTCTTCTTCCGAACGGCGGGCTTGTCCTTGTCGGCCAGGTATCGAAACTCCTTCTTAAAGGGGCCCAGAGCCCGCTTCAGCCGGAGCTTGGTCTCCATGGGCACCTTGTTTGCCTTGAGCACGTGGGCTATGGTGCGGTAGAGCCCGTCCCTGGTACTGTCGTCCAAGTGAGCCAGCAGTATCATCCTCTGGTCCGGCTTGAGTTTGCGCAGCACGTCCAGCACCGGCAGGAGAAACTTGATCGGGGCGCTCCTCCCAGCCTTCATTTTCGGTCCTTTTCTTCGATCAGCCGCGGTCTTCGGGCGCCGCCGAGGTGGAGGCCACGGGCTGCTGGGAGTCGGGAGCCGGGATGTCGGCGGCGGCGGCGTCCGGCTGCGGGGGCGGGGAAGGGGTCGCGGGGCCGCGGGGTCGCTTGGTCGCCGGTCGGCGCGGCTTCTTGGCGATCGGCGCCACCGGGGGACGGGAGGGCTCCCGCTCGTCGTCGGCCTCGAACTCGTCGAAGTAGTCGCTGGCGGCGGGCCCGTGCAGGAACAGGTGGCTCAGGCCGCCGATGAGCCTGCGGTCCAGGCTGTTCACGTGTTTGGCCACCACGTGCTCTACTTTGATGGTAATGAGGTCGACCAGCTTGGCCAGCAGGGCCGACAACATGCGTTCGAGCGGCGACTTCGACTCGGCGCGGAGCGGGGGCCGGCGGGCAATGGGCGGCGGGCAACGCCTGGAGCCCCTCTTCAGGATGGGGGCGGTGGTCATGGTGGAGGGAGACGGGGGGGAGGGATCACTTGGCCCCTCCGGACGTCGCCGTCCCTCTTAAACGTGGAAGCCACCCTCTGCCACCCACGCCCTCATGGGCAACTCCCTGGGCAGGTAGTGCGAGCGGATGCGCAGCTTCTCCTCCCTCTGCTGCGTCAGGTCCACCAGCAGGCACTGGTGCGGCTCCTTGGTCACCTCCTCGTACGCGTCCGCGATCCACTTTGGGTTCTTGGGAGAGAGCTGGCGGGCGAGGGTGAGGATCTGGGCGCCCTCCCTCGGGTTCTTGTGTATGTGCAGGTACTTGCAGTTGAGGGAGATCTGGCGGGCCAGTTTGTTGGGCGGGAAGAGGCTCTGGAAGAGGATGAAGGTGGACGTGTTGTGGTGGCGGCTCTGCACCGTGACTATGTCCACCATGCTCTGGTCTATCTGGGACATGAAGTCGTCGATGACGACGATGGAGCCGCCGCGGTCGCAGTGGGGCGCCACCAGCTTGACAAACTCGTCCGAGCTCGGATTTTTCTTCACAAACTTGGTGACGACGCCCTCCCGCATGAGGGCGTCGTAGATGGGCTGCCAGGCCGCGTAACAGACCACCACGTTCTTGATCTTCTCGCCGCCCTCGATCATCTCGTCCTTGGCCCTCAGGATGTCGGCGGTGCGATAGGTCTTGCCGCTGCCGGAGGGGCCCACCATGAGGTGGGTGGCGCCGCGGATGAAGCGCAGGTTGTGCGTGGAGTGCATGTCGCAGTCATGGAGCAGCTGCCGCCGCCCGTCGCCGCCGGTGGGGCAGCGAGCCTTAAATGTCGACCAGAGTCCCTCTCTTTTTTTCAAAAGTTTTTCCCCCCAGGTGGAGGGGTGGCCGGGTGCTGGCTGCAAGCCTCCCCCTTTTTTCACAGGTGAGTGGCTGCTGCCTGCCGGCTGCCTCCTCCTCCTCCTTTTTTTCCTCCGGTCCGTCGCGCTCTGTCCCTTTTTCTGCATGGAGGGCTCACATAGCCACATGGGTGCTCACATAACCAGCAGGGTGGCTCATTTAGACCACATGGCTGCTCCGCTAAACACATAACCATATACTACTGTGCGCTGTGCCAAAAATTCCGGGAGATTGAAATGCGGCCAATGGAGCAAAAATATTGAACTTTTTTGGACTTAAGTGTTCCCAGTAGACTTGGTTTTTGTTGACTTGAGGTCTTTTTCTTTGCGAAAGTGACTGGACACTAGTGCAAACAAGCTTTTGAAAAAAATAAAACTCGGTCGACTCTGGCGAAACCGTCTAATGGACTTTCGGCTAATTGCGAGGAAAGAAGAAGAAAAAAGGCTTGACGACAGGGAATAAAATTAA
>JAAUYK010108037.1_pt1 | contig 22145 bp, 14 predicted proteins | sample 7278021 | NCBI WGS metagenome assembly JAAUYK01 (sample SAMN14350223, study PRJNA611818) | marine sediment metagenome | isolation source: surface marine sediment (1.8m) | place: French Polynesia: Moorea | collected 2018-08
CTCGATGGCCAGGATGCCCAGGTTGATTCCGCCGATGGTGGCCGACCAGGGCTCCAGCCACCACGCGACCTGCTGCCTGCACCCGTACTTGTACTCGATGCCCGTCACGAGGCTGCGGCACTCGACCGGCACCGGCTTGTGCGCGTAGATGAAGTCGAAGGAGCTCTCGGAGCCGCAGCACTCGACCTATACAGATTGGCAAACAGGCCAGGCTGATATTAGATAGACGACTATAAAATGCATGACAGCCCACAACAGGACATTACACATTCAGGACACGCGTAGCAACCATTTCTATGGCTAATTGAGCAGTTGTGGCCGAGTGGTTAAGGCGTTGGACTCGAAATCCAATGGGCTCTGCCCGCGCAGGTTCGAATCCTGCCGACTGCGGAAAGATATTTTTGCTATAAATTCGGATACTCACGTATTCCATGATCTGCCTCATGACGTACGCGGCCTTCGGCTCCACGTCCCAGTTGTAGATTAACCTGAGGAAGACCTCGTTCAGCTCGTCGGTGAGGGTCTTGCTCTCCTCGACGCCGTAGACCAGGATGACGACGGTGCCGATGAACTGGAGGAGGCCGATGATCACGGTGCAGCCGAGCACTAATTGCATTAGGCCGGTGCGATCCTGAAATAAATACGGAAAGGTCAAATTCGATTTCTCCAATAACGAACAACATTCACTTACATATGCGGTAGCGTATAAGCCCAAGATGCAGGCGGCAACTCCGAATATCGCAGCGACCATACAGACGTAGGTGCAGTACCAGTAGGTGTACCACTCCATCATCCACACCCATCTGGCAAAGTCCAGGTCGAACCGGATCCAAATGGTGATCGAGAATATGGCCAGGTTGAGGATCAGCATGAAGAACTGCGCAAAAAAGTTGATGGGAATGTTCGCACTCATGCTGGAATTCAATCCTCACCTGCAAGGGGAACAGCCACCACTTGTACTTGGTGATCTGCCTGTCCAGCTGATCCCCGTCGGGGATGCCGTAGTCCTTCGCCATGACGGAAGTTAGTCCTTGGATGAAGGCGGCTATAGATGGCCGCACCTAGTTTTCCTTTGTATGTATCACACTCCCCGAGCAGCACAATATGGCGTCACTATTATTCGGAGGAGGAGATAGCGGGCGGCAGCGGCGCGTCCTTCTATCTCGGCCTCGCCGACACCGCCCTCCAAGCCGCCCTCGCCGGCCTAGGTCGGGATGGCAGATAAGACAATTTATCTGCGCAGACAGATAAAGGCACCTGGGTTGGGCTCTTCCGGTTTCTTAGTCTACTGGTTCCGTTTAAAGCACGACACAAGGACTTCAGAGGATTCACACTCTAAAGCTGTAAGACACTCGAGATTCGTTATGTGCTATCTCACCAACACCAACGGGCCTTCGGAGACACCTATATTATGTACTACTTGTAGGTGCGGGCAACGTTCCTAGCGTGTTTACCATGCGGGCCGCGCGGATATATCTCCCAATCGGGGTTTGAGTCAGCGGCCCAAATCTTATCAGAGCTAGCTTTGTTTCAACGCGTTGGTATATAGGAAGGGTGTCGCGATTCAGTGATCGGAGCTGGGTCATTCAGGCGATGAAGCATGAATATACGGCCCTACATACTCACTGTTCAAACAATGTTTCCTGACTCACATGTCAGTGGTATGCGAGCAGAGATCGAGATAAGACGTGCATGATTGCGGCTCCTTCTAGTCGGAATCGAACATGCATTGCATGCAGCTAAATGCACGAACGTTAGTCAGCTCGAGTGTCGCGCAATTAACCTGCATTACCAGCTATTGTACGTGTATAACTTGAGTAATCGGACCCACGGGTTTTCCAGCGGGGAATATACGCGTACATTAATCCCTCTCAATAAAAAATCTTCGGAGAAAAAAATGATTGGGTCATAAATGCGTTTATAAACAGCGCAGAATTCCCGTGGTGCAATAGGTTAATTTACGCAGGATTAAGGTAGGCAATTTAGGCGAAATCGAGTTTACGAATGTGTCCCGAAAAGGTTTCCTTCCTACTGACCTACTTAGTGCTCGGAACCAACTAACGGTTTCAACCATAGCAGAGTGGCGCAGTGGAAGCGTGCTGGGCCCATAACCCAGAGGTCCGTAGATCGAAACTACGCTCTGCTAGGAAAAACTTTTTGCAACGCCTTCTGTACAACTATCATTTATTCGTACTTAGAAGAAGCATTCTATTAACTTGATATGGGTTAATACTGTTATAATCCATGTGCTGTTAAAGCTTTTCGCAATGATAGTGTGCCATTTTGAAGGTTAGATGCTAGTCAAGTGCTAATAATGCGTGTGTCGTACATAATTTAAGTCACAGGGGAGGCAATAAACGATTCTGCTAGTTTTGTAATATATTCCTCAAGGCAATCTCTTCATCCAGATGTAGGTGGCGACCAAGCCGGCGACCGTCACGGCCAACGATGAGGCCGCTCTTCCTCCGCCCGACCTGTACTCTGGCCACGCGCCGATGTAATCGTCCTCGTCGATGCTGTCGTCGTCGCCGTCGTCGATGCCGTACCCGCCGCCGGCGCTGATGCTCCTGCCGCCGTACATCCCGCCCCTGTCCTGAGACATGGGAGGCGCGCCGGTCGTCTTGTCCCTCCGCCGTTTCGGCTTGTTCTTCCCGCCGCCGTCACGTCTGTTGCCGCCGCCGCCGCCGCGACCCCAGTCTACCTCGTTGTTGGATCGCCGCGGGGGCGGACTCGTCGGCGCAGGGGTGGGAACGTACAATTCTAAGCAGAAACATCCAATTATCCAGCCATATTCAAGTCATGCAGGAGTTGGACTCGGATTGCATCATAAAATAGAGGTGGCGCCATCTGACGGAAGAAATCTGTGCAGCCCAAGAAAATGTAACGCGCGCCTACTTATTTGGCGCCAAAACAGAGGTAAATTGGCGTACAACTACGCGAACTTAAATGGCACCAGTGTTTAAGAGCAAAATTTAATTACTGCTAACTTATTACCTTGCAGTGCGACCGTCCCTTTGACCGATCCCTTGGAGTTCCTCGCGACGCACGTGTAGTTCCCAAAGTCCGTGTGCCTGACGTCGCGGATGGTCAGGATCATGGTCACTGTATAGATCGACTCCTTCTTTTCCATCGGCAAAAACCGGCGGCTGGGATTGATGTTGCGATCTGGAGTAAATTAAAGAATAATATGTGTTCCCAAGGCTATTAGTAAGCGCGATATATTCAGCCTCATTCTCTAAACCTCTCTGCTCACCCATTTCGCGCGCTCCGCCGCCTTTCTTGATCCAGTAGTTGACCGACGTCGGCGACGCCTCGACAGAGCAGGAGAGCTGCACGGTGCTGCCCAGCTTCGTCGAGATCATGTGCTCGTGGACTTTGATCAGCGGATGAACTGTTGATGCATACAATATATTAAATGATACCTTATACATGTACAAATTAGAAGGTTAATTTACTCACAGTGAACGAGCACCATGATCCGTTTGGACACCGGCGACGGGATTCCGTTCTTGGCGATGCAGAGGTAGGCGCCCATGTCGGCGCGGGTCAGCCGGCTCAGCTCCAGGTCGGGTCCCTCAACGGAATCAACTGTAACAACATTAACGGGCGTTTTCGCACATCTGCGGTACAGTACTGTACTAGTATGTTGAGAGAACAAGAAAATTTTAGTCCGAATTACATGTAACTAAATATCCGTCTGTCGGACCGAGTGCAATGGATTTCGCAGCTATAAATATTCTGAAACGACTGGCTGCTATACGGACGCGGACGGACGACGCAGTAGTAGACGAACGACGACTGCACACTTTTTCCATTTTCTCCTTCCTTCCCTCTCTCCCTCTCTCCCCAGCTCTCCGGCCGTGGAGCCTTGAAGAATGCCTTTTAGAGTTTGCCACACGGAAAGAATACTAATCAGCTTTACGATCGGAAATCGGCCCCGAGACGTCTTATAAGAGCTCACCAGCTACTCGACTATACTGCTCGAGGGAGCGAGAGGGAGAGAGCGGGTGGGGACAGCAATCCATTTTAAAGGAGAGAGCTCGCTCGAAGCTAGGGAGTAGGGTGACAGAGTGTGTGCGGATCGAGCTACACGTAACGAAAAGAGCGACACATTAGCTCGAATGAACGAGTAATGTTCCATCGCCATTATTAATGTCTGGCTAAAACCTGCGCTGCTGAGTATTTGAGTGTAGTTGGCCTAGGAGAAAGTGCCTTCACTTCAGATATTAAGAATGTGTGTGAAATCGACTTAGAAAGCATATGCCTCTTGCGTCAAATCATCCGGCTAGCTCCCTGTCGCAATTTGTAACCGATAGCTTGCAAGGGACGGACGGAGGAGAGCTAGGAGAGGAGCTGACAAACAGCTGCCTGCTCGAAGAAGCCTGTCTGCCTGCAGTGGCACCTGGGTCATAAAATGGGCGCCTCCTGATCCCTATAACGTGCAAGGGTCCCCTCTAATTGAAATCGAAACTTAAAATGCGTAGAATCTTCCATAATTTCGCATGCGTACTTGGAAGTTATGATGCTATTATTGGCTGCATTTGGCAACCCTTCCGTTCTCCTTTTAGGAAAATTTGCCTCCGTCCGTCGGCGTCCGTCCGTCCGCTGCGCCAACGAGCAGCTTTTTAAATTGACAAAGAAAGCAAAGGGGAGCTAGTGTATCAGCTCCTCTGTTTTATACTCTCGCAAGATGCTGCGCGTGCAAAACCGATCCACAGTCGACATTGCACATTCGAAAGCAAAACTATACGTATATGTCGAACCAATTTAAAATCATGCAGTCTCGGCTATTGGAGCATGACCGCGGCGGCTTCGGATCCGGTCCCTTTCTTTTCCAACGCCTGCGTTTGAATTTCCATTACTGTGAGAGCCCTCTCGCCTAGCTTCTTCCTTTCTTCTATCTCCGCCCCGGCCGGCATCATAGTCTTCCTCCTCTCGCCCTTTCATTTCAGCACCAGCCGCACGTACTCAGGGCCGGAAGCTAGCTGGATCCAGCTGGCAAGAGCAATGCATCTTTTTCGTCTGTTAGGAATGAGCTCTGGTTTATCTCGCAACGTGCATTATAAGCCTAGCTAGCTAGGCTGCCATTTCCGTATGTCATGGGCACCCTTAGTTCTCACCACCTTCTTTCTGGTGGAACACATCCCCGGCAATCAAGGAGAAAACCAATCATGGTTAAGAGTTGTTAGAGAGAGAGAGAGTAAGGTGGGGAGAGATGATAGGGCAAACTTTTTCCCCTCCTCCCCGCGTGGCGTGAGAGGGGGTCAAAAGTGTGTGGGGTTGGTTGGAGTACCGCGTAGTAGTGGTCCCTTGTCAGTCACAGACCGCGGCGGCCAGCTATTCACACCTAGCTATCGAGTTAACCGCAATCTTAGCAAGTTGGATATATATACCCCGGTAGCCTTAATCTCCCAATAGCCTCGCTTTCTCCTTTCGACAGTCATGCAGCAGTCTGTTCTCGCGCGCATTGCTCTCAGGGGAGGAATGACGGCCGCCGGCGACGAGGTCCAACTTTTTATGCTCGTCCAAAAATGTGGCTGAGAGTCACGATGCGACACAGTTTGCACCATGATCGACAAAGATTCACATGTAGTGACCGTCCGTAGTTGGCTTCGTTACTCTCCTACATTGTCGCTGCGGCCATTGTGCTGCGGCGAGCGGAATTAGTCTCTTGCTGGGATACCGGCCGGCCGGCCGGCCGGCGGGGACCAATTTCGTGGGACGGCGTTAATTGGAGAACAAATACGAATGAGAGGGGAGATCGAAAAGGAGATACTCACCCCTGACTGTCTTCCCGAGTTCGTTCCTGAGAGCGATCATTGCTCCGTCCTCCCTCCTCCATGTGACCGTCGGCTCCGGGAAGCCCCTCGCCTCGCACCTCAGGCTGACCCCGGCGCCCTCCGCCACGATCGTGTCGTTCGACGTCTCGTTGTACAGGATGTCGGGAGCCTCGACCACGCTCAGCAAACCAATCTGGAAAGTGAAAGAGGGGCCGGAAGTGCCAGAGGACAACTACAGTACGTGTAGGCGTATGCTGTAGGGTAGGTCGACGGCGGATTAGGATCGAGGACGCGCTTTAATCTTAAAGCAAGCCTTGAAAAGACACTTTTTCAGCCACGAGCTAGTCTAACGCCCTTTTCCGCAGTTGGATAAATCGCTGTTTCTAATCAACACCAACACGTCCATTAACTCCCTCGCCGCTGCATGTGGCCTGCTCGCTCCCCCATTCGGAGTCGGAGTTACACCTCGGCAGTTCCTGCCTGCCTTCTCCCAGTTAATTCCTCGTAGGCGCACCCATCTGTGACTGGCGGTGACCCCCCATCAATCGGCGCCAATCTCGAAACGTCACTCTCGGGTGTGAGAATTTCTGCACGGAGTCCCTCTCTTCGTCTCAGAATTTGTCGCAATTGGATCAACTCAACTCGGAGAAAGAGGAAGGAGGGAGTCAATTGGACGAAGAGAATTCCAAACAGGCCGGATGAAAGAGAATACTACGTATACCAGCAGCTAGTCGATCGACTCTCGGTGCAATGCTCTCAAAGGAAAAATATCTGCAGCGCGGAGGAGGATGGAGAAGGGCGAAAGCTGGGCGAGAGAGACGTGACGTAAAATAGGTGTTTTGGTCCGTTGCTTGCTGTATCCATTTTGGAGGAGAGACTGACTTCGATCGGCTGCCCGGCCACAGGGATAACATATTGGTATTGCCTGCCCGGCCGAAGGACTCACCCAGCCAGATGCCCATATTCGAGGAGAGGATGGAAGGAGACAATGGAGCGGGCAGAAAAATGGAGTCGAATTTGCTGCTCCTCGCGTCTCTAGACAGTGACGAAGACCCTCTCATTGCGATGCCCAATAAGGAGGCGGCCGTTCGGCCGGCCAATTTCATTAGACGAATAATCAAAGTGTCCTCTCCTCCTCTTTTTCTCCCTCCATTCATTCCAGTTGCGAAACAATGCGAGGAATGCGCGGAGACGAATACGCACTACAGACATCGCTTGAGCCTTTCTCAGTTAGCAGAAGTGAAACGCCGACGACGACTGACTTGTGTACGCGCACAATAGTTTCTTGTCAATCCTACCTGACTCGTCATCGGCTCCGTGTTAATCTGGCACATGTAGACGCCGGAGTCGTTCCTCTGCACGCCGTTGATCCTCAGCGTCCAGCTGTTGTGGCCGTTGTGCTCAACGTGCATCCGAGGGTTGTTCGTCACCATGTGCGTGTGGATCGCCAGGATCGCCTTAGAGTCCGAGCGCAGCCAGGCAACCTAATAAAAATCGTCATCAGTCACCAATGTGCGTGCTTCGATTTTGCATATACGTATTATGTTTTCACCTTATGTCCGCCCAGATGCTTGACAACGCACGTGAACTGCGCCAGCCTCCCGGCCGCCACCGTGATGTTTTCCAGCGGCGAGATGAAGCCGGGCTTGTAGGCCGTGACTGTGTCATACAAGAGGTTAGCGTTATTATCCGCGCGCGATCGTGACTGTCGTACACAAAAGATGGCTAGATAATAAGGGTGACCGCGAATAACGAGCTCCCCGGAAAGAAAGCTCCTTTTGGTCGTTGCTTTCACTACGATATAGTATTTACCCGGCATTGGCATGTAGCTGAGCACGAGGAGGATGGAGAGCGCAATCTGCGTTTGTCCGCAGCCGTTGTGAGACACAACAGAAGGAGCGGGAGTGGGCAACGACATGTCCATGGGACAACTCTTTTTTGTTGCGGCCGACTTGCTGGAGACCATGATGATTGAATACTATGCGGTGAAAGAGAAAGTCTTCATTAGGGACTACTTTTGCGGAGCTAGACGTGCGCGCGAAGTCAAGTTTAACGCTCACCAGACTCACACGAGCTCGCTTCTCCTATCGCTATCTGCTATACCTACCTCGCTATAGCGGCCGGCTGCGGAGTATCCAGAGAGCTGAGTGCTAGCTAACAGAGCCGCTCAAAACTTCCCATAAGTTAAATTAGTTCCACTTCCTTTACCGCCACATAACGTACGTTGTCGCGCCCCAAGAAAGGGAATATACGTAGCGGTGGCGGGAGGAAGCTGGTCTTCACTGTAGTTGAGATCGCAAGTGCTCAAATATCCGTAATTACCGCAAGGAATCGATATATCTTATCGCGTTTGCTTTGAAATGCCTTTAAATGCAAGTACGTATAAGCGTAGTGCATGCTTCGAAGGCCAAAATCTATTGGTTGCGCAATGTTTCTGCCGTATGCAACCGGTTTATCTTGTATAGCTAAGATTAGGAATCTGCAAAAAACTTGTTTTGAGTCGTATGGGACTTCAATCTTGGGCGTCGAAACATGAGAACTTGGACCCAAAACATCCCGAGACCTTGGCTAGCTTGCTGCTTTCATTTACTCTGCATACGCTGATGGTTTGGTCTTCATGTGAACTGAGCCATGCGATCCTTAATAGTCCGAAAGCGCGTGTCGATAGGCAGACGCCTCTTATCAGTTGGCTGTGTAAAGTAAGCTGCAGTCTGCGCATGCATGATGCGGTACGGCAATTCCGAAGGAGAAAGCTTCGCTATAATAGATCTGGGTGGCCGGGTCAATCGTAGCAAAAATAACACACATTGAACGTGTCCTCGCTTGCGAAAAAGTGTTGCTGCGATGAGTTTAGAGGGCTTTCCCCCCTGCAAGTGCCGCCATCATCCTCCAGCCTTGTCAATTTTCCACCTCATGGAACTCTCCCCCTCTCTACTTCGATCAGAGATTATTATTGATGCGACTTACCTATGTGCGATCGGCTCGGCCCCTCCCTTCTTTACGACGCCAGCGAATGCCTCCGTTCAACGCGCAACGCTTTTCGCATATACGTACTACGTATGCACGTCTGTTCAAAATGGTGGATACCCACTATGCACGGACAGGACCTCGCCGATTGAGCGGCGGCGAGAGGATGCCGGAGCGGCTTTCCGCTCGATGGTTTCCCGTCGGATGGTCTCTCGGTCGCCCAATCGAGACCGCGGAGGATGCTGCAACGGCGAGAGGCAGCACGAAGGCCCGTTGGAGGAAGAGGGCGAAAAGGGGATTATTGGGGCGTCGTGCGAAAAGGAGAGCAAGGAGGCAGCGACACAGCGAGGCCTAGCTAGGTGACATTGGATTTATACGTTTATATCTTCTAGCGTTTCATCTTTTTGTTAAGCAGAATGAATTGAGTACAAATATTCGTAATAGGAAACAGTAACCGATAATATAGTTAGAGTGCGACTGCGACAAAGTCGTATCTGGGCGACTTCATGTGCCTGTTGGTGGGGAAGAATCCGAACTGATCGTTGTACTCGTAGATGCCGGTGTGCTCCTTGGCCCTGTAGTTTCCGTCTCTGCCGCCCATCATGAAGAGGCGACCGTCGTCGACGGAGAGGATCGCCTCGCCGTACATGCCGTTCTCCAAGTCACCGCCGACAGTCTGCATAGTTAGCTGCCACTCCTGGGTCTGTGCACGAACATTTTACTTAACGCCCACGTAAAATAAATATGGGTAAATGCTACCTTTGTGTCGAAAATCTCAATTTGCCGAACGTTCGATGCCACCTTGTTCGAATCTCCTCCCGCCACGACGACGATGGCGTCCTCAGAGTTGCTGTCCTTTCGGTAGACTCCGCACGCGTGGTCGATTCTCTTCTCCTTGAGGTTGGCCTGCTTCTTCCACGCCGGGACTGAGTCGGCAAAGTCGTAGGTCCACGTCTGTCTCGACTCGATGTAGCCATTCGCCTCCTTCTCCCACTGGCTGCCGCCGATGAACATCACCTTCGTCTTGCCCAGCCGGACAACACAATGAGCCTTTAAGATCGAATGATGTGTCGACACAGCAGTTCCAAAAAGTAATAAATCCCCAAACCTGGAAGCCGTAGTTCTTTGGCAGTAGCGGCCCCTCGACCCACTCTCCTTTGACGAGCATTTCCGATGTCTTCTCGACTCTTTCGTCACTCTCGCCGCCGAGCACCCACATGGTGTCTTCGCCGCCAGAGGCCTTCGTTTGCACGAGGATCGACGCGGCCTTCCTCCTCGCCTTCGCCAGGGACGCCGCCTCCTCCCACCGCTTCCTGTCGGCGCCCAACTTGTAGCATTTTTCACTCCGCCTTTTTGTCTTTACGTCGTAGCCGCCGCAGACGAGCACGCTATTGTCCTTCAGTTTCTCGCCGGTGGCGCCAATCAGGTGGGCCGGAAATTCGGGAAGGTTCCTTGCCGCCGCGCTTCTCGTCTTGGAGAAGGAGAGCACCTCCGAGGTGGGCTTGGAGAGGTCGTCGGAGCCAACGAAGAGCATTTCTGGCAGGTTTGAATATGCGGGCGCCGTCCCTGGTCCCGCCGCGTGCAGCATGGCCATGTTGGACGGGCTCGCGACCGCTGCCACCATGGAGTACCTGGGCGAGGGGAGCCTCTTGTCGAGAAGCTTGAAGCCGAAGTACTCGTTGTACTCGAAGATGTAGTCCACCTCGCCGCCGAGGCCGAGGGTCTTGCCGCCGAGGAGGAGAAGTCGGCCGGGCTCGAATTGGACCAGGGAGGAGGACCAGAGACCCACACGCCTGAAACAATGCATTACTTAAAGCTTTTGATCTAAGTCATTTTGCTAGGAATGAATCCTACTTTGTGTAAGGTAAGGAATGCTCCGTGAGAGTCCACTCTCCGGTCTCCAAGTCCAGCAGCTCCATTCTCATAAGGCTGGCGGAGACCTCCCCAATGTGTCTGGAGTTCATTCCCCCCACGACGGCGACCAGGGTGTCTCCGGTGGCCGCCGATCGGAAGGCTGAGCAGGCATGGCTGAACCTCGTGTCGGCCATCTCGTTCAGCTCCCGCCACCTCCCCGTCGTCCAGTCGTACATCCAAGTGCTGCGGTAGCCGTCGCTCACACGGCGGGACACACCTATATATCGTGGGCAGTAAACTTTTATGCTCGCGTCGTTCCTGTAACCTCGTTTAAGCCTGACAGTAAATGCAGATGTGAACAACTGTATGTGATTAACGACACACGTAATATATTGGCGTCGACATGCAATGCAATGCAGCCGCTCACCTACTTTACCTCCTGTGACGACGGTCTTGTCGTTGTCCAGCGGCACGATGCAGTGCTCGCTGAGCGCCATCGGCAGCTCGGGGCCCGCAGTCCACGAGCCGTCGGCGTCCACGTCGAGTACCTCCGTCGTGTCCGTGATGTCGGAGGCGGCCACCTCGCCGCCCGTGACCCACAATTTGGAGCCACCGATCACCGCAGATGAAGCACCTGTCATTGATGAGTTACGAAATACCGTATATTTGTACAAATTGCTTTTCTACAAGGCCTTGTGTTGACCTTCGCCGCATACTGTTCCCACCTTTCCTCCCATTCCTCAAGGACGGCAGGTTATTCCACTCCTTCGAGCCAGCCACGTTCAAGATTCTGCAGCGGTTGGAGATGACCTTGCCGTTGGCGGCCTCCATGCCACCGCAGACGAACACGCCGCTGACGTTCTTGGCGGCTCCAACGTAGTGTCCGGTAGCCGAGTAGAGTGAACTGACCGGGAATTCTGTCGCCGCCGCCTCGGACACAAGCGCCGTCGACGAAGACGCGTAAAGCAGATCCACCTGCCTTGTGCCATCCCCGCCCACCAGCACTATTTCTGGCCCTGTAACTTCACATTAGAGGAAGAAGTTGATTTAAACTTTAGGTGCAGGAAATTACATATTATGCTTCTGAAACCTACGTTCTGCGGATATTCTTGTAGATAGATAGATGAGCAGCACCAAGACTGCGTAACGCAACGAGCACTGCATGACGCTGAATGAAGTCCAACACTGCCACCTGTTCCACTTCCTATTCTATTAGGTACGAAAGCTATCGTAATAAATAATAGCACTTCTCCGAAGAGGATGCCGCCGCGGCTGACGTCGCCGGAAGAAAAGCCATTGTCAGTCTGAGTCTGTAGGGCCTAGCCCATGCCTTTTCCCGATCGAGTCCGATCGTTCGTGCGTCAGTGAATCAGTCGAGCGGAGGATCACAAATGCGAGCGAGGGAACCGAGGAATCCCTCCCTCCGTCCCTCCCTTTCTTTCTTTCTTTCTCTCTCTAGCGTAATGCCTCATACAAGTGTGCGATGACAGCAGCGGGGCGGCCCACGCGCGATCGAGTGCAAAAGCACACGCGTTGGTAGTACTACGAATGACACGCAGCATGACGCGGCCGGCGAGCTTGGTATTTCGCCACTGGGAATAAAATGTCTGTTCGATCGCGCCCGCACGCCCGCAGGTGTGCTCATTAGCTGGCATTAGATAAAGCGCCTGTTAACAGGCTCACGTGCAAATTGAATCATAATCGTCCTGTGGGGGCAGGAAGTCCCCCTATCGTAGAGAGAGAGAGAGGGCAATGCGCCCTAAAGCTGCGCTTTTTGCACTATCGATGCAATATAATAACAAAATCCGCTATAGCGCAGGTGTCGCGAAGGGGAACTTCGAAAGTGGATCATGCAATCGCGGTGCAGAATCCGTGAAGTATAGGCACGCATATGTAGTTAAGGCAAACGCCAGTCAAACACCGTCGTTGACAGGCTGACTCCAAGGTCGCGACTCACGAGGAACAAACTTACGCGTGTGCTGCACGTGTACTTACAATACTACATAAATAAAGAGTATATTTACGTCGTTATCCAATTCATACTTAGCTGCTATACTACGTGGCTAGTACTTAACGCAGTAGCCATCTCGCCCCCACTAACAGATGTGGCGGCTTGGATCTATCTGCCTAGCTGTCAAAAGATTCGATGCATACGGTACGTGTGTATTAATAACGCGCGATCGACAGCCATTAATAATCAGTCTTCATCATCTCTTCTCTGCCTGTCGGCGAGCGAAGACAGTAACGAGTGTGTTATGTGACGCACGCACATGTCCCTGGATAACGTGGGCGGGGAGGTAACTTACTATAGCTACTCTGTCAGATTAACCAAATCGCGCATAATATCACACTGCTCCAGGGGAGGCAAGGTAAAGGTCGGGATCTGTACAGACTGCTGCTGTTGCTGCGGCTGCTGTGGTTGCGGTTGAGAGTTCACCGATGTCGCGGCGGTCGTCGGCGAGAGGAACAATTGTTGGCCAAAGTCGGCCATCGAGGGCAGTGGCCCTGAGGGGAGAAAGACGGAAGGCTGTTGCGGCTGGTGTTGCTGCGAGGCCTGAGGGACCTGAGAGGCCGGCGTGGACATTTGGTAGTCCATCGGGTACGACTGTCCGACGCCGTAGCCGGCCGCCGGAGTCGTCGCGGTCGAGTCGAAGAAGTATTGACCCTGCTCGTCGGAGAAGATGAAGATGGCCTGCTGCGTGGGGTCCATTAGGGAGTCGTCGCCGTTGACGGGAACGGCCAGGTTGAGGACCTGCACGGGCTCGTTCTGAAGTAGCGCGGCGGCGGCCGCCGCTGCTGCTGCCGTTGACTGTTGGCCAGTCACCATTGACGGGTTGGTCATTGCGAGGCCGTTGCGAACCTCCTGGAAGTTGGGCAACGCTGTCGTCGACGTCGTTCCCGTTGCAGCCGCCGGGGTCGTTTGCGGGTCCGAAAACAGGAAGGGCATGTTGGTGAGCGAGCAGTTGACGAAGGTGCTCGTGTCCATATCTGTCGGCTGTTGCTGCCGCTGCTGTCGCTCAAGGCTCTCCAGGTTGCGAACCAGGGTGTCGACGTGGTCGCTGTCGGTGTCGTCGGAAAGCGAGCCGATGCCCTCCATGTCGTCGGCAGATTGAACTTGCTCTCCGTTGTTGGGGCAGGTGCCGGCTTCGTCGCCATCCCCGCCTCCGCTTCCCCACCTCGCCTTCTTATAGCTGAACTTCTTCTTCGTTGCTTTCTTTTTTGACAAACCCGTCAGCAGGTTGATCTCCGGGGGCTTTTCCTCCGTTGCGCAGTCTTCTAGCTTCATTCCGTCCGGGAGGGGTATCGAATGCTTCTCCAGTCGGTGCTTCGCAAGCTGCCTCATGTCGGCTCCCCTCTCCCCGCACCTGTCGCAGGTGTTTGCGTCAAAGGTTGCCTTGTGGGCCTCCGTCATGTGCACCCTGCATGAGGCGTACGAGTCGAACTCGAGCACCTTGCCGTTGGTGACGCACTTGTTGCACGTCCAGGGTCCCTCCGGTCGGACGGGGTCGGCGTCGTAGTTCGGGCTCTGCACGATCTGTATGTTTTTCCGCCCGTCGGGCCCCGGCTGGACCCTCACGGTGACGCTTACCAGGCGCTCGTGGCCGTTGGCCGACTTCTGCTTGATCTTCAGTTTCGTCGGCTTCTCGTCGTTGATCAGCTGCGGGTTCTTCTTGATCAAGTCCATGATCACCTTGGTGTTGTCTGACGGGGGGACAGGGGCTGCCGACGGCGCCGAAGTCGAAGATGTTGCCGCCTTCTTGCTGTACTTCAAGAAGACGTCCGAGGTAGTGAGCTTTTTTACCGGGTCGGTCGTGTAGATCGACTTGACCGGGTTCGGGTTCTGACGACACTCGATCACCTTGCTGTAGTTGAATTTCTTCCTGCCGTTTTGATCCACCGAGTTACGGCCCCTGGTTTCCTCCTTCACAGCCTCGCCGTTGCTCTCGACGCCACCTGTCCGAGATTCCGTTGCCGTCGCCGACGAATCCTCCATGAGGTCGGGCAGCGCGAAGTTCTTCCCGTTGACGGGAAACTTCTTGTTGGGCAAACACTGCTGCAACTGGCTCTCCATCAGCTTCGTCAACATGTCCAGTCCGAGGAGCTTCCCAGACCTGTAGATTGCCTCGAAGTTCCCCTGGTTGAGCGACAGCTTTCCCGTGTAGAGGAACTGCACGATGGGCATGAGCGAGTCGGCGCTGACAGACTCCGGGAGCGTAACCCTGCCCGGCGTCTTCTGTCGCTCCAGCTCGATTTTGAAGTAGTCGGTGCAGACGTGCAGCACGGAGGAGTGTACGCGCACCGACTTGGCGCCGCGACCGCCGGAGCTGAGCACGAGCTCGAGGTCGCAGGCCTCCTCGCGGCGGTAGAAGTTGTGCAACTTCTGCAGGAGGAACACGCCCCAGTTGTCGATTCTGATGGGACGAAAGTCGGGAGTCGGCCGCTTCGCGGACGGAGGAGGAGCTGCTGGTGCCGACGATCCGTCCATCTTCGAAGCATAACTGAAGGAGAAAATGCGAGACACCGTTATGCGTGAAAGCATGATTAGTACGCACATTTGTCGCCGTGTTAACGTAGACAAACATGACAACGTTTATAATAGCCTTTTACTGTACACAATTCATCCATAAATACTCGTATGACGGAAGCTAGTCGAGAGACGGAAAACTATAAAGAAGGTCGTCAGTCGCCGCCGGCGCCCGTTGTCGACGCTTCCTCGTCGTCCTCATCGTCCCAGTCCATCTCGAGCTTTGCCTTTGTGACGCCCTTATTCGTGCTCGTGTTAGAGGTGGTGGCTGAGTCGGAGCCGTGCAGCTTGGCCATCGCCGCCTCGAGGTGCTGCTGCGATTGCTCAGCTTCCTGTTCCTGTGACGTCGTATTCTCCGGCACCACAGACACGGAGCCGTCCACGGCAGTTTGCAAGACCTGCCGAGTGTTCGCCGTTTCCCCGTCCGTCACGACGAGTTGAGTGGCGTCTCGGGAGCCGCTGGCTTCGTAGTTGACGACGACGGCCGCCGCGCCTGACCCCTGCTGTTGGCCGCTGCCAAAGTCTTCGAGATCAGCCAGAGGCCCGGTCGCAGCGGGGTTTGTCTCTGCCACAACGGCAACGGCAGCAGACCCTGTTGCCTCGCTGTCCGCGGCTTGGGCGCCGGCCGCCAGTCCCAGTGAGGTGGCGATGCCCGACGCCACGTTGGACAGGGCCTCCGCCTCGGAAGACAGGTCCATCGTAGCCGGTCTCTGGGCCTGAGGGCTAATCGCGATCGCTCCGTCTGCCGCCGCAACCTGATCAAGCGTGGTGATGGCATTGCTATTGTTACTGACTGCACTGCTTTGACCCTCGGAGTTGTTCGCCGCCGTCGAATCAGCCTTTTTCGGCGGCCTGCCTCGTCTACCCGTGTACTTTGCCGGCTTTGCCGCCGCTGCTGGTGGAGTCGGAGTCGGCGTGCCCGGTGGAATCTTAATTGAGATGGTCTCCTCGATCGTCTGGCCGTCTGAAGTCTTCTTCATCACTTTGAACTTAATGGACTTGCCCTCCTTGAGCAGGCCGGGATTTCTCTTCAGGACCTCCTGCACGAGCTTCGCCTGCTCGGGCGGGAGACCGGATAAGAAGGCTGGCGAGGCAGCGCTGCCGCCCGGCGAAGGAAGGTCAATGTTCGCCGAAGTACTCACACTGCCGACGACACCAGTCTTCTTGAGTTTCTTTGCCGACGGGGAACTGGCGGGCGATGCTGACGCCGGTCGCCCTCTCTTCTTTGGCGGCGGAGTCTCGTCTCCATCATCAGGCGACTTTCGGGTGATGATTCTTCCGCTTCTGGACCTCTGTACTTCGGGGGCTGCTGGCGTTTCCTTTGCACCGCTCGTCCCGGCCTCCTCCTCTTCAACAGCCCTGTTGAACTCGTCCAACGTGCTGTCAAAGTCCGCGCTCTGAGACTTCGTAGCCGCAGCGGCCTTCGCAGCCATCTCGGCTTTCGTCGGACGACCGCGTTTCTTAGGCGGCGTGGAGGGACTCGAAGACGATGTCGAATCGGCGGGGGCTTGTTCGGGCGGCTTCGCCGTTTCCGGGTTTGACGGAGCTGCTGTCGGCGTCAGGGAAAATCTTACCGACTTCCGAGGGGTCGGCTCAAGGGCGGCTGTGGCATTCGAAGCCGGGGTCTCATGTCGGTCAGTCTTTAAAATAGGTCTTGCCGCTTGAATCGCGCTTCTTCTGTCAACGTTGACCGGACCGGGATCGTCAATGTCCTCGTCAGGTCCGGCTTCGTCGTAGTCCAGGCCGGCGTCGTTGTCGAAATAGTCGTCGTCGTCCATGTCCTCGCCCGCCTCCTGAAGTCTTTTCTTCTGCTCGTCCATCATCTCCTTGATCTCTTCCAGGGACATGTCTTTTCCGCCGCCGGACGGGCCGGCACCACTCTCTTCGTCAAATACTCCGCTGGCGTTCGGGTTCTTGGCCCCCGTCCTCCGGATCTTCTCGAAGTTGAGATTCTGTTGCATTTCGCGTATCTGTCTGGGTATCTTTGGCTTCTCTGGACTGCCGACCTTGCCGTAGGCCTTCGGCAGCGGGTCGGCTTTCACGCGCGGAGGGGGAGGGCCGCTAATAGGCACCAGTTTGGCGCCGGGCGGAGGCCGAGACACGGGTTTCAGCGATATGCCCTTGCCGAGAGCGGGTGCTGGAACGGCATTTGGCGACCGCTGCGAGGTTGTGTCAGTCCCGTTCGCCCTCGCCGTCGCTGCTGGCGGCGGCGGCGTTGCAATTACCGCAGCCTCCGGCTGATTGGACCGCTTCTTCCAGATGGGCAGCTTTTTGCCCGGCATCGCGCCCTCGGCCTGGAACTCGTGCTGTCTGACGACGCCCCTGGCGGCATCGCGCTGCTCCGCCATCCGCGCACGCTTCTCGTCGGCGGTGAACTTCTTCTCGATCTTCTTGATCTTCCGGATCTGCTTGACGGGATCGAGCGGCTTCTGACGCCGTCTCTTGGCGTTCGTCTTGTTGGCCTCTGAGCCAGGAGGCGGCGCCTTCGAGTGCGCGTCCATCAGCTTCAGTAGAACGGCCATGTCGAGCTTCTCGACGGTGGCGCGCAGCTTGGAGTACATTCCGGCCTTGATGTCCAGCTTTCCGGTGTACATAAAGCGGATGATAGGGGCGACGGCCTCAGGCGTGTACTCGTCCGGCAGGTCGACGACGCCGTCTTTGAGGCGCCCCTCGCGCTCCAGACCCGCGAAGAAGTCTGAGCACGCGTTGACCACCAGGCTGTGCACCTTGATCTGGGCGTTCTTGGAGGGAAAGCGCACAGTGAGGTCGCAGTGCTCCTTCTTCTGGAAGTAAGACTGCAGGCGGTTCAGCAGGAAGATGCCCCAGTTGTCGACGCGGATCGGAGGGAAGCTGCGATCGTCGGGTGGGGACGATATCGAAGTCGCCGCCAGTGCCGATGTTGGAGACGACGAGTAGATGCGTTTCGCTGGCGGCGAGGACACGGCAACGGCGGCCGGCGCCGTCGAAGTCTGTTCATTCTGCACGTGCACCACCCCGACGGCGGCGTGATTCTCTTGCGACAACTCTTGTGGAAGCACCACCACCTGCTCATGGTGCTGTTCGGTGTTTTCGGTTGCCGCCGTGGCGGCGGCGCCGCCCTCCTCCCCGATCTGCACCGGCATCGCCTGCAGCATGATGGTGCCGCCCTTGGCACTCTCCTGCATCTGCTGGAACTCCTCGACGGGGAAGGCGTACGTCTGGTCCCCCTGCGCCACAGTCACGTACTGCTGACCGTCCTCACCGAACATCATGGAGTAGCCCTCGGGAAGCGTCATCTCCTGCACAGTCGTCGCCGAGGCCGAGGCCGCCGACGCCGCCGACGCCGCCGCCGTTGTCTCCATGTCGACCGGCACCGAGATGGTCGTCGACTCTTCGGCGTGCTCCGACGGGGCGACGGCCACCGCCTCCTCAGACATGCCGGCGATGTGCACTATAGCAGCTCAAGATATATATATATGTGCGTCAAAATATTATTTTTGCTTTTCGTTTCTTTTGCGTTTCCTAGAGTTCACTACTAGTCGCCGTCTCTTTGGTCGGGTGCTCCGTCTGCGCTGACTGCAGCGCCCATTCCGCATTCCCATCCCATCCCATCCCAATGATCCCATCGCCACCAGAGGGGAGAACAGACTCAAGGCGCGAGGGGGGCCACATATAGGGGCATAGCAGTTTTTTTCTGAATGAATCAGTAACTCCTAGCCACACGCGGACATTTCAATCAACCACTGACACAGACGATGAGAAAATGACTAAGAGCTGGCTCTCGAATTACAGTGTTTTTACTATTTTGATCTTATATTGCCAAACTTACTATATATTCTCTGCATATCTGGCAACTTCGACGCCTCGCCAGAATAAATGGCCGCCAACGCCGCCGACGGTGGCGACACCTACAGGAGGAAAAGAAAGAAAGGCGTCGCTATAGTACATTAAGAACGGGGACAACAGCTAGAGGCTGCTAACTAACACAGCTTGGTTGAGCATATGCTCGTGTATGCCAAGATTCTATAAGTAAGACGGTACGCGAATAGTGGTATAAAGTTATATCTATACTTTATCCAGGGAAAATTTTCTTTGCTTTGCTAGGACTTGTCCTAAAGTTTGTTACTTGAAAGTTTATGTTATGCAACTTATACTAGTTATTAAGCCCTTCTTCCTGTATGTTTTACCATATTTGGAGAGAAGTCACGAAACCAATAATGCATTTCCATATACTCGACATGTTGGTGTTGGCCAGCAGGAATTAATTGATAGAATTAACTCTAGTGAGTGGTGACCATCTTTTCTTGGTTCTCACATTTGGTGCGCAGTGCGCGGGCAGAATTGGCGCAACCAGATTAGGCTACAAGCTGCCGAAGCAAAATTGAGTTCTTTAGTAATTAAAGACAAGTCATATAGTTGTGGCAAGATGGGATTGTTTTGTGACCTATTACGAATTGTTCAAGAAACCAAATCGGCAACACATAGATGATCTGAGTCGGACCGGCCCGACCATCCAAATTGGGCTGCTTGAAGGCGAAGGCGTGAGTGAGTGTGTGTCAGGCAGCTGGACTGGCTGGATTCAAGCAGTAGAGAGAGAGCATGGATGGGCGGAGGGAGGGAGGGAGGGAGGAAGGAAGGAGGGAGGAGAGCTCGGTCTCTGTTTCCTCTTCTCGATCTCTTCTCTCTCTCTCTCTCTCTCTCTCTCTCTCTTGTGTGTTGTTCAAGCAGCAGCAGCCGACTCAAGCCAACTGCGCACGCTGCTTGCAGGCTAAAGCCATACAGGCCAACACTCAGGCAGTTCGGCAGGCGAGGGCAGATCAACGCCAAGGCAGACCTGGTCCAGACCAGAGCAGAGCAGAGCGAGCAGACAACTCTCCAAGGAAGAAAAGAAAGAAAGAAAGAAAGACAGAGAAGTTACGTGAACCTAAGGAAGCTGAACTGAAGACACGGAGGACAATAACATTGACTCAGGTAATTCAGAGAAACGTCATATTTGGCCTCATATGAGTCCACATTGAGTTTGGGGGAACTAAGAACGTCCCCCGGCGGGTCCAACTTGGGCGAAGACCTTTTCCCGCCACGGGCATCGACCCGTTCGCGGATTTCGCCAATTGGGCGCGCGACAGGCGCATATTCGCAAAAACGCTAATTAGCCCCGAGGTCAACTCATATGCACTTTTATAACGTCTGCCAGTCGAATGTGGCCGAATTTTTAACATTGTGAACTTATTTTCAGTTGCTCCATAGTCTTCGTAAGGCTTCCATGAGGTGTCCTTTATTGCCTTTGACATCACCTAAATTGTGTCGATCGGGTCGCGATTAAATTCTCGGAATCTTCTTTCCGCCGCTGTCGAAGCGAAGGTCCTTCAGAATCGCGAAACATCCATAGGATGAGTGACAGTCACGATTCTAAGGAGAGACGCGGAATGTGAAGTGAAGTGCCGATCGAGGATTCGAGGAGATCGAGTTCTAGCCTCGCCTCGCGATGCCTCTGGAAAGCACCCCGAGGCCGCCCGAAGGGGGCGAAAAGGGCGAAAAAGAGGCCGACAAGGGAGCCTCAGCAGCAGGAACAGATCCTGATGCTGAGGTCCCGCTCTCGACGCAGGTCTCGGTCTCTGTCTCGGCCTCTGCCCAGGTCTCGGTCTCGGCTCCTGCGACGGCAAATGAGACGTCGGCCATGGCGTCGCCAGTGACCACCGTCGCCGAGGAAAAGGCGCGGACATCGGAAGCCGGGAGAGCGGAAAAGCCTTTTCAAAAGCCCAAGGTGAGAAGGATGTTCAAGTTTTATAGTTTATCTAGTTTCTGCAGGGTACGATTAAGTTTGCCTACCCTTGCGTAGTTACTCGTACTATGTATTTATGTGTGTATGTCTAGCTGGCTGCATTGCACAGACACATATATGCAAAGATATGGCATTCGGTTTGCTATACAAGGACACAAGTCACACAACTCAATGGTTAGCTAGACAAAATTTAAGTAATTCCTCTACCTGCTTGCTCCACCTATACAGATGGAGCCTCCTGCTGATGGCAGCACCAAGAGCTCTAACACGAGAGCCGCCGTCGAACCCGGCACGAGCTCGTCGATGTCGGAGGCAAATGCAACCACTGAGGAAGCTCCACCGAATCTGTCGTGGACGTCGTCGACCGGAGGCGGCGACGACGGAGACAGAGACCCAGAAGAGGAACGGGAGAGCATCGCAAGCCTAACAACAACAGTGGACGTTGATGCGATTAAGGTAGGATGAAGTAGCTCCTAAATGTAAAATCTACGCGTACTACGTTGTAACCTTTTTTTTGCTTTCAGCGCTCTCCAACTCACCTAATTCGTCCCCCTCCACCGCCCCCTCCAACCTCTTTGGAAAGACGCAACCCGCCGCTGGTTACCATCCCCGAGGACTGGGACAGCATGACCGACCACCCGGCGGCGCCGAAGCAGACGTCGGGCAGAACTTCCGCGTCAGTTTCCGCCCCGGCAGCCGCCATCGCGGCTTCTTCCGCCGCCCGATCCCAGGCTCGTGACTCAGACGATTCGGACTCGGACTCCGATTCCGATGACGACTCGAGCTGCAGCCACTCCGGGTCGGGCAGCGGATCGGACGACGACGGATCCAGCTCCAGTTCGTCGGGCTCCTCAAACGACGACGAGGACAACGAATCGGATTCTAGTTGCTCAAGCTACTGCAGTGATCAGGTAAGACAGGAACGTTAATTGTCCCCTTGGAATACATGCATGCGTGTAAGAGGTGTGTAACATTTTAAATGAGCCCTGGGCAATATCTCTGTTATTACTGCTCCAATCCTAGATCTTTTTACAGGGATTATAGGGTAGACAATATTCTATTATCAAGTCTCTAGCTTATCTAAAGACTTGCAGAGGATACACACAGTCAATGTCATGCTGCAAGTGTGTTCCTAGAAAGAATGACAGAAGAGATGTTCACTCCCCCAGTCATGAGCCACCAGTCATTGCTTTGGGTTGTCAAACTTGCCCGACTGGCCTTATTTCTTCCTTAATGGCTACTCCATGCAATTTAGGAC
>JAAUYK010056010.1_pt1 | contig 22021 bp, 21 predicted proteins | sample 7278021 | NCBI WGS metagenome assembly JAAUYK01 (sample SAMN14350223, study PRJNA611818) | marine sediment metagenome | isolation source: surface marine sediment (1.8m) | place: French Polynesia: Moorea | collected 2018-08
AAATTATTGCGAGAGAGCAGATAGAGATAGATGCGAGCCTCCCAGACAGACAGGCAGACTGCGTACAAGGCCACTCAGACTCAGAGATCGCAGGACGGGCAACCGGTTTGCAAAATATAATGCCAGCGAGCGGCGAGAGCAGATTTTTTTCCGCAATGCAGAACCTACTGGTTTCGCCGCCCGCCTGTCTGTCCTGCCAGCTCCAATAACTGTCGGATGAAGATCTGGCGAGCTGGTGTGCGAATTAAAGGACCACCGGGGACACTCGGTTATGGCGCCCATTAACCGGACCGGACACATGATTGGGGCCTGAGATAAAGAGACCGGCCGTTCCGTCCACTCTTGGCGAAATGAAATTAGTGCCCCGAAACGGCCTCTAACTTTCCTGCGATTCATTTCTGCACCGAGGGATTATGGCCCGGAAGAGGAGATGCCCTGCACTCAGCCGGCTGGCTACTTCTAAGTGTTGCGGTTTACGGCGAAGCATAACCAGAGAATGAGCCTGCCATAAAGATTGCAAAAGTCATGCAGCAGCCGGTGGCGCAATGATGTTTCTTTCTCGATTACACTTCGAAGATCCATCTGCTAGGCGTCTGCATGGAATAAATGACATAAACCATCAAACAGGTGAAGAAATACGGCTTGTTTTGAGGCAGAAAATAACCAAATTCGAGGGCAACGACGTCGGTGTCCGCCATGTGTTGCACTTTGTTATCTCATTAAGTCGTTACTCAAGAGGGCGTTTCTTTCTCTCTAACGGCGGCGGCCAACTTGGCAGTTAGGACCTAATGTATTGTAGTAGACGTCATTTGGAGTTGCAGATGCCCAGCTCACTTGCTCACATGTTACACACACTAAATTGGGCACGACTAAATATTAATCATTGTCACGGCCACCGAGCGATCTATCGATCGGAGAAGGATGCAGCGAAAGCAATTACGTCGCGATTAAAACTGCAAGGCCAGTCCGCGATCGGCCGGCCTAGCTTCGCCAATCGCATTACACCGCGGCATTGACCGCACGCTAAGGGCCAGATTGATGAGACACTTGCATTCATGCCACGGTCAGCCACCGCAGAGGATCATGTACGGCCCATATTACAAAATCAGATTATAGTGCTAGACTAGAGTGCTTAATTGCAAAGCCCATGCAGATGACAGTGCTTAATTCGAAATCGCAAATACTGCGCGCTAGCAGATGGCTGATAAAATGTCTGACCTCCTAATAAAGAGGCAGCGCCCACATTGAGCTCACCCTGGCAAGACAAAAAATCCAATGTACATGCCCACCAGGAAATGCTCGTTACAGAAGAAAATGCTCGTCGTGAGTTGGACCTGTACGCAATCATTTCGGAATTCGATGTTCGGCCATCGGTCCTGATTTACTGACCGCGCCATACGTCATTGGAAGGAATAGATTGAAGAAAGTATCGGTCACCGAGACTGCAGACAATAGGATTAGCAACATATTTTCCATTGGAAGATTCGTGTAATCCGATTCTTCCGCGCAAGGGAAGCTTTAGTTTTACCTTGCAAGGAAGATCTCAAATTTATGAAGAAGCTAACACGATCTATGCACAACACTTTTAGGAGAGAGCGGGAGTTTCGGGTAAGAAGAGAAGTGAGCACACTATCACGAACACGAACGGGCACCTTAAGCACAAACACAGGACACTAGGCAAGGACCGACCATGCAGGTCGACCGGCAAACTACTGTTCTAGGAAGTTTCCCTCTCGGCCGCTCACTCGCAACCGCGCGTACGCGTACATGACGGACGGGCAGCGGGGCGCGGCTTCTACAAAGGCGCGCGAGGGAGCGAGCGAGCGCGCAGGACACCAGACCGAGACGCAAAGGATATTTTTTGATGCTACGAGTATCGAGTTCGATCATATACGATGAGAGGAGGCCTCATTCCTCCTACGTAATTGGGCGTATATCGTACAATACATAGAGGGGCACTTGGAAGACATGAAGGATCCCTCAAACATACGTACGCACACGGACAATGCATGTTTCGAAGGAGTGGAGGTAGTACGGACATAAGTTGCATTGCACATGTGACAAGCGTCAGCCGACTGCGGCCGGGCGGGAAGCAACTTTCGAAGTGACCATGAACGTTAGCGGTGCACAATTTTTCGGTTGCGCTGCTGATACTAGCTATATCGTTCAATTATGCCGTCGTATCACTTTCAAAAGAATTAATACATTACTTACATTTATTCAACTTTAATGGCCAATAGATCAATCCAGTATTAACAAATATGGCGGCCGGCGTTCGGCACTCGACCATATCCAATCCCACGAAATCTTGTAATATTTCCAACCACCGTGAAGTCATGAACGTAGCGCAGCGACGTCTCGAGATAGGCCAAATTTTAAGAGCCGAAAACTTCACCATGCTTCATGGAAGGCGGATGGGGAAAGAACGTACAACTTGCTCGTCTCGCTCGCCCCGTATCCTTGGCAAACTAAGCGCATTGCAACGAGGAAGCGCCTAGCCGAAAGCTGCAGCCAAAAAAGTAGATGGCTGACCGACCTGTGAGTGAGTGCGCGATCGAGTTGTATATGACCGTAAACTTTCCCCAGACCCATTTGGGTCAATCCTTCCTAGAAATTAGCTAACGACGAAATCATTCCCAATGCTCCTGCCCTTATTCTTGGTCTTTCTGCTTACGGACAATTGGCTAGTTAGCCAGCTAAACGTCTTCTAGAGATTCGCTATCGGCTATTTTCTGCATTCATCTCCGCCCAGACCGCTTGCACAGGACACGAATGACAAGAGCGGAAAAAACGAAGAAAGGACGCGGACACGCCCAATATGCCGCGGTCAAACTGCTCACCGTCGTCGCCTTCCCGTCGGACGCGTCGTTGACGCCGTCCTTCTTCTGCCAGAGGGAGATCTTTTCCTGGAACGAGCGTCGCCACAGCCTCGCGCTTCCAGGGCGGCTGACGCGCCGACACACCGTGCCTCCAGCGGCCTTTGGTTCCTCCACCTTCGCGTCCATCATTGCAAAGACTGTATCCAGCAGTAAGTAGTGTTCACGTGTCACTCTATGCGGATGGACTGTTGTCGGGATGGAGGGAGGGGTCGGTCGCAGCTAGTGCGAGAATTAGCCGGCATGCACGCTGAGGCTGCCGCACACGGGCGACAAAAAAAATCTTTCGCGAAAGCCGCGAATGTCGGCAACTTAGGAAGATTGAAATAATGCGCATTGGATATCTAACCATGAATCACGGGGACATTTTATTATCATAGTTCACACCCTGTTAGTGACGAGCCGGATCGAGCAACAGGCGGGTGGGTGAGGCGGGCGAGCGAGGCGAGCTACTTAAGAGTCACACTCGGGGAAAACTTCTTGGCTCTCTTCCTTCCCTTTCCCATGCAGGTCTCTCCGTTACGTAGCTAGTAATGGCCCATGGGAAGAGATACGTATGTACAGATACTGCTGCAGAAGAGAGCTTGTTCTAGCACGCATAGCACGCGAGGAGTAGGAGGAAGGGGCGAGGCGAGGCAAATGAAGCGGGGAACAGATATCAACTGGAGGAGAGACTAGACTAAGACAACTAACCTGGCCAACTCGAAATGTAGGTCGGTCGACTGATTCAGATCCGGCCTTGCAAAAAAATCGAGCTAGTTGAGAAGAGAAAATTAAAGCAAAATAAGGCGCGCATACGCACAATAAGTGACGCACTCTGGGTTCAAGATAAGTCAGAGACATCCGCACGCGCTGGCGACGCATTAGGAGCTAGGATGGATTAAACTTTGTAATTTCCGTTTCTGAGAAAAGGCATGCGTGCGTTCGAGCGTTCGTTGCCCGTACGTCGATCGGCCAGCCCGCGCGTCCGTCCAGGAGGCTTCTTTGATTCTCCCTAGTCGAAGCCGAAAAGGGAATCCCTGCGGGAAATCGGACCCCTCTTAAAGCAAGCAAAGACGGATGACAAGCGACAAAGAACTGTGCCTGTGAATGCCAGTCTGATAATGCCGCGAACGAACTGAAGACGTCCAGCAGCATGAAGTATCTCACAAATACAGTGCAGGTAACGCCTCTTTAAAGGCATTTAGTGACCTAATTATCGCCACATTTTCTGCCAGCTTGCCGCTCTAATTCTCCTTATCGAGTCGGGAAGTGAGGAAGCCGCGGCGAGTACAGTCATCCGCGACTGGGACCGCAAGCCCATCTACCTCATCGAGAGCGTCAGAGGGAGCAGGCTACTCGCAGCGTCGACAACGAACGCGGACAGGATCAGCACGAGCTACTCGTCGGCAGACTTCGAGGCTGAGCGGAAAAATCCTTGGTTTCACATTCTCGAGACAGCAAGAGGAGGATTCAAGGTATGATACAATAACTAGCGGATTGAAGACAACTAAAACTTAACGTTTTTTGTCCAGATATGTTCGGCTGGTTGGAAGCAGCCGAGATGTCTGGGTAGAGGCGGAGACGGCGGTGGCAAGAGATCCAAGGTGCGCCTGGTCCCGATGTCCGCCGCCACCGTGTGGGAGATGCAGACTTTACAGAGACTTTCTGGAGAAGAGAAAATAGTGACGCTGAAAGCGGGGGCCGGGAATCACAAAGCGGGCAGTCCGAGGCCGACGCTCTGCGTGCGCTTCCGGTTCGCCGGAAGCGACAAGCGCACGGTGAAGCCGACGGTGGTGGTCACGACGAAGCGGAGACGGAGACGACGGCGGAGACATAAACGCGACGGTGAATTGAACCAGATATTTGACGAATGCGAAGTTTAGGAATAATACGTGACGTTTACAGAGGACGATAGAGATGATGACGAAGGCGACGAAAGCGACGAGGAAGACATCGGTTCGGACGACGGGCAGTGCAAATTCAAACTGATCAAGTACTAACTAAAGACTAAAGAGCATAACACTCACCGAGACATTGAAGATGTATTTAGAGCCGGACTCGTTTTGTCCATGTATGACGATGATCCACATTGGATGCGAATATTGCAGACACTAAATTCCATCTTGAGAATCTCTGCACTTATGCATTTAGCTCACACGAACACATTTTCCACGCTTCTTCACATTTTCTTCACTTCCTTCACTGTATGTATGTATAGCCTTCTTACGAAGTAAATGGCAGTACACCGAGAATTATAGGCTACCAAATACTATACTAGCTGCTGTATGCCATGACTAACCCCAATCAATTCCTCACTATACCTACCAGAATTTATACCCCTTTCATCTTTGCTTACCTTACACGCTCCTTCACATCATTTTAGGCCCCGGCTTTCTCTCTTGATCAGTCGACCTTGAACACTGTCACTGGAAAAAAGTTCATCTTCGTGGCGTCACTTTTTTGTCACTTCTCTTTTGCGTCGGTCGGGCATTACGTGGAAAAGAGGTGACCTCATTTCCTTGAGTTTCCGACCGACGGTAATCTTTGATAGGGAGATCGACTCTGGATTCTTTGAGCAATAGCTGTTGCAATGCACTTGGACTAGGTGCTTCAGTTTCGTCATCGTCAGGATGTCTTGCCCGCTTCCGTCACTGAAATGATTCTTTGATCTCCACTGCTTGAGACCAACCAAAATACCTTTCCGACCGTGCGTGCAGAGAAAGCCTCTCTGTCTCTCTCTCTCTGTTCCTTCTTCCTTCCCTTCCTCCTCTTTCCGTCTGCTTCCTGCTCGCTGCTCTCTCTCTCTCTCTCTCTCTCTCTCTCTCTCTTCTGTTCTGTCTGTCTGCCTGTTTGCTCTTCTTGTCTGTTGTTCCAAACAACATAGACGGAGAACCTTGCATTGAGAGCAAGAAGATCGACAGCGCCCAAAAGCAATACACGTTGACAGGTTATATACCCAGGCTTTCATTTTTCTTCGTACGTAGCTTTGACTTTCTAAAGAGCGGCGCTTTGTGGTTTTATAAGGGTTACTATCTCGGCCGTTATGAGACGTCTTTGGTGGGCAGAGAGCGAAATCAAAACAGAGACAGACGTCGTAAAACCATCCAATGACCTCCTTTAACAAAGACCATTTGTACGTTCCTGCCAAAAGGCTAACTCAAAGACAAGGTAACATGCTTAACTCTGTTGTCTCTGTATCAGACAGCGCATGTACAGTATTATGTCAAGTGTAACAATTTTCGATTCGAGAACAGGCCCAAGTTAAGCGCTCCGAGCGCAACATGTTAGCAAAGTTGTCTCCGAACCTTCCTTTTTTCGTGGAATCGCGCAGGCGCGAAGCACGTTCAAGCAACTGCAGTGCCGCCAGTGCCCCTCCATTCCATTCCATTCCATTCCCCGATCCGATCCATGTCTCGCTCGCTCGCTCGCTCGCTCGCCTTTCTGCCGCGTCAGCGCCGCGCATGCTCCAATCGACGACAAGTCGAGTCGACTATTGAATGGCCAACACGAAATTTGGAAGCCGAAAAAATTACGCACTCTATAAACGCTATTACGGGGTAACATTAATACTTAGAATCTAAAAGACCATAATCTCTTGTTTCGTCGTCATTTTTTGCCGTCTTGCGTCATTAATTGGCTTTAGCTCCAGCTCTCGTCCGTCAGCCGCCTAGCTCACCTCGGCTCCATGCCGCTTGCCGCTCTCTCCGTCTCAGCTCTCTCGACTCGACGGCGGCGAAAGCAAGATGGCAACGTTGGGGTAGAGGTGGGGAAATGCGTACACCATATCTACGAATAAGAGAACCAAAATGAATTGTATGGATTTGTGTCCCTCACCATTGGTCGCCAACTTCAGCTAAAACTGCAAACGTTACAAGTCTTTCGATCCTGTATTCCAAACGCACCAACACTATAACTTTACCTCGCGCGTGCTTTGCCGCAGCCGCAGGCAATGCATGAGTGAGTGGAGAGGAGTAGCGGCTGGCGGGCTACGATCGAGCGGACCTAACGTTATGTGAGGACTGAGGAGTGAGTGCGATCGAAGACAAGACATCGTCTAGAGTCTAGACTCCCTCAAGGCTAAAACGGTAAAAACGCTCGCTCGGGTCTAGATCCAAGTGACAACGTGGTGGAAAACGCAATCATGAAGTAAGGAGGGAACCGTCGCGTCGCGAAGGAGTCAGGGCACGCAGGAGGTGCCACGGAGGGGAAAACCATCTTGTGGGGGCGAGGAGTGCATGGACGAGTCATAGGAAAATTAACGGGCCCAGAGGAAACGTTACCAACATGTTTCGCACCACCGTCGCCGTCTTTGTCCTGACTTTGATGGGCGTGTTGTCGGACGGCGCGCACCCCTCCCCTTCCCTCTTGGTTGCCGTCTCCTCCAGGATCGAGGCCATGGACGTGGACGGCAAGAACGTCAAGGTGATGGCAGACATCTCCGCAGAGTCCGAGGCCGCGGTGCGAGTCAGGCCGGGGTTCGAAGAAGAAGAGGTCTATGCGACCGTGTGGGGGAGTAACCGCATCGTCAGGGTCGACACGTCCGGGTCTGAGGTAAAGCAGACCCTGGTCCCCGAAGGAACCGCCAAAACCGTCGATGACTTTGTCGCCACGGGAAGGAACGAGCTGGTCGTGGCCACGCGAGATGCCCTTATCAGAGCCACGATGGACTGGCCGGTGCTGGCCTCGTCAGAGGTGGTTCACGAGATCGGAGAGCAAGTGACCTTCGGAGGCGTCGCGTTGGATCGTTGCGACAAGTAAGTGCAAAAGTATGTACACCAAATAGCTCTGATAATTACGTACACCTTCGTCGATTTAGCCGATTGTTCTGGTCTGAGGGTTCTGGCCAAGGCGCTCGCATACAATCTCTGATTGAAGCCGAACCCGTGACCATCACCTCATCCAATATGACCAACCCGAAGAGCCTGGCCTTCGACTCATGGACGAAGACACTCTACTGGATCGACCTGATGGAGGGAAACCGCGCCTTCAGCCTCGAGCGGGTCAGACCCGACGGCGTTGGTCGCGAAGTCGTCTGCGAGTTTGAGGACCAATCGCCGTTCGACCTGGCCGTCGGCAAAGAATGGATCGTCTGGTCGGACCTGCACAACATGGCTGTGTGGCGGCTGAGCAAAAGCGCGGCGGGCTGCCAGCCGGAAGTGGTCAGACGGCTTTCCGAGAGGCCCATGGGCGTCGCGCTCCTGGAGAGGGCGGCCCCGTGCGACTCCCCGGTTGTGCCCGTGGCGGCCCTCGCGCACAGCAGCGAGGAAGAAGAGACCGTCATTGAGCCCACTCCATCGCTTTCGTCTAAAAATGCATCAACTGTCCATGACATCTGCCACAACTATTGCCTGCACGGCGGCCGTTGTATCATCATCCAAGGTCAGAGCAAGCCTTACTGCCAGTGCGTCCCCGCGTTCAGTGGAGACCGCTGCGAGAGCAACGTCTGCACCAACTACTGCACCGACTCGAAAGCTCTGTGCCGAGTCGGCGGCGATGGCCCCACTTGTCTCTGCCCTGATGGGTCGGCGGCTGAGGGGCGCTCCTGCGCTATCGACGGTAGCGGACACCCGCCCACCGCCATCATGGTCATCTTCCTGCTGATCCTGCTCATCAGCATCTGCCTGGTCGCCCTGCTCTGTCTGCAATCGCTCAAGATACGCCGTCTGAGGGAGAGCCTCAACGCGTCTCGAAATATGACACCCCCTACTCGCGCAGACTTGGTCGGCGACAATAACGCCAACAATAAGAAGGAGAACATGACACCGCTCATCGTCGGATCCGAGTCGAACAACTTCGGCAAGCGCGGCTGTTCCGCTTCGAAGTGCCGAGGCGGCGACGGCGGCGACGCGTGCATTGTCGATCTGGAGGACTGCTGTCATATGACGCTTTGTGATACGGTGAGCTAGGAATTGATGGAACTATAGCATGATGCATACAGGTGCAAGCAAGTTTGCAAATCTGATATTATTTCCAGCCATGCGTTGCGGCCACATTCCGTAAGGCGACCAACCGGTGGAATCGCAGCGCCGGCAGCGGCTTCAATTCGCGCAACTTGTCGCCCGTGTCGATCATGCGAGAAGCCGATTGCGACGGACTCATCGAGAACGAGGAGCCGTCGTCCGACGGCGACGAGCGGCCTTCGTGAATATCCTACTATACGAAACCGAAGAACAGGGAGCTGTGAGTATATACTTTCCCAGACAAAGACCATGCCCACCAAAGAAGTAGTAGTATTAAGTAGTTGAACAATTGACCGACATCCCCTAAACGCGCTTCCATTGGACTGGCTCACTCGAATCCACGGCGGTCAGTCCGCCAGCCCAAGGAGCCTTCCTTCATATACATACTGTACGTAATACCTGTGCACTGCCTACGCCCTTGAAACGACGGTAGAGACATTCTCCTCTCAAAGAGCCGCGCAGTTTTGGAAAGAATAGTAGTCTTGCTTAGATTTCGTACGTCATGATGAACCCACCCACCCGCCAGGTGGAATCTCGGATCCAAAGATCTCTTTATACAAGACCAAAAAGAATTGCTGAAATGTCTGACGGGAGTCCGCAACATTTTCGCTCAAAGGACTGAAGATGGAACTATTTATTCAAAAGATAATGTATAACTCAGTGGCTGCTATTGCCAAACGTTAAGGCTCCATTCCAGTGCGATATTAGGCAGGGGTAGCTCTTAGGGAATTATCAGGTTCTTCCGAAGAAATACGGCGTCCGGCCAGAGAAACTACTTCTTTGATGACCGCGTCGACATTCCAAACAACTCATTACTACACGAACTCATCATATTACAATCCATATTTCTTTGTATCCCTCTCAATATCTGTACTATTTGGCTGTCTATAGCGGTAATAAAGCATTGAGCGTCACTATACAAATTTGCTGCTGTTCCAATTTATTGATCGAATTTACTTTCTGATTGCCGTTGTCGGACACTTGTCGTTGATAAATGAATAAAATCTCCAAAGGTCGAATTCTGATTTTGAATTACAGGTCTCTCTGATTGTCGTTCATCACAAGAAAATAATTATGAGTTCGTTTAATCGCGCTCGTTTTATCGTTCCGTTGGGCAAAATCTTGGTTCGTTCAGTTATTTCATCCGTGGCTGGGCGTGCCGGGGAGGTTCTCGGTCAGCTGCTTCTGCACCCGCTGGATCTATTAAACATGAATTTTGAGGTTACTATGATGATGAAATTCGTCTTATATAAGCAAAGTTTTGCTTTACACAGAGTATACAGTGCTAAAATCTCAACCCACTAGTGACACACAAAATCCTATTATACACGATGTACGGCCCCGTAATCATGCATTTCCGCGGAGCTAAAGACGGCTGAATTAATTATCGAAGTGCTGGTAGAGTGAAGGAAGTTGAGTATAACGTGTCGTCTAAGTGTTTAGGTGAGGAACGCCGGGAGGATCACTCTTTCTTACTAGGGACTTACGACTTCTTTCGGGATCGGCTTCGACTGCTCCATCTGTTCCGAGGTGGGCGTGCTGTAAGCGGCGGCGTAGAGCAGGTTCGGGTCGGCGGGCATGCCGGCCATGGCGGGGGCCGGGTTGCCGCCGGCGCCGACGTCGCGCAGGAGCTTCGCAAATACGCATACGTATGTTTAGGTAGGGTCTAATATTCGTGTAAGTCTATGCATTAAAGTCCATATTGTGTTTCTGCCTAGTCCACGTTTCGATGTAATTAGACCAAGAACTACGTCGAAGTCAATTGACGGGCTTGGATTGCTATATACCATGATGCCTTGAACAAATGCAATGATTACGCTTACACGAGCGTACGTAATTTTAATTAAGTCGCTGTGTACTGTCGATAGTATTTTTGTCCGTCAGTGCATTGTGCGTGTATATGGATGTCCACACTTCGCCAACATTTCGCCTTTTACCAACATAAACACCTACGGTCTCAACTCTCTTTGTCTTGGGAATCTAATACCCTACATTTTCTTAGCTCTAACAGTCTAACTCCACAGGACAACCTTTTGACTTAACGTCAACTCACGCACACAAAGCTCTACACGAAAACGTACGGTATTGAAGTGGGTAAACGAAACTTTTCAGCCGTACTAACGTTCAATTCAGCGTGTGTAGTTATCCGCCGCCACGGGGTCGGTCGAGCTGTTTGGCATATGTGGTGTTTTGTGCGTTTTTCGTGTATCGTATCGGCGATGTTCAAGCAACTAAGAAGCTACATATCGACGAGCGAGCGAGCGAGCTGGCGGTTGGTGTGGAGTACGTTGCTCGCTCGGTCGTCGGTCGATCGGTCAGTTTGTCCCCTCTGTTCTTCCTAGTCTCTCTCATTGTCGCTGCTCACCATTTGCTCCTCCATGTGCGCCGACTGATCCAGCTGCTCTTGGCTCGGCACGTGGTAGTCGGCCGGCGTCTTAGGCACGTCCTCGCTCGCGTGCTCCGCCATCATGCTGTCGTAGTTCGCCGCGGACGGCATCAGGCCGAAGGAGGCCGGAGCGGTGCCAGGGGGCTTCGTGCCGGTCGTGCCCTCCATGTTGTCAGAGAACTGGAAGGAGCGGTAGGTGGGGGCCTGGCTCTGAACCATTCGGGTGCCCTGAGGAAGAAGCCAGAGGAATATACGTAACAACAGTCCAATTTACAGATCATTAATTGTTGTAGATTTACCGTCAAGCTGACCACCTTGTTCTCATTCTTCTTCTTGTTCTTCACGCACACTGCCACGATCAGGATGATGATAATGATGAGTACGACGGCGGCGGCGATGCCTCCCACAATGTACGGCACCATGTCCTCCTCGGGCGTGCGCTCCACGGAGCAGTCGTTGTCCAGGCACTGAGGGGGTACGTCGAGCGGGTTGCCGTTCTCGTCGACGAGCGTCACTTTCCCGTCCTGGAGCATCTTCTTCAGCTCGTCGGTGGCCTTCTCCAGCTCGGCGGCGTCAACCTGATCCGTGGACTCGACCAACATGCTCATGACAACGCTTCCGGGTCGGCAACTGACGTTCTTGATGTTGTTGATGTCGGTGGCGAGCAGGTCGGCGATTTGGCGCCTCTGGCTCGCCAGGAACTTCTTCTTCTTCTCCTCGGTGCCGGCAATAGTGTTGAAGTCCCCGGCGATGGTGTACTCAAGCGCCTTCCTGAAGTAGACGACCTCCTCCATGAGCATCGCCTCGCCGTTGCCCTTGACTAGGAACACAGCGACGTATCCGGGGGCGACGCAGTCGCAGAGCACCTTGCCCGTCTTGCCGCCGTCCAGCACTATTATGCGCTTTGTCTGGCAGTTGGTGTCGTTCCACATCTTCTGAGACTCCAGGTAGACCATGCACTGAATGAACAAATATGTGTATGACGTCGAATGCAACCAAAACTTGAATTATACCTTCACAGTCAGAGTCTCCTTCATGCTCTTTGCCATCCTGAAGTTGTCCTCCTTGATCATCATCGACAACTGCATGGGCTCGTTGAGCTTCTCCCTCTGCACGCGCTCCGTGATGTCCTCGCACGTCTCCTGATTCAGCATCCGGATCTCGTGCATGGCGCTCACCAGCGGCGCGCTGTTGACGCCGTTGCCGAGCGACGAGGTTCGGGAGACGATGTCGCCGACGTCGAAGGAGGCCAGAGCGAGGCCGAGCGTAGTGCAGATCGCGGAGTGGCCGGACGAGCAGCGCTGGTTCACCAGCTTCGCCAGCGAGGCTTTCATATCCACCTGTAAATAAACTCTTATAGCAATTAAAACTGCGGTCAACATCTGCATGATTGACCTCAATTACCGTGCTCTCGTCCCCAAACGTAATGCGCTCCGAAACGGCTCCGTCCGTCACGTCCGGCTTCTGAACCTCCACCTTGACTTTGTCCGTGGCCACGCCGACGGGATCGCTCTGCGTCGTCGCGCAGAAGCACAAGTCTACCGCAGAACAATCCTCATTACAGTCTCATCACGCGGTCCATTACATTCGTGTAATTACCTTGTATCGCTAGATTGACTTCGTCAAGGAAAGCCTGGTTCTCCTCACCGCTGCGGCCGCCGCTAAGGTCCACGTAGAAGCCGGCCAACTCGAGCATCGTCTCCACCTGGGCGAGAGAAGGAATCAATTGCGCGTGGTCAGTCACTGCAGCGAACGGAACGTGTAATGCTGGCTGCTTTCGAGAAAATCCGCATTCATTCTCCTTTCTAACGCCCGGATTGGCGAGAGTGTGAGGGAAAGATAGGATGGCTTCTATAGCAAATGCTTCTTGCGGCAAGCTTATTAAATTTGCTCGAGGCCCATAAGCGAAGTCGCCGTTGCCTTTGAGAGCCCAATGCGAAGGAGCATTGGGTAGAGTCAACTAAAGTGCGTCATTGCAAAACATCCTGCTGGACAACTTTTCTGCCATCCACATTTCCGTCGCTGAGTGACTCGGCGAGACTTTAACCCAATTTGACTTAGTGCTTTACTCACGTCTTCCGGCTTCAGGGTCTTGGGAAACTTGAGGAACGGGTGGTCCCACGGCAGCTGCTGCTCTTGCTGAGGGTTGGAGACGGCCCTCTTCAGTCGGCTGACCTGGTTCATCGACAGGTGGACAGCGCCGCCGCCTGTGGCCTGCTGAAGGCCGGCAGACCGGCGCTTTCGGCCGGCGCGACGACGGCGACGTCTCTTCCCACGGAGCTCAGGAGACACCTCTGATTGTTGGATTATGCGTAGATTAAGCTACTTTTCTCCGAATCACCTCTTTAAATTACCCTTTGATGGATCCGAAATGCACTCCTTGATCTTGCGCCGCAGCCTCCTGGTCTTGGTGATCACCTCGAGCTTGTCGTTCTTCAGCTCCCGCCTTTCCTTGGCGTCCTTCGGGTTGAATGAGAAGCACTCGGAGCCGGACATGAGCTGCGCCAGCTCGGTCGCCTCCTCCACGTCAACGAGATCCATGTCGTCGGCCAGCTCGGCGGCGGAGTTGTTGTACAGGTGGCACGTGAGCGAGCAGGTGGGGAAGCCGAGCTGCTGCCAGAGGTCGGCGCTCGCCATCAGCGTGGCCGTCAGCTTCCTCAGGAGGCCAAGAGCGGACAGCGGCTGCAGGTCGGCCGCGTACGCGCCCGCCAGGTCGCCAAGCGCGCGGACAGTCTCAGAGTTCAGGTCTGAGTTTTTGCCGACGGTCATCGGCTGGCCGATGTAGGCCTGGTTGCAGAATCCGTAGCCGTCGCAGACCTTCGTTAAAAGTTCAAAAGTTTGCGTTCGAGTACGGAAATTCATATCTTAACCTGCACGCACCTTGACCATGAGTTTGATTTGCCCCGCTGGCAGAGTGCAATCGATGGTGAGGTCCTCGGTGCCCAACACATCTCCCAGGTAGACCAAGTCCCGCCCTGTCCTTCTCGACCTCCGCCGTCCCCTGGTCGGTCTCGGAACTAACGCGTAGAAGGTATAAAGATGTTCCTCCTCGGCGTCGTGGTCGCCGTCTGCGGCAACAACTTCGCAAGATATCGTGATGGTGGTATTCATCGCGACGATCGGGGTCGAGTCGGACGTGATCTGTGTAATTAAGGAAAAGTTAGTCAAGCACTTGAAGTGCTACGAACATAGCATTTAGTCACACCGAGCAGTCAGGCGGCTTGGGCAGGTCCACGGCCTTCAGGACTGTCGCCGCCGATGTCTGCATCCTGTTCCCGTTGATGGCGATCAGGCGGAACTTGTACCTCGTGTTCGGCTTCAGGGTGTTGGCTTTCAGGACGAGGTTAAAGCTGCGCTGGTCGGTGGTCGAGTCGAAGCGCGTCGGGATACCCGACCTGGACATCCTGCCAAGGTCGACGTAGCCGAAACCCTCGGCCACCATGCACTCCCAATGGACGGTGGTGCCCTGGGAGCCCCTCACCAGCGCCTTCACCACCAGATCCCGGTTGGGCGCCACCAGCGTGTCCTCGGCGGCCAGCACGAAGTTGGCCACGTCGCCGGCCAGCACCGTCACCATGATGCTGTCGCACGCCGTGTCGCTCCCCTTCGTCACGCACAGCGTGAAGTTGTAGGTGTCCGGCGCGAGGCACTTCGGAGGCAGCTGGACTTGCGCTTTCTTAAGCAGGTCCCTGTATCTGTCAGCGAGCACGACGCGATTACCGCCTCCGTTGCCGGATTGTAGCACGTAGCAGGGCTGGTTGTTCGTTGTCATGCAGGTCCACGCGTACTGTGAACATTAATTGACCATACGTACGGTAACTTTACATTGTACTCCGAAGATCTACCGCTAATGCCCCGGGTCTGTGGTCCAAGTCGATGCAGAGCGATCCGTCGAGAAGGATGGTGTTGTCCGACCCGAAGGTGAGCTCCCTCGCGTTCATGCGCGCTTCCAGGCCCCTAGAGGCGACGGGCACCACGACGCTGGCGACCGCCCTCTGCGAGCTGTCGTCCTCGTTAGTCACGCGGCACGTGAACTTGTACTTGTGACCGCCCTGAAGCGAGCCGCGCTCCAGGCGGAGGGTACGGGAGTTGCGGGAGTTCAGGTCCGCAGTGGTGGGGCCGTCGGTGCTCCATTGGTACTGCAATGAAAAAAGCACGTGGAAGGCCGGGGAATTAAGTCCCACTCCGCTCTACTTTCTCTTATTCTTTCTTCCCCCGTAAGACCGACCGGAAGGATCGAGGCCAAGAGAGAAAGTTGGCGCGCTGTCAGCCGGAATTACAAACTTCTTTCGGCACACACACACAGACAGAAGCGAAAAGAAACTATGCTTTCGTAATAGGACACTAATAGAAAGCTGGCCTACATTTACGTAGAAAACGAAAATGCGCCTTACCCTCAGCCTAAGATTGTGATGGCGACCTCTCCTGCCCCTTCCCTTGCCTTTTCCCTTTCCTTTCCGGTTTCCCTTTCCTCGTCCCCCTGTACCGTCGCAGACTCGGATCTTGGCCTCGATGTGGACCTCCATCTCAGCGTAGACGACGGAAGGGTGGAAGGAGGTGGCGGCCGAGGCGGGGCTCTTCATGTTCATCACCATCTTTTGGCCGTTTTTGGCAATCTTGAATTGGCGGATGATCGCGCGACTGCGCCTGTTCGTCTTCGGCGTCACCATGTAGGAGGAGAGGTCGTACAGGACGTTCTTCTCCAACTAACAAACGAAGAAATCGACGAGTGATATACGTACTTAATAATTATGCATGCTGGCTTGTTTCTTCCCACTTACCTTGTCCGGCTTGATCTTGATGGCAATCCTCCCCTTTCGCTTTCGCTTGACCTGCGCCAGACTCTTGTCTCTCCGCGAGCTCTTCTCCAGGTCGTTCTTCGTGACCACGTACTCGCCGGAGGTGACGACCAACGACTTGGCACCTCTGTTGCCTCCGTCTGCCCGCGTGATCGAGTACTTTACCTTGTCACCCTCGGACACCTTGACCGACTTGACCACAAGGCGGAGGTCCTCGTCGGGACACATTTGCTGGGGAACGCGGATGTGGAACTTGGGTCCGCTTTTGCCCTAAATTTCAGCACCGTGAATACTGGCGGAGGCACTTAACTAGCACATTCGAGATACCTACCGCGTCTGTGTCTGTCGGCCTGTTGGCATTCTGTGCCGCCAGGGAAAAGCGCTTGCCGGTGACCTGCGACGCGAACCTCCTGTTAGCTCCCACGAAGACGATGCCGTTGTCGGCCTTGAAGGCAATCTCGACGCCGTCCTTGAGGGTGTCGCCATCGCCGAGCATCACCTTGATCGCACTCGCGCGAAATCGACATTCCGGGTCGGTGCCGAGCAGCTGCAGGGTCTCGGAGGCGAAGATTGACTCGCAGGTGCTGTTGGCACGCTCCTTGATGCTCACGTCAAACGAGATGACGATGGCGGACCAGTCGGCCGTGATTATGGCCCCAGCTACTTCAGGACTGGCCGCGTTCTTCACCAGACTCTTGAAAGGCAATCCTGGTCGTCTGGAAGAGGTAATTGGCATTATATCGTTATCCCAGGCCAGAATTATTTTAGCAGCTTACCTAAGTGTCTTCATGTTACTGGACAGCACAATTCCGACCTCGTACTCTTGTCCGCTGAGCACCTGTCCCGTACATTTGACCACCGACCGGTCGTTGGGATTGACGACGGCGACGAGCGACTTTGCCGGCTGCGCGCGGTCGCCCTTTACTCGGTAGAAACAGGAGCACTGCCTCGCCTCGCGCTTGCTCAGCGACCTCGTCAACTTGATGATGATCTCGTCCATCCGCGTCTTGGGGTTGGGCAGCGCGCGGACGCCGACAATGCCGCAGGACGCGGTGTCCACCAGGGAGAGTGCGCCGGCGACGCTCTCGTACTTGGTCGCCGCGCCCGGGCTCGAGGTCGGCGCAACGGAGCAGGAGGCGGTGTACGCGCCTGTGGCGAGGCCGTCCACGTTGGTGAAGGTGGCCTCGATGTAGCCTTCCCGGCAGAGGGCGTCCTGCGCGGTGAGTTCGGCGCCGCTGGACGAGTCCGAGATCTTGCACGTGGTGACGGTGTTGTTGCGGAAGTGGATGCTCGCCTCGAGGAACTTGAGGAGGAACGTGCTGCTCACGATCTGGTCGAGCACGTCGGGTTTGATCTTCAGAGGCTTTGTCCGACATTCTTCATTGAAATATATTTTTAGCAACAAGAATAACGTTATTAAAGAAACGCAATACTCACTGTTCCAGTTTGCGTCTGTGGGCTTCCTGCACACCCTGCAATCGTCCATCTTCTCGCCGCACTTTGTGCACTCCCTCGCCAGCTGCTCTCCCTGTTGCTTGCACTCGCCGCACTCGTCGGTGCCCTCGGTGACCGGCAGGCCGTTGGTGCCGCCCACGCAGACGCCGCACTTGTTGATGAAGGCGTCGGAGCCGGCGACACCGTCGCAGCCCGCCGCTGCCTGGTTGGTGCCCACCTCCACGCACTGGCCGTTCCGCTCAATGTACTTGTCGCACATGCCCATGCAGTCCAGACCGGTGTCGGCGGCAGGCAGGCACTTCTTCTTGCACGTGTTCATGTAGGCAGCTGTTAAGGTATGAAAATACTGTAGGCGGTGCAATTGTGCATTTTCCCATGCTTGCAACTATGCTTACATCCGTTTACGTCGCCCATGCAGTCGATGCAGGTGTCGTTTCCCCTGCACACGCCGCACTTGTCCAAGGCGCCCGCCACGGCGGTCACCGGGTTGCTGTTGCAGTCCTGCTTGTCCACGTAGAATGGCACCAATTCCACGCTGAGCGTGCAGTTTGTCGTGCACAAGGACTAAAACAGAGGAGAGTATAATTTACCCTATGCTGCTAAATATTGAGCATGATATACGAAGAAGCGACGGGCTTCCCCTGACAAATGGAATTATCCGTCGAAAGAGCAACATTGCGTCGAGAAAAAGATCCCCATTACTGTTCAACGTGCACTTCTGTCATTCAATGGGTGGTTCGGTTAGTTGCTTTTTCCGGCCAGAACTTTTCTTAATTTTAGCCTTTCGATTTATGGCCATTCGAGCTTGCTAGTGACACGGATTAGTGTATAACTCTGGGTAATGTGTTACTTTCTTACCTCTCCGCAACAGGACTTCTTGTCAACTTGGACAGTGTCTCCGCTCCTCATGCTGTTGTCCATGCTCACGGCCACAAAGTAGAGCGGCGTCAGGCGCCTGGAGTTCTCCACGGACCACGAGGCGGACAAGTTGAACGGGAGGAACTTGAGCCTCGCTGCCGGATCCATCACGATGGCGTCGACGGGCAGGAGGTTCTGCAAGGCGGTCGCCTCCGGTCGGGAGTCCGGCTGCTCGCAGGGCGTTGTTACACTGTACGTAAATAGATGCCATTCATTAGCACCGCAAATTAACATTAGCCCATGGAATGCTTACCATTGTATTTGCGGCTCCTCTTTGCAGCCTCGGCTCAACTGAAATCGAGACAATAAATCTGATTATAGCATCCGCAACCTTATTATCCGCCATCCATAAAGGAATCGTTCGGTCTATCTATCGGCTTTTTCTATCGCCGTTCCATCGGCCATGAACTTCTCCTAGCTCCGCCGCGCTAGCCAGCTCATCCGAGTAAAAGCACGCCGCAGGCAGACAGACTCGAACGGAGAGAGGGAGGGAGGGAGGGCTTCATGCGACGGGAGGAAAAAAAAGTTGGCGACTCATACATCTCCGGCCTGCGGCACGGCGGCCGCTTCCTGCATGGCTTCCTCTGCAGAGGAGGCAGCTAGACAAGCAAGGAGGCAGCCAGGGCGCCGAAAGAAACCGCCCCGGGCAGATATCTCGATAGTTTTATGACAGCTGGAGGGGATTTTATGGCAGGCCGGACGCGGACGGACGCCGATCCAACCTAAGCATCAGTCCAGCGCGCTTAGCACATGCAGTGCGTAGCAACTCTGGATGCCAAGAGCCCGATTGGCAAATAATTGAAAAAGTTTCCCTTCCCTGCGTCACCGCGTCTCCGCCTGTCTACCTTCTGTTTCCGACGCGCGTTCGCGCCGGCGGCATACTAGGTAGGCCTGTCTCACAATGGAAAGCCCGCTCGTCCTTCATTCGCTCGCTCGGTCGTTCGCGCGATACAGAAAATGCACCGCAGGCTGGCAAGCCCGGCCAGTTGTCGCGAGGCAGCGGAGAGACTGAAATGAAGTTATGCCCCTCTCTCCTTTTGACGACGCGTCAACTTTTCCAGCATCCATCTTCGCCTCGTGGCATTAACTATTTCCTTAGAAAGGGAAAAATCTTTGCAAAGGAGAGAGGCCAGAGGCATCCAATATTGGAGAATGCGATCGACCGTTTGAAGCACAAGCAACCGATACTTTGTACAGTCGACCAGGATGTAGAATGACTCACGTCACTTACCGGCACTGGCCGCCTGTCGTCCGCCTTCATCCCACGTTCCTTCATGACGCGCTTGACGGCCTTCCGCAGCCTCTTCCCGCCGACCTGCTGCAGGTCCTTCCACTCGGCCGACCGGCCCGACTTCACCTGCCAACCGCCCAGCTCTGACTCCTTGTGGAAGGCGACGGCGATGCTCAGAGACGCCGCCGTGGTCGGCGTCGCGTCGCGGCTGAAGAACATGCCTGGAATTCAGCGACATAAATGTGCAGGAGCTGGTGTCTCGTCGATGAACATGACTACGGTATACTTACGTGCCAGTTGCCCAGCGGTGATTCCGTCATCCGGCTGCGTGACGATGTCGAATGGCACCATGGGAATGTCCTTCGGGTTGGGCGGCTCGCTCCGCGCGGCCGGGCACCGGTCGACAGCGTAGACCTGAAAGAGCATCATGAGAAGATCCGCTCTCGCTTTATCCTATTGCTGCTTTTCTTTCTGGTCTTTACTGAGGATCAAGACAGCAAGGGTAACTGCCTGAGCGTCTACGTAGTTAGGACTTCCGAGGTAAGGAGAGAATTCGATCGCCCAAGGTTTATTCCAACAAGATATTTGGTTTAATCCCTTGCCCCCCTGTCTGTGCCTCGCCTTTGCAGCAGTTTCTGTGTTATTGTGTCGTCGTCGCTTTGTCGTTATAGAGAGGAGGCTCTAGAGAGGGAGGGAGAGGGGCCGGCAGCCAAAAGCGGGCGAGCGAGAGATCGGCCTTGTAGCCCGAGGCGACGGCGACGGCGACGGCGCCCAACTAAGCATGCCCTGCAGCAATTCATTCTCGCCTAGCTTCCCTCGTTCGCGGCAAAGGGGGGAATCGGAAGTTGCTTTTTTGCTAGCTAGGCCCTTACCGCAATAATGATCTCTTTCTCCTTCGCGTTGCTGTCCACCTCCTTGCCGTCGACGTCCACGGCGTAGGCGCTGCACCTCAGCCGGACTTTGCCCACGAAGCCATCGGGCAGCTGGAGGGTCAGTCGGGTCAGTCGGGACATCCGAAGGCGGAGAGGCCGGTTGGTCATTGCCATGATCTTGAACCTGTGCAAAGAAAGCGTTTTGTCTTTGTGACAGTTAAACTGGCTGAAAATATGACTTACGTCGTCCCGTCCAGCGAGTACTTGAGCTTCATTCCCGCCGGGACCTGTTGCAGGTCTGCGAAGCTGATTGCGACTCCCATGTCGCGCTCGCCCCTCGCCTTACCCTTGGAGGAGAACATGGTTGCCAGCCTGTGAGCGAGGCTGCGATGGTCGCTCAGGTCGAAGCGCCACAATTCGGCGGACAACATCCGACGGTACACTGAAATAATAGTACCGAAAATTAATCGCATGCTGTGATTAAGCATTGTTAATAGCATTAATTAGTTAACGTTGTTTCAGATCCGGGATGTCGAATGCATCTTCTAGCTAGCAAGCATTTTTTCGCCCCAACTCTCCGACAGACTTGTGTCTTGCTGTTGCTTTGCTCGTTCGCCGCCCGCCCGCCCGTCTCCATCTTTCTTCCTGCTTGCCGTCGGCGTTGGCATTCATCTTGTGCCAGCCCGGCCGGCCGGCCATGCAGTCAACCAGCCGATCGACCGACCGACCGTCCGCGTCCGTCCGTTGTGGCTGCTGTCATCCATTCATCTTGTGTCTCAGCGAGGGAGGGGAGAGACCGAGGGAGAGGGGAGGCCAAATCGTGACTTGAGCCCACTTCACAACCTGTAGCTCCGTACGTCTTACCGGCGGCGGCTTTCGCCATTATCTCGGGTGTAACAACCGACCGCGGCTGGGAATCGTTGACCGAGCGAGCGGAAAAACGTAGTATCAATTTGGAACGCTATCTTGGCGGAACTCGTAGTATAGCGCCACACCGTCCTCGAGGGATGTGCTAGAAAGCTCGCCACTACAAGACTGACTCACTCAATGACTCCCATGCTACATCTGCTACGTGCGCGTACGTAGAGTTAAACTATTCTGGAATGAATGGGGAAAATCTAAGCCCTTTTAATTTTACGTCGATCGATCGATTGCTCGAACCCGGTCCAATAAAGGAGCAAAGTCAACAGAGCGACGAACGGCGGCAGTAAGTTCGAGGGCTTAATACGTACGTAAGGCGAGTCGACTGGCTGGGGTCGGTCGGAGGAAATTGACAGACCTCCGCCGCCACTTTGAAAGTGTTTGAATTGCACGAGGCTCTTAACGCCGTCCTGCAAACCATAGCTCCCCCTTCGGGGATGCATTACTCCATCTAGCCAGCCAGCTGGGATGGCTTGTATTGTTTTCAGCGCGTATTATAAGCTCATATCCACAGCTTTCAGCCAAAAAAGTTATTATTTTCAGCCTAAAGGTCTGTCGACTCTACATTAGAGAGGTCAGGGGAGGTGAGGTTCTAGGGCCAATGGGGAGGGAATTCTTGGG
>JAAUYK010020467.1_pt1 | contig 21982 bp, 24 predicted proteins | sample 7278021 | NCBI WGS metagenome assembly JAAUYK01 (sample SAMN14350223, study PRJNA611818) | marine sediment metagenome | isolation source: surface marine sediment (1.8m) | place: French Polynesia: Moorea | collected 2018-08
CGCCGCTCCATTTTGCCTTGGGGTTTTGCAGGTGGCCCTGGCCCCACCCACGGCACACTTTTTGCACAGGATCGCTTAGCGATCACTAAGAACAAAAGTTGACCAATTCACTGGCGTTTGCGAGGGGTTTAGCTACCGATTACCTCTGATCTCGTTGGTAGGGTCCGAGATCGAGGATTGCCTTCACCTCCTCCTCGCTCCCGTCGAAGCTGTGCACCACTCCGCGAAGGGAGTCGTGGCGCCCGAGGATCGAGACGAGGTCGGAACCCGAGTTCCGGCAGTGGAGGAACAGCGGCAGGTCGAGCGAGTCCGCCATTGTGAGTTGCAACTCGAAATACCTGGAGAATCAGATAAGTAGACAATTTTCTCGTCCCCAGTCGAATGTCGCATTCTCACTTCTTCTGCGTCTCCTTGTCGCAGAAGTTCGTCCTGTCGTAGTCTAGCCCCATCTCTCCTAGCGCGGCCACCTTGCCCCGATTCTCCTCGACGAGCCGCCTCAGTCCGGCCAGGTAGGCCTCCGGGCTGCCATCAAACTGATCGAACTCGCCGCACCTGGTCGGATGGCATCCCACCGTGGCGAACAGTCTGTCGTCCGCCTCCGCCGTCTGGATCGCCCGCTCGCTGTCCGCCAGACTGCCGCCGGTGAGGAGCATCTTTTGCAGTCCGTTGTCCCAGGCTCTCTGGAGGACGTCGTCCAGGTCGGGGTCGTGCTTCTTCGAGCCGTGGTACTCGCCCTGGTACATGGAGTCCGTCAGGTTGGCACCGATGTCTACAGGAGGCAAGAGACTCCTTCTACCTATAGCACTTTTACGAATTGCAAAACGAGACTCACCTATGAACTTGTATCGTTCCGTCATGGTTATGCCGCTGGATAGCCTGATGAGCGATGTTGAGACGAACCTCGTCTTGGTGATGGCGATGGCGCCCGACCGCGACCAGGCGCCTACGAGGATGCTCGCCGAGAGAAACGTCGCGGTAGTTGCGTATGCGTAAATGCGTAATAGCGTATCGTCGACTATGTGTCGCTTCAGGGTATATACGTATATGGTTTTACTTTATTCTCCTGCGCCGCGGTGACCGGTACGTTAGAGAAGCCAAAACAATACGTCGACGTCCGCACGTCGTGGCGCATGCATGTAATGTCGGCCGTTAGATGGCGCCATAGTTAACAGTTTCAGCAATTGAGTCGGAAGGTGCTGCCAACTAAAATGTAGGTAGGCATAATTTGAGTAGAAAAGATAAAGGAATTTCCCTCTCAGACATGTAGCAATATCTCTAGATAAATTACAGTGCACAGTGTCCGTACGTGTAATATTGGCATACGATTGAATTATTTCCTGGCTACATTATACTAGCGTAATATATATGGATCAGCTCCTTAACGTCTATCGACGAGTGTACGAAGATCTGAGAAGACTCGATCTTTTACTACATACCCTTTAATAGATTTTAGTCGCATATTTGAGCAGTACGTGTCCGAGAAAGTCGTTTTGCAGAATGACAATGGTCTTTTAAGCTGGTGCTCAACTGGAAGTGCGTCACACATGGATGATTTCTGAGCCGCGGCCGCGGTACGTGAGCGCTTAAATTGCTTTAGAGTACAACTAGAAAGAGGAAAGTGTGAAGAATAAGCGGGCGTCAAACGGGCGTTAAATTGCATTGGAGAGGGATCGAGTACGTTGGGAAGAAAAGTCACCTTTCTACGAAATTTCAGCAGCTGATGGGCACCGTACGTCGTCAAAGAGTCGGCTAGCTACGAATTACACAGGTGAGTGAGTCCAACTAATCGATAGAGTTGCCAATACGTTTAAACACTATAGTATACGTACATATATACTTTTACATACGTAGATTTAAACAAATTAGTGAGAAGTGCAATTAAGTGCAGCTCAAAAAAGGTATTTTAAGACGGCACCGGTCTCCTCGGTCTATATACTGTACTACTAGGCTGCATCAGAGTTCGGTCATCTCGGTGAGGACAGCTGCTAATTGGGCACAAAACGTCTTAGTTGGAGAGAAACGGACGAACGGACCCATTTCGAATCGAATCGGCCGGCCGGGAGTCACCTGGCGTACGGACGGCCGATCAACGAAATGCCCCAAGCTTGTTAGCAGTTTCCCAAATGAGATGACAGAAGATACAGAATGGAACAGTTGAAGTTATGGTCGACAATTTTTCGTTGCCGCTAGACGTCTAGCCACTCTTTTAATGTTCAAAATGCATGGAACACAGTACTTCGATCTCCCGATGGTCGATCGCGAACATGAATAGTACGTAGAGGAGAACAAAGTGTGAGAAGGATGTAGCCAGAAATGTCCCTCGCATACCTTTTCGACATAGCACACTTACGAGACGAGATCTGAATAGATATAGATCGAGTGAATCCTTGTCAGCACGCACGAGTCAAGCGAACGTCTAGCCAAAAATGGGGCGGGCATACCAGCGGAGATTTTCTCGCCTCTCTGAGTCCATGCAGCTACTAATCCCTATTCAACTCTCGCTGCCGAGTCTGAAAACATGCTCTATGTCGGGGATGTACTATATGTACTACTGCGTATGTTCCTCCTTCCATGCATATGCAAATGCGAGCAAATCTGCATCTGTATCAGCATAGGATGGATGTCGCCATTATTTTCGTCCTCCTTTTTTGCAGTCGATCCGTCCGAGCCGAGAGAGGGAGATCGAGAAGCCTTGCTTGCTTGCGTGTCATGGACTTTTCCTAATATGAGGAACCATTCTCCTTCCTTCCTTCCTCTCTCCGCTAGCTGAACGAACCTCCTTCCTTCCTTCCTTCCTTTCTTTCATGCGGCTTTTCCTTATCCCGGCTTCTTATCAGGAGAAAACAATTTCGAGCAGCCAGGAGAGAGGAGGAGAAGAGGGAGGGAGGGAGGAAGGTGAATTAGGGGGCTGCCGCGAGCTGCCTCTGCTCATGGCGGCAGTCATGCTCCCTTCCGTCCGTCCGTCCGTCCGTTCTCTCATGCTGCAAGAAGCTAGACCAGGATCTCCAAAGCGTCAACGAAATTTCAATGCGGAACTCATTCTCGCAATTCCCGTATAGATCTACTTGACAATTTCTCCATATGATCAACCTTCTAGCACCCCTTGAGGCCGTTACTGCCTCTCTCTCTCTCCCTCCTCGATCCTTCCTTCTTCCCGTCGTCGTCGTCTCTGCAGCCCTAGCTACTATAGCTGCTGCTGCAGAGCTAGCTAGGCGAGGTCGAGATCAGTAAAAACAAGATTGCCTCATACAGCCGCCGCCGTCGGTCGGTCGAGCGGAGGCAGTATACTGCCTCTCATGGGAGAGAGAAGGAAGGAAGGTAGGTAGGTAGGTAGGCAGCACAAGGCCAGGCGGGCATTGCGCCGTCCGTCACACGTATATACACGAGAGGGACCAGTAGCAGCAGCAGCAACGGGCCAGATTACATTAGCGAGAGAACGGTCGGTCGGTCGGTCGGTCGGACGGACGGAGGAGGAGGAGGCCGGCGGCCACTTCCTTCCTTCTTTTTTCCGAGCGAGCGAGCGAGCTTTGCGTGTCAACTCTCCTTCTCCTTCCTTCTCGAGAGCCATGGCCGGTCTTGGTCTCCGCTCGCTCCGCATGAGAGGAGAATAACTAGGCTGCTCCAATCTTCATCAGGAAAGAAAAAGCGGGAGCTAGGGAGAGTGGAAAAAGGGAGGAGGCTGCTAGCTGCAGGCTGCAGAATAGAAGTATTATTTTGTCCGGAATTGCATGCCTCTGGTCGCGTGAGAGCAATTCTGGGCACGTGCGCATAGCAACGAGAAAATTCGTGGAAAAAGTAGATGAGTGAATTTCTAACTGTAGTGGCTATGACCGTCTTTATAAACTCTAAATTAAGCAGAGTTCTTTTTCGCACAGACACCCCTGCTTCATGGAAGTACTAGCAGCCAGTCTGGAGAGGGGGAGGAGAAAATCTCATAAAAAGGGCTGTCGCTGTCGCGCGCTCTCTCTCTCGCTCAACTGCAGATGAGGGAAGGGAGGGAGAGCCGTAAAAATTACTGGCTAGCAAAAAAGCAGGAGACGGGATTGCTGCTACCGTCTCTCGTTCTCTAACTATCTCAGCTACGTAATCCCGTCATTTGGCAAATAAGTAACGTACAAAAACTATCATGATTTTAGTGGCAGTACTCGTAGATTTAAACCCTGTTGTGAGATAAATGTAGTAGTCTGCATTTAAAGCATTTAAAGCGTCGTTCTTTCCCTCATGTAGCTGCAGCAGGTGCTTTCTGGCTGTCTGCATCGTCATCATAATCATCGTGTACGTGTTTTCGTCGGCCAAACTGCAATCAACGTCGCCGACCGACCGACCGACCGACCGCCGCAGTCGAATCGCCATCGCCTCCGCCTCCCTTCCGACATGCAGCCACCGCCAGCCAGCCTTTCGCATGCATGATGCATGGATGCACAACACAGTCGGGAAACAATACTTCGATCCGGCGTTAACACTCTCCTAAAACCTATTTAATACGTAGTGTGGTTTACTTGTATGTGTTAAAACCTCTGGGGTTTTTGTTGTAGTACGTACTAGATCTATCTGCTGGCACCTCTTAGGTCGATGTATGTGGCTCCATTGATCCCGTAATTAGTTGGTCGGACGCTTGGTTTTCTGGTCCGTTTCTGATGATTGACCAGAGGAGAAAACTCACGGAGCCGCCCTCTTTCTCTCTCCCAGTCTGCATAGTCTTTGGGCGTGTCTCTCACAAGTGGATCGACGGACTAACATCGCACTGTCAAAACATCAAGAAATGTGTCAACTGCTGGCTGCCACCGCCGACCGAACTTGCTTTCGAGCGAATTCCCGCAGCTGCAGTCATAGCCATTAAGGTGGATATCGACCGACCGACTGTTCCCCCTCTTCCCTTCCTCGATCCCTCTCTTATTCCACCTCTGGCGTGATCTCTAGCACCACATCCATTTTTAATGAGAATTGACACGACTTGCCGCACGCACCTAGATAAGTTGTGCGGGGTCTGTTCCTTCACGCGGCTATTGACTCGCGTGAATTTATACTTTTTCACTTGCTTCCTTGACAACTGAGCTCATTAGGGAGTAAGTGAGGGAACCTTCGAAGCGCAACCGCCGCTGCCAATGGATGGATGGAGCCTTATTAGTTTCCCTATGCGTCCGGTAATTGGTGCGGGACGGCTGAAGCGATCGCGTTGTTTTCTGCCACCGCATACTCACTCGCGAAACGGCCTCTAAGGAATTTCCAGAGTCTAATTTGCGGTCAACCGGTTGCAGCTAGGCATCTTGCGAGAAGCAATTACCATTCGAAGCTTAAAGTAGCGCTGGGATTTTTCTCCGTTCTGGCTGTCGAACCCTTTTTTACGCCGCTGCCGCTTTGACTGCTCACTCGTTCACAGCTGGAGCCCATTGTGCTCTCTCCTCGTGTAGTGCAACAAATCCCATTGTCATCGTTCGTCTCCCCTTCCTCTCTCTCTCTCTCGCCAATTTGCTTCAGGTCAACTGACAAAGCAAGGGTTTATTCTCGACTTTTCCAGCCACGGCTGATCGCTGTTGCCACGTCGGTCGCGTCGGCCGACGGCATCCTTGCCCTGACCATCGATCAGCGGCAGAGGCGCGAGTGACATTCCATTCTCTTCCCGCTGAGCCCAATGGCCAGACACTTATTTCGGCTCAGTCCGTTCCAATCCTCTCGCTCGCTCGCTCGCTCGCTCGTTCAGTCATCCTAATCGCAGCAGCCAGCCAGCCAGCCAGCCGACCGACCGAGTCAGGATAGGATACGCCTTCTAGGTGATTGCGATCTGTCCGTCGCCGCCACCGCCGCCGTTGGTCAGACCCCGAGATGCTCTCTCTCCCTCCCTCCCTCTTGCCTTTGTCCGGACTATTACTTATCCATCGACTTCTGATGTTATGATGACTGGCCGTCGTCCCGACTGGAGAGTTATTATTGCGTCGCCTAGACTGACTGGGCGGTTGGTCGATCGCTCGTCGCGCCGTCGACTGGACCGACCCGTGATCCCATCTGAAAAGAGGAGAGAGAGAGAGGAGCGTGAGAAGAGAGGATTTCTCGGAAAATGGATGGACCCGCGGGCAGGTATTTCTCTATCGGGCAGAGGATCTACGGATGGACAGATGAGCAGTGTAGTGGTGACAATGAGAGAGAAAGGCCGGAGTCTAGTCCCTGGTTCTACGTAAGCAGAAATTGTCCATCTTCTTCCGCAAACCGGAGTCTCTGTTTAATGAGAAGAGAGCCGAAACTTTCTTTGGCAACCGCATGCTCAGGTCTGGTTTGGCGCCGAAAACGCTCTGTAAATACGGAAGAACTCTCATCTCTGTTTTCTCCGGAGAAGAGAAACCGTAACTTTTGGCCAGCTCTTTTCTCCGTACCGACAGCCGACTGTCCCATAACTAACCCACTGTGCGTCGTTTGGTCTCTCTCTCTCTCTCTCTCTTGTCGCCGACCGGTCAGAAAGCGAGCGAGTGAGCGAGCGGGTTAATGAGAGAGAGATCTATAATTACCGATGGCGGCGTTCGTTCGGCGTTCGGCGCGCGTAAGTCTGGAAGTTCCTCGCCTCCTGCTGAGCTGGCCAACGATGGCTGGATTTGCCGCCATGAGGCACGGCTAGCATTTAGCATCTAGCTGACCACTCAGCTAGCTTATTTAAAGGCGAAAGGACTTAGATATGCAGATTTATCTATGGTACGTTTAATAATTTAACGGTTTTGTAAACGAAAATAATCATTGTGCTGTGACATTATCTATGAGCAACCCTCTCTTCGAAAAAAAGTCGATGGGCAGAGGAGGTTCAAGGAAGGAGGCGGGGTGAAATTCCTGCTGGCTCGCTCCTAGCTCCGTCTGCGCGTTTAGCCAGAGGTGTAATTGACGGCTCTGTCAGCTAGGCTAAAGCTAAAAGGAGAAAACACTGGACTAGGTGAAATCCCAAAGTTCATCTTGGCTTTCCTCTAGCTGCGGCCATACGCCAATATCCCGTACGCGTGTACGTGTCCGTAAATGAGACCAGTCAGGCAATGGATCGATGAGCGATGAAATTCCTTCTCCTCCTTCTTTTCTTTCGCAAGACGCTCCCGCGTTTCACTTACATAAACAATTAATGCCGGCCCGAGGCTGTGGGCCGGAAGAAGGTATAGGAAGAGCGAGCGCGTGTGTGAAACCATTACGTGAAATTGGTTTCTCCAAACGAGAAGCGTATCGCGAGTGTACGTACGTACTTACTTTTTCAGCTAGCCAGTTCATCTTTCCCCGAGGCGGCAGAACGGACGGCGGTGAGTCCAATTTTCCCGCTTTTCCTCCCATCACGGAACGAACACCAATTCCCTCGCCTCTTCCAAAAGTGCGGTTTCTTCAATCGCGGGCCAGATGCGGACGGACGGTCGGACCGGAGTCGAAACGAGAGCGGCGATAATCCTCTCTGTTCTGCTCTGGAAAAAGAGAACGTTAGAACGCGTACCTGTTGGCAGTTACTCTCCATAGTTTGGTCAAGAGCTTCCCCACCTGCTGCGAGCGAGATTCGAACGCAGATTTACGGCGAAAATGTGCGGCGGCCGGCCAGCTTCTTTCTCTTTTCCCGACGTCGACGAAACGTTGCTCACACGCACACCCTTTGTTGGAATGCTCAGAGCAATGTATTCAATCTTCACTTGGGTGCGAGAATAAACTCTAGTTCTGCTTCCGGAGCGCAGCCTTGAAATTTGCCGACGTATTTTGCGAGAGCAAAAATCGCGCCCGCCCGTCCCACACAAGAGACAATTAATCAGGCGGGCCGAGGCCACGCAATAGGCGCCCGAAGCACTCTCCTTCGATATACAGACGGCGCTTGTTATAATTATATTTTTACTATATCGCGTGAATTTAGTAAGCGCCGAATAAAAAGGCCCGTATGCTGCGTACCTCGCTCGCTCGCTCCATCGTCATGTGACGGAAGCACGGAGAAAAAGTCATCGCCGCTGCCTTGCCTCGTCGGGGCCGCCGCATCCGCGACTTAAGTGGCATTGTCACATGCATGGAGGGAAAGCGGGCCCACATTGACTTTCTGCAAATACTCATTTTGAATGTAGAAATTAAGACAACGTATAATTTAACATGATGGGAGTAAGAAGCAAATACACCATTTCTGCAATCTCATCTTCTCCTCCTCTGCCGTATGCGCGTACCTCGTCTGCTTATGGCTAGGAGAAGACTGCAATAAGTTACGCGCGGAAAATTAATGTATTCCTGCTCCAAATTACCCTCATTTTCATCCTTCCACCTCGCTCTTAATGCTCCAATTCCTGGTTGAAGAGGAGACAGCTAGCGAGCGAGCATCGGCCCAGCCCAGGCCGGGCCGGCATATGGAAAAAAGTGGCGGCCTCATTAATCAACGGCCTCTCGTTCCGTGTTATTTGCTTCAATTAGGCGCCGAGGAGAAGGAGGAGGAGGAGGAGGCCGGAGATGGGGAGAGGGAGAAAATGTGGAGAGGAAATAGGAATATATGAAGGAGTGCAAATGCGAGTGGAAATCAGAATGAATCGAGTGAGCGAGGTGCCGAGAGCCAATTTCCCTTCTTTCTCGCTTCGAAAAGTCTGAGCGAGCCGTAATTAGTCTAGCTGCTGCTGCCTCCTCCACAGTCGGATAATATCGCAACTGATGCATGGCGAGAGCTAGTCTAGTCTAGCTGGCTGCTTGACTTGGTCGGATGCACTTACAGAAAGAAAGAAAGAAGTTGGACGGAAATGGAAATGAAATGACTCGAGTGAGGAGATGATTTATCGTCGCGAAAGAAAAGTAAGATAATTTTGCTTCTTTTACAGAACCGATCAAAAGTCTGTTCATGAAATGAAGCAATATACATGTGACCTAAGCCGAGAAAAACGCTTGGCGTGCGGCATGCGCGATTTTCGACAGGCTAGCTATCGCCGACAGCCAGTCAAGTCTTGAAAGCAGCTGACGGATGGATGGACCATTGCAAGAAAGGCAGACAGGCAGACAGACGACGAAGAGGCGAAGCCGCAAACTGGGGGCGATAAATGCGTTCGAAATGACCACGAGCTGCGGACGGACGCGGACATCACCGGCTTGGAAAAAGGGCCAAATCCAGGGTGGCCAAACATTCCTTAAAGTCAACTTAACTTGTTCACCTCTTCCATTATGATGGATAGAATGATAAATATTGGCAACCCTACTGCTTCCAAACGATCCTCCGCTTTTTTCCCGCGCTTTGACGGACGTACTCCAATTGCGGCAAGTACAAATATTGCCTCCACCGCCGCCGCGCCGCGCGAAAAATACGTAACGACTTACGCCGAGGGTATCATTCCGCCGGCCGAGAGAGAGAGAGAGAAAGGCGAACAAGCGGCCGGCCTAGCCGGCGATTCAATTACTGCCTCTTGTCATGCACGCCGACTTTTGGACCGAAAACGCATATGTGTAACGTACTACATATATGTATAGTGCGCTAGCTGCCGTATCGGGTATTGAGCGGAACAACTATCATTTGGGAGAGGGCAGGAAAATGAAATCGGAGCAGACAGTCGGAGGCATAATTAATCAATTGCTCGCTAGCTCCGACGTCGCATGTTTGTGTAAGTGTATATTTGGGGGCTATATAAAATTGTGGTTTTGTCCCCGCTCGCTCGCTCGCTCGCTATCCATGCCATACTTTCTCTCATTGTGTGTGGCAGCTATAGACTCGATTGTACGTCTGACTAGCATTCCATCTCGTTACGCCGGCCGATATCGACGACTTTTTGCCTGCATTTCGTTGGTGGTTTGGTCTCTCTGCTGCTGACCACCGCGATGATGATTCGGTCGGCCGGCCGCCAACACGTTCTGCCAATAGATCAACAATCGAAACGGAAGAAAAGGAGAGGCGGACGGAGGGAGCTTGTTAAACTCCATCAGATTTTACTCTAACTGGCTGCTGGCTTACATCATAAGGCGAAGGTAGGTTTCTTCTTTTCCAACCAGTCAGCAAACCCATCAATCTAACGCGCCAGTCAGTCAGCAGCTAGCCACTGACCAAAAGATACAATGGCTGATGCGATATTTGATCTCTTGAGCTTGCGGAGGCGGGAGGCGGGAGGAGGGAGGTCGAGCGAGCGAACGCGGACTGGTGGCCATCTCCCCCGGCCGATCTGGAGAATGCCTCGGAACCGGCGAGATTCCTTCCACGAGCCGTTGACAAAATGAGCGATGGCCGGGCATCAGTATGCTACTGGCTGACTGCACTACGTAGAGGCCTCCTCTCCTTCTTGGGATCACATCTCGATGCGCTCTCTTCGCCTCATTTTTGCAAACAATGATGATCGGACTTGCCGGCTATATATATCCGAGTGTAGTAGCCGCCGGCCCGATCAGACCTCATGAATGGATCGATCTGTCAGCAGTCAAGGAGTCGATCTGTCGGCGCGGTTCGACTGCGCTCTCCGATCCGATCGGCGGTTGGGATGTAATCAAATCAAATGGGGTCTGTCTGCACGGCGCTTTTTGCTCCTGTCTAGCTGCCTTCAGGCCGCGGAAAGGGTAGACGGGCGCAATTTTAGATTGTCGGACTGATTGATGCTCGTTTCAATCCCCAGTTGGTTAAAATGCCGGCACGTCACTTTTTGTGCGCATCCCCAGCCTGTAGCTAAGTGAGGGTCAGATGGTCCATTGTTTGGCCCGCGATCGATCCACGTTTGTAGCTAGCTGTGTGGTCCGTGGGTGGAATAACGAATTCACACCTCTCGTAGGATTCGTGGGCGCCATAATGTCAGATTCAGGAGCTGCCATGACCTTGTGACCAAACTGGGGACAAAATCGAACATCTTGGGGAGAATAGCAATGATTGGGCGTCGAAGTCAACGAGGCGGGCAAAATTCGACGGCGCTCATGTCAGCGCGTTACGAATCGGCATCACGGCTGGATGGACTCGTAAGACCAGTTTTAGGCACTTTTTGACGACCAACGTGAAAGGGTACTGTACGCGTACTATAGTAATATCGAGAGAGCCAAAGCGAAACGTACGTCTGTCTGGAGCTAGCTGCTCTCTCTTTCTCCCATCATTGATTACAATGCCTGTCAAGCTGCCAAATTTCTGGTCGCACGTCGCTCGTCGCTCGCTCGCTCGCCCCGCTCACATCATGCAACAAGCCGGTTGCGGCCTGATTTTTCCAATAACCGCGAGCGGGCGAGGAACGCAACACGAACAGTTTCCACTTGAGAAGATGCTGCGGCTGAAACAGCCGCTGCTTACGTATTCGACGCCGCCGCCGCAATGGAAAAACATGCACGGAGGGCGGATGCCAGCAAAATTACATCTTTGTAGCAGGGTTTAACCGGACAAGATGGAATGAAAGTACTGAAAATTATGCCTGCCGAGATTAGCGTTTCTTCTTTAATATGTATGTCACTTAAGAAATTATTGGCACACGTACCTGCAACGCCTCCATCAAAATGGAATATTGAGAGAGCGCTTGCTGCACGGTGACGCTCGAGAGGATCGGGAAGCGAGCAGACGACGCAACCAGATTCGGACACGCATCGATTAGAGAGGCATGCTTCAATTCCGCGTCAATCCCGCCTCGCGGCGGTGGCATATTGAAATTACAATTTTATCGCTTTCTCGTCTGAGCGTGAAACGAGAGGCGGATAGCGAGCGAGCGGTCTAGTTCCATGCGTCAGTGGATGCGCCATACAGCCAGTCGATGTCTCAGTTTATCGACTACTGGCCTCCCGCCAACGCCGACGACTATTTTCGGATCGGCGATCTCATTTGAATCCGCCGTAACCGTTAAAAGAGAAACTCCTGACGTAATAAAAACGGCCGCATTGAAATTTTATGCACGAAATTGGGATTCTTAAAGGTACGCATTTTGTTTCATTGCCTACGAAAAATAGAAATCGGTGCATTTTTCTACTGCATATAGGAATTCTGCACCGGTTATTTTTTTGTCCGTCGCAGCTCCATAGTGAGATTAATTCCTCCTCGTTGGACCGCCGCCCGAGGTCTGCAATTAGGGTGCAGGTTCCGTTGCCGGAACGGCGAATGCGAGACGCTTTGTCTCCCCCTCCGGGATGGATATTAAAATGTTGATCTGTCACGTCGGTAATTACGCGTGGTTGAAGCACGCAGCTACCCAGGGACTTTACTTTCAAAACCGCACGTACAGCGATTCCAAAAGCGTACGGATGGATGGCCGTGTGCTCTGCTCTATTAAAGTGAGCGACAAACCGCCGCCGGCTGCTGCAGGCCACCTACGTGTTAGTTTTCTCACATCATTCATTTGTGGCGCAAGCCACCTACCTACGTAATTACTCACTTATTAGACTGGTAAATCACTAATTTGAGCTCCGCGGCGGCCTAGCATGCAGGCGATCGACGTGAACTGAATGACGAAGCTGGTGTGGGGCGAACGCATACATATACACGCGCGCACGCATCCATACGTATGTATGTTACACGTACATTCAACGGAAATTTTCCACATGTCTTTGCGTCCTTTGTGTACGCGTACATGCTCTTGCCTCATCAGCGATTCAATGCCATCCAACAATGTACGTATACATACATAACTGCGGATGCGATTATGATGCAACTTTGCACCAACGTACGACAAAATAATTTAAGATCAACGTACTTTTATTTGTAAGTCTCAATGTTGCACCCCTGAGCTGTCGTCTCCTCCTCCTCCTCTTTCGATCTCGTGCACTTTCATTCTCTTCATCTCCTTCCAACGGTTTCTCTCCCTCTTCATTCCCCCCGCTGCTGCTGCATTCCGACAATGGAAGAAAGAGCAAAATTAGTTGTAAAGAAGCAAAGCAAAGAGAGGGATCGAGGAAGGGAGAGGCGTGGCGCATGCCAGCAAGTTCCATATCCTGACTGAGCAATGAATAACCCAGGACGATGTACGTATGCTCAAAAGAAGAGAATGAACAAGATCTGCTCGCCATATGTCGAAATTGCATTAAAGTTTTGATGTAGTGAGATGCGTAGTAGATCCACTTTTGGCGGCAAAAATTGCCCCGACGCGATGTGCCATATTTTTTTTCTCTGTCGGTCACAACAGCCTGGCTCCGAAGACGAAGCTTTGCTTTGATCGCTGCTATCGAGGATGTACGGTCATTAGGTCGCCGGCTGTCCGATCGGGAGGAGGAAAATCGCCCGCTCAGCTCGAAAGAGAATCAAAGCAACAGCTCGAAATCAGGTCGGCCGGTCAATGGATAATGCTCTGAATCGCGCCATTGAGCAACAAGTAGCAATATTGTGCTCAGAGATAATGTTAAGGCTGCCAGACCGGAAAGAGAATTGGCTTGCGGATGCTGAGAGTTCGGAGCTGGCTTCTGTAACGGCGAAAAAAGGAGAGGAAAAAAGCGCAATTAGTGAGCGACGCGGCTGCTGATCATCCAAGTGCGGAACTATTAGTCATTCATCCCTTTTTGCGGCCGGCCGCGGCCGCCCGTTCCGCCGGCCGCCCGTAACCAGCTAGGGAGTGAGTGCACATCATTAACTGGCGGAACAAGCCAGGCGGAGGGACGGACGCTTTTGCAGCTAGCTATCCAGCCAGCCAACCTCAAACTGGGGGGAAATCTCCAAGCACGTCAGAATCCGGTCCAACGCTAGCTCTACCTGTCGCTGCCATTAAGTCAAAACGGGGCGGGATGTGTAATTAAAGTTGCAGTTTCCGACCGACATGACAAACAGGCGACGTCAAACGCTGCCTGGTCACAGAACGGACCAACGCGACTTTGATTAGTGTGGAGTTTCTCCGACTGCGGCGTGGAGTCATAAGCCACGCAAGGCAGCGATTGCTTTTTCCCGAAGCTGTGAGAACGTTTTCTGGCCGCATCTCGTAATTTGATTATTCCACGGATGGATGACTCCGATGCTGCCGCTGTCTCTCTCTCTCCGACGGACGGTGCCAAGTTGGCCATCCCGCTAATAAGCAAGATGCGTGCGTCGAAACTGCGACAGCAGCTGATCATCATCATAGCAGGTTCCGCATGCGAGAGAGAGAGAGAGAGAGAGAGCGAGTGTGTGCATGTAGCAGCAGCAGCTGTCGGAGGAGGTGGAGAGGCTTTTTCAGTCTCGAAAATAATGAATGCGGCGGCGGCGGAGATCCATTGTTTGCGCTAGCTCTGACTATGTATACGCCTTATGCCGGCGCATCCATCCGAAGAAGAAGGAAGCGGCGGCGGCGGCGGCTTCGGCGGCGGATGGAGAGGTGAAGTGAGAGCGAGCGAGCGAGCGCTCTAGTCTAGCTGCGTCTATTTGTCAGAGTCGCTTCGCAAAGAAGAAACAATCATTAGCATGATGGCTGCACAGCTAGCTGGCGACGGCGGAGGTAGGCAACTTTTTCGTGCAAATTAATGTTTGAGTCTGCTCTCTGCTGTCTAGCTATGCCGTGCCAGCTTCCCCTCTGTTCTCTCTCGCTCGGCTTACCATAAATCTCGCCTCGCTCGGCGACGGCGGAAAATGATGATAGCGGAGGCATAGGTGGCTGGCTGGCTCCGGACGACAAAAAGGGGTCTGGCGGCGGCGGCGGCCGCGCTCTCTCGTCTGTCTGCATGGCTGCTACTGTGCGCTCTTTCCGCATCGCTTTTTGCCGCGATCCGCCGAAGCCTCTCTCTCTCTGCCGCTACCATGTCAACATCTATCGCCTTCCTCTCTCACCTTTGTCTTATAGCGCCGCCGGCGGCATATAGCTGGCTCAGTTCGCGGGAATATGTACATTAAGAGCGCCGTCATCATCATCACCATCATCCGGTTTACAAAGCATAAGGCTACTGCCAAGACGGCGCCCTTATTATCTCGCTGAATGAAGCGTGCAGAGAAATGTATATGCTAGCCAAGAGGCATCGTGCATGACCAAGAAGCATACTAGATACATACGATGGACCGAGTTTTAAGATCACGAAGTGTAGTCATCAGTTTGAATTCACTGCATGCTTTAATTGATTCGGCCGACAGGCGATGTGAATTGGCGGCCGGCCAGAATAGATCGGTTCTCAGTGGGTCAGCGGAGGATTATTTTTTTCTTGCTCCCGTCCCGGGTAAATCTAGTCGGTAATTTAGGCTGAGATAAATCCTCCAAAGAGAGTGCTTTAAGAAACCCGAATTTCTTTCGAATGGCAGATGCCGACCGCAAAAGCGTCGATCTCTTCTTGTGCCTTCTCATAACAGGCTAGGCCGGACCCACTACTGTATAGGCTATAGCTTCCTCCGGTTCTCAATTCTTTTTCGCCGTCCGCCCGTTCTCTCGCTCTCTTTCTTCTTCTCAGCGGGGAAGCAACGCCATTGTTGCTTCGGTGTCGCGGCCTTATACCATCTCATTGTGGCCTACTGCGTATACGTACACACCTCGCCGTGTAATAACTCCCGCCAACAAACAACGGCGGGAGGGAGGGCCACTCAACTAACATGGGAGAGGTCATCGTAGTGCATAGAAAGATGCATCTGGCAAAGAAAAACACCCAATATACGCCCTCTTTGTGAGACGTGCCGCGTTCACATCTTAAATTAATGGCTCGATGCCATCGAGGAGTGATGGAAAAATGAAATTTTAATATGTACCTTGTACGTGCATGAAGTGCTCACCTGCATAGTTTTTTTCGCACCGGCTCTGGAAGAAAGGAAATGGAAATCGGAGATGATAGGGCTAAATAGTTAATGACGGGCTCGCAGCCAGCTATCGCCTACTCATCCCGCTTCAGGTCTGTGTCAACAGCTGTTAGATATCTGAGGTTAGCCGGCTAGAAGATGAGGTAGGCGGCGCGGCGTCGCGTCTTGGTGAGAGAGTGATGACGTGGAACAAAACGATGGCACCAGGTCGGTCGGAGAGACCGTTAGCTATAGGTAGGAGGAGAATAAGAAAAAAATTGAATGGCCACCGTCCGCCAGATGGAGGATCGGAGAAAAGGCCACACATGCCGCCGACGCCGCCCGACCATGGCGTCATCAATCTCGCCACTTGATCCATTTCTATTTTCGCCTCCTCCTACAAAGCAGCCGCTTCTCTCTCTCTCTCCCGAGATCTAAAGTGAAAGACGCTGGAGAGCAAACTTCCGTCCGATAATTGGTCTCTGTTCGCTCGCTCGAGATCGACTCGACGCGCTTGCAGTCTGCTCTGTTCGGTCGGTCGGTCGAATTAACGGAACGCTCTATCAGCTGCAACTTGTTTGCACGCAGCCAGAAAGATCGCCCGGACTGCCCCGACCGATCCATCAATTGGAATGAAAACGGAGATGGAATGCGGTGGGTGGTCAGTTAATTAACAACGGGATCCCATCGCGGCCCAACCCATTCTCCGGTCGACAGATTCGCGACCGTCGGCGTCGGATGAACTGCGAGCGAGCGAGCAGCTCATTTCGTATTCTGTCTGCAGGCAGAGCATCAGCCAATGAGAGCGAGAGCATCATTGCGCGTGGTGCGCGTGCGTGTGAGCGAGCGAACGACGCGCCGGCCGGCCAGCCGGCCGGGAGTGGAGAAGAAAGATGCTGAGAGCGAGCGAGCGGAGGAGGCGGAGAGAGAGGAAGGGCGGCAGCATCAATCTCCTCCTCTCGTCTCGCTCGCTCGCTCGCTCGCTCCTTCTCTCTTTCGCCCCGGGCAATGATAATCTCAGCTGGCGGCGCGGCGAGCGGGCGAAGGGAGGGAGGGCGTGCGAAGACGATGGTGCCGGCCGGCACGATTATCTCCTCTCACGATCTCTCCTCTCCTCTCGTGTGTACGTGCGTGCGTGGATGGTCGACCGACCGACCGACCGACCGACTGCCTTTCGTGACGAGCGAAGGAGGAGGCGGCGGCGATGCTACAGATGAGAAACTCCTCCCTTGCTTGCTCCCAATTCGTCGAGAGGTAGAGGGAGGGAGGGGGAGGAGGAAGACTTTCGCCCCGCAGCAGCGAACGATCGCGCACATGTACGTGTTCATTCGGCTGAACTTTCCTTCTTGTCTGGATTGCTTTTACTGGCTGCTGCATGGCGGGTCGATTGAGGTCCCCCAGCTCCGTTCCGTTCTTCCTTCTTTCTCATCCAATATTTATACGTCGCCGGCCGTATTTGTACGGAGACCGGCCGAGGTGCTGTCAGAATCGCCACCGCGGAAACTTGCCGTCCCCTCTTGCCCCTATACTTCTCTATCCACATGAGAATAATTGAAACATTCCGCCGCCGCCGGCGCCGCGAATTGCGGCTCGCGACGGAAAAAAGTCGGAAACTTTGGTGCGCCTTGCGGGGACGTGTGAGAGCGGTTGCGCCGCCGCCGCTACTTGGCATATTCAGCGCCATCGAGCGCCCACACGTAAGTCGAGGGGGAAAAGTGGAGAGCTAGGGAATTGTGCGCGCCCATTATGCGACGTTTACAACGAGTTTCTTAAACGCCTTGGCTTAAAGATCGGATAAAATAAGTTTTTTTTTTCAAGTAGACGCTTGATACGTCTCTAATAGTGCTGTAAAGCAATGGAGAAATGCCACTAATGACTTGATGCATGGTAGAGCGACACGCGCGAAATGAAAGCTGCGAGGAGCGAGCGCTAGCTCTCCAGAGCGCGTAACACGCGCATGTACGCGAGTTGGACAATTACGTCGGACGCGAGCGAACAGAGTAAGAGAAACGCTCGGCTATCGTCCGACCGAGTGGAAAATTGCCCTCTTGCTCTTCCCGGCCCCAATTTCCCAGAATGAGTGAGCGGTCGGCCGGCCGGCGAGTGGCAGTTGAGTTGAGACAGGTCGCGTCATGTGTGAGTTGCACACAGTCCTCATAACTATCACGCATCGATCGATAGAGAAAACGTCGCTCGCCGGACCCTGTCATCTACTTTGCTGATCGTCCTCTTTTCAAAACATTCGAGTTGAAAGATTTGAGAGACATCCACGTTCTCCTAATGACGTCTACTTAGCATCTTTAATCTTTCGTATGGGAACTTCTTATAATCTTCCTTAGCTCTGAATCACGCTTCGTACGGGTCGATCGACCTCCCCGTAAAGTTGCGCAATAGTACGTGTAAGTAGTCGACACGGCTTCTAGTATATATGATGTTGTCAACATTTGTCGCTGCTGAATTTTCTCGCATACGTCTCCTGTCTCCTTTGCACCACCCGACAATTAGGCTGCTGCATGTACGTACTAGCTTTGTTTTGGATGAGAGCCAGCCGGCCAACTTCTGCGTAAACATCATCCAGAAATGAGGGGATGTCCACTCCAATCATCATTCCGTATCCGCTCATTAGGCAGACAACTGTACGAGCTACATGCTTTGTAGACGTGAGTACTCCCTCCCGTAAGAATTTCTCCCTACACTGTCATAACGCGCCGCTCGTCGCTCGCTCGCTCTACTGGGAAAGTCCAATTTTCTCTCGCCGAGAGAAAGAGAGCGGCTTCGCCGGCGGCCTCTCTGTCATGCGCCGCCGCCGTGTGACCGTACCTAGCCCGCTCCCCTCGCCTCGCCTCTTTCCTTCCTTCGCCTCCGCCGCCTCATGTGTTTTGATTCCCGCTGCTGGTCGTTGCTATGGTCACGCCGCATGCAGCGCAGCACGTGAGCGAGCGAGCGAGCGGTCGACACACGGACGGGGCAAGCGGAGCGGACGGCCCACGCATGAGCACGTGTATCCTCCGAGCTAGCGCATGACTCTGGGCAAGCCAATTGAGCGAGCTGAATATGGTAGTAGCTGGAGCGGCAGGCAGTTCTTGGGGCTCGCGAGGTCGGGAGAAAGCTGCTATAATATGCAGAAGTCGAATGACGTAGGCACCAACCCATGGCTGAGCAAAGCGAGATAGGTTAACTCGAATCTTCTTTGTCTTTCCTTCACGCAATGGCCGTCCGGCCAGCTGAGGTTTCGGCGAAAGCCGCACGAAATGAGATAGCCGCAGCCGGGAAGTCAGTCTCATCAAAACTTTTCGCAGAGAGCTAGGCCGCTTACGCACTCTTAAAGCCGTCTCCTCTCTCATCGTTCTTCCCCCCTAGCTCCCTCCCTCCGCAGGGCTATATCCCAAGTTTCGTTCTTACAGCCAGCTCGTCCCGCAAACTTTGTTCTCGGAACTGCCAAGTGCCGCTCGCAATCCCGTCCGGCAGTCCTACTCTATCCTGATGCGGGCCTCCGATAACGGACTTTTCAGGCTGGCAGCTAGACAGCAAGCGAGCGAGCGAGCGGTTGCCACAACGGACCGTACGTATAGCGCCTCAGACCCGTCCGATGGTCCTTCCTTCGCTCTCTCTCCGCTCTCTCGTCCAGGCCATAATGCGCGCTTCTGCCTCTGCCATGAGGAGGGAGGGAGGGAGGGAGCCCCGCCCTTCGTTGGCATCGTCATGGAGAAGCGAAACGACAACAAACCGGCGCTATGCTGGCTAGCCGGGCTGTAGCTAGCTGGTGGGCTGCGGGGCGATCGAGCGGCCGCCGCCGCTCTCTCTCTCTGCGGCGCCTGCTGCGTACAACGACCCACCGTCCGACCGACCGACCGACCGACCGCGGCCAACGCGTCTTCATCAATCTTGTACAGAGCTAGCGCCCTCGCTCGGAGCCCAGCTCGCGGCCCGTTAGCTATAGCTGGACACCATTGTCGGAGTGAGCGAGAGAGAGAATAGCTGCTTTCTCATCACGCTCTTTCTTTTTTCTCTGTTCTGTTCCTTCCATGCGACGTCTGTCCGTTCGCCGTCCGGCCGCTCGCCGACGCCGACACACACCTCACACTCGCTCTCTCTTCCCTCTCGTGGGCTGCTGCTACCTCCGTCCGGACGCGGACGCCGGCCGGACAGCCAGCTCTCTCACTCTCTCTTCCTCTCGAGCTTTCGAAAGCCGTGCCCGCTACAGATACGAGGTACGAGCGAGCGAGCGAGCGGCCGGAGAGAGAGAAGAAGAGGAGGAGGAGGCTATGAGGCTGATACGCATGAACCCGCTCGTTCAGGTAGACCATGCGGCGACGGCGACGGGGCAGCGGCGGCGGCGGCGGCGGCGACGGCAGCGGAAACGGCGACCAGGTTGGAACATGGGCAGCGGCGGGAGAGGAGAGGAGGAGGAGGAAGCCCTCTCTCCTCCGGCGGCGGCCACCGCCTATCCTCCGGAGAAGGAGGAGGCGAACCACGGCGGCGACGGCGGCGTCTGCAGAAGAGGGAGAAGTGGAGGCTGCCGGCTCTTTTTTAGCCGACAAGTCATTCCACAAAGTGCCTTAGGGGAGAAAGGACGGAAGCGGGAATCTGGAGAGATAGGGAAACAACACATCACAGCATTAAACATCGCATGGTAAGCAGTGATCATCTTCCTATGAAGATGCTAGCATTGGGGTGACCATACAATTATTACAAGAAGTTTTGCAAGCGCAACCAAATTAGCTTGGATGCATAATTCGTCACACAGTAGAGCGATAATTAAATTGAACACGACACAGATAGAATTATTATCTCGGGAATATTTTCTGTCTGCACTTTGCACCCAAAATTCCTTTGTTTCTCCATCTACTTGTCACCTCAATCTCGGCTCAAATCTCTGAGGAAGTCGCCTTTTTAGCACGTACTTTTGTCAGATTTCCGTCAAGCTCCGCCCGTCGCCGGTCACTCACTCTAGCGTACGCCCACTACCTTACCTGCACCGCTCATATAACTCTTGAGAAAACAGAAACTAGGCAAGGCATTACCGCTCAAGTGTCAAAATTAAGAGACGAGCATAAGAAACGGGCGATTCTGCAGTGTAGATGCCGAGTACGCGCTCGCATTCGCACGTTCGCTAATCGCCGCTAATTGTTGACGCGATGTGGGTCCAAAAAAGTTTAGACTGGGTTCTCGCTCGAAGAGTTTTTATGCAGGGTAAATTCTCACCAAAACTTTGTCCCTAATTTCTATGTGTGTGTCGTGCCGGCCGAGCATACTGAGCTCATGAATTAATCTGCCTTCCCTAATGCCACGATAATCGCCGACCAGCTCTTACTCGCCTATTCTCGCGCCGACCGGCCCCAACGTTTAGACGGTTAAGTAATTGCGTCGGTCGGTCGGTCGGTCGGTCGGTCGCCTCGCCTCCCTTTGCCGCCGCGTTTACCATGACGACTCGCGCGGCGGCGCCCACGCCTGCTTGTTGAGCTGACGCCCGCGCCCGCCCGCGCCCGCTCACGGCCTGCGGCTTGCGTACTAATTCCAAGAAGCTACATACTTACTTCGACCTTGCGCGTTTTAATGCGCGCGTCCATCCGAGCCAGTCGGTAGTTTTGTTGTGTGGGTACGATCATTAGTCTTGCGCCTTTGAAAGGAAATTAATCTATCACTAGCAGTTGTCGGTCGTCGACACTAATTAAGCAATCGCGCATCGATTGGCAGGCAGGCAGGCAGGCAGGCAGGTGCTTACTTGACGGTAGGTTATGTATAAAGATACAAAAAATGAAAATGTTGCGGTTTGGTGATCAGCATCCTTTCGGCATCACCACATCTAACAAAATTATAATATGAAAGCAACCTAATATTATTTTAGTTCGGATTCGATAAGTTCCTTTAGCATCAGATACGCGCACATTCGGCAGAGAAAACGACCGGGATATTTCCCCACACGCGCATGTGGATGTTAGAAAGGGAGAGAGAGGGCGGAAGGAAGGGGATTTAATGGTGATTGTTACAAGCGTGGCGATAGCGAGGCAGGTACACAAAAGGGGAGAGGGTGATGCATATACGTAGGGCAGAGAACGATCGATAATAACGATTTGCCCACATGCTGCGACATGGCCGCGTGGACAGAGACAGGAGAGAGGCGATTTAATGCGCGCGAAAAAGAAATCAATACCGGCCGCACCCGCCAACACCTGACGACGTCAGTTGGAAAGCATATTAAGCATCGACCGACCGCCCGGCCGAGGAAATCAATATCCAACGAGCGGCAAGCATCTGCTAGCTGTAGGTACGTAAACACAGATAGGTAGGTAGAGGAGGCTGCTTCGGCTTCGTTATCTCGGATGCTGTCCAGATGCGAACGACGAGAACGGAAACGGCGATAACGATTAGACATTCGATGGGATTGTGGCCGGATGACGATCATTGCATGCGGAGCGTGGATAA
>JAAUYK010198830.1_pt1 | contig 21971 bp, 21 predicted proteins | sample 7278021 | NCBI WGS metagenome assembly JAAUYK01 (sample SAMN14350223, study PRJNA611818) | marine sediment metagenome | isolation source: surface marine sediment (1.8m) | place: French Polynesia: Moorea | collected 2018-08
CCCCGGCAAGCGAGCCGTCACGGCTGCGGACTACGCCGGGCAGATCGTCCTCTCCGGCCGGCAGCTGTGACCGGCATCAAGCGCGGGGCCCGGTTGCGGGCGGCAGCCGCCCACTCGGTTGACGACGTCGTGACGGCGGGCCGCTCCCTCGACGCTGCGCTCGCGGAGCGGGGGCAAAAACTGCCGCCCGATGACCTGCCGCTGTTTCGACTACTGAGCTACGGAACCCTGCGCTATCACTGGCGGCTATCCCAGTGGATCGCGGCCATGCTCGATCGACCGCTCAAGCGTCGCGACAGCGTAATCACCCAGCTGCTGGCTATCGGCCTGTATCAGCTCGCCGAGACGCGTATCCCCGATCATGCCGTGGTCTCGCAAACCGTCGAGGCGGCCCGGACGCTGAGGCGGCCCAAGCTTGCGCCGCTGGTCAACGCAGTACTCCGACGCGCGCGCCGCGACCGGATTTTCGAGCAGGAACCGTCCAATGAGAGTGCGGCGCACAATCATCCGGCCTGGCTGCTCGACCGGCTGCGCGCCGACTGGCCGGATGACTGGCGCGCAATAGTCGAGGCAAACAACGGGCGCGCACCGATGTGGCTGCGCGTCGCGCCGCCCACCGGAACGGCGGCAGGTATGCAGGAAAAGCTCGAACAGGAAGGTATCGCGAGCGAGGAGCTGGCGGGTGCGCCCCAGGCACTGCGGCTCGCCGAGCCCGTTCCAGTCGATCAGCTGCCGGGATTCGCCGCTGGGCGGGTGTCGGTGCAGGACGCGGCCGCGCAGCTGGCAGCGCCGTGGGTGCTTGCCGGCGGTGGCCACAGGGTGCTCGATGCCTGCGCTGCGCCGGGGGGCAAGACGGGACACCTGCTCGAACTCGGCGGCGATCGCGTCGATGTAACGGCGATCGATCGCGACCCGGACCGGCTGCTCGTCGTTGCCGAGAACCTCGAGCGACTGCAGCTGGATGCAACCCTTATTGCCGCCGATGCATCGAAAACAGGAGAGTGGTGGGACGATCGGCCGTTCGACGCCATCCTGCTCGACGCGCCCTGCTCGGCGACCGGCGTCATACGGCGACATCCCGATATCAAGCACCTGCGCCGCGCGGCGGATATTGACGAACTGGCGCGCCTGCAGGCCGCTCTGCTCGATGCACTGTGGCCGACGCTGGCGCCGGACGGGCGCCTGATGTACGTGACGTGCTCGGTGTTGCAGCAAGAGAACGATGACGTGGTAGCGGGCTTCCTGGCCAGGACGCCCGACGCCCGGGAAGACAACGTGTTGCATGATTACAACATCCGCGATCTAATGCGGGACAAGGCCTGCGGCCAGCAATTACTGCCGGGAACGGCGGGTATGGATGGCTTTTATTACGCAGGACTGACGAAGGTCTCCTGAGAAAACCATGTCACGCGCAGCCACGAACAAGCCACGCCAGCTCGCGGCCCTTGCCGCCAGCCTGGCCGTGCTTGCCGGGCTGTGGCAGCCGACTCTCGCCCAGGACGGCATCGAACGCGCCGGTTACTTCGAGGTGCGCTCGGCGTCGACCCGGCAGGTCGGTGGCGTGCACACGCTGGACGCGAGGCTTCAGCTCGTGCTCAGCAGCGAAGCACTCACGGCGCTGTCGAGCGGCGTCCCGCTCGTCATCGAGCTGCAATTGCAGCTGATCCGCGACCGGCGCTTCTGGTGGGACGATGCGGAAGCCGACCTCGAGGTGCGTTTCGAGCTGGAATACCGTCCACTCAGCCAGAGATACATAGTCCGCAACACCAACAGCGGTGACCAGGATTCCTTCGCAACACTCTACTCGGCGCTGAACAACCTCGGCCGGGTGCAGGGTTTGCCCGTAATCGATGACGCGTTGCTCGAACCCGGTGACGACTACCGGATTCGACTGCGCGCCATGCTACAGACGCAGCAATACCCCGCGCCGCTCAGGCTGCTGTTCTTCTGGCGCAGCGAGTGGCAGCTACAAAGCGAATGGTATGAATGGTTGCTAGAACGTTAAAACGGGCATCGTATACCGTACTCGCGGCGACCGGCGTCGGGCTGGTGCTCGTCGCTTTGTTCCTGCTCAGCCGGACGGCGCAGAACTCCGACGATTTCGATCGCCTGCACAACGTCATCCTCGCGATCAACGTCGCGGGCGTCATGGTGCTGTTCGTGTTCCTCGTCGGCAACCTCGCCCGGCTGTTCCGCGAATACCGCACGCACGTGCCAGGCGCCAAGCTCAAAGCGCGAATGGTCGGCATGTTCGTCGGCCTGGCCGTGCTGCCGCTGCTCGTCGTGTTCTACTTTTCGATGCAGTTCATCAATCGCGGTATCGATACCTGGTTTAACGTCGAGGTGGGCGAGGGCCTCGAGAATGCGCTCGCGCTGAGTCGTGCGGCACTCGAGATGCAGATGCGCCAGCATCTTTATTCGACCCAACAGATTTCCCAACGCCTCAGTGACGTCAGCGAACGGCAGCTGATCTTCGAGCTGAGCATGCTGCGTCGGGAAAGCGGCGCCAGCGAAATCACGATTTACGGTGCGAATAACCAGATCCTGGCGACGAGCTCCGACAATTCGGCAGGCAGCCTGCCGCGGCCGCTGGCCGAGGAAGTGCTGCTGCAAATGCAGCAAAACCGGCCCTACGTCGCGCTCGACCCCGACGACTTCGAGATCCGGACGGCCGTGCTGTTTCGTTACCGGGGACAGTCGGAGCCGCTCGGCGTGTTGCAGGCGCATTTCCCGGTCACCGAGCGCCTCGCCCGAATGGCGAACAGTGTCGAAAGGTCCTACGCCGAATACCAGGAACTCGTATTCTTGCGCGCGCCGCTGAAGAGCACGTTCTCGCTGACGCTGACCGTCGTGCTGATGCTCAGCCTGCTGGCCGCCATCTATGGCGCGTTCATTTTTTCACGACGTCTGGTTGCGCCGATCCAGGACCTGGTTGCCGGCACCCGCGCGGTCGCCGAGGGCGACTTCGATACCCGGCTGCCGGCGCCCACGCGTGACGAGATCGGGTTCCTGATCAGTTCCTTCAACGACATGACCCAGAGACTGGCGGCCGCCCGGCGTGAGGCCAGCCTGTCCCAGGCGCTGGTCGAGGCCGAGCGCGCCAACCTCGAAGTCATACTGGCCAGGTTGTCGACGGGCGTACTTGCGCTCGAGAACGATCTGCGCATTCGCACGGCCAACCAGGCGTCGGGTGCGATCCTGGGAATCGACCTCGAGAGTCGTAGCGGCGATCTCCTGACCGATATCGCCAAACAGAGTCCGCTGCTCGAGCAGTTCGTCGACGTCGCGCGGATGCACCTCGCGGCCGGCGAAACCGAGTGGCGCGAGCAGATCGTGCTGCGCGGCGAAGTGGGACGCCGGGTGTTGACCTGCGCCTGCACCACGCTCCCCGGCGACGAGAGCCATTCGCCCGGTTACGTCATCGTCTTCGACGACATTACCGCGCTGCTGCAGGCGCAGCGCGACGCGGCATGGGGTGAAGTGGCACGCCGTCTCGCTCACGAGATCAAGAATCCGCTGACACCGATCCAGCTGTCGGCAGAACGCATGCGGCGCAAGTATCTCGACACCATGAACGAGGAAGAGTCCAAGATCCTCGATCGCGCCACGCACACGATCGTCCAGCAGGTCGAGGCCATGAAGGAAATGGTCAATGCGTTCAGCGACTACGCGCGCGCACCGGATATCGACGTAGGCCGTTTCGACCTGGACAAGCTTGTGCACGAGGTTGTCGATCTGTACCGCGCGCAGGAAAGCGGCATCGAGATCGTGCTGACGTCCGACCCGACAATGCCGCCGATCGAGGCCGATATCGGCCGTGTCCGGCAGATCCTGCATAACCTGGTGCGCAATGCGACCGAGGCGTTGGAGAACACTCGCGACGGCCGCATCGAGGTGCATGTCAGCCATGCAGAGATCGATGGCGTGGACGTCGTACAGATCCGGGTTGAAGACAATGGTCCGGGTTTCCAGGAGGGCGCGGTGAGCCAGGTTTTCGATCCATACGTCACCACCAAGACGAAAGGCACCGGTCTTGGCCTTGCCATCGTGAAGAAGCTGGTCGAGGAGCACATGGGCTCGATCCGTGCCTACAACAACGCAGAAGGCGGAGCGGTTATCAGCGTCCGGTTGCCGCTTAACGAGGCGGCGCGCGAGTCGATTATCGCCAGCGCGCCGCGCCGTGCCGAACAAAGGAGGGAGAAAGCGTGAGCGTTTCTCATGTTCTGGTTGTCGATGACGAGGCCGATATCCGGGCTCTGATTCAGGAAATTCTCAGTGATGAAGGCTACAAGGTTACGGCCGCTGCTGATGCCAACGAGGCGCGCGGCGCGCGGGCGGACGAGCGATTCGACCTGATACTGCTCGACATCTGGATGCCCGACACCGACGGCATTACCTTGCTGCGCGAGTGGTCGGAGGGCGGCGACCTGAAATGCCCTGTCGTGATCATGTCGGGGCATGGCACGGTCGACACGGCTGTCGAAGCAACGCGACTCTGCGCGTTCGATTTTGTCGAAAAGCCGCTGTCGCTGGCCAAACTGCTGCGGACGGTCGAGGCGGCTCTCGAGTCGGCGAGCAAGGCCCCGGCCGGTTCGCCCAGCATGTTGCCGCCACTATTAACGCCGGTAGGGCGCAGCAAACTGATGCACGCGCTGCGCGAGAAGGTGCAGCAGTATGCCCGTCACGAGCAGAGCGTCCTGATCCGCGGCGAGCCCGGCACAGGGCGCGGCGCGTTTGCGCGCTACCTCCACGGGCTCAGCCGGCGAGCCGATGAACCCCTGATCAGCATTACGGCCGCGTCGCTGACCGACAGCAACGCCGAAGAGCAACTCTGCGGCCGCGAGGCCGATGGTGAAATCACGGCCGGGGCGTTCGAACGCGCCGGCAAGGGCACGTTGGTCATCGATGACCTGGCGGATCTCAACGACACGGCCCAGAAGCTGCTGCTGGCAACCCTCGAGGACGGCACGTTCCGTCGCGTGAACGGCCATGGCGACGTCAGGCTCGATGCGCGCGTCGTCGCCACGGTTGGCGCCGACGTTGATGCGCAGGTCGAGAAAGGCAATCTGCGGCGGGATCTCGTTGCTCATTTGTCCGTACTGGCGCTCAGGGTTCCGCCGCTGCGGGACTATCCGGAAGACGTACCGGAACTGCTGGCGTACTACGTCGACAAGCTGGTCGACAGCGAGCGCCTGACGTTCAGGCGGTTCAGCGTTGCTGCGCAGAACCGGCTGCGCAATTACCCGTGGCCCGACAATGTGCGCGAACTCAAGAACCTCGTGCGGCGCCTGCTGTTGGTGGGTTCCGACGACGACATTTCGCTGGAGGAGGTCGAAGGCGAAATCAGTTCGGGCGCGTCCACCGACGAGCCGCTGGTCAAGCAGGACCTGCTGTCACTGCCACTGCGGGAGGCGCGCGAGCAGTTCGAACGCGCCTACCTGCAACAGCAGCTCGTACTGTGCGACGGCAAAGTCGGACAACTAGCCAAGCGCGTGGGCATGGAGCGCACACACCTGTACCGCAAGCTGCGTTCGCTCGGCGTCGACTTCAAATCGGTTACGGCTGAGGACTAGCGCCGCTCCACACGTCGACCTCTGCGTCCACGTCGTGCGGCATGAAGGAGCCGTCATCCGCAAATCGCAGGCCAGGCGCATCGAAGTCTTCTGCGGTCAGGCCGCGCATCAGTTTCAGTGCGCGTTGCTCGGGATCAATGGAGGGCCCCGCGGGCCGTAGCTGAATCGTAGAGACGATCGATCCCTCGACGAAACGCCCATCGCCATCGAGTGTCGTTACCAGGATAGGCGCGACGCCCTTGATGCCTGCAACGCTGATGCCGTAATAGGTCGCGAAGTTGCCCAGGCTGTAGGCGATCAGCCGGTCGTTGTAGCGCTCCATGGCGCGCACGACGTGCGGGCCGTGACCGATGACGAGATCTGCGCCGGCATCGACGACCATGCGCGAGAACTTCACCACGTCGCCGCGCGGCTCGCCGTAGTACTCCTCCTCGGCAAACGGCAAGTTGGTCGCGTCGACGCCCTCGGCGCCGCCGTGGAAAGTCACCATGACGATGTCGTGCGAAGCCGCGAATTCCCGCACCGTCTGCTCGGCCAGTTCGTAGTCGAGCAGCATGTTCGACTCGCGGGTCACGGCATAGGCGAGCACGGCCACTTTCAGGCCGCTGGCCTCGAAGCTCGCGAAATCGCCCTCGCGCCCGGAATGGTGAATGCCTGCCGCGGCCAGCGCCTGCATTGTCGCCGTGCGGCCCTCTTCCCCGAAGTCGCGCGCATGATTGTTGGCGAGGCTCATCACGTCGAAGCCCGCGGCAGCGTAATAACCGGCGTAGCGCGTCGGCGATCGGAACAGGTAGCAGGCGTTCGGGTTGCTGCATTTCTTCGCGGGTTCGCCGCCGTCCACGAGTACGCCTTCGAGGTTACCGAAGGCGATGTCGGCGGCAGAGAGCACTGGCGTTACGTCGGCGAGAAAGCTGACGCCATCGTCATCAGGCAGGTGATTCTCGGGGAAGTCGGTGCCGAGCATCATGTCGCCGACCGACGCGATCGTAATGCGCACGGCGCTCTTGTCCGGTTCCGGCGGGGCGGGCGGTGGCGGAGGCTCGGCCGGCTGAACCGGTTCCGCAGGCTCGGGCGCCGCGGGCGGAGGCTCGGTCGTCGTTGCGCAGCCCACCAGGCCGGCGGCCAGGGTCAGCAAGACCAGGCGCAGCGTGCTAGTCACCGAGACGAATGCGCAGCACGTCGATCTGCGCGGCGCGCAGCCGGCTGCGCAGCAGGTTGAGTTCATCGAGGTCGTCGGTCGGGCCGATGCGCACGCGGTGATAGGTCTTGTCGTCGATCATTACTCTCTGGATCTGCGACTCTATGCCGTGCAGCGCCAGTTCGGCGCGACGCCGGTCGGCGTCGGCGTGCAGCGTGAACGACCCGGCCTGCAGCACGTAGAGCCCGGGCTCGACGATGGCTTGCGGTTCCGCATCGACAGTCACGTCGGGCTCCTCCTCGGGAATGACCACTTCGAAGTTCGGCAACATGTCGTAGAACGTAAACCGCGATTCCTGCTCCTCGGCGGGCGGCTGCGCGTCAACCTCGGCTTCGCCATTGTCATCGAGCGCGCCTTGCAGGCTCGCGGGCGGCGGCGCGTCGGTCGCCGCCACGACGACCGGCCGCCGGTCCTTGACGTACACGGCAAAAGCAACGGCGAGCCCCAGCGCCAGGCCAAACAGCATCCAGAGCCAGCCCGGGTAGTCCTGCTGCTTGCTACGGTTGCTACGGCGACTCTTGCGGCGGCGTTTGCGCTGGGCCATTACATAGTCTCCGGGGCAGAAACGCCCAGGATCGCCAGACCGTTTGCGACGACGACGCGCGTGGCGCTGATCAGTGCAAGCCGCGCGTCGCGCAGCGCCGCATCGTCAACGATGAACGCGTGCGCGTTGTAATAGGTGTGGAAGTCGTTGGCCAGGTCGCGCAAATAGTGCACCAGGTGCTGCGGCGCACGGTTTGCGGCTGCCAGGTCGATGACCTCCGGATAGCGACTCAACGTGGTCATGAGCGCTTTTTCCTGCGGCTCTTCGAGCCGGGACATACTGGCGCGTCCGTTGTCTTCATCCCACTCGAGCGAGCGTTCGGCGAGCTGCCGGAACACGCTTGCGATGCGGGCATGCGCGTACTGGATGTAATAGACGGGGTTATCGTTCGACTCCGACTTGGCAACGTCGAGATCGAAGTCGAGGTGCTGGTCATTGCTCCGCGACACGTAAAAGAACCGCGCAGCGTCATTGCCGACTTCCGCCCGCAGCTGCCGCAGCGTCTCGAACTCGCCCGACCGCGTGGACATCTGCACTTTCTCGCCGCCGCGGAACAACGCGACGAACTGCACCAGATTTACCTCGAGATCCTCGGCGGCATAGCCCATCGCCGCGAGGCCGCCGCCCACGCGCGATATGTAGCCGTGGTGATCGGCGCCAAGCACATCGATCAGCAGGTCGAAGCCGCGCTCGCGCTTGTCATAGTGGTACGCGATATCCGACGCAAAATAGGTCTTGTTACCGTTCGCGCGCACGACCACGCGATCTTTCTCATCACCAAAGTCGGTCGCACGGAACCACTTGGCGCCGTCTCTCTCGTACACCTTGCCGCTCTTTTCCAGCTCGGCCAGCGCGGCGTCGATGCGACCCTCCGTCGTCAGGCTTTGTTCCGAGTACCAGCGATCGAACGTCACGCCGAACTCGGCAAGGTCTTCCTCAATGTCGGCGCGGATCGATTCCAGCGCCTGTTGCCGAATGGCCGCAAACGTCTCGGAGCCCAGGCGACGTTTGGCGCGCCCGATCAACTCGTCGATGACCGCATCCTTGTCACCGTCGGGCAGGTCATCGAGGAGGTCGTCGAGGACGGCGACGCCTTCGGCTTCGAGCTCACCGGCGATGTCGCGAATGTAATCGCCACGATAGCCGCCCTCCGGAAAATCAAATGAGCGGTCAAGCGCCTCGAGCCAGCGCAGGTAGACGCTGAGACCCAGGATGTCCATCTGACGCCCAGCGTCGTTCACGTAGTACTCGCGTTCGAGCGTATAACCCGCCGCTTCGAGCAGGTTGCCGACGGTTGCGCCGTACGCGGCAAGCCGGCCATGGCCAACGTGCAGCGGCCCGGTCGGGTTCGCCGACACGAACTCGAGCAGGATGCGCGGCTGCTCGCGCGGCGGCTGGCGGCCGTAGTCGTGGCCCTGTTCAAGGATGCCGTTCAGCTCGCCATGATAGGCGCCCGCGCCCAGGTGGAAGTTGATGAACCCCGGACCGGCAATCTCGACTTTGTCGAGGTCGTCGCTATCCCCCATGTGCTCGACCATCCGGGCCGCGATGTCCCGCGGACTCATGCGGGCGGGCTTGGCAAGCCGCATCGCGATGTTGCTCGCGAAATCGCCATGGCTGGCGTCGCGCGTGCGCTCGATAGTGGCGGCGACCGGCAGATCCGCGGCGGCTTCAGCAAGCTCCGGCAGTCGCGCCAGCGCTGTTTCAAGAATGTCAGCAACGATTGATTTCATCGGGGCGTCGCCCGCCAGGGCGGGCTCCTACGAAGGACGCGCAATTCTACTAGAACAGCTCAATGGGATCGACGTCGATCGACCAGCGAACCTTGCGCGCGACCGGGTCGTTCTCGAGTGCCGGCCGCAGTTCCGTCAGAACCTCGTGCAGCCGCCGGCGATCGGAACTCTGGATTAACAGCTGGGCCCGGTAGCGACCCGCTTTACGGGCCATCGGCGCATCGACCGGCCCGAGCACGCGCAGGTACTCGGTCTGCAGGTCTTCGATGTGACGGCGAGCCGCGTCGAGCAATGTGTGTGCGTCTTCCTTGCGGTGCGCCGCGGAGCGCAGCAGCGCCAGCCAGGTGAATGGCGGCCACCGCGTCTCCTCGCGTTCGGCGAGCGCATCCGCCGCAATCCTGGGATAACCGCCCTCGATCAGGTGCGACCAGAACGGGTTGTCGGGAAATGCCGTCTGGATCAACACTTCGCCCTGACGCGATTCGCGGCCCGCCCGGCCGGCAACCTGGACGATCGATTGCGCCATTCTCTCGGCCGAACGAAAGTCGGTGCCGAACAGCCCCTGGTCCGCGTTGACGATGCCGACCAGCGTGAGCTTCGGGAAGTGGTGCCCCTTGGACAACATCTGCGTGCCGACCAGGATATCGGCGCTGCCCTCGGCTGCAATTTCCAGCGCCTCGTGAATAGCGCCGCGGCGCTGCATGCTGTCCGAGTCGATCCGCTGGATGCTGCGCCCGGGGAAGTGAGCGCGCAGCGCGTCCTCGAGCCGCTCCGTTCCCTCGCCCAGCGGGCGGACGTTGGCACCGCAGGCGGTGCAGCGCTCGTCGAGCGGCCTCTCGGCGCCGCAGTGATGGCATCGCAGCGCCCGGTCGCGAGCGTGCACGGTCATGCGCGAGTCGCAGCGTTCGCATTCAGCGACATGACCGCAGGTCGAGCAAATCAGCGTCGGCGCAAAACCGCGTCGATTCAGGAAGATCAATACCTGGCCGTCGTCGTCGACGTGTTCGCGAATCGCGCGTAACAGCGGTTCGCTGAGCCCGTCGCTGGCCGGAGCCCGAACGAGGTCGATAAGACCAAAGCGCGGTGGTTTCGCGCCGCCCGCCCGCTCGGGTAACTCGAGCCGGGCAAAGTTGCCGCTGCGGCAGTGCTGCAGGACCTCGAGCGTTGGTGTCGCCGAGCCGAGCACGACCGGAACACCACGGCGCTTGCCGCGCACGATGGCGAGATCCCGCGCCGAGTAACGCAGGCCTTCCTGCTGCTTGAAGGAGTGGTCGTGCTCCTCGTCAATGACGATGAGCCCGAGGTCGGGTAACGGCGTGAACACGGCGGAGCGGGTGCCCACAAGGAGGCGCGCCGTGCCCGAGCGCGCGTCTCGCCACGCCGCAAGCCGGGCCGTGTCGGTCAGTCCGGAGTGCATGACGGCGGGCGTGATGCCCAGCCGGCGCGTCAGGCGCGTGACCAGCTGTGGTGTCAGGCCGATCTCGGGGACCAGAATCAGTACCTGGCGGCCACCGTCGAGCACATCCCGAATCAGTTGCAGGTACACCTCGGTCTTGCCGCTGCCCGTTACACCGTCGAGCAGGTAAACGCCAAAGTCATTGCCGGACCGGATGCGTTCCAGCGCCTTTTGCTGGTCCGGGTTGAGGTTCGGCCCCGGTTCGGCGTCGACGACAGTTGGCGGCTCGGGCGCGTCGGCGACCGCTTCGAAGCGCTGCGCGTAGCCCTTCTCGAACAGCCCCTTCGCGGCGCGCCGCCACGTTGGCAACAGGTCGGTCAGCGCATCCTCGTCGACGCCGTTGCCACCCGCATCCATGAGCAACTCCAGTAATTCGGCCTGCCGCGGCGCCCGTTTCGCAAGCGATTCGATATCGGCCGATGCGCCGGCATCGGTGACCGCTACGAAGCGCAGGACAGGGTTCAGCGCTTTGCCCTGGCGCAGCAAAGCCGGCAGGGCGGCTGCGACAACCTCGCCGACAGGGTGGTGGTAGTAATCGCTCGTAAAGCGAATCAGCCAGAGGTCGTCGGCGGAGAGTAGCGGCTGGTCATCGAGCGTGCGCGTGCAGCGCCGGACCTTGTCGGCAGGCAGGCTCGTGCTGTCCGCGTGGTCGAGGACCAGGCCAACCTGCTGTTTGCGGCCGAAAGGTACGAGCACTCGGCTGCCGGCCAGCGCTTCCGGTCCGGTATTGGCGGGCAGGTAATCGAACGCGTGCGACAGCGGCACGCTGATTGCGACCTTGAGAATCTTATTTGACATAATTACCGGCTGGCTGTGTCAACCGCTTGTTTGCCGGGGCGTTATAACACTGTGACACGGTAGATCACCTCGTGGCTGAGTCAAGAGGGCCAAAAGAAGATGGATCTTCGACGACAATCGACAGCGGGTGGGCCCGCATGAACGCCAGCGCCGGCGTTTTTGCGGTAAATTGCACCCGCGAGCATTCGATGGGAGCAGACGCGCTGCAACGGGAACAGCAACTGAACCGGTTCCTGGCCGAAGTGGAGCGACGCGCGCTGCGCATCGCGGAAATCGCCGTGCGGGATCGCGACGAAGCCCTCGACCTCGTGCAGGAAGCAATGATCAAGCTGGTGCGCAACTACAGCGATCGCGCCGCCGACGAATGGGCGCCGTTGTTCTACCGAATCCTGCAGAACGGGATTCGTGACTGGCACCGGCGCCAGAAGGTGCGCAACCGTGTCATGGTGTGGTTCGGTAAAGGTGCCGCTGCCGATGACGATTACGACATCACGGGGCAGGCGCCCGACCCGGCCGGCCGCACGCCCGAGGCGCAGTTGCAGGCTAACGAGGCGCTGCAGAGGCTCGAGGACACGGTGCATGAACTGCCGCCGCGACAGCGAGAGGCGTTCATGCTGAGGACGTTTGAAGGGCTCGACGTCGCCGGCACGGCAGTCGCAATGGGTTGCTCCGCCGGCAGCGTCAAGACACATTATTCCCGGGCGGTGCATACGCTCCGGGAAAAACTGGGAGACCACTGGTAATGACAGACACTCGTAACAACGAGCAACTGGAACAGCAGGCCAAGGCCCTGTTCGACGGTAGCGTCGACGAGCTAGATGCCGCCACGTTGTCCCGGCTGAACCAGGGCCGACAAAAGGCGTTGGAAGAACTCCGTCGTCCAGCCGTCGTCACCTGGGGTCGGTGGGCGCCAGTTGCCGGCGTCGCCGCCGCGGCCGTTGTCGCGGTCATCATGATCAATGGCCCGGCAGGCGAAGTGCCGGGCAATGGTGCGGTCACCGTGACGGACTTCGAGATGCTGCTCGAAGCGGACAGCCTGGAGATGCTGGAGGACCTGGAGTTCTACAGCCTGCTCGATGCGGTTGATGCGGAAGCGCAAGGAAATGTCGGTTAGCCGCAGTGCGTTGATTGGCTCGCTGCTCATGGGTGCGAGCCTGGTGCTGGCGGCCGACGAGGAACTGCCCGACCCGGATTTCCTGGAGTACCTGGGAACCTGGGAAGAATCGGACGAGGACTGGTTGATATTCGAGGAGCCGGTTACCGCCGAACTGGAAGAACGGACCGATCCCGTGCCCGAGGCGGGCAAAGAATCGACGGAGAAGACGGATGAAAGCTAGGACACTGCCGCAACTGACACTGATCGCAATGCTGCTGGCCGCGCCGCTGGCGATGGCCGATGATGCCGGCATAGCGTGGAATGATCTCAATGAGGATCAGCAACGGGTGTTGCAGAGCTTTGCCGAGAACTGGGACCAGATGGCCCCGGAACGACAGGCGCGTTTGTCGAAGGGCGCGGAACGGTGGAACGGCATGTCGCCCGAGCAGCGCCGCGACGCGCAGGGACGGTTCCGGCAATGGCGTGACCTGCCCGCCGACCGCCAGGACCAGATCCGTCAGCGCTATCGCCAGTTTCGAGACATGTCGCCCGCTGAGCAAAAACGCGTGCGTGACAATTTCCGGCGCTACCAGAGAATGCCTATCGAGCGTCGCCAGCAGCTTCGCGAGCGCTTCCGCGACATGACGCCGGAGCAGCGCAAACGCCTGCGAGACCGCGCCTCGGACCGGCCGCGACCCTCGCAACGGCGCTAGTCGACTACGTATATTTCCCCCGTAGCCGCCGTATACCGATATTGGTAGAGTACGCCCGTCCCACGGGAGGCTAAACCATGAAAATCGGTGTACCGAGAGAAATCCACGCGGGTGAACAACGCGTCGCAACCACCCCCGACGTCGCGTCCCAGCTCATCAAGCTCGGCTACAGCGTCGCCATCGAGGCAGGCGCCGGAGCCGCGGCCAAGTTCCCTGACAGCGAGTATGAGGCGGCGGGCTGCGAAGTCCTCCCAAAGGCGAAGGATGTCTGGAAGCAGTCCGACATCATCCTGAAGGTCCGGGCCCCCGAGCAGGGAGAGGAGAAGAAACTCCGCTCCGACCAGACGCTGGTCAGCCTGATCATGCCCGGGCAGAACCCGGAACTACTCGCCACGCTCACAAAGAGCGGCGGCACGACGCTTGCGATGGACATGGTGCCGCGCATTTCCCGTGCACAGAAAATGGACGTGCTGAGCTCGATGGCCAACATCGCGGGTTACCGCGCGGTCGTCGAAGCTTCGCAGCACTTCGGGCGCTTCTTCACGGGCCAGATCACGGCCGCCGGCCGGATTCCGCCGGCAACGGTGCTCGTCATCGGTGCCGGTGTTGCCGGCCTCTCCGCAATCGGCGCGGCCAAGAGCATGGGCGCCATCGTGCGTTCGTTCGACACTCGCCCCGAAGTCAAGGAGCAGGTCGAGAGCATGGACGCCGAGTTCCTGATGCTCGACTTCGAGGACGATGAGGACGGTTCCGGTGAGGGCGGCTACGCCAAGGTCATGAGCGATGAGTTCATCGCGGCCGAGATGGCGCTGTTCGCCGAGCAGGCGAAAGAGGTCGACATCATCATTACGACCGCGCTGATTCCGGGCAAGCCGGCACCGCGCCTGATTACGGCCGAGCACGTCGAGCTGATGAAAGAAGGCAGCGTCATCGTCGACCTGGCCGCCGAGACGGGCGGCAACTGCGAACTGACCGTGCCCGGCGAAGTCGTCGTCAAGCATGGCGTGACAATTATTGGTTACACGGACCTGCCGAGCCGGCTCGCGACGCAGTCGAGCCAGCTGTACGCAACTAACCTGCGCCACCTGCTTTCGGACATGACGCCCGAAAAAGACGGCAAGCTCGTCGTCGATTTCGAGGACGAGGTCGTACGCGGCGCCACGATCTGCAGAGACGGCGAGACGACGTATCCGCCGCCCGCACCGAAGATCTCGGCAGCGCCGCCGAAACCGGCAGAAGAGCCGGCCCCGGCACCGGTGGTTGAAGAGAAGAGGCCGTCGGTCGCCGGACCGATCATCGGCATGGTTGTCGGCGGCCTTGCGCTGCTGGGACTTGGCGCCGTGGCGCCACCGTCGTTCATGGCGCATTTCACGGTGTTCGTGCTCGCGTGCTTCGTGGGTTACATGGTTATCTGGAATGTGACCGCGGCGCTGCATACGCCGCTTATGAGCGTGACCAATGCGATCTCCAGCATCATCATCATCGGCGCGCTGTTACAGATCAGCTCCGCCAATGAAGTGATCATGTGGATCGCAATCGTTACTGCGGGCATAACAGCGGTCAACATTGCGGGTGGTTTTGCCGTTACGCGCCGCATGCTCGACATGTTCAGGAAGTGAGGTTGTCATGATTAACGAAGGAATCGTAAACGTCTCGTACATCATCGCGACCATCCTGTTCATCCTCGCGTTGGGCGGCCTGTCCAACCAGGAAACGGCAAGGCGCGGTAACTGGTACGGCATCATTGGTATGACGATCGCGCTGCTGGCGACCGTCTTTGGCGGTGACGTCACCGCAAACTACGGCAAGCTGATCATTGCATTGCTGGTCGGCGGCACCATCGGCCTCATTCTTGCGCGCCGCGTGCAGATGACGCAGATGCCTGAACTCGTCGCGATCCTGCACAGCCTCGTCGGTCTCGCGGCCGTTGCCGTTGGTTTTGCCAACTTCATGGATCCCGGGCGCCTCACGCACTATGTGGGCGTCGAGCTCACGATCCACGACATCGAAACCTACATCGGCGTGCTGATTGGCGCCGTGACGTTCTCGGGCTCGGTGATTGCATTCGGCAAACTGTCCGGCCGCATCAGCGGTAATCCGCTGATCCTGCCGGCGCGTCACTGGCTCAACCTCCTGCTCCTGCTAGGCGCGATCTACTACGGTTACGCGTTCGTGCAGCAGTCGGTTGAAGGTGGCGGGCTGAACCCGCTGATCATCATGACGGTGCTCGCGCTGCTGTTCGGCATCCACATGGTTATGGCGATCGGTGGCGCCGACATGCCTGTCGTCGTTTCTATGCTCAACAGCTACTCGGGCTGGGCCGCGTCGGCGACCGGCTTCATGCTCGGTAACGACCTGCTGATCGTTACGGGTGCACTCGTCGGCTCGAGCGGCGCAATCCTCAGTTACATCATGTGCCGCGCGATGAACCGCAAGTTCCTGGCCGTGATTGCGGGTGGCTTCGGTACGGAGAGCGGAGCCGCGGCGAAAGGCGGCGGCGAGGACCAGGGCGAGGTTGTCCCGGTCGAGGCGCTCGAGACCGCAGGCATGCTGGCCGGCGCGAAAGAAGTCATGATCATCCCGGGTTACGGCATGGCCGTTGCCCAGGCGCAGCACACGGTCTTCGAGATCACGCGCACGCTGCGTGAGAAGGGCGTGAACGTTCGCTTCGGCATCCACCCCGTCGCGGGTCGCATGCCGGGTCACATGAACGTGCTGCTCGCCGAGGCCAAGGTGCCTTACGACATCGTGTACGAGATGGATGAGATCAACGAGGACTTCCCGGACGTTGATGTCTCGGTCGTCATCGGCGCCAATGACATCGTCAACCCGTCGGCGCAGACCGATCCCGACAGCCCGATTGCAGGCATGCCTGTGCTCGAGTGCTGGAAGGGCACGACGTCGATCGTTCTGAAGCGCAGCATGGCAACCGGCTATGCCGGCGTGCAGAATCCGCTGTTCTTCCTCGACAACACGCGCATGCTGTTTGGCGATGCGAAGGCAACGCTTGACGAGGTGCTGAAGGCGCTCTAGTCGCGCAGCAATTGCGCCGCGAAAAATTCGACGGTCGCGCCGAGTACTTCGGCGCGGGCGTCGGGTTCGCCACCGAAGAAGCCGAAGCCGTGGCCGGCGTCGTCAATGAGCACGATTCCAGCGTCGCTATTCACCGAGGCCGCCTTATGGGCGGCCTTGCCGTTTTCGGGGGGGACGACCGTATCCGCGGTGCCATGAATGGTCAGCACCTCGCCTTCGTAGCTGCGAAGTGCGTCCAGCGGCCGTGACTCTTCCATATCGAGGAACCAGCGTTCCGCAAGTTGCTGTTCCTGGCCCCAGGAAGTTACAAAGAGCACCGAGCTTTGCTCCACCGCCGTCGCGCGCAACTGCTCGTAATCCTGCAGGCCACCGAAGTAATCGAGCATCGGCGCCCTGCCGTTGAGCGCGACCGGCGCCCACAGCGCAACAGCCGCATGCCGGTCGCTGGCGGCGAGCATTGCAAGCCGTCCACCCATGCTGTAACCGAGCATGCCGACGCGGTGTTCGTCGATACCGGGTTGCCGCAACGCGAAGCGCGTCGTGGATTCGATATCGTGCAACATGTTTGTAATGTTGTTGTGGGTAAATGCCTCCGTGCTATCACCGCAACCCGGGAAGTCCATTCTGATGGAGGCGATACCAACCGCTGCAAGCATCGACGCAAGTTCGACAAAGGCGCCATTCTCCTGCCGCGTTCCACCGTGGCCGTGCACGAGCACGACCAGCGGCGCTGCAACATCTGATTCGGCATCCGGCATCGTCAACGTCACGGGCACCTGGATGCCCCGGGACTCGATCCAAAGGTCACTATCGGCGGCCCATGCCGGCCCAATGACGAGCAAGGCGGCAAGTAACATAAACCTGTTAAGCACCCGGCATTATTTGCATTTTGGCGCACGTTGGGCAAACTACGTGACGAGGTGCTTTGATGCTTGCAGGAGTCGCTAGTGACATCTCGCAGCAAGTGCTGCGAACCGACGTTGCCGGTATGCCACTCGAGTGGATCGACTACCGGGAAGCGGTGCGCCTGTATCATTCAGACCAGGTAGCGTACGACTGCGGCACCCTTCTCTACACGGTCTTCGGCGGCTACTCGAGCTTCGATGGCCAGCGCAGCAAGGTAGACGTCAACTCCATCATCGCAACGCACGGCACCAGCCATAGCCTGGCTCGCAATCGCGACAAGTACGTTCCCCCGCTCAATAACCGGACCCTGTTCAAGCGCGACGCGAACCTGTGCCTGTATTGCGCGATGCGCTATCCCACCCGTGACCTGACGCGCGATCACATCACGCCGATCTCGCAGGGTGGCAAGGATTTGTGGACCAACGTCGCGACCGCTTGTCGCCGCTGCAACAACTACAAGGGCGGCCGCACGCCCGAGCAGGCGGCCATGCAGCTGATTGCGGTGCCGTTCACACCGACGTACGCGGAGTACATCTACCTGAAAGGCCGGCGCGTGCTTGCCGACCAGATGCAGTATCTGCTCGCTCATATCCCGCGATCCAGCCCGTTGCACGCCCGACTCTCGGATCATCTCGCTGACGGTACCGAGATCGTGGACGTACACTTCCACGAGTAGTACTGCGCGCGCCCATATCGCAGCACAGCTATACTTCGTGGATGCAGTACCTCATAGACGCATCCGTATACGTATTCCGGGCGTACTACAGCATGCCGGACGATATGGTCGACGCGGAAGGCAATCCTGTAAACGCTTTGTACGGTTATTGCCGGTTTCTCGGTGACTTCATCGAGCAGGTCAATCCCGAGCACGTGGCGGTGCTGTTCGACGAAAGCCTCTCCACCTCGTTCCGCACCGAGATCTACCCCGAGTACAAGGCCAACCGCGACCCGGCGCCCGAGGAGCTCAAGCGCCAGTTCGCGCAGTGTCGCCGTTTCACGAACGCGCTTGGCCTGCTCGCCTGGGGCAGCCCGCGCTACGAGGCTGACGATCTTATTGGCACGCTCGTCGAGCACGGTCGCAGCGTGAACCGGCCGTCGACGATCGTAAGTCGCGATAAGGACCTCGCGCAGTTGCTGACGCCCGAAGACGTATTCTGGGATTTCGCCGGCAAGGGCAAGATCGGCTATGAACAGGTTCCGGACGTCTTCGGTGTGCGCCCCGAACAGATCGCGGATTTCCTGGCGCTGGCCGGTGATGCCGTCGACAACATCAAAGGCGTGCCGGGTGTAGGCAAGAAGACGGCGACGGTGCTGCTCGAGGCCTTCGGAAGCCTCGATGGTATCTACGACAACCTGGACAGAGTGCACGAAGTCAATGTACGCGGCGCCAAGACGCTGGGTACCAAACTGGACACGCACCGCGACGACGCGATGCTGGCGCGCCAGCTGACCGGCATCGCCTGCGACGCGCCCATTGACGATGCAGAGGCGGCCATGCAGCGCTCGAAGCCCGACTTGGGCGACATCAACAACCTGTTTGATGAGGCGAATATCGGCATGGCGCTGCGTCGCCAGGCTGAGCGTATTGCCGACCTGAGCCGCGATTGAGAGACACGTTCCGCAAGACCGGTCCCGAGTCTGCGTTCGACATGTTCGAGGCGGAAGCCGACGGACTGAACGAGCTGCGGGCGGCAGGGGAAGTGCGGGTGCCCGAGGTTATCGATGTCGGCGTGATCAATGGCCAGGCTTACATCGATATCGAGAAACTGGACCTCGAGCCCACTACGCGAGATATCGAACACCGCTTTGGCGAGCAGCTGGCAAACCTGCACCGCCATACCCACGAACAGTATGGCTGGTTTCGCGATAACACGATCGGCCTGACGCCTCAGCACAACGCGCAAAGCGACGACTGGATCGAGTTCTTCGGCAAGCACCGGCTGGGCTTCCAGGTCGAGCTCGCCGTCAGCAACGGGTACAGCGGCGAGATAGCGCAGCTCGGGCAACGCCTGGCTGAAAAGCTGCCGGAGTTGTTTGACGGCTACACGCCCGAGGCGTCGTTGCTGCACGGCGACCTGTGGGGCGGCAACTGGGGAGCCGTGGCCGGGGAGCCGGTCATATTCGACCCGGCGGTCTATTACGGTGACCGTGAAACGGACATCGCGATGACCAGGGTTTTTGGCGGTTTTGGACGTGCGTTCTACGAAGCCTACGAGTCAAGCTGGCCGATGGCGGCGGGGCACGAGCAGCGGCTAAAGCTCTACCAGCTTTACCACATCCTCAATCACCTGAATCTGTTTGGCCACTCTTACCTCGGCCGCGCGCTGGGCCTACTGCGGGAACTCACTTAGGTCGTCACTCTCCTCGACCTCGATCAGGTCGCCCAGGAAATCCTCGTCGAACGCGTAGAGCATCGTGCCTTCGGGGGCCTGTAACGCGACGAAAGCGCCCTCGTAGCCCGGGAACTTCTCGTGCGGCAGGCCGTGCCGTTTGATCGCGGCAAACAACGCCTCCTTGTCCCGACAGACAAAGCAGAGTGACGGTGCTTTCAATGCAATGCTTTCCGATAGCCCAAGCGCCGCGCCGCCAACGTCAAAACGCATGTGCGTGGTCGGCTCCTCGCGCATGCGTAGCAGGTTTGGTGCGACGGGCGCCCAGAATCGCGCCGACCGCATTGCGTCGCGAACCGGTAACGAAACTTCAAACCACGTGCCGAGTACCGAGTCGTCGTCAAACTCGTCATTACCCGTGAACGTCCGCGCCTCGAGCATCGTCACCTGGTGCCCGTCGCGGTCTCTAAGGGCGATATGGTTGAACACGTCCTCATCGAGATGCATGAATATGAAATCAAAACCGTGGTCCGCCATCGAGCGCGCGCGCTTCGCGAGGTCCGGTTGTACGAACGTAACGGCGGGCGCGTCAAACGTTCGGTCATGCAGGCCGATATTGAGCAGGCCGTCGCCGACCACCGCGTACTTGTGCGGCCAGACGTCGCCGATTTCCTGCTCGGTAAAGCCAATTAACTTGTAAAAACTCAGGGACTCAATGATGTCCGGCGTGCGGATGCTGAACTCGAGGAAGCGGCCGAGGCTGCTGCTCACCGCTCGGCACCCATGGCCAGCGCGCGCTCGCGGGATTTGTCGTACTGTCGCGCGGCGTCGCTGGCATTCCAGTCCGACGAGGATTCCGGCCAGCCGCCGAGGTGCTTTTCGACAAGCCGTGTCAGGAACTCGATGTGGTCGTCACGCGCATTGAGGCAGGGAATGTATTTGAGCTCGCCGCCACCCGCGTCCTCGAAGATTTCGGCGTTTTGCATGGCGATTTCTTCGAGCGTTTCGAGACAGTCGGCGGCGAAGCCCGGGCAAACGACATCCAGGCGCGACAGGCCGTCTTTGCCGAGTTGCTCGACCGTTTCGTCGGTATACGGGCGTAACCATTCCTGCCGCCCGACCCGGGACTGGAAGGTGACCACGTAGTCATCCTCGCCAAGCTCCAGCGACTCGGCGACGAGCCGCGCCGTCTTGTGGCACTGGCAATGATACGGATCGCCATCGAGCAGGTTCTGCCGCGGCAGGCCGTGGAACGAGAACAACAGCTTGTCGCCGGACCCGTGCTGTTCGCGATATTCGCGAATGCTCTGCGCCAGGGCCGCGATGTAGCCGCGCGAGTCGTGATAATGATTGATAAAACGAAACTCGGGGACCCAGCGACGCCTGCTTAGCGCGCGGGTAACGTCGTCGAATACCGAACCGCTGGTCGTTCCCGAGTACTGCGGGTAAAGCGGCAGGCAAACGATGCGTCGCGCACCTTTTTCGTAAAGCCGCTCTAGAGCAGAGTCGATCGACGGCTGGCCATAAGACATGCCGAGCTCGACGTGGACAGGGCCCGACATGCGCGCGCCGAGTTGCCGGCCGATACCGTCGGCGATGTCCTGTGAGTGGAGCAAGAGCGGCGAACCATGCTCGGTCCAGATCTTCTCGTAAGCCTCGGCCGAGCGTGAGGGCCGCAGGTTAAGGATGACGCCGTTGAGAATCAGCCACCACAATGGCCGCGGCAGTTCGACCACGCGTGGGTCCCAGAGGAATTGTTTGAGGTAGCGGCGGACAGCCTTGCGCGTCGGCGCGTCAGGCGTGCCAAGATTGACGACGAGAATTCCAAGAGACTCGGGGAACCCATGTTCGTATTGCGGTGAAGACTGGTACGTCGGCATCTGGCTGAGCCTTGTTACAAACGCGGTAACAGTAAACGAATGGCCCGCCCCGCGCCACCGGGTGGGGCTATAATCCCTTGTCCTGAAAGAAGTTGTTACAAGAATCGAGCCATGGAACCGCTACCTCTGAACGAACCCGAGCAGCCGCCGACGTGGACCCTGATCCGCGACGCCGCTGTTCTGCAAGTCAAACTGATCGTCGACGGGCTGCGCGACCTGCTGCTCGTGCCCGCTTCGCTGGTGGCGGCCATCATCAGCCTGGTCAAGACTCGTGACGGCCAGCCCGGCGACGAGTTCTACAGGCTGGTGAGCGTGGGCAAGCAGTCGGAGCGCTGGATCAACCTGTTCGGCGCGCTCAAGAACGCGCCTGCGCACGTGGTCGAGGAACACTATTTCGGGACGGCGGATATCGACGAGATCGTGACCCGCGTCGAGTCATTCGTCGTCGATGAGTATCAGCGTGGCGGTGTAACCAAGCAGGCGCACGACAGGCTCAATGAAGCGATCGAGCGAATGCGCAATCGCAAGGGGCCTACGCCGCCTCCATAATCGCGGTAACGCCCATGCCGCCGGCCGTGCAGACAGAGATGAGGCCGCGGCCTGAACCCTTTTCCGCCAGCAGCTTGGCCATCACGCCCACGATGCGGGCGCCGGTCGCCGCGAACGGGTGGCCCATCGCGATGCTGCCACCCTTGACGTTGAGTTTCGACA
>JAAUYK010054613.1_pt1 | contig 21939 bp, 17 predicted proteins | sample 7278021 | NCBI WGS metagenome assembly JAAUYK01 (sample SAMN14350223, study PRJNA611818) | marine sediment metagenome | isolation source: surface marine sediment (1.8m) | place: French Polynesia: Moorea | collected 2018-08
ATCCCTGGTGGGCTCCTCGAAGGACTGGAAGGCGCTGTTGAATCCTCCCCTGCCCACCTGCCTCGTGTCGTGGCTCTCTCCCTTGAACATGTTCAGCGTCTGCGTGATGTTCTTGACGACGTCGTACTCCTGCGCAATCTCGCCCTGGATCTGCTGCCACTTGAATTTCCTGCCCGGGTCCTCGATGGTGGCGAGCAGGCGGTGGATCTGCTGGATCACGCCCTGGTAGTACACGCTCGCCGTCTCGTAGTTGCCCATCAGGGACATCTCACGGGCAAGCTAAATAAAATATGCGCGCACATTTAATATGTAACTCGATCGCGTTGCGTGGGCGGGCGGCAATGCCAAAGTTACCTTTGTGTTCTCGCAAATGTCTGACACGGTGAGGGCCATGTTGAATGGAAGATCGATCGGTGCACGAATTGAAGATATGCGCCTGTAGGTCCACGATCCAGGTATTAGTCAATTAGTGGATTAAATCCGGCGCTCGAATTGCTCGCCACCTGTATGTCTGTCCGTCAGGCTCTATTGCTGAACCTGACCTGAGGAGGACGAAAAAGTGAGTGGGCCGCGGCAGGTAGGCACAGCTAAGCTATGGCCCTCTAGCAGTCCCCTGTCCGTCGTTTCGGCTTGGTTCTCAACTATGCGAAGCGAAGGCAGCGTTATAGCACTGTTCCTTTTTCGCTGGCTGCCACCGCCGCGCCGCACCACCGCACCGACTCAACTGCCTGACAAGACAGGGACAGCCGGACAGACCGTCGCGACGAGTAACGCGCTGACGCTGACGGGATGAGATGAGGTGAGGGGATGAGGCCCGATGAGGGACGGCTGACCGAGTGACCGGCTGAGGGCTGGCTGGATCGAGTCACTAGTCAGTCAGGCGCTCGCTCAAACGTCTGACGGCCGCCCGCTCGCTCTTGGTGGGTCGGTCATGCACTGCCTGATGGCGGGTGGCGGCACGACTTCGATCGAGGTTCGTTCAAACTATTAATTCGGCGGGCAAGTACTTGAGACGACATCGACGCTAAAACACAGCTATACGTAGTGCGTCGCGTATCAGGGAATGATGTGTCCGAAAAGATGCGAACGAATAATAGTACGTACATTCACGGCGATATATACTGGAGCTGATCTGGTCTGCACTCAGTTGGCCTGGCAGACAGCTGTACAAGGCGCTGATATATAGTAATAGCGCCCTCTATTGTAGTTTGTACGCGATGGCATTTACGTCGACATGAACACGTACGCATAAAAAGGACGTAGTATGTATTATTAAGCACTATAATTGGTACCAATGTGTAAACTTAATTAATGACAGGTACATGGTTATCATCACATATAAAATACGAGATCACTATTAACTAGAGCCCGGTGCACGTGCATCTAGTTTCCCTGCGGCTTCGAATAATAATTAGGCGCCTCGGCGACCATAATCAACTTCAGGCGCATAGGATACTTGGGTTTGACTCTCCTGATTCCGATGGCGTTGACGACGGCAAAGTCCGCGGGGATGACGTAGGTGGCTAGAGAGCGTTCCATGCGCTGCTCTTCCTCGTATTCCTCGCGTTGTTCGACGGACGACGGCGCAGCGGGTGCGATCTCCAAGGCCTTCCCGTCGCCGATGATATTCAGGAGCACTTTCTCCCGCTTTTCTGTTGGCAGAGTAATTGAAAATATAACATTAGTATTAATTACTTAATTAAGGCTAAAAAAGTGCACCTACCGGAGTGCTTGAGGATAATCATGAACTTCCCGTTCTCGGTGACCCTCGGGAATGAACATATGAGAAGAGGCACGACGGTTTCCACGGGAGCGATCAGGTGGATCTCGCCAGTGTAGGAAATTTCGTCGGTGTTCCGGTGGCTTAGCTGAATCTGCTGGCGCGACAGGTTGAAGGCCCAGTACGACCGACGACATGTGTCAAACACGCAGCCCATATGGAGGCTGGTGGAAAACTGGAGAACCAGGTTCTTCTTGGAAGCGAGCGTCGCCGCCTGAGATTTCTCGAACGCGGGACCGTGGACGCGAAGCAGCGGCTGCAGAGAGGCCCAGAACGAGGCGTCGCGGTTGAGGAAGACCTCCCTAAATTCGATGAGATCCCTATATAGGGCATTCTGCAGCAGCGAATAGAAAAGAGACAGGCACTTCGTAAGGGGTTTAGAATTAAGCAAATGACTCGATCACCTCTTCGTCGAAGTCCATGCTTTCGTGGGTCCAGCCGGGCGCAAAGATCGCCACCGAGAGCTGCCCGTCGCCGCCGCGGGACCTACACTCGGAGCGGATCATGCTTAGGGCTTTGGCCGAGTCGAAGCCGCCGAAACAGTTGCGGCCGAAGACGTCGATTCCGACGTACACGCTGGAGTAGTCGCCGACCATGAAGTCGCAGAAATCCATCGAGTTCTTCAGGCTGTTCTTGACGTCGTTGCACTTCCAGGTGTAGTTCAGGAAGATTCCGTCGCAGGCGGCCCAAAAGTCGCCGTTCTCATCGTTCAGCTCGTCCTGCCACTGGAGCTCTCCGCCGACGGTCACAGCGTCGTACCAGATGACCTCGCCACGGTCAGCCCCGAGCCTCTTGTGAATCTTATGCGTCAACTGCCTGACCAGGTCCACCATACGGGAGACCTCGCCGGCCTCCTTGTCCAGGGCATTCTCTATGTTGACCAGCCAGCCGTCGAAACCGTGGACGTCGGCGATTTCGACGCACTTTTCGACGAAGGCGGTCACTGACTCGTCGTCCCTGAGTATGTCGCTACAGACCCTCCGACCCTCGTCAAACTCCGTAATGATCGTTCCAAGCACCTTAACCCCGTTCCTATAATAAACGATACGTACACCATGATAGGACACGGATTAGTATCAGTCAAACCTATGAGCGGCCGCAATCCATCCAGGCGGTGGGATAGTGATGAGGTGGTGGGAGAAGTACACGAACGTGTCGATCAGAGACCAGTGGAGGAAGAGATAGGGGTACTGATTGATGTGCGTCCCCTCGACGAACCTGTCCTCGCGGTAGCCGCCCTTGAAGTCGTGACAGAACAGCGTCTTTGGTGGCTTCGCATCGGGCACGGAGATGTTGGCGGATCGCAAGTCCTCGAACTTCTCCCAGTTGCCCCAGACCGCGGCCGGGGTCCTCTTTGCTATCGGCGGCGGGGGTCGGGCCCTCCACGTCGGGGGCATCCACGAGAACAGGTCGCAAAGGCATTTGATCGGCTCGCATTCGTCGGCCTCGCCGTCGTCGAATTGGGCGAATTGACACGGGCGCGGGAGACTCATCGCTATAAAGAGGAGCATGTAAACCGCGGATAGAGGGACGACACGTGGAGTACGTGAGTTTTATTTCATTTCAGATATACGCTCATTTTGACATATTTAAACCCTGGAAGATACACAACGAGCACTTGAACGACCTTCGCCGCTCTGACTACCATAGTAGCCAACCAGCAGCGGATTCGAGAATGTCGCGAGTTCGCACGTAGTACGTAGGTGGTGGTATCGTCTGTCTGGATAGTCGCTTTATTCGTCGCCGGTGGCCAACCTCATCGTGTCGATGTCATTGGCCTCGCGCGTTCTTCGTGTTTCGATCGTGCGTCGTCTCGTAGTAAGTCTCTACAGTGTGTCTTCTGGACGTTGGAGGTGGTAATCGTACTAGTCGTATTTAGTTCTCAACTCTCCCATTCAAGAATTTCATTACATATTTTCATTTCCTGGAGTCGAAACGTGTTTCGTCGCAAAAAGTTATACAGCTAGTAACGAAAGAGAAGCAAAAACGGGGCGATGAATGGGTCTACGGTGTTCCCCGTCGTTGAGTACGAAAACAACTCTCATTATTCACAAGGACATAGATTAACCAATTCGCATAAAAGTATTTACTTGTAGGGTGGGCGTGCGTACTGCGTCAGTTTGGAGATCTTAAACGTCGTCGCAGTTCTACAGTGGGAGGTCTTGTCTAGGTCGGTCGTTCATTCGTTCGGCTGTTCGTTCGTTCATTCGTGGGGCCAAATTCTGCTAGAAAAATTGATCTAGAAGGCTGCTGCCTGCTGCCAGGATCCTCAGCTATCTAGGCTTCGCCAGCCTCCGCAGCGGCGGTGAGTTTCGGCCTCTTTCGGGCAGAGTCCCCCGCCTTGTCTTGTGGGTCCGCCGGCATCACCTTTAACCGCGAGCCGCAGATCTCCTGTCCGTGGAGGGCCGTGACGGCGCGGTCCGCCGAGTCCTTGCTGGCATACTTGGCGTAGCCGCAGGTCTTTCCGTTCAGCATGTAAATATCGATAAGGTTGCCGAAGCGTCCGAAGACGTCCTTCAGGGCGTACAGCTGGGGAGGGATTGGCGTGCAGACGATGAACAGCCTCTCCGCCACCACAGAGTCCATGGCGGCCAACGGCTGGGGCGCGGGCAGCTTCACGGAGCAGTAGGAGGGGTCGTAGGTCTCCCCGCCGGCACCGGGCGCGGGGGCGGGCGTGTGCGCGGGGTTGGCCGCCGGCGTGGGCGCCTGCTGGGCAGGCACGGAGGGCACGACTGACGCGGCGTTGGGGGCGGCGTAGCCGGCGGCCTGCAGGAGCGCCGTCGCGTTCGCGATCGTCTCCGTGAGATGGGCGAGGTCGTTCTGAATGTTGGGCCTGGGGGGAGGGGGCGCGTGAATCGCGAGTGCGGGCGGCGGGGGCGGGGGCGCCATTCCCTGGGGTGGCGGGACGGGCGGAGGGTGACCCATGGAGGCGGCGTGGCGAGGCGACACGGGACTGAAGCCGCCCTGCGGTTGGCCCTGTGGATATCCCTGGCCCTGCGACCGATTGATATGATGTCCTCCGCCGCTGCCACCCCCGCTGGCGTTGCTACCCTGATCGAAGCTGCTGTCGAACCTGACGACCATCCGGTGGCCCGGCGGGTACTCGAATCCGTGCAGCTTCTCCTTGGCGTAGGTCGCCGACTGCGGGTTGTTGTAGACGACGGTGTAGAAACCCTTCGACCTGGATGCTCCGCCGGCTCCGTTCCTCGCGTCCCTGGGAGTCCGATCGCAAAAGTCGAGCCCGGGAACGAGGTCGAAGAGCCTCCACAGCTGGTCCTGGTTCACGCTCGGGGAGACGCTCACGCTCAGCTTGTGGATGCCGTCCGGATTTGACTGGGACGTGTCCATGTAGGAGAGCATGTCGTAGGAGGCGCTGATCGAGGCCGACGTCGAGCCCGAGGCTGTGGAGCCAGGCCCTCCGAATCGCTCTGAACCTCCTCCCCCGCCACCCCCGCCTCCGCCAGATCCGGCTCCGTCGTGATAGGAGGACTTTTGCGGCTTCGGGTCGGCGAACACCGGCTTGAAGACTCTGTCGCACTCCTCGAAGGCCTTGGCGGCGTGTGACATTCTGTGGTACTTGACGTAGGCGAACCCCTTGCTCTCCTTGGTCGTCCTGTCGCGCACGATGGAGACGTAGTCGATGTCGCCGAACTGCTCGAAGTGGTCGCGCAGCTCCGTCTCCGTCATGGCCTTGTTCACCACGACGAATAGACGGACGAGGCGCTCCTCCTCATTCATGTCACGGCGGGATCCCTGATCGCGCGAGTGGGCGATTAACACCTTGAGCGGCCTCGGGCTGCCGGGGATGCACTTGCCGTTCATCTCCTCCATGGCGAGCGCCGCCTCAGATGTCTTGCTGAACTTGATGTAGGTGACTCCCTTGGGCTCGCCGGTCACTCGGTCCTTGAGGACCCAGACCTCCTCGATGGCCCCGTAGGCGCCGAAGGACTCCCTGAACTGCTCCTCGGTGATCTGCTTCCCGCAGACGATGAACAGCCTGGAGTTGGGCGGGTCGTCGTACTTTCCTCCCCCTCCGCCCGCGCCTCCGGGCCCGCCCGTCCCCCCTCCCGAGGACCGGCCCCCGTCCGAGGCGGCCCCATTATCCTTCCCGCCTCCGCCTCCTCCTCCGTCCTGGTAAGAGCCTTGGCTACGTCGTTTGTCAAAGTTGTGATTGTTCATCGTCATTTGGTTCGCTCTCTCGGTCAGTAACCCTAACTCCCTAAACTTGTCGTCGTCGTCCGAGTTCGGTACGTCGTCGTCGCCGTCGTTGCAGTCGCGGCGGACGCACTGGTCGATCGCGGGGTTCGTTCGTGGTGCGGTCGTGGTCGTCGTCGTAGTTGTAGTTGTCGGTGGCTGTCTCGGTCCCTTCCACCTACATATAAGGATCACATCGTTTAAGACAGCCTGTCTGACCAATCTGTTTGCCGCTAAAGGCGAAATCTCAATCCCACCATCCGACGCCAGCCAGACATTATTACTGCCGACTACGATCCCAATCCAGCTGATGCTACCATCACCAGCTCTTCTTGTTGCCTCCATCCAGTGGCACAACCATGCCGTCGTTCACCGCCTCCTCCACGGCTGCCATGCCGGCGCCGGCGCGCGCGTGTGAAAGTCAGGCCATGGGAGAAAGTGTCGCCAAAGTCTGAGCACTTCATCGCCGCGCGGCGGAAGACAGTCACGCAAGTCGGAAGGGGGAAGGGAGGGAGGGAGCCTCCTAATTTACACTTTTTACTTCCCCACGCGCTCCTCAATTTCTCTAAACGGTGACAATTGCAAGTTAAACGGGGGCCGCAGGGGCGAATTAAAGCGAAAGGGAGTAAACCGTACTCTTGATGGCTGGCTAGCTACCACCTGTTTAGGACACGAACAATAACTCCAGATGCAAATCCTGCCTGTCCCTTATCCTCGTCACGTACGTCAGGAAGTACCTCGCTCTCGTCCGCAATATCTCCTCTGCGTCTCTTCGTCAGTACGTCTCTGTGTCCGGCAACTCGAATCAAACAAGCACCATATTGCAGTAGGGTGAAAACTTGAGGACTACTGTCATGTCTTCCACCATCTATCCGACTACCAACCAACCGACTAACCAGGCAGGCAAAGCAGCGGCGCGGCGGCGACGACGACGACGCACAAGCCGGCCAGCAGTCGCTATAGTCGCCGTCGTTGCAAGCAGCCGATGGTGGTCGTGGCGAGCGAGCGAGCGAGCGCGAGCCACCAGAGCCGGTGCGAGGACAGACTATGTACGTATAGCTGGCTGAGGAAGGTGGTTCGGGCGAGCGAGAAGACACTTTCTCCAAGCAGCTAGCTAGCTACTAGCTACGTGCAACTCGAAGTGCGGTGTGGTGGTGGTGGCAGCGATTCCACATTGCCACGGAGCGGAGGGACGGCGCAAGCAGCGATGACGGCGGCCGCGCACTCAAGCAGGGAGAACGAACGAACGGACGGACGGACGGACGGACGGACGAACAAGCGGGGAAAGGAAACGAACCACGGCGGCGGCGCGAACGAACGACAGACGGGTGGCAGGCAGACAGACAGACTGGGGCGGCTACGCTTCGGGAAGCGTGAATTTTTCCTCAACTTTCCTTTGCGTAAAATGTCCACCGGAGGATTCCCATGAAAGTAGGGCCGGGATGGTCTAATACAGGAGATGGGGTTTAAAAAGAATTAAAACGGCCTCAGGCAAACAACATTTAAAGCCAACTACACAATCCTACGGAGTATAACTGAAGCTTGACCCTTCGCAAGTACAAAGAAACCGTACGCACAACTTATGCTTGAGTCTTCGCAGTTATTGGTGTGTCCGATACGCTTGCTTCTGACGCTTCACTCCTAGGCAAAGTCTTTTCTGTAGTACAAGAAGACGCTCGATCTCAAGCCTGTACGTATACGTATAGTGGTACATACGTCGTTGGCTTCACCTGGTTGTTGGAGTTGGCGCCGCCGCCGAGCGCGGAGCCACCGGCGGGCGGACGGGCCGAGGATAGCTTTTTTGACGCGCGTACGCGTACGCAGCAGATGCAAGCTAGCTTCCCTGGGCGACAGGTTGCTCTACGCGACCGAGACCGCAGCCGAAGCCTCGGGGCCGACTCGGATGGATAGAGTCCGTGAACGAAGTTGGTTAAAAATTACGCTTATGGCTCACGCACTTCGGCTTGGGAATAAAGACAACTTGCCAATAGAAATTGGACTCGATAGCCAAGTTGATATGCTCATATGGACAACTACTGTGAACTTCCATTTCCAGCAGCGGCTGACCGCGCCCAACGCCTCGCTCGCCCGTCCGCGTATGGATGGACGCTAGCTAGCTCGTAGGATTGGTGAAAGTTGGAGTGAGTCGAAATTACCTTATACCCGGACGATCGGATCCGAAGCCGGTTCGCCTCGACCGGTACGTGTCCTCAGTTGCCCGGACGGAGTGCGGCGGAGACACGGAACGGCCGGTCTCAGACAATTGGTTCGATCAGTCGATTCGAACTTTTTCAATGCGTGCGTTCCGTTGCCATCCGTTGGTCCGCTTCCAAAAGTTGTCTGAGTGTGCCGAACCGAGTGCGTGGTCCGGTCTGTTATTTCTTTGTCCGCGTGGCCCTTTCGTCCCTTTACGTATGGCTTTGAGTTGACTGCTGATGAATGGCTGAACTTGGGTCGCTCGGTTGGCGGTCTGTCAGTCGGTGGATCCAACGCAACGCGACGGGGGAAGACCGTATCTGCCAATTAGACGCGAGTGCATAGTACGTTTCCTTGAGAGGCCCTGGCCCTCTCTAGTCTGTCTGTTGCTCGACTTCTCGTTGGCAGACGGACGGTGCGTTGATTTTCTGACAGCTTGGCTCACCCGAGGTCTATGTGGCCGACGTCCAGCAGGCAGCAGCCTCGCCGTACCGCCAATGAATATATCCTGGATTACACACACACGGCACACCGCCACTCACAGACACAGTACGTACAATGTAATGCACCGCTACACACTCGCACTGTCGCACACACAGCTCCCAATCCGCATGGGTGGGTCAAGCCAAGGCCGAGCTCCGAGGGAGGTGCCGACTGCCGACGTGCCGTTCGTCTGCCCGCCTGCCTGACTGCCTGCCTGCCTGCCCAATGGCCAGTAGCCAATCAATGAACAAGGCACGCTCATGCACGAGGGACATCCAAAGCGAATGCTGTGCTGTCCTTTCTCCCTCTTTCTCTTTCTCTTGTCTCCACTCTCTTCTCTTCTGTTGTCTCCGTCTGTCCGTCTGCCTTGCTCCGCGTGGCCTTCCCTCCCTCCGACGCCTCCGTCAGCGTCAGGTCAGCCGTCCCCGTCGCGTCGTCCCTCCCTTCGGCGTCTGTCTGTCCGGCTCTGGCCTTCCTTCCCTCCTTCTTTCCTTCCTTCTTTCCCTGTCTCTCGTCTCGCTCGCTCGCTGTCACCGATCAGCACAGCAGTCACGACGGCCGGAGACTGACTGCTAAGCTGAGGCTGAGTGCAGAGCGCAAATTGCAGAGAGAGCGAGGGCAGCGCAGCCTCGAATAACCTTTCACTTTCCCTCCCTAGGGTCGCCCACCGGCCACCTGACCTGACTGACCTGCCTGAGCCACCCCACAGCCTTCGCCCTTCGACTTCAGCCGAGTAGTTAGTTTAGTGCCGGGCCGGCTCGGAGCCGAGAGCCGACTCAGAGACGGCTCTTTGGTGGAAATATTGGTGAGTCGGCTCTTTGTCCAGGAGCCGAGAGCCGAGAGCCGGCTCACCAAATTTCGGCTCTTTACTTGGCCACAAAGGCTTCCTTCAAAGAATTCCATATTTTGTGAAGGAAAGTATTCAATGCCTGACTTGGAAAGTTCCTTGCTGAAGCTTTGACTTAGGTAAACTTAGCAAACATGTTATATTGCAAAACACTCTAATAAACTCTAGCATTGTCTACATTGTATATTGTAGATGTTCTAGTATTTTTCTTACTTTCAAGACAAAATTCGGCTCTCAGGGGACCCCCATAGTAGTAAAATTCGTCTCTCAAAGTGGCCATGACACCGGCTCGCAGAAGGGCCACAAATTCGACTCCCTCAGGCCTCAAGAGAGCCGAGAGCCGACTCCGGCTCTCACTTTTTGTGAAGAGCCGACGGATCGTGAGCCGACTCACCAAATTCGGAAAAAGCCCGGCACTAAGTTAGTTCACTATTCGCTATTGTATTTGTCTCCGGCTTTTCCTCCTGCCTTCACAAGTAGCACTGCACTGCACTGCTCTGCTCTGTGTTCGCTGCTCACGCGTCCACACTCCACTTGAGCGCAGAATGCTACTACTTGGCTCGCCGTCACTTACTCCCTATTCTACTCGGATCGGACGGCCACGCGTAGGTGTTCGGGAGGACACCTACATTTCGTACCCCTATACAGTACAGCCTACATAATTTCTCTTAAGCAAAACTTTATACTCATGACTATGATTGTCTTTAAAAAATTAAAATGTCCTAACCCGGCCCATACTCACGTTTATATCATGTACTGAACATGTAATTGCTAGAGATGGCCAAGCAGTATGCAACTGCCAACAACATAGTAAATGAACAGCTGACTGAAGGTGTTTCATGAATCGTGAGTGGTGAAAGGCCGACCCTCTTAGCCCTGTTATTCCGTAAAAAAATTCCGATTCCTATCCCTAAATTACTTCGTTGTACCGATAATTTTTGCGTGCGCTGCTCAATCGTTCACGATGACTCTGACTCTCTGCAGTGCAGTCTGCAATTTGCAGCCTCCTCTGGCTCTGGCCTCTGGGATCTGGGCAACGGCAACGCTCTCGCTCTTCTACTTCTCGTCGTCCGAGCGGCGCGGCGCGTGGCGCGCGGCGTGAGCGTGACATGACGCGTGAGCTCCTTGACTTGACTTGCAAGTTGCACTCACTCACGCCACTAATTACACTCCGCGTCCGTCCGAGTCCGACCTGCAGCTGTTCCGGCCGGTCGTGTTCGTGTGCCTCTAGCCCCCGACCCCCTTTCTGACGTTGCGACTTCGTTGACCGACCGGCTGAAGGACGTCACGAGTCACGACGCGATCGCCATCGGCGGCGGACGGAGAGGCGAGGAATGGAGTGAGTGGGGTCGGGCCGGCCGGTCAGAAGTAGAAACGCAAAAGGTGTAATTGTACACCCAAGCATAAATGGGGTTAGGGACTTAGGTCTAAAGTTTGCCCATAAAAAGGCAGAATACCCTATGCCTATGCAATGATACACGTACGCGCATGTACGTATTTTACGTAAGGGTATGCAGTAAATTGCAGTTATCTTGCAGGGGGAAGTATCAAATGCCTACAGAACATTTCCGAATCTTTTGCTTTTCTCGAGACTCCGGCCCTCCGGGTAAGGCAAATGTCTTCATCACTTAAATCTTCGGAAGGAAACATCGGCTGCTCTTGAAACCTCCCTTGACGGCGACTCAAGCTTGTCCCATGGTTTTATAACTTCAGCCAGGGTCACGGTGGCCGCGCGCGGAGAAAGAAGTCTCACACTCGCTCGCTCGCTTGCCTTGCAAGCTACAACACTTCGCACCGCACGCCGTCGCGTCGCTGCACTATGTAGCTAGCTAGCTTCAATTCTCAAGCCGCGCTGTACGTGCACTCAACAACACTCCAAATCGCAATTAGATCCGGTTGGCAGCGCCGCCCGCCGCCGACAGCATCTTGAACTGCCAGTACCGTACAATTGTCGCCAACCTCTGATTAATCGGGAAGAAAAATTAAGCAAGCATCCGTTCTGAAAGAGCTCGCAGCCGGCAACGCGCACAAAGCGCCGGCTATCTCCCTCAGAGCTTGACATCAAAACGGAGATAACGGATACATAACTCTTTGGCCCCTACACGTCTCATCGTGGTCATTGGTTGTAAGCGGAGACGCCTTGCCATCGTCGCAAATCTAATTCTGGTACGTATATGCGCACCGTAACGTAAATACTCCTACGCACGAACTTATCAAGTTATCATCAAAATCGGGGACTTCCACATTGTCAAGACCTAAAAGTGGATTCAGTTACCTTATGGAACATAGTTGACCTTGTGATAGCAAGCGTCCCATTTCCAAGCGATAATTAAGGCCTACTTCGATTTTCACAATACCTAGCCAAATGCACTATACTTCCTCCTTCCACCAGGTATGGGATTTTTACGTAGGTGCGTCACATATGCACGACTGAATTGCAAGATGCAGAATTCATCTCCCGCGGACGGAGGCTTCTTGACTTTTGATAAGACAGTTTGCACGTCTAAATTACGCATAGCCCAATCTCATTGCTCTCCACGCGATCCGCCCCTATTCAAACGTCTCACATGCCGGCTATGTGTATATATGCTCAACTCCGACCGATATCTGCTTATCTTTCTCTATTCCTAAGAAAGCGAAAGGCTCCCGGCGTCTAGCAAATCCCACTTTGTTCCGCACTTCCGTTTTTGTCCCCGAGTGCGAACTACCGAACGAACAGCGCCATGAGCAAAGTAATAAAGTCGATCTTTTCGCCCGGCAGCGGCAGCGGCAAGAAGAAGTCGACCTCGTCGGCGTCGTCGGTGTCGTCGAGCCCGAGCGTTGGACGTCCAGCGGCGGCAGGAACTTCAGCGTCGGCGAATTCCACGGAGCGTCTGGAGAGGAAGAAGGCCCCGTTGCCGCCACAGACAGAAAAGCCAGCCGCCGAAGAATCGGAGCTAGTTCCTACGCGAAAGGTTTCGTCCTCATCCTCCAGTTCGTCGTCCTCCTCAGACTCGGACATGTCTAGCCCCAAGAAGAGCGTGGACAACCTGTTTAGGAAGTTCTCTCGCCAACAGACGGGTTCTCCCTCGCCCGAGCCGCCGTCGCAGTCTCCGTCGCCTTCCAGAACGAGAGCGCAGGCCGCGGCTCTTCCTTACCCGGTCGCCGAGCTGATTCGGCGCTCCGAGGAGCTCTTCGCCACCGAGTGGTTCCAAACGTACTGCCCGCTATTCGCCAAGCTCGCGGAATGGACCCTCATTTACTTCCTGGCCTTCCTTGGCTGCGGCTACGGCTGGGTGCTCTTCCTCGCCACCGTCCACTTCGTCAAGTATAGGTCGAGCGGGCAGAGCGTCTCCGACACCATCCTCTCCAAGCTGTCCGCGCTGACGCCCGAGAAGGAGGTGATCGGATCCAAGATGACGCACTTCCCCGCATGGGTGAACTTCCCCGACTTTGACCGCGTCGAGTGGATAAACGACGTGTTGGCCAAGCTGTGGCCCAACATCGGCTGCTACGCGACGCAGTTCGTGCAGGACTTCGTGGAACCCGAGGTGCTCAGGATCCTGGACCGGATGAAGCTCGAGTCAGTCTCCGGCTTCACCGTGAAGAAAATCGACGTGGGCAAGGTCCCGGCCAGGGTGACCGGCATCAAGGCGTACACGAGGAACACGGACAGGAACGAGATCGTGCTCGACGCTGAGGTCGTGCTGGCCGGAGACACGAGGATCCTCTTCACGCTGCAGGGCGTCCAGGCCGAGATCAAGAACATCGTCTTCAAGGGCATGGCGAGGATAACCCTGAAGCCGCTGCTGCCCACCTTCCCCTTCATCGGCGGCTTCGAGTTCTACTTCATCAACAGCCCGCTGTTGGAGTACGGGCTCGGCGGCATCGGCACCTTCGCCGAAATTCCGGGCGCCAACGCACTTGTGAAGGCCATCGTCGAGGACCAGATTCGGTCCAGATTTGTGTGGCCTAATCGATTCCACCTGTACTTCCCCATCAACGTTGTCGAGCAGATTAGCGACAAGAGCTACCTTCTCGCCAAACCCTCTGGCGTTCTGAAAATAAAGCTCATCGAGGCCCGCGACCTCCTGAAGAAGGATAGAAATATCGTTGGCGGCGGGCTGAGCGATCCCTACGCCACAGTCAAGATCGGCGAGCGGTCGGTCAGCTTCAGGGACAAGTACGTTCCCAAGACGGTCACGCCGACGTGGAACTACGCGACGAGGTTCATCATGGAGGACTGGCACGGCCAGGAGATAGGCATCGAGGTCTTCGACTGGGATAGCAACAGCTCAGACGATTTCCTGGGCAAGACGTCCCTTAAGGTCGACAGACTTGTAGACGAGGCCGACACGGACGACTGGCTGAAGTTGGAGGAAGTCAAGAAGGGAGAGATCCACGTGGCGTGCAACTGGAAGGAAGCCGTCGCTTTGGAGGAGGACGACGAGGAGGACGACATCAACGACTACAGCTACTACATCGTCAGCTTCTTCGTGGAGGCATGCAAGGGCCTGGTGAAGAGCGGCTCCAAGAGCTTGCCCTACCCGAAGTGCAACATCAAGCACACCCAGGGCGGCTTCGAGTCGACGGCTGTGAAGAACAAGACCGGCGATCCCGTCTTCCAGGAGGGCTTCCTCTTCCTCTCCGAGAGCCTCGACACAGATAACCTGACCGTGGAGGTCGCCGACACCAAGGGGTCGGACTCGTTGGGCAGGGTGAGGGTCCCGCTCTCTTTCGTCAAGCACTCGCCCAGGCGTGAGTTCTTCAACGTGCCGTGGAACCTGGAGGACGGCGTGTCCACGGAGGCGACCATTGTCCTCTCGGCCAAATTATACGGAGTGAAGTAGGCCTGAAATGGCCGCCCGCCCGAGGGTTTGCCAAGCGATCCGCAGCGGGATAATTATATTTTTGTACGATATGGGAACCGATTCTTGTACCTGCACCTTAACCTCGTGTCTTGCACTTGTGCGTACTACTTACAGAGATATGCCAGTGGAGAAATGCAAATTTCCTCGTTGATGTATTTTCTACACACGAAATACGTATCATGACAAATCGTGCAGCGAACAGCAACCGACTTCAGCAATGCGATGAATGGGCCAGCGATTGCGGAGCACGGCACAATTTGCAGAGCCTAGAGTTATCTGTAGGAATGAGCGTAGCAAAAAAGATGTACGTAGCAACCGACTCTCATATTTGTGCACAGGCCGGACTAGTGACGACGCGACGGCTTCTCACATCATGGGCCCCGCGCCGCCCATCGTCGGCAGCTGGATGTCTAGCTGCTTCGTCACCGTCGTCTGCGCGATTGCCGCCTCTCGCAGCCCGAACAGGTGGGCCATCTCGAGCTCCGTGTTGGCCAGGGGAATGGCCTTGTCGAAGAGCTCGATGGCGGGCTTCAGGTTCCCCCTCTGGACCTCGATGGTGCCGAGGGTCTCGTAGGCGAACTCACACTTGTCGTCGATCTCGAGGGCTCTTCGGATCAGCTCGACGGCCGAGTTGACGTCGCCTCTCGACTGCAGCGAGATGAGGCCGCGGTGCACGTACAGGTTGGCGTTCTCGGGGTCCACCTTCTGCGCCTCCTGGTAAACCTTGTCGGCGCGGTCAAAGTTCGACTGGTCGCTCAGAACCTATACGAAAAATTACGTCCATCACAGAGGCCCAAAAAGTTTCCAGTTAAGTGAAGAGCTTACCTGAGCGAATAGTGCGTACGACTCGACGCACTTGGGAAACTTCTGCACAGACTGCTCAAAGAGATTGATGATATTGTTAATCTTCTCCATGTTGCCTTCTGTCGTCGCCTTGCGATAGTCCGTGTAGAGCTTCTGCACGTACGCGATCGGGAACGTGGGATTTAGCTTGACGGCCTTGTCAAAGTCTTCGATGGCCTTGTCTATTTGCTCGATAAGCAGATGAACCTATTGTGTAATAACGCATTTAGTAATTATGCCAAAATGTCAAAATCAAGTAGCATACCTGCCCCCTGTGATGGTATATGTCCGTGTTCTCCGAGTCGAGCTCCTCGGCCCTCTTGAAGTCTGCGAGACTCAGTTCGGGGTCCTTGTGCGGGTCTTTGCACTGCTGGATGAAGAGCGAGGCCCGCTTGATGAGTGCGTTCACCCTCAGCTTGGCCGGCGCCTCCTCGTTCTCGATCACCCTGCCGAGATCGTCGAAGGCCTTGTCCATCTGCTTGTTGAGGATGTAGAAGGTGCCTCGGAGGAGGAGGCTCTCGTCAACTCGCGAGACGGAAGAAGCATCGCCGCCGGAGGCGTTGCCGTTAATTGTCTTAAGTTCCTCCGTGCACGAGGCGATGATCTGATCGTAGTTCTCCTGCCGCAGGCACTCCACAGCGCGATTGTAACCGCTGAAAGGAAGGGAGGTCTTAGAATTAGAATTCGATTTCGCTTTAAGCGTTGAGTGTAAGATTTAACCGCAAACCACAGTAGATCTACATACGTATTAAAAGAGTCTTTTAGTATTAAGCTTTCTTCTTACCTCAAGGCCGAGATGTCCTTCTTCTCGTCTTCCGCCTCATCCACGGCTTGCGCCGCCTGCATAATCGGGTCCTCTGCGAAAGACTGGAAGTACTGCTGGATAAAATGCTTCGACGTGAGGCTGGGCACTCGGTTCTTCACGGCCTCTCTGGCCTCCACTCGGCCCAACTCTTTCAGGATTGCGTCGACGAGCATCAGGTGCTCCTGCTTCTGGAAGCCCTCCAGGATGCAGACCGAGGTGATGTCGAGCAGGGCAGTTTTCAGCTTGTTTGACGCCGTCTGGTAGTCCACTCCCTCCTTCTGGGCCATCTTTCTGGACACCTTGGCGCGTCGGTCAAGAGCCTTGACGTACTTTTTATTCAGCTCCAGGGCCTTGTTGCAGTCGGACAGAACGGCATCAAAATTTTCCTGCGAAGAAAGACCCACAATTAAAGAATTAGTATTTTCGTCCATCAGACCTTCATACCTGTTGGTCATAGGCGGCCGCCCTATTCTGATAGAACGTGGAGAGATCGATCTTCTTGTCCGCCGGGCATATATCGATGGCGTCCGTGTAGCACTTGATGGCCGAATCATACTTGCCTCCTCTGAAGTACTTGTTGCCCTTGTTTTTTGCTGCGAGCGCCCTCTCCAGAGGATCCTTGGGCAGTTCATCCTCGTCGTCGGGCAGGTTCTCCACCTCGACCTTTGCCTTTGCCTTCGCCGGCGTCGCCTGCTTGCTGTCGCTCGAATCGCCGGTCTTCTTCTTCGAATTCTTCGGCTTCTTGGTCTTGCCCTCGTTGGGCCCGAGGAAGACGTATGCGGCTCCGACGACGACGAGGGCGGCCCCGCCGATGGCCGCCCAATAGACCCACGAGGGCGTCGCGCTGCCAGATGCCGAGTCGGACGAAATCGGTTTGGACACCACAGACGGCATGATGCCGACTGGACTGATTCGGACGGGCTAATCACACAATATGAACAGATCGACCCTTCCTCTCTCCCCGATATTGAAATTGGCAAGCTTTCTCCACGCCTCCTCTGCTCTCCTCTGCTCTCCACTTTACTAGACAATGTTTTCCATTCCTATCCTATTCCTAATTTCTTATCCTGCTGCAGCTGGCGGTCGGCGGGTTGGTCACGCACGCCGCCGACGCGTCGATCGGAGCTGCTGCTGTTGCTACAACGAGATAGCAAGCTAGAGAGGGCCGACCGAGGAGAGAGCGAGCGAGGAGTGTAATCGCGTTCTTCAGCTGACTGCTGACGCTCGCGCGCATGTGCCACAAAAATGTGACGACGTCACTTCGACGACGAGGAGCATGTGGATGTTTTGCGCGCCGCATCTTGATTCTTGTCTCGATCATGCAAACGCCGAGAGAATACATCTCAAGACAAACATAAAATCGTGCTGAAAGGCAGCGTGACTCTTCCATATTCCATTGCTCTTTCTTGTCTGACTACCACTTTGTTCAGAGGACCAAAGGCATAACCGCATAAGTTCGCAGTCGGAGCGCTGAACAATAGAGACTATCTTCCGTAACACCACGTTTATTACCGGCCGGATTTATCTAATATCAAGAAAAAGATAAAGAATAAATTTGTGGTCATAGTCACAGATGCAGTTAACGGGCATTGCCTTGGCCATGCAGGCGGCTCGATCACTTGGACATGAGTGCCTCCACCTGCTTCGAGGCGTACGCGTAGGCCTGATGGCCGGCCGCGCGGGCAGTCTCGTACGCGCTGACGGTGCCGGAGACGGCGTTCTTCCAGGACCTCTCCGCGAATTTGCTCACGTCGTCCTTGGTTACTTTCCCCCTAGGAAATAGGAGTCAAAGAGTGCATGTACTGTTTCATTTTGTTTCGACTTACTGCTTCACGTTGCTGACAAATTTAGAAGTGTTGTTCCACCCGTTGACGGCCGTCGCCTTCACCCATATGAGCAGCTTCTGGAGGCGCTTTCCGATTTCGATCAATCTTAGCTTGGCGCTCTCGCGCAGAGTCGGGAACCTCTTGTCAATTTTCTTCAGCACGTCAAAGTAGGTCGCCTTGGCCGCCTCGAACGCGCTCAGCCCGGCAACGGAGGCCTTCTCCACGTAGGGTCCGGCCGCCACCTTTGCTTTGTCTACGTATGTGGGGATGTTCCTCTTCTCGGCCCACTTGTAGCCGCGGTCGTAGGCCCGGAGTCCCCAGTCGTACGAGTCCAGGACCGGCTTGTAGAGGCCGACGTCGTGCAGGAACACTCCGGTGTTGGACGCTGAAATGTTAGTTGCAGCATTCGTGTAGAGCGGGAAATCGTATGGAACGCCTACCTTTAAAGCTTCCGTGCCTCTCGACGTCCTTTTGGACGAGGAAAGCGATCGCGCAGAGCAGGAGGAAGGAGTTGAACTTCCAGCGGAAGCCGCCGCCACCTCCGGATCCGGAGCGGGACAGCTTCGATGTGATGGACTGCAACAAGGTAGGCGTTAATATCTTTACTTAACGAGTCGCAAACTGTCATATCCTACCTGCAGGGCAATGTTGGCCTCCTCCATTCCCGGCTTCTGAGACGAGGCAGATTCATTGTGCTCGACGAAAGCCTGCGTCATCTCGGCAAACGCTGAGTTCTGATGCAATTTTTTTCCGAACTTCTTCCAATTGTCATCTGGAAGACCAAGCGAATGTTCAGAAGATGAAAGACTTTACTATCTTTTATGCTTACTCAGGTGCGAGAGGAGGCGGGCGGACGCGGGCAGGTAGGTGATGTACATGTTGCCCCAGTGCTTGACCGCGGCCGGGTTATTGGCCACGCACTCGGAGAGGGCCTCGAGCAGGGCCTCCGCCGCGGCCCCGCTGTTCCCCTTGTACTCTTCCATGATCGCGGCCGCGTGCAGCCTGCGCAGGAACTCGGGAAAGACCTCGTGGCTGTCGGAGCAATCGCCCACCGAGATGGCCTTGATGGCGGGGTAGAGCCGCCTCAGCTCGGCCTGCATGTCCTTGTTGAGGTTCCCGCCGGTGGCGCCGAAGATGGCGTCGAACAGCAGGAAATACTGCCTGGAGTAGAGCAGCTTCGACTTGCTCGACTTGATTCTCGCCGAGTGGTGCGAGAACAGGCCGGAGAGGTACTCGACGACGAAGCGGCTGTAGTTCTTCAGCGCCATCATGGGCTGCATGAAGTCGAGCCAGACGGTGATGCCGACGCTGAGGTCTTTCCTGCCGCCCTGGCCGAGCGCCCACAGCAGAGCCGTCCCGATCGCCGGCCGGTTCTGGTAGGAGTTCCTCAGCTCGTTGAAGCGCGTCATGTTGTAGGTGGCGAGCGACGGGTAGACCTCGGACATGAGCTGCAGCACGACCAGGTATCCGTTGTGCGGCCTGTCCTTGGCCATCTCGTGCGCCATGTTGGCGAGGAGCACCTCGAAGGCGCCCTCTCTGGCCGCGACGCCGCAAGACTCCAGCAGCAGGGTCAGGGTCTTCCTCGTCTCCTTGGAGAGCAGCGTGAGCGGCCTGTCCGAGAAGGCCATCGACTGGAGGGGCAGCGGCTGCGTCGCGTGCAGCGCCGAGTTGAAGTAGCTTGCGACGTCGCGCAGCCAGATCATCGTCTGGTCGGGGAACTTGGTCTTCAGCGTCTCCACGAGGCTCTTCAGCTCGTTGGCCATGTTGGGAGACCGCTTCACCGCCTCCTCCACGCTCGAGGGCGGCTTCTCGGCCGCCGCCGGCTTCTTCGCGCCGCCGTTCATGTCGGGCTTTTTCTTGTTGTTGCCGCTGTTGTTGGATTTTCCTTTGGCCTGCTTCGGGGACTCGGTCTCGGGGGCGGCGGAGATCGACTCTGAGTACGCCGACGAGATCTGGTCCATAGACACTGGATGGAAAGAAAAGCAAAAGGGCAAAGTTGGATTTTGAAATTATCGACAAGACGAGTCAACTTTTGAAAAGCTATAAAATAAAGCAAAGTGCGATTTTAGACTTTCGAAAGTTGTATCGTCGAATGAGGGGTGCCACTTACGGACATCCTGCAGCCTTGGCGCCGTCTCCGCGAACTTCTTCTTCTCCGTCTTGCTGAACTTGCTCGCGTTCTTCTTGCCGGTCTTGCCCTTGTTGCCGCCGCCCCCGACCTTCTCCCAGCCGCCACCGGCGCCGGTGGAAGTACCATTGGTCGGAGAAGACATCCTAACGACTTGAAGCAGATAGAAAGATACTCTAACTATATGGACCCTGGTCTATCAGAGTGGAACAAGTTGTACTGCTGGAACTATCGATTTCGCTACCTGTCACTCGATCGAGTCAAAGTGTTTCTCTCTCTTCTCTTTCCAGTCGCTGACGGTCGGTCGGTCGGTCGGTCGGTCGGTCGGTCGACTCGGCTTGTGTGATGTGGAAGGAGAGGAGAATTCGGCCGTGTTTGCTTCCGGTGCAAGGGGGGGCCGGCGGGCCGAAAACCGGTCTGATGGCCCGGCAAGAGAGTGAAAGGGCGCCAAGTTCAAACGGAGGGAGATACGAGGTCGGAGAGGTGCAGCAGGAGGCCAGAAATGGACCCTTGGGAGGGAGGCACTACTGTAGGTACGGTTTTGGGCAATTTGGCAAGCTATACTAATTGGTTCTGAATACTATAATATGGAACTTTACTATGAGCGCATATCTCTGACAAAAGAAGTAATTCTAATTTTGAAGGAAAAGCGCAAGTTTCATGACAAGTTATATACTATGCATTATAATTTTCTATATGCGCTTATGGTTAAAGTCTAATTCAACATAAACTCAGTGTGACCAGTGACAGCGGAAAATTAATGCAGTAGGAAAAATCAGCATTAATTTTTTTTGCCTGCCAGGTCCCATCGTGGATGCGGGCCGGAAATGATCAATCTTAAAATTTAAGCATTATAAAGTCAGAGTCCTATTCACGCCGTTCTTTGGACAAACAATTTATTAATATTCGAGACGGTGCCCTTTCAATAGTGTACTCGTATACGTTCTTACAAGGATCACCCGACCAACAATCTTTTGAAACGTCACTCGAGCCGACTAGGTCATTTACTCAAGCACTCCCGTATTTCATTTTTCGCGGAAACTAGCACCAAGACCTGGTGATTTTTTTACAGATTTGGAATCAGGGCGATGAGATCTATCTGGAAAACCGCCTTTCTTTGACGTATAAAGTCGAGTAAATGACCAGTATTAGTCGAGCGAAAATTAGTCGAGCCTTACTCGAGCCAACTACGTACGCGTCGCAAAGGCGCCGGTTGTCTGTCTGTCCGTTTGCTCTCTTCTCCGCTGGAGAAAGGCAGCACTAGGCCACCAGCTAGGCAGGCAGCAGCTAGACCTTGCTCGTCCTCCTCCCTCCCCCCTCCTCTCGCTGGCTCGCATCACACCTTGAATGAAGTTGTATTAATATATTCATGCGTTCATTTTAAAGGTCTTTTGACCTCCAAAACAGTAAATTGACTATAACTTTGTTAAACGAAGAGATAGCAAGCTAAAACCCTTATTTTCGAGCTCTCCTCTCCATTCAGAGCAAAACGAGGCGGTGCGGTTGAATTAATTCATGAGACGACGGACAGACATGAGGCTTCGCCTCATGCGATCTATATTCATTAATCATTATCGACTGCTTTGCGACGCCTTCATGACAGACAGAGAGAGAGAGAGACAAACTTATATGAATTACATTTAAATATGGTACAATTTACTTATCCCTTCAACCAAAACTCTATAGCTCAGTGGTAAAGCATCAGACCCAAAGTCAGGAGGTCCATGGTTCGATCCTGGCTGGGGGCTTAAATGATTTTATTACTCGTGGCGCCATCTCTGTTTTGCTGCTGCTGACGGTGACAAACCGACGGACAGACAGTCGCGGGCTCGAGCATGCCTTTACTCCAGCACACGCTTGAGTATGGATGGAGTCATCCCACGACTTGAGCCCTTCGCTTGAGTAAGTTATCTGGGCGGCGCTTGAGTGTTTTCATAGGGAATACTCGAGTACTTACTCCAGTAATAGTCGATTTTTGTTGACCGGG
>JAAUYK010087117.1_pt1 | contig 21921 bp, 19 predicted proteins | sample 7278021 | NCBI WGS metagenome assembly JAAUYK01 (sample SAMN14350223, study PRJNA611818) | marine sediment metagenome | isolation source: surface marine sediment (1.8m) | place: French Polynesia: Moorea | collected 2018-08
GAGATGCTGAGCCAGCGGGCGCCCGCCGCCACTTCGATGGCATGGCTGTAGGACGAAAAGGGTGGCGCGATCGACGCCGGCTTATGTCTGATCGACATGATTGGCTCCCCTCTCTTCAGCGCTCAGTTAAACAGGAAACCGCCCGGGCACCAAGCCCGCTGCATCGGCCCACTGCATCGCCAGGTAGCGGGCGGCGACTTTTTTTCATGTCTCCGAAAAAAGTTTAACCCTGTTAACCCTTCGTTAACTTCCTGGGTATTAGATGAACACACCTAGCCCTTCCCCATTTCCAGTACCCTCATACCCCGAGGGCCGCAGTCTCCCCCAAGCTGCGGCCCTCATTTACTTCCGGCCCCCGCTTTACGTCTGGCGTCCGAGTCCGGGGGCACCCCCCTTAATCCGAAATTAGGGTCCGCCCGACACCCTTGGGCCCGACCGGGCCGCAGGGGCCGCAGCTCCTCGGAGTCGGAAAAGCAAGAACCACTAAGGCGGCACTGTCATGGAAAAGTCTCTGCTCCTCGTTCTGCCGGTTCTCGGCGTGGTCCTGATCGGCTACCTGGCCGTCAAGTTCTCCTGGCTCAGCCACGCGGTCTCGGACGGCGTCAGCCGCTTCGCGGTGGCGCTGGCGATTCCCCTGCTGGTCTTTCACACCCTGGCCACCTCGACCCTGCCGAAGAACGTCGGCAACATCTGGGAGCTGCTGGCCACCTACTACGGCGGCGCGCTGCTGGTCTTCGTCCTGGCGGTCCTGGTCGCCCGCTTCGTGTTCCACAGCTCGGTCGCCGAGCAGAGCACCTACGGCACCTACGCGACCAGCTCCAACGTCGTGCTGCTCGGCCTGCCGGCGGTCATCCTGGTGCTCGGCAGCAAGTGGACCACGCTGATGATCCTGGTCGGCACCCACGGCATGGTCATGGCGCTGATGAGCACCGCGATCGACGGCATCGCCCGGCGCAAGACCGCCAAGCTGGGCGACAGCCTGTGGCAGGACGTCAAGCGCGAGGCGCGGCAGCCGGTCTTCATCGCGCTCGCCGCGGGCCTGCTGGTCAACCAGGTGCAGATCACGCTGCCGGGACCGGTCAACCAGCTGATCACCCTGGTGGCCGGTGCCGCCGTGCCCTGCGCGCTCTTCGCCATCGGCGGCATCCTGGCGCGTCTCTCGATCCCCGCGGTCACACCGCGCACGGCGGCGATCTGCGCCTTCAAGCTAGCCGCCTTCCCGGCGGCCGTCTGGGCGATCGCGACCTACGTGGTCAGCATCCCGGCGTCCTGGACCTGGATCGCCGTCATGCTGGCGACCATGCCGATCGCCCTGGACGTCCAGCCGAAGAGCAAGACGGGGGACAGCGGGACGGTGGCGCTGTCCAACGTGCTGGGCGGCGTCAGCCTGCTCGGCCTGACCTACATCATCGTGTCCTGAGGCCGCAGGGCAGACGGCCGCTCCAGCCCGCTGGTGTCGAAGTTCCGCGTCAGCGGAGACGTCTTTAGTAGGCGTAGTCCTCGAACACCGGGTCGACGCTGCCCCGCCAGCGGCCGTTGAAGGCCTCGAGCTGTTCCTCGGCCGGGGTCTTGCCGCTCTCGACGACCTGCTTCAAGGCGGCCAGGTAGTGCACCTCGTCCTGGCCGTCGGTATCGATCCGGGCCCGGCTCTTCAGGCCGTGCTCGGCAATCTCCAGGACCCGGCCTGCGAGATCGCTCATCGTGCCGCCGCGGAACGGCGTTCTCAGCCCAAGGCGGGGCACCGCATCGCGTAGCTCGGCCCGCTCGGCGTCGCTCCAGTCCTTGACCAGGTCCCAGGCCGCGTCCAGCGCCGTCGAGTCGTAGAGCAGCCCGACCCAGAGCGCGGGCAGGGCGCAGAGCCAGCGCCACGGCCCGCCGTCGGCACCGCGCATCTCGAGAAAGCGCTTCAGGCGCACCTCGGGAAAGAGCGTCGAGAGATGGTCGGCCCAGTCCGAGGTTGTCGGCCGCTCGCCGGGCAAGGCGGGAAGCCGCCCCTCGAGAAAGTCGCGGAACGACTGCCCGCTAGCGTCGAGGTACTTGCCGTCGCGATAGACGAAGTACATGGGCACGTCGAGCACGTGGTCGGCATAGCGCTCGAAGCCCATGCCGTCCTCGAACACGAAAGGCAGCATGCCGCAGCGGTCGGGGTCTGTATCGGTCCAGAGATGGCTGCGGTAGCTGAGGAAGCCGTTCGGCTTGCCTTCGGTGAAAGGCGAGTTCGCGAAGAGCGCGGTGGCGACCGGCTGCAGCGCCAGGCTGACCCGGAACTTGCGCACCATGTCGGCCTCGCTGGAGAAATCCAGGTTGACCTGCACCGTGCAGCTCCTGGTCATCATGTCGAGACCTAGGCTGCCCTTCTTCGGCATGTACTCGCGCATGATCTTGTAGCGCCCCTTGGGCATCCAGGAAATCGCGTCGCGCGGCCACTTGGGCTGGAAGCCGAGGCCCAGCATCCCGATGCCCAAGGGCTGGGCGATCTGCCGCACCTGGGCCAGGTGGGTATGCACTTCGTTGCAGGTCTGGTGGATCGTCTCGAGCGGCGCGCCGGACAGCTCGAACTGGCCGCCCGGCTCCAGGGTGATGCTGCAGGCCTCCTTGGCCAGCGCGATGACCCTGTCGTTCTCGCGCACGCCCTGCCAGCCGAAGGCGCGCTCCATGCCGGTCAGCAGCGCCTCGATGCCGCGCTCGCCCTCGTAGGGCAGCGGCCGAAGATCGTCCTGGGTGAAGCCGAACTTCTCGTGCTCGGTGCCGATGCGCCAGTCGGTGCTGGGCTTGCTGCCGGCCTCGAGATAGGCGACGAGCTGCGCCTTGCTCGTGATCGGCTCACCCTTTTGCTGGGGCGGGGCTGACATTCGGGGGGCTTCCGTCTCGTGGTGCGGGAACGGTGGTGACCATGCTGGACTCAAAGCGCCTCGGTCGCGCGCGCCCCGGGCCTTGAACGGCCGTCCCCCAGGATCGCCTGCCAGCACGCCAGAGCCGCCAGGGCTGCGGTGTCGGCGCGCAGCACGCGGGGGCCCAACCCAACGAGGCTAGAAAAGGGGAGATTTGCCAGCCCGTCAAGTTCGGCGGGCGCGAAGCCGCCTTCGGGCCCGGCCAGCACCGCGCAGGGCGGCGCCCGGCCGTTTTCGGCCTCGCTCAAGGCGCGCAGGACCTCGGCGATCGGCTCGGCCGGTCCCGATTCGGCGCAGACCAGCAGGCGGCGCTCCGCCGGCCATTCCCCCAGGAGGTCGAAGAGATCGCGCACCCGGCCGACCGCCGGCACGTCGAGCCGGCCGCACTGCTCGGCGGCCTCGCGGGCATTCGCCGCCAGGCGCTCCTCGTTGACCCGGCTGACCGCGGTGTAGCGGGTCATGACCGGCTGCAGCCGCGACACCCCGAGCTCGGTCGCCTTCTCGGCCAGGAAGTCGATCCGCGCCCGCTTGATCGGCGCGAAGACGAGCCAGAGGTCGGGCGCGTGGGTCTGCGCCCGCAGCTTCTCCTCGACCACAAGCGAGGCCCAGCCCTTGCCCAGGGCGTCGAGCCGGGCCGACCATTCGCCGTCGCGGCCGTTGAACAGGGCGAGCCTGGCGCCGCGCCCCAGGCGAAGGACGCTGCGCAGGTAGTGGGCGCGACCGTGATCGAGGCCCAGGGTCGCGCCGGCGGCGAGATCCTGTTCCAGGTAGAGCCGCGTCGCCAGTTTGACCGCCATGCGCCTGCACTCCCACCAGAGTCCGGCAGCGCCAGCCGCTTTCACGGCCGCCTGAAGCCTGCGATGATTAGGCCATGAGCGACGCGTCCGAGACAACGCCGGCGGCGAGCCCCGCCGCGGCCAGCGACATCCGCGATCACTGGGCCTATCGGGTCGCGCCCGCGACGCTCCGCCCCTACCTGAGGCTGGCCCGGATCGACCGGCCGATCGGCACCTGGCTGCTCTTGTTCCCCTGCTGGTGGAGCCTGGCGCTCGCCTCGGTATCCGGCGGCAGCTGGCCGGACCTCTGGCTGGCGGTGCTCTTCACGGTCGGCGCGGTCGTCATGCGCGGCGCCGGCTGCACCTTCAATGACATCGCCGACCGCGACTACGACGCCCGGGTGGCGCGCACCGCCGAGCGTCCGATCCCGAGCGGCCAGGTCACGGCCCGCAACGCGACCCTGTTCCTCGTTCTGCAGCTCGCGATCGGCCTCGCCGTGCTGCTGCAGTTCAACCTCTTCACCATCGGCCTCGGCGCGGCCTCGCTGGTCCTGGTTTTCAGCTATCCCTTCATGAAGCGGATCACCTACTGGCCCCAGGCCTGGCTCGGCCTGACCTTCAACTGGGGCGCCCTGGTCGGCTGGTCGGCGGTTGCTGGGGGCCTGGACTGGCCGGCGGTCCTGCTTTACGCGGGCGGCGTGGCCTGGACCCTCGGCTACGACACGATCTACGCCCACCAGGACAAGGAGGACGACGCCCTGATCGGCGTCAAGTCCACCGCCCTCAAGCTTGGCGCAAAAACCAAGCCCTGGCTGGCCGGCTTCTACTTCCTGACCCAGGCGCTCTTCCTGGCGGCCGGCCTGGCGGCCGGTCTGGCCTGGCCCTTCCTGGTCGGCGTCGCCGCGGTCGCGCTGCACTTCGCCTGGCAGATACGGACCCTCGACATCGACGATCCGGGCAATTGCATGAGGCGCTTCCAGTCGAACCGCTTCGTCGGCTGGCTGCTGCTGGCGGGCATCCTCGGCGCCGGCCTCGCGGCATGAGCCGCGATGTCGACCTCGCCGACCCGGAAAGCTTCATCCGCTTCAACACAGCGGTGGAACGGCCGCCGCTGGTGCCCGAGATCGCGCTCCACCTGGCCAGCGAGGTCGTGCCGCTGTGGCAGTCGACCGAGGCCGAGCTGGCCGAGAGCGGCCTGCCGCCGCCCTTCTGGGCCTTCGCCTGGGCCGGCGGCCAGGCGCTCGCCCGCTACCTGTTGGACCATCCCGAGACCGTCGCCGGCCGCTCGGTCCTCGACTTCGCCGCCGGCTCGGGCATCCAGGGCATCGCCGCCGCCAAGGCCGGCGCCGCGCGGGTCGAGGCGGCGGAGATCGACCCTTTCGCCGCCGCCGCGCTGCGGCTCAACGGGGTGCTCAACGGGGTCGAGCTCGCGGTCGTGGAAGACGACCTGATCGGCCGGGACAACCCGGGCTGGCAGGTGGTGCTGGCCGGGGACGTCTGCTACGAGCAGCCGACCGCCGGCCGGATCGAAGACTGGCTGCGCCGGCTCGCCGCCGGGGACGCGCTGGTGCTCATGGGCGACCCGGGCCGCAGCTACCTGCCTGGAAAGGGCCTGGAGCGCCTCGCCGCCTACAGCGTGAAGACCAGCCGGGAGCTGGAGGATACCGACCTGCGCAACGCCGTCGTTTGGCGCGTCCTGCCCTGACGCGGCGGTCGGCTGCCGTCAGACCTCGCGGAAGTGCGGCGCCGAGGGCGGCAGGGCCTCGCGGCGCAGGTCTTCGGTCAGGGCGCGGCGGGCGCCAGCGTCACGGATCGCCTCCAGCAGCATGGCGTCGAGGTCGTGCCCCGGGCGGTGCCGGTCGCGCACGTGGGCGAGCACGTCCTCCTGGTGCAGGCTCTGGTGGTCCCGGCCATCGGCGGCGACGGCGGCGAGCCCGACCGGAGCGCCGTCGCGGCAAAGGTAGCCGTAGCTGCCGAGGTAGACCCCGGCGCTCTCGATTCCGTCGGACGGCCCCGACTCGAGGGCAATGGCGGCAGCCTCGAGGTGTCCGTAGCGATAGATCTCGGCGCCCAGCTCGGTCTCGTGCATGCGCTGGAGCTGCCGGTCGGTCAGCCAGGTGATCCAGAGCGAGACCTGGACTCCGGGCAGGTGGGCCAGATTGGCCGCGATCGCGCCGTAGCGGGTCATGTGTGCCGAGTAGACCACGTCGTGATCGGCCAGGACGCCCCGGCTCACCGGGATTTCGGCGTCACGGCCGAACTTCCGCAGCAGCTGTTCGGGCGAGCGGTTCGAGCCGTGCGCGATGACCGGGAACCGCTTGTCGAAGCGGGCGGCCTCCGCTGACCCGCCCTCGAGCGGCCGCGCCTCGCCGTTCAGCAGGAGATAGCAGCGCTCGGGCACCGCGTAAGGGTAGCCCTTGGCCAGCGCGAGGCGTCCCGAGTCGCTATCCGGCAGGGCCCAAGGCACGGGACGGGCGGCGTCTAGTCCGTGCAGCGGGGCGGCGCGTCGGGATCGATCCGTTCGATCCGATAGCGCGTGTGGCAGTTGTCGACCGACTGCCAGGCCCGCTTCGCCCACTCTTGGCGCGCCACCTCATAGTCCCCGAAAGGACCGATCCACTCTTCCTTCTGACCGATGGTCTCGGCGAAGGTCGTATCCTTGTACTCTCCGCCGACCACCCAGAATTGCGCCATTGCTCGCGCCCTTCCAAATGTTTGTAGCCAACGCGCTCAACCGCGTTATCCTAGCTGGATATCTCGAACGCAGTAAACAACGTCTTGATACTGTACGGATCCCAATAATTTTTGATCCACGCAGCGGTCGACATTTTCGATCATCTCGGAGAACGGGCCGGAGGGGTCGCGGCGGTCACGCCTTCAACCTAGACACTTCGTTTACCATATTTAGCTAGACAACATCTGGACATATCGAGGTTATCGCCTTTCGCCGCGCCGGCGACCGGCGGCGGCAGCCGGAAAGAACATTCAGCACGGGGACCGAAGATGATGTTCATCGAATTGAGCGGTTTCGCGGTTTTTGCCATCGTCGTCGTCGCGCTTGCCATCGTTTTGGTGGCCATGGGAGTCAAATCGGTGCCCCAGGGCCTCGAGTACACGATCGAGCGCTTCGGCCGCTACACCAGGACCCTGCCCCCGGGGCTCGGTGTCATCGTTCCGGTGATCGACCGCGTCGGCGCCAAGATGAACATGATGGAGACCGTGCTCGACGTCCCCTCCCAGGAGGTGATCACCAAGGACAACGCCCTGGTCCAGGTCGACGGCGTGGTCTTCTACCAGGTGCTCGACGCCGCCAAGGCGGCCTACGAGGTGCGCAACCTGGAGCGCGCCATCCTCAACCTGACCATGACCAACATCCGGACCGTCATGGGCTCCATGGACCTGGACGAACTGCTCTCGGAGCGCGACCAGATCAACGCCAGGCTGCTCGGTATCGTCGATGACGCGACCGAGCCCTGGGGCGTGAAGGTGACCCGCATCGAGATCAAGGACATCACGCCGCCGCGCGACCTGGTCGAATCCATGGCCCGCCAGATGAAGGCCGAGCGCGACAAGCGCGCCGCCGTCCTCGAGGCCGAGGGCGACCGGCAGGCCGAGATCCTGCGCGCCGAGGGCGACAAGCAGTCCCAGATCCTGGCCGCCGAGGGGCGGCGCGAAGCGGCGTTCCGCGATGCCGAGGCGCGCGAACGCGAAGCCGAGGCCGAGGCCAACGCCACCAAATTCGTCTCCGACGCCATCGCCTCGGGCGACATCCAATCGATCAACTACTTCGTGGCCCAGAAGTACGTCGATGCGCTCGGGCAGTTCGCCAACTCGCCGAACCAGAAGATCATGTTCCTGCCGCTCGAGGCGAGCAGCGTGATCGGCGCGATCGGCGGCATCGCCGAGATCGCGCGCGAGAGCTTCGGCGACGGCGGTCCTTCCGGCGGCGGCACGCGGCCCAACGGCTCGGGGCCGAACCGGTCCGGCGCGTCGGGCAGCCGCATTCCTTCGAGCTCGAGCTCCACCTTCGCCGTGCCGGGGCGAGAGAACGCCTGATGTTCTTCGAAGAGATCCAGTTCTGGCATTGGTGGATCGCCGCCCTGCTCTTCGTGCTGGCCGAGGTCTTCGCGCCGGGCGCCGTCCTGGTCTGGCTCGGCGCCGCCTCTGCGGTCGTCGGCCTGATCCTCTTGGTCTTTCCCGAGACCAGCTGGCAGATGCAGTTCCTGATCTGGGGCGTGCTGTCGGTCACGAGCGTGGTGCTCTCCCGCCACTACCTGAGGAAGCACCCGATCGAGACCGACCGGCCGACCTTGAACCGGCGCGGCGAGCAGTATCTCGGGCGCCAGTTCACTCTGGACGAGCCGGTGATCAACGGGCTCGGCAAGATTCGGGTCGACGACTCGACCTGGAAGATCGAATCGGAGACCGACATGCCGGCCGGCACCAGGATCACCGTGGTCGGCATCGAGGGCACGATCTTCAAGGTCACCGAGGCCTGACGCTCCAAAGCGCGCCGGCGCGCCCATCCTGCCCTTCACCTTCGACGAAGATTTCTGGGTCGCCGAAGCGACCTTCGACAGCTGGCGCGGATTCCAGTCCCGTTACGGTCCCTATGGCGCCCAGAACGCCCCGACAGCCTCGGACGGCGCCGTCAGGCTCGTCTTCGCGCCGGACGGCGGCCGCGCCGGGGCAAGCCGCGATCCGCTGACAGCAGCGGAGCTCGCCCTCGTCGCCTGGTTCCTCGGCCGCGAGCCCGAGGTTTCGGCCGCGGTTCTGTCGGCGATCTTCGCGGCCTATCCCTCGCTTCAAGCCGACAGCGGCGAAGCCGGCGGGCCGCGCCGCGAGGACATGCCCGACCTGCGGGCGCCCGGCGATCTTGCGCGCCTGATCGGCCTGCACAGTGTCCACGTTCAACCCTTGGAGAAGGACGGCGCATCCTACCTCGGCTTCGAATTCGGCTGCGCCTGGGATTAAGAGCACGGGCTGGGGGTCCTGATGCACGGCGTCACGCCGGTCGGGATCGGCGGCGCCGACACGGCCTTCCTGCTCTGGATCGCGGAGCGGGACGCGGGACGCGGATAGCCGGGCCGCGCCCGCGCCGCTGCGCGCTTGACGCGCTGCCCGCCGCGGGGCGTGATAGCGGCCCCTGCCCCGAGGTGAAACCCTTCCCCATGCCCTACGAGTCTCTGCGCGACTTCATCGACCGTTTGGAGAACACCGGCCGCCTGAAGCGGGTGGCGGCGCCGGTCTCGACCCATCTCGAGATGACCGAGATCCAGACCCGCCTGCTCGCCGAGGGCGGGCCGGCGGCCCTCTTCGAGAACGCCGTCGACGCCGACGGGCGCCGCTACGAGAGCCCGGTTCTGGTCAACCTCTTCGGTACGGTGGAACGGGTCGCCTGGGGCATGGACCGGGAGCCGGAGGCGCTGCGCGAGATCGGCGAGACCCTCGCCTTCCTGCGTCAGCCGGAGCCGCCGGGCGGCCTGCGCGAGGCCTGGGGCCAGCTGCCGCTGCTGAAGCAGGTGCTGGCCATGAAGCCGCGCAGCGTCAGCCGGGCGCCGTGCCAGGAGATCGTGCTCCAGGGCGATGAGATCGATCTCGGACGCCTGCCGGTGCAGTCCTGCTGGCCGGGCGAGCCGGCGCCGCTGATCACCTGGCCGCTGGTCGTGACCCGGGGGCCCTCCGCGCGCAAGGAGGACGCCTTCAACCTCGGCATCTACCGCATGCAGGTGCTGGACCGGCGGCGCACCCTGATGCGCTGGCTGAAGCACCGCGGCGGCGCCCAGCACCATGCGCGCTGGAAGGCCGAGAAGCCCGAGCCCCTGCCGGCGGCGGCGGTGATCGGCGCCGACCCGGGCACCATCATCGCGGCCGTCACCCCGGTGCCCGACACGCTCTCGGAGTACCACTTCGCCGGCCTGCTGCGCGGCCGCAAGGTCGATCTGGTCGACTGCAAGACCCAGCCGCTCAAGGTGCCGGCCCAGGCCGAGATCGTGCTGGAGGGCGAGGTCAGCCTCGAGGACTACGGCGACGAGGGCCCCTACGGCGACCACACCGGCTACTACAACGCGGTCGAGCCCTTTCCGGTCTTCAAAGTCACCGCCATGACCATGCGGCGGAATCCGATCTACCTCTCGACCTTCACCGGGCGGCCGCCGGACGAGCCCTCGGTGCTCGGCGAGGCGCTGAACGAGGTCTTCGTGCCCCTGCTGCAGCAGCAGTTCCCCGAGATCCTCGACTTCTGGCTGCCGCCCGAGGGCTGCAGCTACCGGGTCGCCGTGGTCTCGATCAAGAAGGCCTATCCGGGCCACGCCAAGCGCGTCATGCTCGGCGTCTGGTCCTACCTGAGGCAGTTCATGTACACCAAGTGGGTCATCGTGGTGGACGACGACGTCGACCCGCGGAGCTGGGACGACGTGATCTGGGCGATGTCGACCCGCATGGACCCGGCGCGCGACATCACGGTGATCGAGAACACGCCGATCGACTACCTCGACTTCGCCTCGCCGGAGGACGGCCTCGGCTCCAAGATCGGCCTCGACGCCACCAACAAGTGGCCGCCCGAGACCAAGCGGGAGTGGGGCACCAAGATCCGCATGGACCAGGAAGTGATCGACAGGGTCTCCGAGAAGTGGGCCGACTACGGCCTGCCCGGCAGCGGCGCGCCGATCTGGAAGTAGGGCGACCCGCAGTAAGAAATCTGTGAAGCCTGGTCTTTATGGTTCCTCGCACCGCCGCGCGGAGCCCGGCGGGTGTGCCTTGCCCCGAGGAGACCAAGCAGTGAGCCGCGTACCGCCAGCAACCGGGATGCCGGCCCCCTTAGTGTTTCTCGGCGCCGCGCTCTGCCTGGTCCTCGTCGGCTACGGCGCGGTGGAATACTACGCGCTGCTCGGCGGCGCTCTGTCGAACGTAACCAGAGGCGCGCGTCTTGCTACCCTGCTCATGATGTTCGTACCCATCAGCATGGGCCTCATCTTCTTCGACGCGGTGCGCGCTACCAGTCTCTTCGCCAAGATTCAAACTCTTCCCGAGCACATGCGGGCAAAACTTGCGGTCACCGCCGCCTGTTGCATTCTCGTGATGGCTGCCACGAGCGCCGGTGCGGTCTACATGGCGGAGGTCGTACTGCCGAACCGGGCGTTGGCGCCACCTGTATGGGCGGGAAGCCTCGTCTTCGACCTGGTGCTGGCCTTTGTTCTGACGCTCCTGCTGGCGCTTCCCGGCCTTCCGCTTTATTGGCTCCGCCGGGCTTGGCGGTGAGTGAAACTGTTAACTTTTGACCCGGGCAGAAAGTTTGAAACCTAAGTGCCTAAAAAGACGGCCTAATCTCCCAAAATAATAGCTCCGCCAATATTTTGCCGCATTCTGTGTTATAAATGTGGTCGGTTGCTGCCCGCCTAGTGGCAAGACTTGCGTCTTGTCGTGGTGATCAGGGGTTAACCGTTTCAATACGATTGCAGACGATTATCTGAGGTCGAGGAGGCCCCCCGATGAGAGGGGATCGTTCCGGCCTGTAATACAAAATCAGTGAGGTCGCTATGCCCTTAGCGGAGGTGTTTTCGCTCAGCGGACCAGTCTCCTGGTTCATCTGGTTCCTGGTGCTGGTCATCGCGATGTACTTCGCGCGTGTGCCGGCGCACCGGGCGATCCAAACAATCATGCGCGGACTCTACAAGGGGCTGCGCATGACCGCGACGTCCCTGAACAAGTCGGCCAACACCATGACCGCGCGCAACCGCGAGGTCCTGCTGGCGGCCGGCCGCGAGGCCACGGAGCGCGTCATCGAGCGCGAGTTCGAGCGCATCGACGCGGGCGTCAAGCGCGACCTCTCGGAGTGTCCCCTTCTGAACCGCCGCCTGAGCGAGCAGGTCACGAAGATGGAGGAGGACCACGACGCCAGCAAGGAGGTGCCGCCGACACCGCCGGGCTGGGTCGACGCGGTCGAGAAAGTCGCGAACATCGATTCCAAGGGCGATCCCATGGTCGCCCAGATCCTCGAGGGCATCCACACTTCGCTGAACAAGGCCCAGTCCCAGGCCAAGGAGGACTACCGCAAGGCGACCGAGGAGCGCCACCAGCGCCTCAAGGACATGATCCCTTACTGGCGCAAGGCGATCCAGAACCAGAAAGAGATCGACAGCAAGATGACCAGTCTGCTGCAGCGGACTCAGATCATCGACCGACACATCGAGCAGTACGAGAACATCCTGCGCCAGACCGACCGGGCCGAGCGCACCCTGACCTCGTCCTCGCTGGTGCAGTTCTTCGTCTCCTTCTTCGTCCTGGTCATCGCCACCGGCGGCGCCATCATCAACTTCAACCTGATCGCCCGGCCGATGGCCGAGATGGTCGGCGGCACCAACTACATCGCCGGCTTCAAGGTCGCCGACATCGCCGCCCTGGTCATCATCCTGGTGGAGATCTCGATCGGCCTGTTCCTAATGGAATCGCTCCGCATCACGCGCCTGTTCCCGGTCATCGGGGCGCTGGCCGACAACATGCGGATCAAGATGATCTGGATCACCCTGACCATCCTGACCATCCTGGCCAGCGTCGAGGCCGGCCTGGCCCTGATGCGCGACGTCCTTCTGCAGGACGAGCTGCTCCTGAGCGCCCAGCTGCGCGGCGACACGGAATCGGTCTCCGACGCCACGGGCATGGGCTGGATCACCACGGCGGCGCAGATGGGCATGGGCTTCATCCTGCCCTTCGCGCTGACCTTCGTCGCGATCCCGCTGGAGACCTTCGTCCATTCGCTGCGCACCGTGCTCGGCATCTGCGCCGTCGGCGGCCTGCGCGGCCTGTCGGTCGCCCTGCGCTGGCTCGGCCAGATGTTCCGCACGATCGGCGACCTGCTGGTCGACGCCTACGACATCGTCATCTTCGCGCCGCTGTTCATCGAGAACCAGATCAAGAGCCATGCGGGCGATGTGCGCAAACACGCTAGGGAACAGCCCTGAGAAAGATGAGCATCATGAAACGATTTCTATCGATTGCCGGCCTGACCCTCGCTCTCGGCCTCGCCGGCTGCTCCGAACCGGAACCGCAGGGTCGCGGCGTCTACATGCTGATCGACACCTCGGGCACCTATACCGAGGAGCTGGAGAAGGCGCAGCAGATCATCAACGCGATCCTGGCCCGCCTCGATCCGGGCGACTCCTTCGCGGTCGCGCGGATCGACACCGGCAGCTTCAACGAGAAGGACATCGTCGCCAAGGTGACCTTCGACGACCGGCCCAGCATGGCGAACCAGCAGAAGCGCAAGTTCCGCGATCTGGTCGACGACTTCGTCAAGCGCGCCAAGCCGGCCCAGTACACCGACATCACCGGCGGTATCCTTCAGGCCACCGAGTTCCTGAACGAGAAGAACCCGGGCAACAAGGTGATCCTGATCTTCTCGGACCTCAAGGAAGAGCTCAAGAAGGGCTACAACCGGGACATTCCGCTGGCGGTCGACGGCTACAGCGTGGTCGCGCTCAACGTGACCAAGCTCCGGACCGACAACATCAACCCGCGGGAGTACCTGGAGCGCCTCGAGGACTGGCAGGGCAAAGTGGAATCGGGCGGCGGCTCCTGGCGCGTGATCAACGACCTGGACCGTCTGGAGCGCATCCTGCTCAATTAGGCGCGCTTCTCCTCGAAACCGCGAAACACCCCGCCGGGCTCCGGCGGGGTGTTTCGCTTTCCGGCGTCAGAGCGAGGTCGCGGAAGAACTACTGCGTACTTGATAAAGGTCATCCTTCGACAAAGCTCAGGATGAGGGTAAGTGCCTGAAACATCTCACCCTCACCCTGAGCTTGTCGAAGGGTGATGGCGCCAGCTAGGCGCCTTTTCTGCGGCTCGCCAGGACGCGCGTGCATCGGCGCCGGCCCTTGCTATATATAGCCGAGACCACAACCCGACGAAGCACGCCATTCCGGGAGCTCAGATGGATTCGGCACACGCCCTCACGCTGCTCGACGACGTGATCAAGAAGGCCAAGAAGGCCGGCGCCGATGGCGCCGACGGCCTGGTGGCCCATTCGGTTTCGCTCTCCTATGCCCAGCGCCTGGGCACGCTCGAACGCCTGGAGCGGGAGGAAGGCCAGGACCTGGGCCTGCGGGTCTTCGTCGGCCGGCGCCAGGCCATCGTCTCCTCGACCGATACGGACCCGGCCGCGATGGATACCCTGGTCGAGCGCGCGCTAGCCATGGCCCGGGCGGTGCCCGAGGACCCCCACTGCGGGCTCGCCGAGCCGGCCCAGCTGGCCGAGGATCTGCCGTCGCTCGATATGGAGGATCCGGACGAGCCGACCACAGAGCATCTGATCGCGCGCGCGGCCGCCTGCGAGGAAGCGGCCCGCGCGGTCGAGGGCGTGACCAACTCGGAAGGCGCCGAGGCCAGCTGGACGCGCGGCGCGGTCGCGCTCGCCACCTCCAACGGCTTCGCGGCGAGCTACGCGTCCTCGCGCCACGCCGTCGCGGTTTCGGTGCTGGCGGGCGAAGGCCTGTCCATGGAGCGGGACTACGACTTCTCGTCCTGCGTCCACGGCGCCGACCTCGAGGACCCGGCCGAGATCGGCCGGCGCGCCGGCGAACGGGCGGTGAAGCGCCTGGGCGCGCGCCGGGTCTCGACCAAGCGCGTGCCGGTCGTCTTCGATCCCCGGGTGGCCGGCGGACTGGTCGGCCACTTGGCCAGCGCCATCAACGGTGCCGCCATCGCGCGCGGCACCTCTTTCCTGAAGGACAAGATGGGCGAGCAGATCTTCGCGCCGGGCATCACCATCGTCGACGATCCGCACCGGCCGCGCGGCCTCCGCTCCAAGCCCTTCGACGGCGAGGGAGTCGCCAACGACCGTCTCGAGGTGATCGCCGACGGGCGCCTGACCACCTGGATTCTCGACCTCGCCTCGGCGCGGCAACTGGGGCTGGAGACCACCGGCCGCGCCGCCCGCAGCGCCTCGGCCCCGCCCTCGCCCTCGACCACCAACCTCTACATGGCGCCGGGCGCCCAGAGCCCGAGCGCGCTCATGGCCGACATCGACGAGGGGCTCTATGTCACCGAGATGATGGGCATGGGCGTCAACGGCATCACCGGCGACTACAGCCGGGGTGCGGCCGGGTTCTGGATCGAACGCGGCGAGCTGGCTTATCCGGTCAGCGAGCTGACCATCGCCGGCAATCTCAAGGAGATGTTTCCGCATCTAACGCCGGCCGACGACCTGACCTTCCGCTACGGCACCAACGCGCCGACCCTGCGGATCGAGGGCATGACCGTCGCCGGCCAGTAAGGCCCCCGGTCAGGCGCGGGCGGCACTCTTGGGCATGATGATTCGGAGGCCGCCGGGCAGCAGACCGACGGAGAGCGGCAGCCGCGCGATCAGGTCGCCGTCGCCCTGAACCGGCTCGTCCTGCAGCCCCTCGATCAGGACGTCACGGCCTTCGACGATCGACATGTCGGGCAGCGCCGGCAGGCGGCCGAGGGCGAGCGCCGCGGCGTAGCGCAGAACGTTGAAGGGGCCGCCGCGCCGGAATAGGCAGACCTGGAAATGGGGTGCGTCGAGCCTGGCCAGGGGCGCGCAAATGAAGTTCCCGGCGTAGTGGGCGCCCTTGGCTACCAGCACCGAGGTCGCCCGGTGGTCCGTGCCGTCGATCGAGACGCGATAGGTCGGATAGGGGAAGCGGCGCAACTGCCGGGCCGACTCCCAGACGTAGGCGCCCTTTCCAATCAGGCGCTTCAGTCTCACGTCGACCCCGGCCACGACGTGGGCGTCGAAGCCGACGCCGGCCGTGATCGTGAACAGGCGGCCGTTGGCGCGGCCGAGCACCACCGAGCGGGCCTCGCCCTCGAGGATGGTTTCGGCGATCGCGCCGGGGTCGAGCCGCAGGCCGATCTCGTTCGCGATCAGGTTCGCGGTACCCATCGGCAGGACGGCCAGCGGCGGGCCGTCGCCGCCCGGCCGCCGAGCGACCATGCCGTTGATCACCTCGTTGATCGTCCCGTCGCCGCCGGCGACGACGATGGCGTCCGCGTCGCGCGGATCGACGGCGCCGCCGAGATGCTCCGCGTGGCCGCGGCCCTTGGTCTCGTTCAAGTCGAGCTGGCAGCCGCGCTCGCGCAGGATCGCCAGGGTGCTCTCCAAGCGGCGGCGCACGCGGCGGCCGGCCACGGGATTGAACACCACGGCGAGCCGCCGCGGCGCAATCATCCGTTCAGTCGTGGAGAGAGCGGCATCCTTCATTGTGTTTCTAGAGTAGCCAAATCGTGGATGAGATGTTCATTACCTGGGTTCCACAAACAGTGAAAAAAAGTTTCAAATGATCGCCGGATATCGCCCAAGAAAACGCGGTACAGACTAGGCGTGCGCAAAGCCAGATCGGCGACTTGTCGCCTGGCCCCGCCCGCCGGCGGAGCATCTGGGCGCCGCTTGACAAGCAGAGAGGCCGGTGGCACCTGCTGTCGAGGGCCCAGACTCGGCGCGTACGACGATTCAGCCCCGCCCACGGTCGAAGGCCGCTGTTTGATGCGCATAGCCCTCGTTTCCGATGCCTGGCACCCGCAGGTGAACGGCGTTGTCAGGACGCTCGCGCGGGTCAGAGAGGAACTCGAAGGCGCGGGGCACGAGATCGAGGTGATCTCGCCCGACCGCTTCCGCTCCGTGCCCTGCCCGACCTATCCGGAGATACGGCTGGCGCTCTTCCCCGGGCGGGGCGTGGCCAGGATCCTCGATGCGACGGAGCCCCAGGCCATCCATATCGCGACCGAGGGCCCGCTCGGTATCGCGGCACGCCGCTACTGCCTGAAGCGGAAGCTGGGCTTCACGAGCTCGTTTCACACGCGCTTTCCGGAGTACCTCCAGGCCCGCACCGGCTTTCCTACCCGGCTGGCCTACGACTGGATGCGCCGATTCCACGCGCCGTCCGCCGGATGCCTGGTGGCCACGGACTCGATGCGCAAGGAGCTCAGCCTGCGCGGCTTCGTCAACCTGAAGCCCTGGAGCCGCGGCGTCGATTCCGAGCTGTTCCGGCCCCGCGAGGACAAGCTCCTCGACCAGCCCGAACCGATCTTCCTCTACGTCGGCCGGGTCGCGGTAGAGAAGAACATCGGCGCCTTCCTCGACCTCGACCTGCCGGGCAGCAAGGTGGTGGTCGGCGACGGCCCGCAGCTCGACGAGCTGCGCCGGCGCTATCCCGAGGTGGTCTTCACCGGCGCCAAGTTCGGCGAAGAGCTCGCCCGGCACTTCGCCTCGGCCCAGGTCTTCGTCTTTCCGAGCCGCACCGACACCTTCGGCCTCGTCGTGCTCGAGGCGCTCTCGGCCGGCGTGCCGGTGGCGGCCTATCCGGTTCCCGGGCCGCTCGACATCGTCGGCAACGCCGGCGTCGGCGTCCTGCACGAGGACCTGGCACTGGCGGCGCGCCAGGCGCTGCACATTCCCCGCGAGCGCTGCCGCGAACACGCCCTCAAGTTCAGCTGGCCGCGCTGCGCCCAGCAGTTTCTCGACAACCTCTCGATTCTCGCGCCGCGCGGCGCGGGCGTCGCCTCCTCAATCGCGGCCTGACGCGCTTCGTCGGCGCCGCTTCCCGCCGGGCGGATATGGACGAAAGGCCGCTTGCCGCAGCCGGTCGAGAGCCTCGAGGCCTGGCGAACCGACGAGTGAAAGTCGGCCCTTTGCAAGGTGCTGGGAATCACCTGAGCCCTTGATCACGGTTATCCTTCGACAGGCTCAGGATGAGGGTGTTCCCTTGATACACTCCGCCCTCACCCTGAGCCTGTCGAAGGGTGATGGTGCCGACGAGGCACTCTTTCAGCCCCCTGCTCGGGCGGATCCGGCGATGCACCGCACCTGGCCTAATTGCCGCCGCGGGCCGCGACGGCGCGCCGGACCATGGGGGCGAAATGGGCGAAGGGCGGGGTCGGCATGCCGACGATCTTGCCCTCGTCGTCCAGCCGCCGCACCGTGAGGATGGCCTCGAGGTGCGGCTGCCGCTCGAAGGCCTCGACCTCCGCCGCCGACATGGGCCCGCCCTGCAGCTTCAGCGAATGGACCGAGGCCTCGGAAAGCCCGCCGAAGTACTCCGGCTCGGTGGCGCAGAGATAGCGCTTGGCGGCGACGTGGTGGCGCACGCAGTCGGTGACGAGGTCCGGGAAGAAGGGCGCCAGGAGGCGCGCGCCGGCCTCCTCGTGACGGCGGTCCTCGGTGTCTTCCAAGGAGAAACCGCCGGTCTCCTCCAGGAAGTGCCCGATGTCGTGCAGCAGGGCCGCGACCACGATCTCCTCGGACTCGCCGCGGTGCTCGGCGAAGTGGGCGCCCTGCAGCATGTGCTCGGCCATGGTGACCCGTTCGCCCAGGTATTCGGTCGCGCCGCGCCGCTCGAAGATCTCCTCCAGGAAGGGCACGATGGTTTCGGACGTCAGCTCTTTCGACTCGGTCATGGCAGGTTTGCCTCCTTTCCTTCCAGGACGGCCAGGGTCGACAGCAGCCCGTCCTTGTCCGGGTAGCAGCCCTGGAGCCGGCGCGTTCCGCCGCCGGCGGCGTAGCCGCTGCGCCCGTGCAGCACGCGGGTGTTGTCGACGATGAAGCATTCGCCCGGTGCCAGCTTGAAGCCGACGGCCATGGCCGGGTCATCGACGATCACGCCCAGGCGCCGGTAGGCGGCGTAGTAGGCCGCCATGGCGTCGAAGGGCACGTCGGTGATCGGCGCCGCGCTGCGGTTGTTGAAGCGGACGGCGATCAGCTCGCCGTCGGGCCGGAGCTCGATCATCGGCCGCCGGGTGCTCAAGCTGACCTCGCCGCCGCCGTGGTAGTGGAAGCGCGCGCAGTGATCGGCCAGCAGGTCGAAGCCGCGCGGGTCCTCGTCCTTAAGGCGTCGCGCGGCGCGAAAGCCGTCGACCACCTGGTTCTCGCCGCCCTCGGCCGAGTTCTCCAGGCAGTAGAGGATCTGCAGGGTCGGCGCCGGGTCCCGGTAGGGGTTATCGGTATGGGCCTGCAGCCCGAGTCCCGTGTAGGCCAGGTTGCTCGGGTTCACCTCGGTGCGCACCTCGAACCATTTGCCGTAGTTGGTCTCGCGCACGTAGCCGAAGAGCTCGGCGACCGCGAGCAGGGCCCCGCTCTCGACCGGGCCGCCGGTGAGCCTGGCGAAGCCGAAGCGCCGCACGTGTCCGAGCCAACGGCGGAGCGCCGCCGGATCCCGGCTGACGGCGTCGAAGCGGCCGGTCACGGCGTCCGCGTCGAGGCCGCCGTCCCAGGTCTCGATCTCGGGCGCGGTCCAGCCCCGTTCGCTCGGTCCCGGCCGGTCATAGACGTGGACGCGCAGCCAGTCTCCAGGAAAGCCTACGCACTTCCCTTCCGGCGCAAAGCGGACCTCCAACGCGCCGTCCCGAAGCTGGGCCTCGGCGATTCTGGTCTCGGCCGGGATGTCCCGCAGGGTGATCAGGCGCTGACCGTTCTCCGGTGCGCGGGTCGCTTCGTCCAGCGCGTTGTCGCGCAGCCAGAAGGCGTGGAAGCGGCCCGCCGAGCCGTCGGCCCAGCGCAGGGTCAGGGCTGTGCCCGCTTCCAGCAGCTCGACCGCCGTGAGAGCCACCATGACCGGAATCCTTCAGCAGAAACGCGCCGGATCCTGCGCCTTCCCGCGTCGAAAGACAATGCGCCCGATTTGGGAACAGGGGGCGCGGACACGGCCGGACATCGGACTGATCCGAGGCATCAAGAAAGAAGAGCGGCGGCGGCGCCATAGCGCCGCCGCCTGACCAGAAGCATGTGCCGGCGGCGCGCGCCGGCCACTACCCCCTACTTCTCGTTCAACTTGGCTTCCAGGGCATCGAGACGTGCCTGGAGGGCCTCGATGACGGCGTCCTTGCGCCGCAGTTCTTCCTGCAGCGCTTGGACCCCGGCGAGCGCCACGCCGGCCACGTCGCGCGGCGAGAGCGAGGTGTCGTTGGCACCCAGGCCGAAGGCGGCGTGGAAGTCCTGGGCCATGGGCCCCACGTGGCGCACGCCCGTCTCGTCGTCCTTGTAGGACCAGGTCGAGACCGGCAGGGCCGCCACCTGGTTCAGCACGGTGGCCCCGTCGACCGGCTCGATGTCCCGCTTGGCGTTGACGTCGGAGTTCTCGGTCAAGGTGCCGTCGATCGCCAGGTTGCCGTTCGGCAAGGCCAGCAAGAAGGTATTGCCCGAGGCGATGAGCCTGAGGGCGCCGCCCTCGGTGAAGCGCAGCTCGCGCGAGCCCTTCTTGGCGAAGAAGGAGTTGGCCGGCCCCATGCCGACCCGCCAGTTGACGCCGGTCGCAACGTTGTTCAGCTCGATCTGCGGGTTGCCGTTGTTCTCGAGCCGCAGCAGCTGCCGGTTCGCCGCGCTCGCCGCGTTCTCGTCGACCAGGATCTGACTGGTGCCGTCCGACCGCCTGACCTCCAGCGCAGAGGCCGGAGCACCGGTGCCGACGCCGACTCTCCCCGCCGCATTGATGCGGAGGGCGTTGAGCGGCGCCTGGTCCGAGACCCTGAAGATGTCCTGGCCGTTTCTGCCTTCGAAGAAAAGCGCGCCGCCGTCATACTCGACCGACGCGATCCCGCCGGCGACCGTCTCGTCCAGGAATCGGATCGCCGGACTGGCGGCGTTGATCTGCAACTCGTCCGCCGGCATCGTGGTGCCGATGCCGACACGGTCGGCCGAACGATCGATGAAGACGGTATTGTCCGCCAGGCCGACGTCGCCGTTGTCGTCCCCCGTCAAGGTGTTCACGTCATTTGTGGAATTCTGGATGTCGATGACGCTGTGAGACTGTTGCAGATTGTACACATTGAGGAAGCCACCGGATTGGTTGCCCTCGCCCCAGATCCAATAGGTATTCGCGCTGGCGGAACTGCAGCCGGCGGGATTGGCCGTTAGGTCCGTGTCGTTGAAACAGACACCCGGAGTCGCATCGTCGATCTGGACATCCTGCGCCCGAGCCGAGGGAATGATCGCCTCGCCGATGGCGTCCAGCACCGCGCCCGCGAAGCGCAACGCGCCGCGCCAGAGCGAGGAGTCATCCTCCTCACGAACGACGATGGTGCCGCCGATCACCTCGAAGCTCCCGTTCTGCCGGTTCAGGCTTTCGCCGGCGTCCTCCTCGTCGGAAGCCGCGGCCGCGGGATCGACCATGATCACCACGACCTCGTAACGGTAGAGCCCGTCGGGATCGCCGGCCGAGGGGCCCCAGACCACCGGCTCGCCCGCCGAACGGGCGTCAACCACGAGGTTGCCGTCGGGATCGGCGATGCGCACGTTCATGGCGTCGAAGTTCGCCACCGTGTCCGCGTAGACGGCCACCTGATTGATAGCCACCTCGATGTCGGCGGCCTGCTGCGCCGAGGCACTCGACACCAGCCCGCCGGCCGCGAGGCCTGCCGCCAGGACCGCGCCCGCGGTCCACGATACCAACTTACGTTTCTCGAAAAGCATCCTACTCTCCCCTCAAAGGGTTCCTGTGAATGGAACCTCGTCGCTCACTTCCACTTGGCCGACATTTCAAAGCTTCGCCGCCGGCTGACACCAAGCACCGGTGAAAATGAGCCCCGTTAAGAACGCGGCTTGGTGCATAAAACTCAAAGAACGACTCGAAGCGACCCTTCACGCAAAGCGCGCAAAAAAGTTTGCCTGCGCAAACCTGGAATAGGCCGTCCCAAAAAATAAAAGTGAATCAACTGTCGGGTAGAAATTTCTTGGTGACGATGTGAAAGTAAGAATTCTCATCACCAATTCTGCAGTTTTGCTTTGACGCAGATCAAACATAGCGAGGCAGTTGCTTTGCTGCGGACCGACAAGCCGGCCGACACTCAAGATCATCGAGAACGTCCGGCCGCCGGGCGCGCCGGTCTACTGACAACCACCCCATGACCGCCCGCCTGACGCATCTTGCGCTGCACGTCCGTGACCTCGAGGCCTGCATCGCGTTCTACGAGACGTTCTGCGGCCTCAGGCCCGTGCACGAGCGCGGCGACGCGGGCGAGCGGATCGTTTGGCTGGCCGAGCCGGGACGGGAGAAGGAGTTCATCTTCGTCCTTCTGCCCGGCGGCCCGGGGCGCGACCAGGCGGCGAACGACTACAGCCACTTCGGCTTCGCGCTGGAGAGCCGCGCGGCGGTCGACGCGCTGGCCGCGCGAGCGGAACGGGCGGGCTGCCTGGCCTGGGCGCCGCGCGAGGAGCCCTACCCCGTCGGCTACTACTGCGGCCTCCGGGACCCGGACGGCAACTTCGTCGAGTTCAGCTACGGCCAGCCGCTAGGGCCGGGGTCGCC